>JGI24025J20009_10000538_pt1 | contig 29436 bp, 24 predicted proteins | sample Cruoilmetagenom3_FD_20009 | JGI IMG/M metagenome (IMG submission 20009) | reverse complement strand
CGCCTTCCACTACGCGGCCTCCAACGTCGCATCCCTTTTCGCTAGGCCCAGGCACCTCGTGACGGGCATCTACCTCCCCCTGAGGACGAGGGAGGAGGACCTCCGCACCATCGCGAGGGGGCTGGGAAACGAGGCGAGGAGGTACGATGTCACGGTCGCCGCGGGGCAGACCGCCACCTACTACGGCGTGGAGATCCCCCTCGTCACCGCCACCTGTCTAGGCGAGCCCGTCAGATGCCCCGAGAGGCCCCAGAGAGGCGATCTCGTGGTCATCATCGGCGCCGTCGGTGGCGAGGCCCTCTGGCTCAAGGTTCTCTCAGAGGGGCGCGCGGACGCCAGGTGGAGGGGGCTCACCCCACTCCCNGCCGCGCTCCGCCTCCAGGAGGCCGAGGGGGTCAAGCTGATGCACGATGTCTCAGAGGGTGGCGTGAAGGGCGCCCTCCAAGAGGTGGCCGAGGCGACCAGCCTGAGGCTCGAGATCGACTCCAGCAGAGTTCCTTACGCAGAGGGCGTCGAGAAGCTCGGCCAGGATGTACTGCGGGCGCCGACCTACGGCGTCCTGATCGCTATCGTCAAACCAGAGGCAGCGGAGGATGTATCGAGGGCTTGCGGGGAGGTGGGCTACCCCTGCGCCGCCGTCGGGATGGTGGAGGCGGGGGCGGGTGTCCACATCGATGGCGTCAAGGTGGAGGGTTTGGAGCGGATAGCCCTCGACGAGCTATACGGGACGTTCAGACTCCATGACGAGGTCATCGATGCCCTGCGGAAGGTCCTGACTACCCTGGAGGAGCATGAGGAGCTCTCGGCGCTCATACCTCAGGTGGGGGTCAATATGGTCTACGCGAGGGCGGGCGCTGCCTCCATCAGGGACGTGGCCGGCCTGAGCGGGAGGGTTGTCCGGAGCATGGGCCGCCCAAAGGTCTGTGGCGGCGTCGTCTACGGCGGCTCCAGATATGTCGGGTCCGTCGTGCTGGCGGCGCTGAGGCTAAACCCCACGGCGCGTGCGGCGGTGAGCATCAGAGGGGGCGATGACATCGTCGAGGCCCTCAGTGAGATGGGCCTCAGCGTCCGCGCGCTCCCTCCGACGGCGACCGGAGATGCCTGCCCCGTCACAGACATACATCAGGAGGCCGAGGAGCTATGCGACGCCTACGCTCATCCCGGCGCCTTCGGCATAGAGCCCACGACGACGCTGGTCGGCGAGACGCCGGGGCAGCTCCTGAAGATACTCATCGAGCTGGCGCGCCGTGTCTGACCCCATCAAGGTCTTCGACAAGACCTCAGCGACTTACGAGGACTGGTACAGGCAGCCCAAGGGAGCCCAGGTCCTCCAGTCGGAGCTCCATGGACTGGAGGTGCTCCTCCCTCAGGCGGGACTGGGGGCGGAGATCGGGGGCGGCACGGGCATATTCGCGGAGCATCTCACCTCAGAGGAGAGACAGGTGATCTGCTTAGACCTCTCTCCAGGGATGCTTGAGCGCGTGGTTCAGAAGGGCCTGCCTGCGGTCCTCGCGACGGCTGAGGATTGTCCCCTCAAGCAGGGGAGCCTCGACTTCGCCTACATGGTCACCGTGCTGGAGTTCCTGCCCGACCCTGTAGGAGCTCTGCGCTCCATCAGCGCGACGCTCAAGGAGGATGCGCCCCTGGTGACGCTGACGATCAACAGGGAGAGCCCTTGGGGGGAGCTGTACGCCGATCTGGCGGAGAAGGGGGACCCCATCTTCAGCCATGCGCGCCTCTATACCTTTGAGGAGGTACGCGCCATCCTCGCGGGCGCGGGCTATGTGCCGCTGGAGGCCGTGGGGACGCTGACTGCATCCCCCGACGAGCCGGCGGAGGAGGAGATCGAGCTCGTCCCGGCGGGCCCAGGCGCAGGTGTTATCCTGATAAAGGCCCGCACGAGTGCACATACTTCCCAACCTAGTCCCGCCCGCCCTAGAGTTACAAGAGAGTAAAAGGGCTCCACAGGATTGGAAAGGGATAATTATCATGACCCGGAACTATCCCCTGAGATGGGAGGGAGAGACATGGACATGATTCCCTGCGTTCTGAGCATCGCCGGCTCCGACTCCGGGGGCGGGGCGGGGATACAGGCGGACCTTAAGACATTCGCGGCCCTTGGCGTCCACGGCATGACCGCGATAACTTCGATCACGGCCCAGAACACGGTGACCGTGAAGGCGGTTCAGGATGTGGACCCGGACGTGGTGAGGGCGCAGATAGAGGCGGTGGCAGAGGACATCGGGGTCGACGCGGCGAAGACGGGCATGCTCCACACCTCCAAGATCATAGAGGTAGTCGCAGATGAGATCGAGAAGCACGGCTTCCCCGTGGTCGTGGACCCCGTCATGATCGCGAAGAGCGGGGCGGTCCTACTCAAGCCCGAGGCGACCGAGACCCTCCTGAGGAGGCTCCTGCCCCTAGCGACAGTAGTGACCCCGAACGCGATGGAGGCCGAGGTCATCACGGGGTTGAAGATAGGGGGCCTCGAGGATGGGAAGAGGGCAGCGGAGAGGATAGCCGCCCTCGGGCCTGGGGCGGTGGTGGTAAAGGGGGGGCACATCCCCCAGAAGGAGGGCAAGGCAATTGACATCCTCCTCTACGAGGGGGAGTTCACGCTCCTCGAGGCTGAGAGATATGAGACGAAGACGACCCACGGCACAGGATGTACCTTCTCCTCGGCCATAGCCGCGGAGCTGGCGAAGGGAAAGAGCATACCCGAGGCGGTGGGAGTTGCAAAGAGGTTCGTAAACCGTGCCATAAGGTACGGTCTCCGCATAGGTCGGGGACACGGTCCCCTGAATCCGATGGCAAACCTCTACAACGACGCCGAGAGGTACCGGGTGCTGAAGAACGTGGGGGACGCGGTGAGGGTGCTGGAGGGGAGCCCTGAGGTGAAAGGGCTCATCGCAGAGGTCCAGATGAACATCGGCATGGCCCTCCCCTACGCCTCAGGTCCCGACGACGTGGCGGCCGTGGAGGGGCGGATCATCAAAATGAAACAGGGCGTCAGGGCCACCGGATGTCCAGAGTTCGGAGCCTCAAGGCACGTGGCGAGGACGATCCTCGCCGTGATGGGGTTCGACCCTGAGAGACAGGCTGGGATGAACATAAGGTACTCGGAGGAGGCCATGAGGGTCTGCCGGGAGCTGGGCTTAACCACAGCGTCCTACGACAGGAAGAAAGAGCCCCCCGAAATCAAGAGAAAGGAGGGGGTGACGACCACCTGGGGCGCCAAGCAAGCCGTGGAACAGGTCGGAACGGTTCCCGACGTTATCTACCACCTCGGTGATTGGGGGAAGGAGCCTATGATCACGTTGCTCGGGAGAACAGCCGTTGAGGTCGCGGATAGGGCGGTGGAGCTAGCCAGGAAACTCGTTGGAGCCTCAGAATAAGGGGGGATATGGCGGCTGCCGAAGAAGTATTCATTCAACAGCCTCTTGGGCAAGAAGGCCCTAATTATCGGTGATGTGAGAACAGGGAAGACGAAGCTGACCGGGGAGCTGCTGGAAGAAGCTGTCAAGCTCGGATTCTCTAGGATGATAACGGTCATAGATATGGCGCCGGAGACTGAGGTGGTTGAGGGGGGGAGCATAGGGGGACGCCTCTCAGTGTTGACTAGGGCTTATAAGGAGGTCAGGTATCTGGCACCACCTAGGGTGGAGACGCCGAGGCTCAAGGCGACCTCGGCGGAGGAACTCTTATCCATTGTGCAGCTCAATGCTGAGCGGATCAGACCCCTGCTGGAGGAGTACCTAGCGGCGCCCTCATCCATCTTGTTCATCAACGACATCTCCATATACCTACAATCAGGACCGGTTGACCCCGTTCTACGGGCAGCAGGGCGGGCAGAGACCTTCATCGCCAACGGATACTATGGCGAATACTTCTCCCAGGACCATGGGACAGGCGTCTCCAAAAGGGAGAGGGAACTAATGGACCTGCTAGCCTCCCAGGTGGATGTCATCATAAGACTCTCAACGACCTGAACAATTTTCTAAGAACCCGATATAGCCCTCTCAAGAAGGATGCGTCATATACACGCAGTGAATATCAGACAGCTCGTTGGCGACGGTGCTCATCGCCTTGGGGGGTATCTCCCCCTTCCTCTGGTTCCCCATCCTCGCCTCGAAGGCCTTCCGAGGGCAGCACATCGTCAACGCCGTGGCGGGCGTCCTCCTAGGTCCCCTCTGGGCGGCCTTCATAGCCCTCTGCACAGGTCTCATCAGGATGAGCTTGGGCGTCGGGACCGTCTTCTCAATGCCCGGGGGAATACCCGGAGCGTTGGTGGTCGGCATCTTCCACTGGCTCCTGAGGTAGAGCGGCGTCAGACGACCTGAGCTTGCGGCCCTGACCGAGCCGTTGGGGACCATCCTCATAGGCGGGACCTTGGCCGTGTATGTCGTCGCGCCCCTGGTTGGCAGGGATATGCTCCTCATCCCCGTCTGGATAGGGTGGTCCCTCAGCTGCATCCCAGGCGCGGTGGTGGGCTTCATCATCTTGGAGGCCCTGAGAGCGGCCGGTTTTACGGGGGAGGCCTTCAACAGGTAACTACCTACTATGAGATCATACCAACTTCCAAAGGCTTAGATTGGCCAGGTTTCTTTTCCGTAGGCCATATCCCAGAACATGTACTCGTATCGGCTGCTCAGGATGAAGTGTCCCCTCATTCTCCCCCTCACAGAGGTGCCGGACTCCGAGGCGAAACGGTCTACGAGATTCCTGTACAAGACGACCAGGTCGATGTACTCCTGGGACCTGTAGGTGGCAAACCAATCAGAGTAGATGATATGTTCCCTCAAAGCCGTGCCCCCGCCCCTCCTCTCCCCGATCTCCTGGTAGGACCACATGCACGGCAACATCGAAGCCATGATCTCACCCACAGTACCGGAGTAAGCGACGTACAGGAGATGCCGAGTGTAGGCCATATTTATCGGAGCAGGCTCCGCCGTCCTCAAATTGTTGGGGGCGATCCCGAGCTTCCCGCCCAGTTCCTCCAGCCTCTCCACCTCGACAGTGAAACAGGCGTTAAGGAGCGATGCTAAGGTGTGCATCGTCTCCCTATCCTCAACCTTCGCGGTGGCTATACCTAAGCAGCGAGCGAATTCCATCAGATAGGCGTAGTCCTGCTTCACATAGAACCTGAATTTATCGAGGGGGAGCCTCGCCTCACCCAGCTCAAGGAGGAAGGGGTGTACGAGGATTCTCTCCCAGATGTGTGCGGCCGCCCCTCTGAGCCTATCTGAGAAACTGTCACCCCTCAATTCTTCACCCTCTATTTACTGAGAAGTATGATCTGAATGTTTTTATAATAATCTTCCATCGCGATTCATCTAGAATTCAGCCCATAAACGAGCTTTCTAGCCTCCCTATGACAAGCCTTAGGCTCTCTCGTCGAGCCAAGCTCCAAACCCGGGCCATGTGTGCGGCAATTCTTATATGTAGGGAGAGGCTGAGTCCATGGGAAGGGGAGCTGGGCATAGGCCCGGCTGAGAGGACGGTAAGCGTCGACCCTTTGAACCTGATCCAGATAATGCTGGCGGAGGGAAAAAGATGAGTGGGCTATCTAGAGGGTCAGATTATCGCGCTAGCGCGCGGACACCTTTTCAGATTTCTTATGTGGAACCTGAGATTGACGCGTTTTCTACCAAGAGAATTGCCCTTTCAGCCGTCCTAGTTGCGGTTACGGTAGTTCTCAGTCCTTTCTACTTTCCAGTTGGCACAACTAAATGCTACCCCGCACAGCATATGATCAACGCCATAGCAGGGGTCATACTAGGGCCATGGTATGCAGCTCTAATGGCGTTAGTGACAGGAGTTATCAGGAACATCTTAGGCATGGGAACCATCTACGCTTTCCCAGGTGGCATACCCGGAGCTCTCGTGGTCGGCCTGTTCTATAGATACGTGAAAGGCACAGACTACGTCGCATTAACAGAGCCTATAGGTACGGTGGTTATCGGAGCCACCATAAGCGCACTGGTCGTAGCTCCTTGGCAAGGGCATCTGCTGACATTATCCTTCTTTTGGATAGCCTTCGCAGCGAGCAGCATTCCGGGCTCAGCTCTGGGGTTAATTATTCTAAAATCATTGCGGGGAATAGGAGTTATCAAATATTTCTCGCCTGTGAAGGAGTAGAAAACCTAAATTGGTGGAGAGAAATGGAAACTAAAGATCTGGTAAGATGGTTGGTTCCTGTCCTCGTTGTCGTTGTAGTTTTGACGGTTGCAGTATCTTGGATGAATAGGAAACCAGCGGAAGAAGTGGAATCCCTGAAAATAGGCGTCGTCATGTGGGGTCATCATGACGAAGGGCTATGGGACCCAGCGGCTGCCAACGCCGTCCTGAAATTGGAGGAGAAGTATAACCTCGAGATAACGTGGGCCGAGGAAATCGTTCTAACAGAGCTCGAGTCCATCCTCAGGACGTTGGCCGAAAAGAATGACGTAATCTACCTAACCACAGACGAATTCGAAGAGGCTTGCAAGGCAGTAGCTCCAGATTTTCCAGATGTTTACTGGATCCAACAGTATGAGGCGAAAGAGATACCTTCCGATTACTTCCCTAATAACGTCGTTGTTTTGAACGCCTACCGTGCCAATGAACTCAGCTTCTGGGCGGGGGCCATCGCAGCCAAATTGACAGAAACGAATAAACTTGGGGTCATCCAGGCTATACCGGGCCCGAGGGACACTCGTCTAATGAGTGCGGCCTTCAGGTCAGGGGCGCAATACGTCAACGATAGCATAGAAGTTATGCGGGTGGTCATCGGCGCATATGTGGATCCCATAAAGACGAGAGACAGCGTTGCAAGCCTGGCCGAGGCTGGATGCGACATCGTGTACATAGGCATGGATGATGATTCGGGAACGCTGGAGGCGAAGGAGAGGGGCATCTACTCGATCCAAGAGTACATGGATATCACCTCCGAGTACCCTGACACCCTGATAGGATGCACATGCTGGGTCTGGGATGTGTGGCTAGACAGGGTTCTCGACGCCGTAGTGAACGACAGGTTCGAAGAGTTCAGAGCCGAACACTTTGAGATGCCGTCGACGTTGGAAGATAGATCACTCGATATTCCCACGTTTGGAAACATGGTGTCAGAGGACATAATAGAATTCGCAGAGGACTTAAGGAGCAAGATCATCGACGGCACCGTAGGTATCCCAGATGTAGATGAATGGTAGATGGGGAATCTAAAAATGATGATTGATAGCTCCTTAAAGGAGGGAAAGCATGAATAAGCCACCGATAATAACCGGCAATTTCAGGAAGATAATAGCTAACTTGAGTGAGGGCTCACGACATAAGCAAAATTTGTTAGCGCGCGAAAACATAACCCCAGATGGAAAATGAAGAATGATGAAGAAAAACTCATTGGAGAGTTTGATTAGATCTGCTCTCTATATGATAGGTACATTGATATTTAGTTTAATGATGATTTTTTTAATATCTGGTTTTCTAGGGGGAATAGATGTAAATGATATTTTTGGACTATTCTTCAGCTCTACTTTAGGATCGTTAGACAGTGTTCTAAGGGTGCTCGCAAGGACCACGCCAATATTGATCTCCACCCTTGGGTTACTGGTGGCATTTAGAAGCGGGGTCTGGAACACCGGTGGGGAAGGCCAGATAGTTGTTGGAGTCCTTACAACAACCGGAATCTGTTTATTTCTTAACCTCCCACCCTTCTTGGCCATCTTTCTAGCACTACTACTAAGCTTTCTCCTTAGCGGCGCCTACGGGGCCCTTGCGGGATTCCTAAGGGCAAAATGGGATGTCAACGAAGTTGTCGTCACTATGATGCAGAACTTTGTCGCTTTCGCAGTTTTACAATATTTGATAGATGGTCCTTGGAACTGGGGGGTTGGGCTTTACCCCCGGACAGCGATGATACCTCCTGAAACAAGGCTCCCTTTCATTAAATTTCCATTAAACATCGGGTTCATATTAGCTTTGATTCTGGTAGGGATTACTCATCTTCTTTTGAATAGAACCGTGTTAGGATACGAAATGCGGGCGATGGGCGATAATAAGAGGGCTGCATACAGCTATGGGATAAACACCACGCATCTAACGATGGTAAGTATGCTGATAAGTGGGGGGGTGTGTGGGCTGGCGGGGAGTGGGCTGGTTCTTGGATACTTCTTCCGCACTCAAGCAGGCATATCTGGAAACTATGGATTCTATGCGATAGCTTCATCATTCATTGCAAACAACAGGGCAGCATTGGCGCCCCTATCCTCCCTACTTATAGCATTCATCTATGAGGGGACGCTTAGTCTGACAGCTCTGGGTATGCCCCATAGGCTGTGCGAGGCAATAGTCGGCATCATTTTCATTGTGGTCCTCCTGCCAAAGGAGCTGAAGTGGCTGAAGGGTGTCTAGCNAGATGTTGCAAGTTATTCCTTCGATACTGTCTTTTTTTCCAGTAATAGGGTTGGCCACTNTGGGAGGATTCTTCAGCCAGAAGAGCGGTGTCTGGAACATCGCTATAGAAGGTACGATGTCTTTTGGAGCTTTCTCGGGNGTCTTCGCCTATCATTATTTAGGACATTCCATTTGGGTATCATTACTCTTCGGATTCTGCATGGGGTTCTTATTCGGTACGCTGTTATCCATATTATGTGTTCATTTCAGTTTGGATCAAATAGTGGTTGGGTTCGGGCTATGGTTTCTAACGGAAGGATTGGCAGGATTTCTCTATTACACTGTTATACCCTCCATCAGGATAACTCAAACGATTAGCCCAACTCTTTTTTCTCTTGATCCAATTTTCTACCTGTCTGTCATTTCATTTGGGATCCTTTACATTTTCCTGAGGAACACGAAACAGGGACTGGCTGTAGTAGCGACAGGGGAGAATCCAAAGGCGGCAGATGCGGCGGGCATTAACGTTTACAAAGTGAGGTGGATCTGCACAGCACTGGGGTCAGCATTTGTCGGGCTGGCGGGATCCTACCTCTCCCTTGTCATCCTTCAGGGATTCACGTATAAAATGGTTGCAGGGTACGGCTGGATAGCCTTTGCGCTGATAATGTTTGGAAGGTGGACGACCCCGGGTATCTTCTTCGGTTCGCTCTTCTTCACGTTCCTGATAGGAATCCAGACGAGGCTGCAAGTCGCAGGGATTCTGTTTATCCCACCTGAGTTCATAGTTGTTATACCCCATATCGGGGTGATCATTGCTTTATCTCTGGCAGCCGCTATAGGCAAAAGGGCGGGGATGCCAGGCGCTTTAGGGATATATTATGAAAGGGAGTGATTCTGAACAACGCAACGACTTTGGTGAAGCCTTTTGAAACCTCTCAACACCGGAAAGAGCAAGAAGATTCTTAGGATGAAAAATATAACGAAGAGATTCCCGGAAGTAGTAGCCAACGATCACATTTACTTCGACTTGAGATTCGGGGAAATCCATAGCATACTCGGGGAGAATGGGGCTGGAAAGACAACACTGATGAACATTCTATACGGTCTCTATCGGATGGATGAGGGAGAGATCCTCGTTAACGGGAATGACGTTTCAATCAGTTCCCCTAAGGACGCGATAAATCTTGGTATAGAGATGATCCACCAGTCCTTCACGCTAGTACCAGGACAATCTGTACTGGAGAACATCATACTGGGCCATGAACCCACGAAGGGCCCATTCCTTGACAGAAAACGAGCTAGAAAAGAGATACTCGAGCTTGAAAAAAAGTTCAACATCAAGGTGGACCTCGAAGCGAGGCCCGAGCAGCTCTCAGTCAGTGAAAAGCAGAAGGTGGAGATTCTAAAGGCTCTCTATCGAGGAGCGAAAATACTCGTTATGGATGAACCAACTTCTGTGCTGATGCCTCATGATAAAGAAGAACTCGTGAAGACCCTCAGGGAGATGACCAGAGAAGGCATCTTATCCGTTATATTTATCACCCATAAACTACCTGAGGCAATAGCTGTAAGTGATCGCATTACCATTCTCAGGAAGGGAAAAGTGATAGATACCCTTGAGACCAAAGATATCAACAAAAAACTACTAGCCCAAAAAATGGTCGGAAGAGAAGTATTATTCGACATTACAAAAAGCGACACGACGAAAGGTGAAAAGGTCCTCGAGGTGAAGGAACTCCAGGCTCTCGGTGATACAGAGACACTGGCTTTGAGAGGGGTCTCCCTCCATGTGAGGGAGGGGGAGACCCTCGGAATGGCTGGGGTAAGTGGGAGCGGTCAGGAGGAGCTCGTGGACGTAATTGCGGGCCTTAGGCGTGCCATCGCTGGTAAGGTATTCATTAAAGGTAAGGATACCACAAAATGCTCGCCTCGTGAAATCAGGGATCTTGGAGTCGGTTACATTCCGGAAGATAGGGTGGGAAGGGCTATATTGCCGGGCTTTTCGATTGGTGAAAATGCGGTTCTTGGAGTCCAATCGAAGCATCCGTTTGTTCATCGATGGTTCCTTCCATTCGACAAGCGTTGGTTTACCCACCCCGATGAGATCAACAAGTATGCCAGGAGGCTGGTTGCGGAGTATAATGTAGACACCCCGACCATAGACAAGCCGGCAGGAAAGCTGTCTGGAGGGACCATGCAGAAGCTCATTCTGGCTCGGGAGTTCTCCCGCAATCCTGATCTCCTATTAGCAGACAAGCCGACATCAGGACTAGACGTTGGTTCTCAAGAATTTATCCGCCAGAAACTGATGAAAGAAAGAGAGAAAGGGAAGGCGATTTTATTAATTTCTGAAGATTTAGATGAAATAATAATGATGAGTGATAGGATCGCAGTGATGTATGAGGGAAGAATTGTAAATGTTGTTCCAGCTGAAAGGATAACGAAAGAGGAAATAGGAGAAATGATTACAGGGGTAAAAAAAAAGATAGAGCAACGCGCATGAGGAAACGAGCCCTGTCGTCTACTCGGCAGTAAGCATACCTCGCAGTTGTGGATTTTGTAGGTCTATGGATGATCCCATTATTGGGTGATTTTTATATCCATCATCTTTTTTAATGAAGTTGTGCCGACCGTCGTTTTCGGCAGGACCGCGCGCTCGACTGCCTCAACATACTTAACTTCTACATATGCATATGTAGATATGGTTCAGGTCTTTGACATCGAAGACCATATTCGTCTCTGAGGATGTCTACAACCTCCTCAAGAAGATGAAGCTTACGGGGGAGAGCTTCTCCTCGACCATCAGGCGCCTCGTCAAAGGCAGGAGGATAAGCGACTGCGCAGGGCTTTGGTCAGACCTATCCGACGAGGCCATAGAAGAAAGAAGATCAGGCGTGTTGGAGGCCAAGAGGCTCGCGGCGAACTCTTTAGAGGCGGATGAAATTGAAGGCCGTTGACACCACCTTCATAATCGACCTGCTCCGAGGCGACATGGACGCTGTCGAAAAGGCAGAGGAGTTCGACGTGGCTGGTGAGGCAGCAATTCCCGCCGTAAACCTATTCGAGATCACCTATGGTGTATACAAAAGCCGGCACATAGACCGCGAACGCAGGCTGTTTGAGGTCGAGAGGCTCTTCAGCCGGATGGACCTCTTCCCTCTGGATGCGAGAGCCGCCGTCGAGGCGGGAAAGATCCTGGAGTCCTCAGCGGAGAGGGAAAGATGATCGATGTGCTCGATGGGATGATCGGGGCAATAGCCGTGGTTAACGGCTGCGATACCATAGTAACACGGAACGTAGATCACTTCAACAGAATCCCCGATCTAAATGTTGAAACATATTGAAGTTAGATGTGGAGCCCCGGGCGGGATTCAAACCTGAAGTAGAAAAGGACCTACCTATAGATGCCCGATCGGTAAATAGGATGATCGTGTCGGGATTGGAACTGAAAATTTAAATACGAAGCAAAAGAGACGTAGCTCGGGCAGTAAGTGATTCTGGTGGGTGTGTGAAAGGGAGGAGAAAAAATATGGAATGTTCTTTAAGTTATTCCTTGATGGATGAGAATGGACAGGAGCTAGAAAAGGGAGAAGCCCAAGCACTTCTTGAGAAAGAGCATTTGAACATCAAGCCAAATTTTGGTGAGGTATTATTCATCTCATATCGGGATATTCTTGAAATTTCCGAGGGCGACTATAGAATTCATCTCGCTTTAACGTCAAAAGAGAAGCTCACCCTCTTTGACCTCGGGTATCGCTACGAGGATTTCCTGAGGGCTTTCAACAAACTACGCAATGAGATAATTCTGAAAGATATGCTGATCAGTGAGAGAGTTAGAAAATCGGGGGTGGGGGCGTCCTTCGTTTATTCAGACGAAAACGATGAGGAGTTGCAGAGGGGAGAATGTGAACTGCGCATCTATGAGACGGCGATTGTTGTAATACCTGAAAGGGGGGAGATCTTCAGGGTCCCTTACGGCTACATCTCAAAAATTCGTGAAGATGATTATACGCTGGTTGTGAGCACGGAATTTGGAGAAAAAATCACATTTTCGATGATGGGGCGCCAATTCGATCCCGTTAAGCAGGCCTTTTCAGAGTTGATGAACGAGCTCTCCCGGAAGACCCATTCGTCTCTAAAAACACTGTTGCCCGGGGCCAACCCATCTGTCATAAGGAGAGCCGCCCGATTCATAAAGGAGGGCAGAGCGGCCAGGAGAGCCGATATTGAATCGATCTCTCCAGATCTCTGGGCGGAGCTGGAGAAGAAGCTGTCGGCTATTGGCGTAAAAAAGGAATATGATTTCCTGAAATCACTATCGCAGCAAAAGAAGATCTGTATCGGCTTGAAGCGCGGACTTATGGGGGATCTGACGGGGGAGTACATCTGGTTCCTGATTCCGATCTACAGCGCGGATACGAGAGAGCCAGGGAATGCTGTCGCGATGGAGGCCTCGACCGGCGGAGGCGGTGGGAAGGCAACCTACTTTTTCAGGATAGTGAGCAGGAAGGACTATCCCCACTTCAAGGATCTGGGAGACCTCCCCGAAGAGGTGGATCTGTTTGTCAAGAGGATGAATCACTGCATGCTTGAGATCAACTTCAGGAGGGAGCCGATCTACCTGCCGGATGAACGGTTGGAGGAGCCGCGGTACGCAAAATACAAGTTTGCGGTACAGAGGCTGTCCTCACTTCGAACGTTGCGCCAGCTTTTCATCGGGAGAGTTAGCCATGTTTCACCTGAGCAGTGGGAAAATGATGTTATGGATCTGCTGAGGTTCAACGTGAGCACACAGGATGACGCTGTCAGATGGAGAAAAGGAAAAACGGGCTAGGGGACATGATAAAGAAAAACTCTAAAGCCGCCGGCAGAACCTTATAGGGCTGATCAGAAACTCCTTGCTGAAATTAATGCGGGACATGTGAATCAATCCTGAAAAAATAATCTCAGTGAAGAATCCCTAAGACGGTTACCGATTTCTTTAACGGTAAACTTAAATATATTTTTATAGAACGCCATAGGGAGGCTAATTCATGATAGGATACAAACACCCATGTCGTTACTGCAACAAACTAATCCCATCGGATTCAAATGTTTGCCCGTTTTGCGGTAAGGTAAACCCGCTGGGACCGTTGCGATGTCCCAGGTGCCGATATCCGATCCGGAAGGATTGGAAGAGATGCGGTAATTGCGGGCTGTCATTAGAGGTTACTTGCCCAGCATGCGGCGAGACGACGTTCTTTGGGGACTACTGTGAGCATTGCGGCGCTCGTTTGGTGGTTGTGTGTCCACATTGTGGAGCGGAGCAGCCGCCAATCGGAGATAAATGTTTTAAATGTGGTCGACCATTGGGATAGATGGGGATAAAATGCCACTCCAACCATTCACAAGTAATTTTGCGGACAACAGCACCGAAGCGGGGTTTCAGTTCACATTCTACTGTGACATCTGCGGGAATGGGTATAAAACCAAATTCATAGAGTCAAAAACACATAAGAAGAGGGGGCTTTTCCGCGGATTGGGAAGGGCGGTTTCGCTCGCCTCGTCTATGGCTGGAAAGTCCGGTATCGGATACAATTTTGAGCGGGGCACGGACATAATCTCAGAGAGATTCCAGGGCATGAGCCCCCAATGGCACAGAGAGCACGAAAAAGCCTTCGAAATCGCCCAGAATGAGGCGATGCGACATTTCCACCGCTGCCCAAGATGCCACAAATGGGTCTGTGAGCTCGATTGGAACGAGCAGGCCGGGCTCTGTGTCGAGGACGCTCCTCGTGAGGCCGTTGAGGTAGCCGCCGCCAGGGCCGAGAAGATGGTGGAGGATATAAGAGCGAAGGCCGAGACCACTCAGGTATTCACGGGAAAGATCGAGAGGAAACAGACGATCTGTCCTGTCTGCGGTAAACCTGCAGGTGATGGCAAGTTCTGCACGAACTGCGGGGCACCTCTCACGCTATTGAAATGTCCAAAATGTGGAGCAATGAACCCGGTGGGAACAAGGTTCTGCGGCGAGTGTGGCACAAGGCTCGAATGACCTGAATGCACTCTAAGCGCCTGACGATGTGTGTGCGGACATCTTTTTAGAATGGAGCCCCGGGCGGGATTCGAACCCGCGGCCAACAACTTACGAGGCTGCCGCTCTGGCCTCTGAGCTACCGGGGCACCCTCACCAACCTCTATGAGGGGAGCACCCATTTTTAAGCGGTGTGGTCTCCACCCGATTCCTCGGATGGATGGCTCAGAAGAGCTTGCGCAGGAGGGCCAGCAGCGCAACTAGGAGGAAGGCGGCCCCCGCCAGCAGCCCCCTCCCAGTCACAAGCCAGACCAGGATGGAAAGGACGGCCGCGGGAATGAAGAGGATGAGCAACCCAACGAAGACGATGATCAAGGCACCGATGATCAGCAGCGCGACCAGCCCGATCAGCGGTCCAAGCCCGGGAAGAGGCACCTCACCGACCCCATAAGGGGATCGGGCGCGACCCTCATAAACATTTGGATCTCTTCACCTCTCGGTGTAGATGATGCCCGCCCTCTCCAGCTCCGCGATCCTCTCCTCCGTGTAGCCTAGGATGCCGGTCAGTATCTCCCTGTTGTCCTGCCCCAGCAGGGGCGCGGCCGAGATGACCTCCCCCGGCGTCTCCGAGAGCTTGACGGGGAAGTTGGGGACCTTTATCCTCCCCGCCCTCGGGTGCTCCAGCTCCACGAACATGCCACGGGCCTTGAGTTGTGGGTCCTCGACGACCTCGTTGACGTGATAGACGGGCCCGACGGGGACCTTCGCCTTCACTAGGAAGTCGACGGCCTCGTCCCGCGTCATCTCCGCCATCATCTTCTCGACCATCTCCCTGTTGACCTCATCGGAGCCGATGGCCTTCCTCAGGTTGTCGATGGCCCTCGGTGAGAAGGCGGCTATCCTTATCCAGCCGCCGTCCTTCGTCTGCATCAGGCCCCCGGCGCCATGGCCCCCTGGATACTTCTTCCTCATCTCCCACGGCTTCATTCCAGACAGGGTGTACCCCGTTATCGCGGTGTTGTAGGCGACCATGCAGTCGAACTGGGCCACATCGATCATCTGCCCGACGCCCGTCTTGTCCCTATACCTGATCGCCGCGATTATCGACATCGCCGCCATCGTCCCCGGCCCGAGGTCACCCAGGGCCTGCGCCATATCTATCGGCGGACCCTCCGGGTTAACCTTGTCCCCGGTGAGCCGGGTGTGGCCGCTCATCGCCTCGGCGACCGCAGCGTAGGAGCCCCGCGGAGAGTAGGGGCCGTACTGGCCGAAGCCCGAGAGGGCGGCGTAGATGATCCCCGGGTTCAGCTCCCTGAGCACGTCGTACCCCAGCCCCAGCCGCTCCATCGTGCCCGGGCTGAAGTTCTGCACGACCACATCCGCTCTCTTCACCAGCTCCTTGAAGATCGCGAGCCCCTCCGCCGTCTTCAGGTTGAGGGTGAGGTCCTTCTTGTTCAGGTTGAGGTGGTGGAACGTGTAGCTGACGCCCCCGAAGAGGGCGCCCTCCGCGATCCGGTCTATGGCGCCCCACGGCGGCTCGATCCTGATGACCTCGGCGCCGAGGTCGGCCAACATCATCGTGCACCAGGGGCCGAACCAGACATGTGTCAGGTCCAGAACCCTGATATCATCGAGCACCTTCCCCATTATCTACGCCTCGGAAGTTATCTATCTATGGAACCGGCTCTCGTATAAGGCGTTTTTCGCGCTCTTCCTTGTAAAGGTTTTATCATCGGAGCCCAAATGGAGGTTGGGGAGCGAGTCTTGAGGACCGTCGGCGAGATCGGCGAGAGGAGGCTCATCGACCTGATGATGAGTCGCCTGACGCCCATGCCGGGCATGCCCGTGCCGTTCTGGGATGATGTCTCCGCCGTCAGCCTCGGGGAGGGGAGGGCGGCGATCCTGAAGACGGATATGCTCGTCTGGGAGACGGACGTGCCGGAGGGGATGACCCCCTACCAGGCGGCTAGGAAGGCCGTGGTGATGAACTTCAGCGACCTCGGTTCCAAGGGGGTCCGACCCATCGCGTTCCTCGTCTCCCTCGGCCTCCCCCGGAGCCTCAGCGTCGAGGATGTCGAGGAGATGGCCAGGGGATTCGACGCCGGAGCCCGTGAGCACGGCGCCTACGTCATTGGAGGGGACACCAACGAGGCCTGCGACACGATCATCAGNGGCATGGGCTACGGCGTCGCTGATGTGGACANGCTCATGAGGCGNGANGGGGCGCGGCCCGGGGACATCCTCGCGACGACCGGNGGCTTCGGGAGGACCGCGGCCGCCTTCAAGATNCTGCTTGAGGGNNACGGGGCTCCGCCGCGGCTCCGGGCCCCCCTCGTGGAGTCGGTCTACATGCCGAGGGCGAGGGTCGAGGAGGGTATTGCATTGGCTGGGACGGGCGCCGTCTCCGCATCCATGGACTCCAGCGATGGTCTCGGCATCAGCCTCCACGACCTCTCCAGGAGCAGCGGCGTCGGATTCAGGGTCGACGAACTCCCGGCCGCGCCTGAGGCGGAGGAGTTCGCGGAGCTCCACAACCTGGACCTGAGGGACCTAGTGCTCTACGGCGGGGAGGAGTACGAGCTCGTCTTCACCGTCAAGCCCGGCGAGCTGGACTCCGCACACACAGCCCTGAGGGGCGTGGGCTGCAACCTCATCGAGATGGGGGAGGCGACGGCGGACCGACGCATCGTCCAGGTGGAGAACGGGGAGGAGAGACCTATAGGGCTGGGGGGCTGGGAGCACTTCACAGGATAGGCGTGCCCGCGCCGGGACTCCCACAAGGCGACCAGCTGATCCCCATATTCCCATTCAGATGTCGTCCCTACCTTTCCGTGATTTTGATGTCCTCTCGGATTGTGGGGAGAGGATCTTCAGGGAGCTGGAGGCATGTTAGGGAGCGTGGGCCGAGGCGCGCGGAACTCCCGCGCGCGTTGTTCGTTTTGGTCTTTATATAGGAGGTCCCTTTGGAGGGGTTAGAGGGGTTGGTAGCTTTACCTTGTCCGGATTGTCCTGGAAAAGGCTGATTTGCGATACAGCATAGAGATAATGCGCCCTCTGCCTCTCGTCCTNTGTAGACCTCACTTGTCCATGTAGCCACTCCTTCAGCTTGTCCAGCTTTAGGTAGGCGATGGAGCGCACTTGCGCGGCTGCATCCTCGTTGGTGGCCAGCTTCATCAGATAATACAGCACAAGGTTGTCCACGACACGCTGGATCTCCGCGTGGTAGCTGTTCTCGTGGATAGATTTCCATGTGGATGAGATCACCCTATCCAATACCTCCGTCAAGCCGGGAACATCCGAGTCCCTTGAGTGGTACTCAACAAGCCTCGCCGCCCTCTGGGGGTGCAGCAACAACTCCACCGTCAGGTTCGCCGCGGTCTCAGCGGCGCCCAGGGGATCGAAGGGGTATCCAGTGCGCCCTGGGAAGAGATCCATGGTCTGACCCAGCGCCGAGAGGCGGGGCGGGATGATGCTCAGCAGCTTCTCTGGTAACGCCAAGATCTCTGGTTGGATCGTCTTCAGCAGTATGTCGAGGGCACGCCTCTGCCTGTCACCTGGAACTATCTCGGGGCTCTTCTGGACGCCACCCCTAACGGTGTGATAGTAGTAAAGACCCCCTATAACGCTCGCCGCGGCCTCCATCTGGTATCTGTGGAACAGGTAGATGGGGACGAGGACCTCCTCAAGGGTCGCCATCGGTGCCCCTACCCGTATCCTCCTCTCCGAGAATGAGCCCAGGGCGATGGCGCGCACCTTCAGGATACGCTCAAGCTCGTCGACGGAATCTCTTCCGTTGATCCAGGACGCGGATAGCGGCGAGGCGCTGCCAACACCGGCGTCTCGGCCAGGCCCAAAGATCAACCCCCGGTTGAACGCATCGCTCAGTATCGACTTGAGCTTCCTCTCCTCGTCGACCTCATCCGGGAAATCCTGGTAGCCGTACGCGATGCATACCTTATCCCACTCTCCGACACCGATGGCGTAAGCGTCCGAAAGGTCTAGGGAACCGTCCTTGGTGATCTTCACCAGCGGCGCGGGGTAGTCCATCACGGAAGACCTGTCGTTGATGTTCGAGGCGTAGTTGTGGCCCAGCCCCAGCGTGTGGCCCACCTCATGGACCGAGAGCTGCCTTATCCGCGCCAAGGCCATCTCAAGCATCTTCGAGGAGTCCTCGTTCCCATAGTTGGCGACCAGCCCCTCCGCGATGAGAAAGTCTTGGCGGATCCTGAGCGACCCGAGGGCCACCTGACCCTTGATTATCTCCCCGGTCCGCGGGTCCCTCACCCCGCCTCCGTAGGACCAACCCCTCGTGGACCGGTGCACCCAGTTGATGATGTTGTACCTGATGTCCAGGGGATCCGCGCCCTCAGGGAGCACCTTCACCTGGAAGGCATCCCTATATCCTATCGCCTCGAAGGCCTGATTCCACCAGCTCGCGCCCTCCACCAGCGCCGACCGGATCGGCTCCAGCACGCCCCTGTCGACGTGGTAGACGATAGGCTCAACAGGATCGCTGACCTCAGCGTTGGGGTCCTTTTTCTTGAGCCTATGGCGGCAGATGAACCTCTTCTTTATGGGCTCGTCCACTGGAGTGGCGAAGTCCATGTACGTCATCGCGTTGAACATCGACCGTGGGTCCCAGACCCGCGGTTCGTAGCCATCATCGGGGAGCTTGATGAGGGAGTGGTGCTGTCTCAGAGTGATTGACAGGGGCTCAGCCGCGACCTGCTTGATGTAGTCCCCAGGCTCCTTGCCCTTGAAGGTCAGGATAGCCTCGAACTCGGTGTTCAGGGGGAAGTTCATCGTCCCCTGCAGGTAAATCGCGGACCTTGAGGGGTCGAGCTCGTACTCACCCTGCTCTCTCTGCTTGATCCTTGCGGTAACGCCCTTTTCATCCTGCAGCAGGAACACGGTGGCATCCACCAGAACCCGCCCCTCCTCCTCCGCCGCAATCTCGAAGCCCCAGATGACCGCCTTTGCGAACGCGTCCTCGACCGCCTTACGCTCATCAGGGCTGTCGCTCAACGCACGGAATGAGTAATTTGGCTGAACCATGAGGACCTTCGGACCGATCCGCTCGAACTCCACGATCCGAGTTTTGCCTAGCTGGTTCCGATCGAGCCCGACATCGTTCGAGCCGAGCCCTGAGGACAATGCGTTCACATACAGGAACTCCGAGTCGAACTTGTCTATCTCAAGCCAGATCTTCCCAGCCTTCTCGTCCCAGTAAAACGTGAAAAACCCAGGAAACCTCTCCATGCAAGCGGTCTTTTCACTTATGGTTTGTGGCTCAGCACAAACATCTTCTTCAACCATATTATCCACATACACTCCATAAAGTCAACTATCATGTAGGTTCTAGATAAACTTTCTTTCGATAGCCTAGGTCCAGCGGAATTCCATCATCTGATCATGAAGCGCACGCTCACAGGCCTCCCCACCATTTTATGGGGCTGATCATCGCTTAAGAAGGTATGATAAACACTTTCTGATAGGGCTTTGAGGGTGTCATGGGTGGTGAAGGCCCACCGTAAGGCTGGTCCGTAACGAGACCCTGCTTAAGAATGGGCCAAATCCTGAGCGGCTACCTGAATGGTCCACAGAGACCCCATAGGAGCATGCCGTCCGCAAGCCACCCAAGGTGGCACCCCGTGAAGTAGATAGATTGAAGAGGAGGGCATCTATCGGCTTGCGAACCTGACTCGGAAAGCACCCTAGCCCTCTGGCTAGTCAGACGTTTACCATCGAAGCCTTATACGTGACCCCGTGTTCCTCCAGCCACTTCTCCCACTCCTCTAATCCGACGCTCCTCCACGAAGAGGGGAAATAAACTCTTATTCGAAGGGGGAGCCTAAGTGATCCAGGGGTATTTGGTTTGGATGCGGCCTCTCTGTCCAGGGTGAAGAGGCGGGTAGAGGAGTGGAAGCTGAAGCTCATAGACCTCAGCAGGAGGAACCGCCTCATCTACTTCCGCCCGACGAGGAGCTCGAACATCCAGATCGAGCGCCCTGAGATGAGAAAGGTCTTCGAGAGGCTCGTCATTAAGGGAAGGAGCTGGGAGATCTGGCAGCCGCCCCCAGCCGAGATGGCTGAAGGAGCCAGTGGTGCCTCAGGCAGGCGCTCCCNNCGCCGACCGAAAAGGACTCAGCTCGTGCCCGCGGAGATGGAAGCCAGGCAGCTCGACAGGATCCTGAGGAACCTGNTCCGGCGCTCGGCGTCGGAGTACCGGGAGCGGGGCGTCCGCATCCTCTACATCACCTTCGGCATGCTGAACTGGAGGGAGGAGGGATCGCCCGAGGCGGTCCGGTCCCCTGTAGTCCTCACACCCATAGAGCTGGTGAGAAAGAGCCGCCACGACCCGTACCGCATACAGGTCCCCCCCGTTGAGGAGGAGGCCGTCCTCAACCCGGCGCTGAGGCTCAAGCTCAAGTACGACTACGAGATCGAGCTGCCGCCGCTCCCCGACCTCGAGGAGAAGGGGCTGCCGGCTTACCTCGACGCCGTCGCCAAAGTCGGAAGCGACCTGGGCTGGTCCGTGGAGCCCGTCGTCGAGATCGGGCTCTTCTCCTTCCACAAGCTCGTGATGTACAGGGACCTCTCCGACAACATCGACCGCATCGTGAAGCACCCGATAGTCTCGGCCCTGGCCGGGGTCCCTCAGGCGCATCTCGTGGAGGGGTCCCTGCCGACTGAGGAGGAGCTGGACGAGATAGTCGATCCAGAGCGGACCTTCCAGGTCCTAGACGCGGACGGCAGCCAGCAGCTCTGCATCCAGTACGCGCTCCGCGGCCAGTCCTTCGTGATGCACGGGCCGCCCGGGACGGGAAAGAGCCAGACGATTGCCAACATCATCTCGGAGTTCATCGCCGCCGGCAGGAGCGTCCTATTCGTCAGCGAGAAGATGGCGGCGCTTGATGTCGTCTACAACAGGCTGAAGGAGAAGGGCATAGACGACTTCTGCCTCGAGCTACACAGCCGCAAGGCCAACAAGAGAGAGGTCGTCGCCGAGCTGAGCCGGGCCCTCACCGAGCACCTGAAGCCCCGCAGGGCCATCTCCGACGCCGAGCTTGAGAGGCTCAGGACGAGGAGGGACCAGCTGAACGGCTACGTGGCCGCGCTCCACAAGAGGCGACGCCCCTCCGAGATGACTGCCTTCGAGCTGCTGGGGCATCTGGCGAGGCTTGAGGATACGCCCTTCATCCCCTCCGAATACCCCCGCTTCGCATCCCTCAGCCCAAAGGGGTTCTTCGAGCTTGAGGAGCTCGTCCGCAGGCTGACCAACGCCTGGACCGTGGTCGAGGAGGGGGAGCGCTTCCCCTGGAGGGGGTGCACGGATGGTCAGTTCACGCCTGAAACCCGCTCCGAGTGGGTCGCCCTCCTCGACGGCGCCCTCGGCACCATCCAGGGGCTCGCAGAGGGCTCACATAGGTACGCGGATGCCCTGGGCCTGCCACGCCCCATGACCCTGGCCGACTACGAGCGGCTGGGAGAGGTCTCGGCACTGATATCGGCGAGCCCCCGACCCCCTCCGAGCTGGTTCGAGGACGCGGACCTGAGCGAGGTCAGGGCCGAGGCGGAGAGGAACCGGAGCGAGTGCGCCGAGTACCGGCGTTCAAGGCGGGCCCTGGAGAGGCTCTACGACGGTCGCTTCTTCTCGCTTCCCCCTGACACGGTCGAGCGCGTGGAGCTGGCGTGGAACGGCGTCAGGGAGCTGCTGGCGCCCGTCTCCGAGGGCGATGGTGGTCTCCTGAGGCTGATGGGGGAGCTGGCCGCCTACGTCGAGGAGCTACCTCGCCGAGTCGAGGAGTGGAAGGGGGAGGCCGAGGGGCTCGGTCGCACCTTGGGTCTCACCGGAGAGGTTGACACCATCTGGAGGGCGCATCAGCTCGCGGAGCTGGCATGCCTAGGCGGGGAGGAACACAGGCCCGAGGCGGCGTGGCTGAACAGGCGAACCCTCAAAGAGACGAGGAAAGCCGTGGAGGAGGCGAGGGGAGATCAGGAGCGTCGAGACGAGCTGCGGCGCCGGCTCCTCGGTGCTTACGGGGAGGAGCTGCTCACCCTCGACCTGGATCAGCTGATAGAGTGGTTCGAGGGGCCAGGTGGGTCTGTCCTCAGGTACCTGAGGCCGAGCTATTACCGCATCAGGGCGCTCCTATCCGGCATACATAGGTCGAGGAGGATGCCTGAGACCGCTCTGGAGGACATGAGGGCCGCCAGGGAACTCGTCGCCCTGGAGGAGGAGATGGCGTCTCGCCGTGAGGACCTCCGACGGCTCCTCGGGTCCTATTATCGAGACGACGGACCGGACTTCGCCTCCGCGGAGCGGGCGCTGAAGGTGGCGGAGAGGGCACTGAGGGCAGCGGGAACAGCCCGAGCGCCGAGGGAGATGGTCGAGAACCTGGCGGCGGGATCGAGGCCAAGCGAGAAGCTCCTACGCCGGGGACGGGGGCTGCGCAACTCCCTTGCGGGATGGAGGTCGGAGACGAGGAAGCTGAGGGGGCTGATACCGACGAGGCGCCTCCCGACGACGCGGCGGTCGCTGCGGAGGAGCCCGCTGCGAGGCGTCGCCGACTGGGCCGCTGAGGTGGTCGATGGGCTCGGTGCCCTGTCGAGAGCCAGCTCGGGAGCCCTCTCAGCGCGCGTATCAGACCATCCCTCGACGCTAGTGGAGCTGCTCTCCGACCTGAGGGACGCGGAGGCGCTCCAGGTGTTCGAGGCGGAGATGGCGGACCGCTCCGAGGGGCTGCGAGCGATGTTCGGAAGACGCTTCATCGGCGTCGCCACGGACTGGGACGCCGTCCTCGGCGCCGTGGAGTGGACGAGGCGGCTCCGGCGCCTGCTCGATGCCGGCATCCCGCCGGCTCTGAGGGCATCGGCCTCGGAGGGCGGACCGCAGCCGCCTCCAGACCCCGAGATCGTGCTCAGGCTGGAGAAGCTCCGCGCCTCCCTCGATGCGATAGAGGGCCGCTTCGAGACGCCCCTCTGGGCCGAGGCGCGGCGGCTCCTTGAACTCGACGACATGCGGCATAAGGTTGGAGGGCTCCGGACAAGGGTCGACGAGATCCAGACCTGGATCGACTTCAAGGACCTAAAGGCGAGGCTCGGGAAGGTTGGCTTGGGTGCGTTCCTGACGCGCCTCATGGAGCAGAGTTCCGACAGGGCAGAACTCCTCGATATCTTCCACAAGTCGATCTACCAGGGGCTGGTGGACCTGATATTCGAGGGTGACACCGCGCTGAGGGAGTTCCGGGGGCAGGACCACGAGCAGCTCATCGAGGACTTCCAGGAGCTAGACCGCAGGTTCATCCAGCTGTCGGCGTATCGGGTCATCGAGATCGCCAACGGGCAGAAGCCCCAGGGAGTCTTCGTCCAGGCGCCTGACTCGGAGATCACCATCCTGCAGAGGGAGGCGGTGAAGAAGCGTAGGCACATGCCCCTCCGCCACCTCTTCGACCGGATCCCAAACCTCCTCATGCGGCTGAAGCCGTGTCTGCTGATGAGCCCCATCTCCGTCAGCCAGTTCCTCATCCCCGAGAGGCTCCACTTCGACCTCGTCGTCTTCGACGAGGCATCCCAGATATACACCGAGGACGCCGTCGGCTCCATATACCGGGGCGACCAGCTCATCGTCGCAGGGGACAACAAGCAGCTCCCGCCTACGCCCTTCTTCCAGCACACGCTCGACGAGAACTTCGACTGGGACGAGACAGCGGAGTACGAGTTCGACGTNTTCGACAGCGTCCTCGACGAGTGCATGGCCATAGGACTCCCCNTGAAGATGNTACGGTGGCACTACCGCAGCAAGCACGACTCGCTCATCAACTTCTCCAACGAGGAGTTCTACGACGGGCGGCTGGTCCTCTTCCCGGCGGCGAGGAAGCAGGACGANGACCTCGGGCTGAAGTTCGTCCACGTCCCCGNCGGNGTCTACGACAGGGGCGGAGCTCGGAACAACCCCCAGGAGGCGGAGGTGGTCGCCGACCTGATTTTCGACCACTTCTCCAGGCACCCGGAGAAGACCCTGGGCGTCGTCACCTTCAGCATAAGCCAGATGAACACCGTCCAGGACGCCGTCGAGCGCCGCCTAAGCGAGCGCCCCGACTTCGAGCGGTTCTTCGTCGAGGACCGGCTCCACGGCTTCTTCGTCAAGAACCTTGAGAACGTCCAGGGAGACGAGCGAGACGTCATGATCTTCAGCGTCGGTTACGGTTATGACGGGGAGGGGCGCATCACGATGAACTTCGGTCCCCTGAACAAGCCGGGGGGAGAGCGGAGGCTCAATGTCGCCATCACCAGGGCCCGGGAGAAGGTGATCCTCGTCAGCTCGATCAAGTCATCGGACATCAACCTCAACGCCACAAAGGCCGCCGGCGTCCACAGCCTCCACCACTACCTGAGGTACGCAGAGAGGGGGGCTGAGGCCTTGAGGCCCACCGAGGCTTCCGCGGAGTACGGCTCCCTCCTTGAGCGGGATGTGGCGGGGGAGGTCAGGGGGCTCGGCTACGAGGCCCTACCGGGCGTCGGCTGCAGCTCCTTCAGGGTGGACCTGGGAGTGGTCGATCCCAAGAACCCCGACAGGTTCGTCCTGGGCATCCTCTGCGACGGGGAGAACTACCGATCCGCGTTCACCGCCAGGGACCGCGACCGCCTCAGGCAGCAGGTCCTGGAGAGCCTCGGATGGAGGATACACAGGGTCTGGTCGCCTGACTGGGTGCAGAGGCGGGAGACTGAGATGAAAAGGCTGAAGGATGCCCTCGATGAAGCCATGCGCGGACGGCGGCGACGGGCCCCAAATGCCACCCACCAAACCTCGGGGCGGAGGGAGGTGAGGAAGGAGAGGGTCGTGGAGACCACGGGTGACCATCTCCCCGAGGTCGAGCCATACCGCCTCTCGAAGCTGCGGCCCCGGCACCTCTTCGCCCGGTACTCCGCCGAGCATCGGGACCGATATCTCCGTCAATACCGCTCGGAGGTCCGACGCCTGCTGCCCGTCCTCGTGAGGGGAGAGGGTCCCATCCACCTGGAGCACGCCTTCAGGCGCATGAACGCAAGCCTCAGGCTGAGGCGCGCTACGCCCTCCTTCAGGGACGCCTTCAGAGAGGCGGTCGAGAATTGCAGCGGACGCGGCCTGCTCACCATCAGGGATGAATTCCTCTGGCCGAGGGAGCCGGTGGATGTTAGGGTCAGGGTTCCCGTGAAGGGGGTCAAGGAGACGCTCAGGCCCATCGAATACATACCGCGGGAGGAGATCCGCAGGGCGATGATCCTCATCGCGAGCCACTCCCTCGGCTTGGGCGTCGAGTCGTTACTGAGCGAGACCGCCCACCTCCTCGGCTTCAAGCGGATGGGGAGCAACGTCAGGGCCGCCCTCGCGGAGGCATTCGAGGCACTGAGGAGGGAGGGCGTGCTCGTCCAGAGGGATGAGAGTGTATCACTTGCGGAGAAATCCTCGGCTTGAGCCGGGGAATGATCCCCAAGGGGCGATGGCGCCGCCGGACGGATTCGAACCGTCGACCAACTGGTTAACAGCCAGACGCTCAACCGGGCTGAGCTACGGCGGCTTGGATTTAGTAGGACCTATGGAATCTATAAATGTTTATCGCAACTCGCGAGATGAAATAACTTTATTTTGGGAAGGTAAACATTGTTGGAAGATTGAGAGCCCTGCGCGCTAATTCCACATCCATCTGAAGTTGGATCGCAGCTTCTAACGCCTCAGTGAGATCCTTATCGTTTATTTCGACATGGGGATGAGCGCCGATGACGATCTCTGAGGACAGAGCCTCATCGATTTCAACGAGATCGTCCCTAATTTTCGTCGATGAAATTATCCAACCCTCTCCGAGGGTGATGTTCATGTATTGAATGTCGCTTTCGTACCTCTGTAGAATATTGCTTACTAGATCAGTTACCGCATTTATCGCCAGATCTATCCGCGACCAGTGTTGTAGGCGTTCAGCATCTAAGGATTTCATCAAATCGAGCTGCCCTGTCATCAGAGCCAGATCATTAAACATGGCATCCCATAGAGAAAAGTCGATCCTGCGCTCTTCGATCGTCNTATTCAATATGTCTATCGATTCGCCCAGGAATCCTCTGGCTTGTAGTANGGCCTCGCCCAAGGCGTTCGTCTTGTCCTTAGAGAGCCCTCGATAGGCGTAGGCCCAGTATGCGTTCGAGACAACTAAAATGGCTATGATGGCAAGCGATATGTAAGCGGGATTGATCTTGAAGCCGAGAATCCCCCACTGTCTCGATCTCCCTTTGACCGGCGCCTCCACCCCCGTGATCAGGTCCAGAGCGGCCTCTCCAAACTCGGATAGGAAGTATCTGCCATCTTTGTCCTTGGTGATGAGCCCATTTAGGCTCTCCAGGTGGTAGTTTAGAAATCCGGTTTCGACCCCCAACGTATTCAGGATCTCGGTGTACGCTGCAGGGGATTCTCCCAGCATCCTCAGTATCTTCCTCCTGACGGGGTGTTTCAACGCCAAGAAAATCGACGAGTAGGTATCCTCCTCAACAGCCATCGGCGATGCCTCGTTCAAAGAAGCCGATGTGATCTGATAAGGCTTTTTGAAAAGAAAATTTGCCAAATTCTCTAGTATTAGATCCCAGAGTTGAAAATTCCAATGGCATTTTTGGAAAGTTTTCTTTTCAAAAAAGAATAAATGTTAGGGTGGGGGTAGTGTATTCAGTGAGCAAATTGAATCGGATGACCTCGTTGCTGTTCGCGCTATTACTGCTGTCACCTCTGCTGTCATTCGCGATGCCCCTCAAAGCGGAAACAAGTGAGATACCTACCGAGCCCACGCTCTTTCATATCGTACTTCAGAAACCTGAAATCGAAGTTCATCACGAACGAGTGCTCGTAGAGCCAAATGTATGGCATGAGTATGTAGATATAGGCGGCACCCTATCGCGGAACCATGGTAACGAGTACGGACCATACGAACCATACGCCGTTTCAGTAAAGATCAACACCGTCTCACCATCGGGGTATAAGGTTACCGTATCAATAAAAGTAGCTGGAATAACGAAGTGGTCTGGAGCACTCGGAGCAGGAGAAAGCTCCCCGACAATCACATGTAACGATCATACCACATATGTACAGGTAATTAATCTGAACGATGACACAGTTACCTATTCAGGGCAAATAGGCCTGGTCTATCACTGATTGCAACATGGTCCTTATACATATTTCCCCCTTTTTTTCTCTGGAACGTCTCGACAAACTGATAATTGAAAAATAGTCGTATGTCTCATCGAGTATGGATTGTAGACGATGATCCCTCACAAAAGTCGTAGGAATACACATTTCGGAGAGCGAAACTAAAAATCAGACCCTTATAATCATCGACCCAATATTATGTGTTTTGGCAAGCATGTGAAAAATATTTATGTTCTCAGTGAACAGGGGGACATTCTAACATTATCTCTAAACACTTTTGGATTTGGCAGAAAGACATTTCATATGTTATCAAAAATCTTGATGCAGAACCCCGTCATGAGTCTTTCAACGGACATTTTAGTCCACACTCATCTAATGCGTGAATTTCACATCATTCTCAGCGATCTACCCAGAACGAGCGTGTTAATTAGGTGTTCTTCGTCTTGAACAGCAACCAGTTCTCGGGCTTGCCCGTGAAGTGGAGGAGGGCGTAGCGACCCCTCATCCTCTGCCCGAACAGCTCGAACACCAGCTTATCCGGCCTCCTGCTCTCCAGGACGTAGGTCCCGCGGTCCCAGATGCGTACGGTACCGGCGCCGTACTCCCCCTCCGGGATGACGCCCTCGAAGTCGATGTAGTCGAGNGGGTGATCCTCCACCTGAACGGCGAGCCTGCGGACGCCGGCNCTCGTCGGCGGCTCCTTGGGGACGGCCCAGCTCCTGAGGACGCCGTCCATCTCAAGCCTGAGATCCCAGTGGAGATGCGTCGCGTGGTGCTCCTGGACGACGAATCTCCTTTTGGGCTCCTTCTCGGGTCTCCGCTCTAAAACCGCGACCGACATCCAGCTCCCATTCGATCATCCGCATTGCGGTATATATGTAGGTCGATCTGCCGCGTCGGGAATCCCCAAGTCGATGCGATAGGGAGTTGAACCGACCCACCGTATCCACTTAGTCTTAAAAAGAAGTTTAGTGGATCACTCCCTGAAGGAAACCGAGTTGGATATCGACAGGCAGATCAAGGAGGTGAGGGATGAGTTTCCGATCCTCAGGTACAAGACCTACATGAACAGCGCAGCCCACGGCCCCTGCCCTCCGCCGCGTCTGGGACGCCGTCCAGGACTGGTGGAGGTTCAGGATGTGCGAGGACAGGGGGGCGAGGACGCCGGACGCGAAGGGGGAGGCTGCGAGGCTGCTCCACGCCGACCCCGATGAGATCTGCTGGACGAGCCGGGTCTCCCAGGGACTGAACATGGTCGCGAGCATGCTCGACCTGGAGCGGGGCGATAACGTCGTCGTGACCGACCTCGCCTACCCGTCGAACGTCTACGTCTGGCTCCCCTTCCGCCAGCGGGGCGTCGAGATACGGAGGATTCGGCACCGGGACGGGCGGATAGAGACCGCTGACTTCGAGAGGGCAATCGATGACGGGACGAGGGTCCTCTGCATCAGCCATGTCGAGTGGACCTCCGGCCTGAAGTACGACGTGAAGGCTCTCGCCGAGATCGCCCATGCGCACGGCGCGTTCCTCGTCGATGACCCCTACCAGGCGCTGGGCGCCATCGATGTCGATGCCCACTGCGACGAGGTGGACTTCCTCGCCACAGGCAGCGAGAAGTGGCTCTGCTGTCCCTCCCTGGCCGGCATCTTCTACGTCCGGCGTGAGCTCGTCGATGCCTTCGAGCCCACCTACCGCCTCTACGAGCTGGTGGACGGCCTCTGGAGCCACGGTGCTCCGTGGGAGAGGCCGGATCACGACAATCTCGCCGACTACGACAGGCCGCTGGTGTCCGGGGCCGAGAAGTTCTACAGGGGCTGCGTCTCGGGCGACGCCGTCTGGGGTTTCCACGCCGCCCTCAGCTACTTCAACGAACTCGGAG
>JGI24025J20009_10000537_pt1 | contig 29489 bp, 29 predicted proteins | sample Cruoilmetagenom3_FD_20009 | JGI IMG/M metagenome (IMG submission 20009) | reverse complement strand
TCGGTAATGAATTGGGCCTGACCGATCAGAACAGCTTCGAGATGTGCTGGGTTGTCGACTTCCCGATTTTCGAGAAAGACGAAGAAACCGGCGAGATCGATTTCGAACACAACCCGTTCTCGATGCCGCAAGGTGGTATGGAAGCGCTGGAAGGCAATCCGCTGGAGGTTCTGGGGTACCAGTACGATCTGGCCTGTAACGGCTACGAGCTGATCTCGGGTGCGATCCGTAATCACAAGCTGGACGTGATGTATAAAGCGTTCGGGATTGCCGGTTACGACGAATCCGAAATACAGAAACGTTTCGGCGGTATGGTTAAGGCGTTCAAATACGGCGCGCCTCCGCACGGTGGATGTGCGGCGGGTATCGACCGTATTGTGATGCTGTTGGCAGACGAGGAAAACATTCGCGAAGTCATCATGTTCCCGATGAACCAACGCGCCGAAGACCTGATGATGGAAGCGCCGGGCGAAGCCAGTAACGAGCAGCTTCGCGAGTTGGGCTTGCGGGTAATCCCACAGGAATAACGACTACCCCTTCGACTTTTTTCGACGGAAATTTTCGCGCCCCGATATGCTGGCGCGCATCGGTCTGCATCAGGAGATGCAGAAAGCCAAGCGGGACGAACGCAGAAACGTCAGCGGTGCGGAGGCGCGGTATAAAGCGGCGCAACAGGAAAGCCGCTCGTGGATTGGCGAAGACATGCGTAGCTATTTCGCCCGCGCCGCGATTTCGGATCGTGGCTTTAAGGAGCGGCTTGTGGCGTTCTGGGCGGACCACTTCACCGTATCGGGCAAGAACCAGCGGGTGCTTCTGGCCTTGGGGGATTATCTGGATGAGGCGATCCGTCCGAATGTGGCTACAACGTTTGGCGAATTGCTGAATGCGGTGGTCAGCCATCCGGCGATGCTGATGTATCTGGATCAGGTCACATCGTTCGGACCAAATTCGGCCGTAGGGCAGCGTGAGGATAGTGGGCTGAACGAAAATCTGGCGCGCGAGATACTCGAGCTTCACACGCTGGGTGTTGATGGTAGCTATACGCAGGATGACGTCCGTCAGTTTGCGGAGCTGCTAACCGGGCTGCGGGTTGGTGAAAAGGGTTTCTATTACGATAAGCGCGCCGCCGAGCCGGGGGCAGAGACAATTCTCGGCACTTCCTACGGCGGCGCCATCGGCAAGTTGTCTGACGTGAAGGGTTTTCTCGACGACCTCGCCGTACACCCTGACACAGCGGCGCATATCGCGCGCAAATTGGTGGTGCATTTCATCTCCGAAGACCCGCCGCAGGATATGGTTGAAGCTATTGCCTCGACTTATCGAAATACGCGTGGCGATCTGATGGCGATTTACAAAACAATGCTGGAGCATCCGGCCAGCGCGGGTCCAATGGGTGCAAAGGCAAAGTTGCCTACCGAATATGTTGTTTCAACCCTGCGGGCGCTCGACATAGCCGAGGAAATCACGACACAAAATCCGCGTGTGATCCGCAATGCGTTGCAAATTCCCATGCAGGCGATGGGTATGGATGTTTTCCGGCCAAGCGGCCCTGACGGGTGGTCGGAAACGGCTGCCGACTGGATAACGCCGCCTGCGCTCGCTGCCCGTATCGAGTGGGCGGTCGAGGCAGCCAAGGAGTATGGGCAGGGCAAGGATCCAAGGCAATTGCTGACGTATGTTCTGGGCGATGGAGCCTCCAACGAATTGCAGGTTGCGGTGGCTGGCGCAGAATCCAAATGGGAAGGCGTGGCGTTATTGCTGGTTTCCCCTGAATTTAACAGGCGTTGAGGGGATGATTATGGAAAACGGTATTTCACGACGCAAACTCATTCAAAATTCTCTAATTCTTGGTTGCAGTGCGGCAGCCAGCCCTTTGATTACGCCAGTTACGCTGGCTTCAACCCCGTTTGATACACGGTTGGTGGTCATCGTCCTTCGCGGAGCAATGGACGGGTTGGATGTGGTGCAGCCATACGGTGATCCGGAGCTCAAAGGCCTACGCAAGTCGACTAAGGTTGGTGAGGCAGCGGGCGCGCATGATCTTGACGGTTTTTATGCGCTGCACTCCGGACTTGGTAACCTAATGCCACTGTGGAGGGCTGGCGAGTTAGGTTTCGCACACGCTGTTTCAACGCCGTATCGAAACAAGCGCAGCCATTTCGACGGGCAGGATTTCCTCGAAAATGGGGGGCAGTCGAGTGATGGTAGTATGACCTCGGCAGGTGACGGCTGGCTCAACCGTATGCTTACGCAAATGCCGGGTACGAATGTGACGACCGCGTTTTCGGTAGGACGGCAGCGGTTACTGATGCTGGAAGGCGAGGTAGAAACGTCGAGCTGGAGTCCAGACAGCGATATGGATTTGTCGCCAACCGCGCAGGCATTGCTGAACCAGCTATATGCCAAGGATCCGCTGTTTCATGATGCGGCGCAGGTCGCCATTGATTTGTCCGAGAAGATGGATGGGTCAATGAATGTCCGGCAAGCGGCGAAAGCCGAGGCTTTGGCAGGCTTTGCGGCTGATCGCTTGACTGAAGATACCCGTATTGCGGCGTTTTCGATCGGTGGCTGGGATACGCACCGCAATCAGAACGGCACGTTACCAGCGGCGCTGGCGGAGTTGTCCTCGGCGATCTTGACGTTGAAGAAACGGTTAGGCTCGCATTGGGATAAAACTACGGTTTTAGCTATGACCGAATTTGGACGCACGGTGCGCAAGAACGGCTCGGGCGGCACAGATCACGGCACCGGAGGCGCGATGCTGATGGCGGGTGGCGCGGTTAAGGGCGGCAAAGTGCACGGGGAGTGGCCGGGGCTGGGTGAGTTGGAGCTATATCAGGACCGCGATCTGGAACCGACCGCCGATGTCCGATCCTATGCGGCATGGGCGCTACGGGATTTGTTCGCGGTAGACCGGTCCGCGTTGGAGGGACTGGTTTTCCCTGGTCTGGATATGGGGGGTGATCCCCGGATTATCCGATAGCTTGAAAGAAGCCCGCTAACGCCGAGCGAAGCGAGGCTCCGCCCAACGGGAAGGTGGTGATCTTTGATCAGCACCTGACGGACGGGAGCGCTCCCGCCTGTTTGCGAAACCCTTCGGGTGTCAAAAACAGTTGGGGGTGGCCTCGCTGCGCTCGGCGTCCGCGCTCTATTAGACGCTTGGTCCGTTGAGCATTACCAGCACTGTCATTCCCCAAAGTAGCGGGATGGCAGCCGCAATGCGGGCGGCTTTCGAGCGACCGGTTGCATCCAGTGCCCAGGCGACAATTATTAGGATAATGGCCGAGATTGGCACCGAAATGATGAGCGGGAAATTGGATTGCCCCAGCGCGTCGGTACCACTGGATATAAGCGCCGACATAGCGAAGGGCATCGCGCCTGCGGCGGCGGCGACAAGGTCGAACATTGTTAAAATGTTCAACAGTGTATTCGACCGTGGTTTGTCGGATTTTGTTTTCAAATTGACCTCTAATATCAACGTGAAAACAGGCTATACGACGCGATAGGTTTCCGGAAGCCCTTACATCGAGCGGGATTTCACCCACTTCACTAATTCGTTGGCGCGCATAACACCGGCATGACGGGCGATTTCCTTGCCGTTTTTGAACAGTAGTAACGCCGGAATACCGCGGATGTTATAGCGTTGGCTGGCGTTCGGGTGTTTGTCGGTGTTGATTTTGGCGAAACGGGCGACGGTTTTTAGATCCTTCGCGGCCTTGTCGAATTCCGGAGCCATCGTCCGGCAGGGGCCACACCAAGGCGCCCACATGTCCACAACAACGGGCAATTCGTCGTTGGTGGCGCACTTCAGAACGGTCGCGAGATCGGTNTCATGCACTTGTCCGGCAGCTAAAGGTTTGCTGCATTTCCCACATTTAGGACCCGCGCCGAGTTTGTCTTCGGGGATCTTGTTGACGGCTTTACAGCTCATGCAGGTCAGATTTTTGGTGTAAGCCATGGGGGACTCCATAAATTCAGTTTGTTGAATATAAAGGGTGTCATGTGTGGGTTATCAAGAGCGTATCACAGATATCTCGATATTTCGATCAAGTTCCCGTCCGGGTCGCGCAGGTAAAGCGACCCGATTTTGCCTGTGGCTCCGGTGCGAAGGACGGGGCCGTCCTCGATTGCGATGGATAGGGTGTTCAGGTGCGTCACCCAGTCGGACAGATCATCGGGCGTGATTAGGCAAAAATCAGCGGACCCGGCAGTGGTTGATTTCGCCTTGGGTTCGAACTCGTGGCCCGCTTGGTGGAGGTTGATTTTCTGTTTACCGAATTTCAGCGCCGTTCTGGCAGAGCCGTCCGTCGGGTGAAATGTTTCGGCCTGCATTCCAAGTTGTTCATAGAAGCTGATGGTGGCGGAAATGTTGGTGACGGTCAGGACGAAGTGATCGATGTGGGAAAGGGTCGGGGTCATTTCTTGTTCGCCTCGGCAAAGCTTGCGTGGAATTGTTTGGGCAGGAAGACGGTTTCGCCTGCAATCATGGCGGCGATCACTTCGCCGGATTTATGGGCAATGCCGAATCCGATCTTAAAGCCTCCGGTGGCCATGTACAGGCCTGCTGGCCCGTCGATGGGGCCGAGCATGGGGTCGGGTTTGCGGGCGCGCGGACGCAGGTTCGCCCATGTGTGTTTGACTTTTGAGGCGCGGAGGGCGGGGCTGATGGTCAGGGCGCGCTCAATCACGATGTCTAGCTGTTCGTCTACGCCGTATGGGTCCTCAAAGGTGTTCTCGCTGGTGGAGCCCACGGCGATGTCGCCGTTTTCGTGAGGGATAATGTAGGTGTGGTCGCCAAAAATCATCGGGACGTTGGTGGCGTCGACTCCACCGAGGATGGCGGATTGGCCTTTGACGCCCATACCGGCGTTTCTGCCCCAGAGGGTTTCGAGATAGGGAAAGCAGGCGACGCCAGCCGCCATGACGATGGCGGGCGCGCGGATTGTACCTTCTTTGCCGTGGACTGCGTGGTCGTCGATGGCGGTCATTTCCCAGCCTTCAAGGATTTCGCAGCCTTTGGATCGCAGAGCCTTCGCCAGCGACAGGCAGGCGAGGCGGGGGTTGATGCGGGCGGAAAGATTCTCGTGGATGACGCCGAAGGGGGCGGCCTCGGGGGCGATCCAGCCGTTGAATCTGGCGGGGTCTTCAACGTGCCACCATGCCTCGCCATCCCATAGGGATTTGGCGTCTTCAACACGGATTTCGGCGTGCTCTAGACCACGGGCGTTGGTGATCGGGATGATGCGACCCAAGCGGCCGTAGCCAGAGGGGAGACCGGAGATTTTGTCGACCTCGGCCCAATGGGATTGCGCGGTCAGCAGGGCGTCTAGCTGGAACTGTTTCTTGGGGCTCCAGTTTTCCGGCACATTGGGGGATAGGGCGCCCATGACCCCGCCGCTGGCACCCGCGCCAATAGTGTCTTTTTCCACGATGATCACTGACATACCGCGTTTGATGCAGGACCACGCGACGGACAGGCCGAAGATACCTGCGCCGATGACCACTACGTCACTATCAAATCCCGTTGCCATGTTCGTGCCTTTTGACCATTGTCGAATTCAAACGGGGTAAAGCATGAATTCGCACAAAGCGCAAAAGGCAGATTTGGAGTGGCGGGACGGCGCACCGGTTTCCGTACGCTTTGACGACCCGTATTTTTCGGTGAACGATGGCTTGGCCGAGGCGCGTCATGTGTTTTTGGGCGGTAATGACCTGCCGGAACGGTTTTGCGAAGGGTTTCATGTCGCGGAGCTTGGGTTCGGGTCTGGCCTGAACTTGCTGGCCGCGTGGAAAGCGTGGGAGGAGGCAGGGGCGAAGACACCCCTGCGGTTTACGAGTTTTGAAGCCTTTCCGATGGATCGGGAGCAGATGGCGCGCGCATTGGCGGTCTGGCCCGAGCTTGCGGAATACGCAGAACGGTTGTTGGCGGGCGGGATGCATATGCAAACCGATACGCTGGATTTGAACGTTATAATTGGTGACGCGCGGCAGACTTTGCCGGAATGGAGCGGCAAGGCGGATGCGTGGTTCCTCGACGGATTTAGCCCTGCGCGCAATCCTGAACTTTGGTCGCCGGAGATTATGCGGGCGGTGAGTCAACATACGACTCCGAACGGCACATTCGCCACATATACCGCGGCTGGCCATGTCCGGCGCGCGTTGATAGATGTAGGGTTCAATGTATCGCGACCCGCAGGGCATGGTAACAAACGTCACATGAGTGCTGGAGTGCTAACATGAGCCAGAATAACGCCCGCCTTGGTATTCCTTTGATGCTGGCCACGACGTTCGTATTTGCCTCGCAAGACGGGCTGTCGCGGTATTTGGCAGGCGAATACAACACGGTTCTGATCGTGATGATCCGCTACTGGTTCTTCGCACTGTTTGTTGTGGCGCTTTCGGCGTCGCGCAAGGGGGGGATCCGGCGGGTGGCAGCAACCTCGCAACCTTGGTTGCAGATCACGCGGGGCGTGCTGTTGGTGGCCGAAATCTGCGTGATGGTCGTCGCCTTTGTGCAGCTTGGGTTGGTGGCGAGCCATGCGATTTTTGCCAGTTATCCACTGTTGATCGCAGCGCTTTCAGGGCCAATTCTGGGTGAACAGGTCGGCTGGCGGCGCTGGGTGGCGATTGCGATCGGGTTTGTCGGGGTGATGATTATCCTGCGACCCGGATTTTCGGTGTTCGCACCGGCCGCGCTTATCCCGCTGCTATCGGCGTTGATGTTTGCGGTTTACGGTCTGCTGACCCGCTATGTCGCGCGTAAAGACAGTGCCGAGACCAGCTTTTTCTGGACGGGGATAGCGGGCGCCGTGGCGATCACCATGATCGGTCCGTTTTTCTGGGAACCGATCCACGGTAACGACTGGTGGCTGATGGGGACTTTGTGTCTGACCGGCGCGGGTGGGCATTATCTGCTTATCAAGACTTACGAGGTCGCCGAAGCCTCGACCGTGCAGCCGTTTGCGTATTTCCAGTTGGTGTTTGCAGCCTCCATCGGGTTGACCGTGTTTGGCGAAAGCATTGATTTCTGGATCGTTATGGGCGCGGGACTGATTATCGGTTCGGGTCTGTTCACATTCTGGCGGGAGCGCCAAAGGAAACCTGTTACATTGAAGGAGAATTCGTAGATGGATATTGAACATTTGGTATTCGGCGCAGGGCCGGAACGTGTGGGGCCTTTCAGCCATGCCGTAAAGGCTGGTGATTACCTTTTCGTGACGGGGCAAATGCCGACGTTGCCGGATGACCCAACGCAGCTTGTTGGTGGCGGTATCGAGGAGCAAACGCATCAGGTTATGCAGAACCTGGCGAATGTGCTGCGCGAGGCGGGGTCGTCTTTTTCCAAGGTGGCGTTTGCGCGGGTCTATCTGGTGAATTTCGGGGATTTTGACAAGATGAACGCGATTTATACAAGTTACTTCGAGGAAGGAAAACTTCCGGCGCGGACCTGTATCGGGGTGACAGGGCTGGCTGTCGGTGCCTCGGTTGAAATCGATTTGGTTGCGACCTTCGATTAAGGTATTTTCGACGACTGTTGGACTAACTTGCCCCCGCTCGCGCCACACTGTATGAAAAGCGCGAAATATTAGCGTGAACAGGAAGTTCCTATAATGCCACGTCTGGTTATGAAATTCGGCGGCACTTCGGTCGCCGACATCGAGCGTATCCGAAATGTTGCCCATAAAGTGCAGCGCGAGGTTGATAATGGCTATCAGGTCATTGTCGTATTGTCTGCGATGTCCGGTAAAACGAACGAGCTGGTTGGCTGGGTGCAGGAAGCCGCTGCAGGCCCCGATGCCTCGACTCCGGGGTTTTATGATGCACGCGAATATGATGCGATTGTGTCGTCTGGCGAGCAAGTGACCTCGGGGCTGTTGTCGATCGTTTTGCAGGAGATGGGCACGCAGGCGCGTAGTTGGCAGGGGTGGCAAGTGCCGGTCAAGACCAGCTCGGCCCATGGTGCGGCGCGGATCGAGGAAATTCCGACCGAAAATCTGGATGCCAAGTTTGAAGAAGGTATGCAGGTGGCCGTTATTGCCGGTTTTCAGGGTATCAGCGAGGAAAACCGGATCACGACGCTGGGGCGCGGGGGTTCGGATACCACGGCTGTGGCCTTCGCTGCGGCGTTCGAGGCGGAGCGTTGCGATATTTATACCGACGTAGACGGCATTTACACCACCGACCCGCGCATCACCCGCAAGGCGCGCAAGCTGCAAAAGATCGCGTTCGAAGAGATGCTGGAATTGGCATCGCTTGGGGCGAAGGTGTTGCAGACCCGTTCGGTCGAATTGGCAATGCGTTACAAAGTGCGCCTTCAGGTGCTTAGCAGTTTTTCGGACGAGCCAGGAACGCTTGTCTGTGACGAGGAGGAAATCATGGAACAAAATGCTGTAGCAGGTGTCGCCGCCGTGCGGGACGAAGCAAAAATGACTCTTATCTCGGTCGCTGACCGTCCCGGCATCGCTGCGGCNATCTTTGGGCCACTGGCGGATGCTGGCGTTAACGTTGACATGATTGTGCAGAATATTTCCGAAGACGGGCGCACCGATATGACGTTCTCCTGTCCGGTCGATCAGGTGTCGATGGCGACCAAAGCGATGGAAGAAGCACAGGAGTCGGGCGAGATCAACTACCACGCGCTCGATGCGGATACGGGCGTTGCCAAGGTCTCGATCGTTGGAATCGGGATGCGTAGCCATGCTGGCGTAGCGCAGAAAATGTTCAAAGCATTGGCGGACGACGGGATTAACATCAAGGTTATCACCACTTCTGAAATAAAAGTTTCCGTTCTGGTTGATCGGAAATACATGGAACTCGCCGTGCAATCCCTGCATGATGCCTTTGGATTAGACAAAGCATCGTAAAAAGGGGGCAAAATGCCCACACCTAAAGGGGTAAAATCCCACGTTCTGCTGAAGCGCTTGCGGGACATCCTTGCCGAACAGGGCGAGGGTCAGGAGCGTTTGAACAAAATCACATCCGTTATTGCGGATTCGATGGCGGCTGAAGTGTGCTCGATTTACCTGCGGCGTGACGAACGCACGTTGGAGCTTTGTGCGACCGAAGGTCTGAACCCGGAATCCGTGCACCAAACCCGACTGCGGGTCGGGCAGGGATTGGTGGGGCGCATTGCCGATCGGGCGCGGCCCTTCAGGACCAAAAATGCACTGTCGGCCAAGGGATTTCGTTTTATGCCGGAAACCGGCGAAGAGGTATATTCCTCCTTCCTCGGGGTGCCGGTTCAGCGTGTCGGCGAGGTTCTGGGGGTTCTGGTTGTTCAGAACAAAGCGGAGCGCCAGTATACCGACGACGAGGTTTACGGTCTTGAAGTTGTGGCGATGGTTATCGCCGAAATGGCCGAGCTGGGCGCGTTTACCGCCGAGGGGCAAAAAGCGATGGCGATGCCGCACCAGCGGCCGTTCCACGCCAAGGGCATCGTCGGGCAGGAGGGTGTCGCCGAAGGCCATGTGCTGTTGCACGAGCCGCATATCGTTATCGCGAATCCGGTGGCGGATGATCCGGAGGTCGAAATGTATCGGCTTGCCACTGCCTTTATCGAGCTTCAGTCCGAGATTGACGATATGCTGTCGGACGAAAACCTGTCAGCCACCGGCGAGGATCGTGCGGTTTTCGAGGCCTACAAGATGTTCGCGCACGACAAGGGTTGGCGCTCGCGGATGGAGGATTCCATTGTCAGCGGGTTGGCGGCCGAGGTTGCTGTCGAAAAGGAACAATCGAACACGCGCACGCGGATGGAGCGGCTCACCGACCTTTATCTACGCGAACGGCTGCATGACCTCGACGATCTGTCAAACCGCCTGTTACGGATCCTGACGGGTCGCGAGCAGAACGGTGCGGAGATGTGGGAGGGCACCATTCTCGTGGCGCGCAACATCGGGCCGGCAGATTTGCTGGACTACGGGCGCAAGCTGAAGGGTGTTGTGCTCGAAGAGGGCTCGGTCGGGTCGCATGCTGTGATCGTGGCGCGGGCGCTGGCGATTCCGCTAGTTATCCATGCGGCGCGTATTACCCGCAAGGCGTTAAACGGTGACGAGATACTGGTCGACGGAGACGCGGGCGAGGCGCATTTACGGCCCGAGGAAAGCGTAAAGCTGGCCTTTCACGAAAAGGTCGCCATGCGGGAGGAAGCGCAAGAGGAATACGCGGCGTTGCGCGGGCTTCCGGCGGAATCAAAGGACGGGGTCCGGATCAAGCTGGAGATGAACGCGGGCTTGATGAATAACCTGCCGTCGCTGGAAAGTTCGGGTGCCGAGGGTGTCGGGCTGTTCCGGACGGAATTACAGTTCTTGCTACGCTCGAATTTTCCAAGCAGATCGTGGCTGGCGGATACGTATTCTTCGGTGCTGGATTCGGCGGAGGGGCTGCCGGTGACGTTCCGGACGCTCGATATCGGGTCGGACAAGGTTTTACCTTATATGACGCGCGAAGAGGAGCCTAATCCGGCGATGGGCTGGCGAGGCATCCGGCTGGGGTTGGATCGTCCGGGTTTGATGCGGATGCAGTTCCAGACCTTGATACGCGGCGCAAAGGGGCGGCCGTTGAAGGTTATGTTCCCGATGGTTGCGCAATTCGACGAGTTCCGGGAGGCGCGGCAGCGGTTGCTGGACGAGGTGGCGCGCGAGAAGAAGCAGCGGCACTTGATGCCAAGCAAGCTGGAAATCGGGGTGATGCTGGAAACGCCGAGCCTTGCTTTTGCGCCGGACCAGTTCTTCGAGTTGGCGGATTTCATATCAATCGGTGGCAACGATCTGAAACAATTTTTCTTTGCGGCGGACCGCGAAAACGAACATGTGCGGCGGCGTTATGATACGCTGAACGTCAGCTTCCTGAATTTTATCGAGCAGATTTCGGAACGTTGTAACAAGTTCGATACGCCGGTCTCGTTTTGCGGCGAAGATGCGGGGCGCTCGTTGGAGGCGCTGGCATTTGCGGCGATGGGTCTCCGGACCTTGTCGATGCGACCGGCCTCGATCGGGCCGATAAAACGGTTGATCCGGTTTGTCGACTTGTCGGAAACCAAGAAGGTTATCGACGAGGCGCGGGCGTCGGGCTCGCAATCGGTACGTCCTGCGCTGGAAACATGGTTGGAGTCGATCGGTGCGCCGCATCGTTAGGCCGCGCGTGGTCATAATGGTGAAGGAGCCGCGCGCCGGACAGGTTAAAACACGGCTCGGGCGGGATATCGGCATGACGGCGTCGGCGTGGTGGTTTCGGCACCAAACAAGGCGGCTGATCGGTAGCCTTGCACGAGACAAACGATGGCAACTCCGGCTTTCGGTTTCACCTGCGCCACAGGCGTTGCACAGCCGCGTATGGCCCTTACGGATACCGAGGGATTCGCAAATCAGGGGCGATCTTGGGCAGCGGATGCGCCACATTCTGGAGGAAACACCTAACGGCCCCGTGGTTATCATCGGTGGCGATATTCCGGGGATCACTCCAGAGATAATCAACGATGCCTTTAAGGTGCTAAGGAGCAAGGAATTTGTTTTTGGCCCTGCTGAAGACGGCGGTTATTGGTTGGTGGGCATGCGACGGGGTGCGCGGCCTATACCAAGCAAGGTATTCGAGAGTGTGCGCTGGTCATGTGAGCATACGTTGGCGGATACGCTTGGGACGTTGGGGGATGCCCCGGTTGGCTTTGTGACGCAGCTTCGGGACGTGGACACGGTTGCCGACTTGCCGTAACACTGCGCTAGACCAAAGGAGAATTCGATGATTGGACGCTTAAACCATGTGGCCATTGCAGTGCCCGACCTCGCCGTCGGAGTCGCGCTTTATCGCGATACGCTGGGTGCCAAGGTAAACGAGCCGCAGGACGAGCCGGATCATGGTGTGACGGTGGTTTTCATCGAGTTACCGAACACCAAGATCGAACTGCTACATCCGCTTGGTGAAAACAGCCCGATCGCGGCGTTTCTGGAAAAGAATCCAGCAGGCGGCATCCATCACATTTGCTATGAGGTCGACGACATTCTGGCAGCGCGGGACAAGTTGCAGGCCGCTGGTGCGCGTGTACTGGGCAACGGCGAGCCTAAAATCGGCGCGCACGGCAAGCCGGTTCTGTTTCTGCACCCGAAAGATTTTATCGGCACCCTAGTCGAATTGGAGCAAGTATAATGGCTATCACTTCCGCAATCGTTCTGTTCGCTGTCATCTGGTTTATGCTGCTGTTAATGGCGCTACCGATGCGTATGAAAAGTCAGGAACAGGACGGTGAAGTCGTGCCTGGTACGCCCTCCTCGGCACCGGTAAATCCGATGATCGGCAAGAAGATGATCTGGGTTACGGTAATCACGATCGTGCTTTGGGTGCCGCTCGTGGCGTTTATCGTCTCGGGAGTTGTTTCAGTTCAAGACATCGACTTTTTTGGCCGTATGGGACCTAGGAACTAAACTCTTTTTCCATTGTTTCCAGCGCCAAACGTGCAGCATCTAGCCTGTCAGGGTCGGTGCCGCGCACGACGATGTTGCTGCCGAAGACGCCGTCCTTGATGTAGGGGTACGACCCGAAAGACAGGTCAGGGTTCGCGGCTGCAATTTCGGACAAGCGACTGGCGAAACGGCCTTCGGGAACTTTGAAGCGCACCGACAGAGATAAAAGTGGCGCGCCGCCCGTGAGGGTGGGGAGCACGCTTTCGACCATCGCGTGGAAAACGGCCGGTACACCTGCCATGACGTGCACGTTGCCAATGCGGAAACCCGGAGCTTTGGAAATCGGGTTGTCGATTAGGTCTGCGCTGTCAGGGATGCGAGCCATGCGGAGGCGGGCCTCATTCAGTTCGACCTCGGGATTTTTGTAGTTGGTGGCGAGGATGGCGCGGGCGTCTTCGCGCACGTCTATCCCGACACCAAACGCCTGCGCGATGCAATCGGCGGTGATGTCGTCATGTGTCGGACCGATGCCGCCGCTGGTGAACACGTAATCGAAGCGTTTGCGTAGGGCGTCCACAGCGTCGATGATGTCGGACGGTTCGTCGCTCACCACACGCACTTCGCGCAGGTCGATGCCGACGGCGGTTAACTCGGTGGCCAAGTGGTTGGTGTTTGTGTCCTGCGTGCGGCCCGACAGTATCTCGTCGCCGATTACCAGCATTGCAGCGGTGGGATTTGGCATCTAGTGTTCCTTGTTCTTATTCGAGGTCCGCATGAAATTCGAAACCCCTTTAATTCGCGCAACGTTACTTAGACGATACAAGCGCTTCCTTGCCGACGTCCAGCTTGAAGATGGGCGCGAGGTGACGGCGCATGTCGCTAATCCCGGCTCTATGCTAGGAATGAAGGACGAAGGCCTGACGGTTTGGCTGGAGCCGAACGACGATCCCAAGCGCAAATTGGACTACAGTTGGAAGCTGGTAGAGGTTGGCGGAGCGAAGGTGGTTGTGGATACGGCGATCGCCAACAAAGTGGTGGGCGGGGCGTTGCGCGCTGGTTTGGTACCCGCACTGGCGGAATACCAGACGGTTAAGGCCGAAGTGAAATACGGTGAAGGTAGCCGGATCGATTTCCTGCTCTCGGGCGAGGGGCTGCCGGATTGTTATGTCGAAGTGAAAAGCGTCACGTTAAGTCGTGAAAAGGGACTGGCGGAGTTTCCTGACTCGGTAACCGCGCGCGGCACGAAGCATCTAGGCGAACTGGCGAAGATGGTCGCTGACGGACATCGCGCTGTGATGCTGTATCTAGTGCAGCGGGATGATTGCGACCGCTTCGATTTGGCCGGCGATATTGATCCTGCATATGCTGACGCGGCGGTTTTGGCACAGGCTGGCGGTGTGGAGTTTCTATGTTTCGCGACGAAACCGACTGTCGAGGGTGTTTACTTCATGGAAAAACTTCCAATTTATGTTTGAGCCAATTAGAAGGGCGTAAATTATCATATCAGGAGACCTGACCATGAAAGGTCAAACCGCCGGACGTCTGACCAAAGACGGCATTACACTACACGAGAAGTCGGATTTTGACGGCATGCGGGCGTCTTGCCAGTTGGCGGCGGCGACGCTGGATATGATTGGTGAGCACGTTAAGGTTGGCGTTTCGACGCTGGAGCTGGACACGATCATTCACGAATATATCGAGGCGAACGGGGCGACCTCCGCGACGGTCGGGTATAGGGGCTATCAGCACGCTTCGTGCATTTCGCTGAACCATGTGGTTTGCCACGGTATCCCGTCGGACAAACGCATTAAGGACGGTGATATTCTGAACATCGACGTGACTTGTATTCTGGACGGTTGGTTCGGCGACACCAGCCGCATGTATAAGGCAGGCAAGCTCTCGCGGCGGGCGGAGCGGTTGATTGATGTGACCCACGAGGCGCTGTTCAAGGGGATCGAACAGGTAAAACCCGGCAATACCTTCGGGGATATTGGTGCCGCGATACAGCGATTCGTTGAAAAGCAGCGGATGTCGGTTGTGCGGGATTTTTGTGGCCACGGGCTAGGGCGGGTGTTCCACTCGGCGCCGAACGTGTTGCATTATGGGCGCTGGGGGACGGGGCCGGTTCTGGAACCTGGTATGTTCTTTACAATCGAACCGATGGTGAATCTCGGGCGACCGGATACCAAAGTGCTGGCGGATGACTGGACGGCAGTGACCAAAGACCGGACCCTTTCGGCGCAGTTCGAGCACTCGATCGGTGTGACCGAGGACGGGTGCGAGATATTTACCCTGTCACCGGCAGGAAAATTCTATCCGACGTGGACGGATTAACCCAGCGTTAACCAAAGCAGTGCAATCTGGGCCGTATGAAAAACACACCCGACAATTGTTTTGCTGAAGCGCCGGTTGCAGGTTTGTTTTCCGATTTCGAACCTGTGGCTGTGCGTCCCCTTCCAGACAAGCCGCATTTCGTCAATCACCGTCAACGCTTGCGGGACCGGTTTATGAGCGCCGGAACCGTGGCGTTGGCGGACTATGAATTACTTGAACTCGTATTGTTCCGCGCCATTCCCCGCCGTGATGTAAAACCTTTGGCTAAACGACTGTTGTCGGAATTCGGGGATTTCAACCGCGTTATTTCGGCTCCCGCGGCTCGGTTGAGCCGCGTTCAGGGGATCGGGGCGGCCGCGGTGCAGGAATTGAAGATCGTCGAGGCCGCCGCGCATCGTTTAAGTCAGGCGCGGGTGTTGGGGCAGGATGCGCTAACCTCGTGGTCGAGTCTTATGGAATACTGCAAGGTTTCGATGGCACATCAGGCGACTGAACACTTCCGCGTGCTCTTTCTGGACCGCAAAAACATCCTGATTGCTGACGAAGAGCAGGCGAAGGGTACTGTCGACCACGTACCGGTTTATCCCCGTGAGGTGGCGAAACGGGCGCTGGAACTGGATGCCTCGGCTTTGATATTGGTGCACAACCATCCGTCTGGCGACCCGACCCCATCGGAGGCGGATATTTCGATGACCCGTCGCATTGACGCAGCGCTAAGTGTGTTGGGGGTAACGCTGCACGATCACGTCATTATCGGCAAAGAACGAGATGCGAGTTTTCGTAGTCTTGGATTGCTGTAGCGTGCTTAGCGACGCGCGACGCTGATCGCATCCACAAAGCTTTCCAGAACCAAACCGCCAGTTGCTTCGCCACACTGTGGTAGTTTCAGGTTGAATTCGCGTTTTGTGGTTTTGCCCTGATCTGCGGAACGGATCGTGCGTAGAACCATATTATTATCGCAATGCCCGTCGATGCCGTTGATACGAAGATCAAGGCGAACCGTGGTTTCGCTGCGAATACGATTGGTTGGCAAGCTGTAGACTTCAGACATTGTTCCGCCAACGATGGTAACATCACCGAAAGTTTCCAGATACCCGCCACGCCCGGTTAGTGTGTCGCGGTACGTGCGAGGGTGTTTGGCCCAGACATGGCCTTTGCCGTTTTCACCGGCGTCGCCCTCGAAGGCGTGAAGGTCGAGATTGACCGGGTCAGACCAGACAATCGCCATACGCTCGAAATCATCGGCGTCGCGTAGCAGAACTTGCGATGAAGCGACGGCCCCGTCATCGAATTCCACGTCAACGATTGCGGAGCTCGCAAAGGCAGGAATGGTTGCCGAGAAGGTTCCGGTTTCATCTGTGTAGGCAGAGAAGGAGAAATCCGAATGGGACATCGTTAGAACCTGCCCCGCGCGGCAAGGCGAGGATACAAATACTGCGATTCCGGCACCCGGACGCGCTGATGCGCTCATGCGGACATCACATTGTGAATTGGCGAGTGCGCTGGTCGCGACGTCTATAGTGGCCTCAGGAGCAATCGATGCAACTTCGACCGGGTCAGTTGACGGCGGAGCGGATGCTTCGAGATCGGCAGCGAACAACTTGTCGCTAAGTAGCGCTTCGGTTGCAGGGGTTGGCTGGATGACGCGGGTTAGTGAGTCGTTCAGTTGAGGGCTGGGCAGCAGGATTTGCGCAGCCATTTCGACCACGATATCCGAACTGTCGGCAGGGTCGGCGGCGTTTATGCTTACCTGACCAACGCTTGCGGTTTGATTGTCGAGCGTGCCAATCGCATCCGGTTCAGCCAGAGCAGCCAACAATTCACCTTCGGTTGGCGCGGGTGCAACATAGGCGTTGTCGACCGAGATCGAGGCGACCAGACTGTCGATAAGGGAATCGTCGAAGGAAATACCTGAAGGTGCAGCGGACCTTATATCCGGACCGGCAGCAACCACTGTTGTGTCTTCGGTTTGTGTCAGGGTCGGGCTGCGGCCGATTGTTGGAGCCGAGCCATCGACGGATACAGATGCAACTTCGATGCCGTCACTAACGTCAGAGGTTCCGGCGTCGGATGCAATCATGACCGCCCCAATCGGGGCTGTGGTGGTATCAGCTGACATTGCGGCGTCGTTGCCAGAAGGCGCGCCGATAAGTGCTGCAACAACGGTTGTGCTGGTGATGTCCGCATTCGCGGGCGCAACGATCGCGGATTCTCCGAAATCGAAGTTCGCCATATGTGTCGGCGGAGTGCTGAAAATTTCGGGACCGTGCTCCATAACCGCTACGGCTTGTGGTTGGGCGGCGACTGGGGCGAGCATCGGCGCGCGCGACAAGCGTGGCTGGCTTGGCGAAGAGAAGGACACAACTGGCGAAGCCTCGGTTCCCTCAAGGACGTCACCTTGCAGGCTGTTTGAAGCGGTTTCGATCCGCGAAGGCGTAGTCGCGCTGGTCTGTGTCTGGATGTTCTGGTCTTGCGTGATACGTGATGGGGCTACGACCTCGACGCTGCGACGCAGAATAGCGACAGTTTCCTGCGGCTGGATCAGTTCCTGCATATCTGGCGCAAATAGTGATGGACCTGCTGTTGCACCAAAGCCGGCAACGGTCACGTCTTCGGAATCATCCACAAGAAGTATCTGGCCAGCTGTCAGGCGGTCACCCTGCGTTACAGCGACCGGCGCTGCGTTTGCAGTTTCCGCTGGCGGGATCGCGCGGGCGTTGACGACGGGTTCGGAGGTGGTTTCGATCACTGCAACAGGCGCAGGTACGAGTGTCGCGGCTGGTGCTGGCGCGGCTGCGATCTGCGTTTCGGCCACGGTTGCAGGTGCGATGTTGATGACATTCAGCGCGACCTGATAGACCTCGCACTCTTCGTCAGCGGCGACACAATAGGAAAACGCTACATCACCCGAGCAGCTTTCGGAGTTGAGGAATTCGAGCGCGCCGTTGCTGGTTGTTCGGACTTCACCACATGAAGGGTGGTCAACGATAGTAATTTCGCCTGTCAGGTTGTCATTCGCAAGAACGTCCAACGTCAGGGATTTACCAGCGTTAATTGTATACTGGTCATCCTGACCGGGTGACATGTCTTCGCCGGTGAAGAACGCTATCAAGGCACCACTGTTCTGCGCCATTGCACCAACTGCAATAGCCAGAACTAGTCCGGTAGCCATAGTCATGAAGCGATCGTTGGAGAACAAGACGCACCTATATTATCTTTTCAAAAGGATACTGAGGTACGGGTTACAAAAAATTACAATAAATACTTCGATCAAAGTTACACGAAAATACATGTGCTGGGAACCCAGATGCTACAAATCTGAGTGAAATCTGCAACACCCCCAACATTTGCGGTCACACGTCTTGGATATAGCCATATTTAGACGAGTACCCAAATACACGATACATCTATAGCGCGAAAGGCCCCATTTTCTACAATCCAATAAGGAGTGCGTTAGGTAATTCGACTAACTCTATGGAATCCAATATCGAATCAGACGAATCGCCTAACTAAACAACTAAACTTTTCCGTGGCAGTGTTTATATTTCTTGCCTGAACCACAGGGGCACGGTTCGTTTCTGCCAAGGTTGGACCATGTTTTCGGGTCGTCCGGATTGATGCCCCGATCCAGTAACGACGGTTTCGCGGATGCCGGTTGAGGTGCGTTCCCGCTTGGTTGGGCGGGTGCTGCGTCGTCTGCGGTTTGCTGTTGTGTCGCCGCTGCGGCTTGCATCTGCGCGATCATCGCCTGCTGCTCTTCCTGCGACATGATTTGCACGTGCGCCAACTGGTTGGTTACGGTGGTGCGCAGATCATCAAGCAGGCTCTCGAACAATGTAAAGGCTTCGGTTTTATATTCGTTTAGTGGATCGCGCTGGGCATAGCCGCGCAAACCAACGACCGAGCGCAGGTGTTCCATTGTCAGCAGATGCTCGCGCCAGCTTTTGTCGATGCTTTGCAGCAAAATCTGTTTTTCGACCTGACGCATGGTGTCGACGCCGTATTTCGCAACTTTCTGCGCCATCGATTTGTCGACTTCGGCGCAAAGGCGGTCGGTGACCACTTCGTCGTCCACGCCTTCTTCGGCAGCCCAGTCGGCTACAGGTAGATCGAGCGCGAAGACGGTTTTAACTTCTTCTTGCAGGCCCTCGGTATCCCATTGCTCGGGATAGGCTTTGGGCGGGATATGTTTTGCCACCAGATCGTCGACAACTTCGTGGCGCATTTCGCGGGTAGTTGCAGATTCATCCGAGGATTCCATCACGTCACGACGTTGCGAGAACACCATTTTACGCTGTTGGTTCATAACATCGTCATATTTCAGAACGTTTTTACGCATGTCGTAGTTGCGTGCCTCGACCTTGGACTGTGCACGTTCCAATGCCTTGTTAACCCACGGATGGACGATTGCCTCGCCGTCTTCCATGCCCAAACGGTCGAGCATTTTGTCAAGGCGATCGGAGCCGAAGATACGCATCAGGTCGTCTTCAAGCGAAAGAAAGAACATCGTGCGGCCCGGGTCACCCTGACGGCCGGAACGACCACGAAGCTGGTTGTCGATACGGCGGCTTTCGTGACGTTCAGTTGCCAGAACGAACAGGCCACCGGCTTCGAGGGCTTTAGCTTTGCCATCGGCCACCTCGGCGCTCAGGCGTTCCCGAATGGCGACAGCATCGGCACCTTCGCCAGCTTTTTCCAGCTCGTCGACGATGCGCATGTCGAGGTTACCACCAAGTTGAATATCGGTTCCGCGACCCGCCATGTTGGTGGCGATCGTAACGGCACCCGGAACACCGGCCATCGCGATGATCTCGGCTTCTTGTTCGTGGTAACGGGCGTTTAGAACATTGTGTGGCACGCCAGCGGCCTTAAGGGCTTGCGAGATGCTTTCGGACTTTTCGATGGAAGTAGTGCCGACCAGCATTGGCTGGCCTTTTTCGTGGGTTTCTTTGATGATCTCCACGATGGCATTCATCTTGTCCTTGGTCGAACGATAGACGCGGTCGTCTTCGTCGACACGGGCAATAGGTAGGTTTGTAGGAACCTCGACCACACCGAGGTTATAGATGTCCACAAATTCTTCGGCTTCGGTCAGCGCGGTTCCGGTCATGCCACCGAGCTTGTCGTAAAGGCGGAAGTAGTTCTGGAAAGTCACCGAGGCTAACGTCACGTTCTCCGGCTGGATCGGCACACCTTCTTTGGCCTCTAACGCCTGATGCAAGCCGTTGGACAGGCGGCGACCTGTCATCATACGGCCTGTGAATTCATCAATCAGCATTACGTCGTCGCCTTTGACGATGTAGTCCTTATCTTTAACAAACAGCTTGTTCGCCAGCAGCGCCTGATTGACATGGTGCACCAGCGTTGCGCTTTCGGGGTCGTACATGGACTGGTCTTCGGGCAACAAGCCCTCCGCTTTCAGCTTATCTTCCATGTATTCGTTGCCTTCGTCCGTCAGGGTCGCCTGACGGGTTTTCTCGTCAAGCTCGAAGTGTTCTTCGGTCAGCTCGGGCACGAGTTTGTTGATGGTGATATAAAGGTCCGACTTGTCTTGTGTGGGGCCGGAAATAATCAACGGCGTCCGCGCTTCGTCGATCAGGATCGAGTCAACTTCGTCAACGATCGCGAAATAGTGGTCGCGTTGCAAAATTTGTTTCAGATCGGAGCGCATGTTGTCGCGTAGGTAATCGAAGCCGAGTTCGTTATTCGTTGCGTAGGTAATATCCGCGTCGTAGGCGACTTTCTTCTCGGGTTCCTGCATGCCCGGAATGGCAACGCCGTAAGACATGCCAAGGAAGTTATAAACCTTGCCCATCCAGTCGGCATCACGTTTGGCGAGATAGTCGTTGACGGTAACAACGTGCACACCACGGCCGGTCAGCGCGTTCAGGTAAACCGGAAGCGTCGCCATAAGCGTTTTACCTTCACCGGTTTTCATTTCCGAGATGTTGCCTTCGTGCAGGAAGATCCCGCCCATCAGCTGCACATCGAAGGGGCGCAGACCCAAGGTTCGCACAGCCGCCTCGCGGGCGTTGGCGAAGGCTTCGGGAAGAAGGTCGTCCAGCGATTCACCAGCTGCGAGTCGATCCTTGAATTCTTGTGTCTTGGCTTGGATGCCTTCGTCGGACAGGGCTTGAAACTCAGGTTCCAATGCGTTGATTTTGTCAACCAGCGGCTGCGTCGATTTGATTTTACGATCATTAGGTGTGCCAAAAACTTTTTTGGCCAGTGCGCCTATACCCAGCATAAAAACCTGTCTTTCTTCCTTTGGTGTCCGCGCGTTTTCGCCGAACTGTTCGATTCCCTTGGTTCGCGCCCTCAATTGAGCAACGCAAGTGCTTGTTTAGCAGGCTTTGAGCGCGTAAATGGACTCATATAACTGCGGACACCAAAGGGGTCGGTTTTTGATGTAAGCGGCACGCTTCGCAGTGTCAACGGCACCCCGCAAATGCGTGGGGTAGCAAAATTGTAGGACTGCGCGGTTTTCGCGCGATAACAGGAGAATTTATATGCGTAATCTATTGGCTGCGGGCGCACTTGCCTGCCTTTCCGTTGCTCCGGTAATGGCACAGGATTCCGAGGCCGCGTCGGCCGAAACAGTGCTTGCGGTGGTTAACGGAACCGAGATTACGCTCGGCCACGTGATCCTGCTGCGCACCCAGTTGCCAGAACAGTATCTTACGGCACCTGACGACTTGTTGTTCGAGGGCATTCTGGAACAGTTGATCGACCAGACTTTGCTCGGGGCAACGACGACCGGGGAATCGTTGGAGATGCGCCTGACACTGGAAAACGAAGCGCGTGCATTGAAGGCTGCGACAGCGATTGATGCCATAATCGACAAGGAATTCAGCGAAGCGGAAATTCAGGCAGAATATGACGCCGCATATGGTGATCTGCCTGCGGAGCCCGAGTTTCACGCTAGCCACATTCTGGTCGAATCAGAAGACGAAGCTAAGAAGCTAGTCGTTGATCTGGAGGGCGGTACTGATTTTGCGGAGCTGGCCAAGGAAAAATCGACTGGTCCATCTGGTCCAAACGGTGGCGAGCTCGGCTGGTTTGGTCTGGGCATGATGGTCGCGCCGTTCGAGGCAGCAGTTCTTGAGATGGAAGTCGGACAGATATCCGCGCCGGTTCAAACACAATTCGGGTGGCACGTGCTGATCCTGAATGACAAACGCAACAAGCCCGCGCCTGCGCTGGAAGCCGTGATCGGTGATATCACCGGAACCTTGCAGCAAGCAGCGCTTGAAGCGGCGGTTGTGGAATTACGTGACGTGGCCGCGATTGAAATCATGGTTGAGGGCATTGATCCGGCTGCTATGCGTAATCTCGACCTGTTGCAGTAGCAAAACCAACAAAGGAATCCAGCTATGTCCGATATTTCTCCATTAGCGCCTAAGGGTGGCTTTCCCAAGTTGCCGGTTATCGAAGGTGTGCGATTTGCCGCCGTTGAAGCGGGTGTGAAATATGCGGGCAGGCTGGATGTGATGTTGGCCGAAATCGCCGAAGGTAGCGCGGTGGCGGGGACGTTTACACGCTCCAAAACCCGCTCGGCGCCGGTGCTTTGGTGTCAGGAAAATCTGGCCTTGGGTGCGCAAGCTGGCGGGTCGGCGATTTTGGTGAACTCAGGCAATGCAAATGCGTTTACCGGTGACAACGGTATGAGTGGCGTTGAGGTTACGGCGACAGCTGCGGCAAAGACGCTGGGTATCAACCCGCGCAATGTGTTTGTTGCATCGACGGGCGTGATTGGCGAGCCACTTCCGGCCTCGCGGATAACGGACAAGATGTCGGAGCTTCGTGCCGGTTTGAGCGAGGGCAATATCGAGCAGGCGGCGCAGGCGATTATGACGACGGATACCTATGCCAAAGGTGCCTCGGCTTCGGTTGATCTGGACGGTGTGACGGTACAGATCGCCGGTATTGCCAAGGGTTCCGGCATGATCGCACCGGATATGGCGACGATGTTGGTGTTTGTGTTTACCGATGCAAAAATCAACCAAAGCGTACTACAGCAGATTGTTTCAGGCGCAACAGTTACGACGTTCAATAGCATTACGGTTGATAGTGATACTTCGACGTCTGACAGTCTCGTTGTGACCGCGACAGGTAAAGCCGCGATGGAGGAGATTTCGTCTATCACCGATCCGCGCGCTGCGGCTTTTACCGAGGCTCTGCATGGTGTGATGCTGGAACTGGCACATCTGGTGGTGCGTGACGGCGAAGGGGCGACCAAGTTTATCGAAATTACCGTGAATGGTGCCGAAAGCAACGCAGCGGCGAAGACGGTGGGTCTGGCCATCGCGAACTCGCCGTTGGTCAAGACGGCCTTTGCGGGTGAGGACCCGAACTGGGGCCGGATTGTTATGGCCGTCGGCAAAGCGGGTGAGGCGGCGGATCGTGACAGGCTGTCGATCTCGTTTGGCGATATTCTGGTTGCCGACAAGGGCTGGGTTTCGCCTGATTACCGCGAGGACGACGGTGTGGCCTATATGAAAGCTCAGGACCTGAGTGTAACGGTCGATCTCGGCGTCGGCGAAGGCTCGGCAACCGTTTGGACCTGCGATCTGACGCACCAGTACATTACCATCAACGCTGATTACCGTTCATGAAGACGCTGCTCGTTTCTGCGGTAGCGTTGATTGATGCTGACGGCCGTGTGCTGTTGGCGCAGCGTCCCGAGGGTAAGTCTATGGCGGGTCTTTGGGAATTTCCGGGCGGGAAGATTGAAACCGGCGAAACACCGGAGACGGCGCTTATACGCGAACTGCACGAGGAGCTCGGCATTGATACGTGGGAAAGCTGTCTGGCACCCCTGACGTTTGCCTCGCATGCTTACGATGATTTCCATCTGTTGATGCCGCTGTTTGCGTGCCGCAAATGGAAGGGGACTCCGCATCCCAAAGAGGGGCAGGCGTTGAAGTGGGTGCGCGCAAATGCGTTGCGGGATTACCCGATGCCGCCAGCGGATGTGCCCCTGATTTCTATCCTGCGCGACTGGCTTTAACGTTTGCCTTTTAGAAGGCTGTAAAGTCCGGGCAAGACGAAAATGTCGAACAGGAAGGCGATGAAAATCGTCGTACTGGTCAAGAAGCCCAACTGGCGGTTTACCTCGAACCCGCTGAACATCAGAATCGCGAAGCCGAAACCGAGCGCCGCGGTGGTTGTCAGGACCCCCGGCGTGACGTTGCTCAAAACCCTGCGGATTCCGGCGCGTGTCTGGGTGTGTTTGCCCCGCGCCAACGCGTAGAGGATGTGAATGGTGTCATCGACCACAATACCGAAGGTAACGGCGGCGATGATAGCGGCTGCCATACCGACCTGCCCATTTATCCAAACCCAAAGCCCGAGCGCGGCCATGGCGGGTAGAAAGTTCGGCAGGATCGAAAGGAACGCCAATATCGGCGAGCGCAGGAACAACCCGATCAGCAAGGAAACCACCAGCATCGCGAAAGCCGAACCTACCAGCATGTTTTGGGTGTTGATCGCCGAAAGATAGGCAGACATGACCCCGACACCGGACATTATGGCGTTTTCAGGCGGGAACCCCATTGCGGCGGTTTTGGCCTCGATTTTCTCGCTGATATCGCGGACTCCGGCAGCGGAAATTCGGGGCAGCATGATTTTGAGGTGCAACTGCGTGTAGTCCAGCGCAAAGAAACCTACTTTGTCGTCGGCGGTCCGACCGCTCGTGCGGACACAGTAGTTCAGCATCTTTTCCGGAATATCGTTAAGCGCGCCGGTATAAGGTGGCTGCCGCTGCGCCAGGCAATCCTTGATCAGCGGCATCGGGCTGAAGACATCGCCGACAGGGTGTTGGGTTTTGATCCAGTTAACCAACGTGTCGACGTCAACAATAGCGTCTGGCTGGATCAGTTCGCCCTCGTCATACTTCAGAACAAGATCGATCGAGTGTGACCAGCCAAAAGCGTCAACGATGTTATCGATATTGACCAGCAGCGGGTGATCCTCGGGGAAGTTGTTCGTAATTTGGTCGTCAAAAACGATGCGGGTCAAACCGGCAAGTGCTGCGAGCGATAGAACCGACACGATCAGCGCATTGCGGATCGGTGCACCAGCCCAGGCGTTGGCAAACCAACGGGATAGCGCGCGAACACGGTCGTCACGAATTTTCAACGGCCTGCGATGGGATTTCAGCGCAATCGGGGCAACCAGCAACGTCAATATCAGCGAAAACACCAAACCGATTGCGACGAGGTTACCCATCGCTTTAAAAGCGGGGGCATCGGCCCAGTTTAGCGACACAAACCCGACGGCTGTCGTCATATGCGCCAGTAGTACCGGTACGGTCAGCTTGCGGAAACTCGACAAAATGATGGTGTGGGAGTGCTGAAACGGAAGCCTGCGTTGCCGCTGCCCCATCGCATGGACCATGTGGATCAGGCTGGCGACGGTCAGGGTGAACACGATGGAGAACGAGGAGGCGGAGCCGGCGGCAAAGACATACCCGCTCCAACCCGCAACACCTTGTGTCAGGACAACGGACAAGCCGCCGATCACTAAAACGGAAAGTGTTACGCGCAAGTTTCCAAAGGCAAACAACAGCACCAGAAAGTTTACGAATGCGGTTGCGGGGAAGATATACCGACTGTCTTGCTCGAATGCTTCGCGCAGGGCTTCAAACGTGGTGACGTTGCCGACTATCGAAATTGTCAGGTTCGGGTATTTATCGCGCATATGGTCGAGCAACGCCATTTGTGCACGATAAGCCGCGATTAGGGCGGGGTCGCTTTTGTCGGGCTGGTCGAGTGACAGGATTACGGTTGTCGCGCTGAGGTCATTGTTGAAGAAAAACGAACGTAATGCGGGATGGTCCTTGGCTAGGAACTGCACGTCTTCGAGTGGCGTAAACTCGGTTGGATACCCGATGGCCGGAAGTGTGGCCGTTGGCGACCCGAAGTTGGTCAAATAGCTGATAGCGAGCGGATGGTCGGGATTGAGCAGTATCTCGGAGAGGTATCGCTCGGCTTCCAGCAAATGTAGGGGGGCATCAGGATCTCCGGCATCCAGCACGATAAGCGTCGCAGCGGAACTGCCGTATATCTCGCGGAATTCTTCCAATTTTTGGCGGTGTGCGTTGTCTTCGCTGAAGAACAGCATCGGGTCATTGGAATTCCGCACGTCGAGCGCAGCGGACCCGATAACAACTATAAGTAGTGCAACCAAAGCAAGGCTGTAGCGGCGGTGATTATAAGCAGCGCGCTGGAGTTTGAAAACCCGCCGCAATATGCGCACCCAAATGCTCAACGCTTCCCTTCCGTGGAAATTCAGAGACACACGAAATGTGCCTGTAACTGGCAATTGGTATTATCGAAAATAGTTTTGGAAGCAAGCGTCGGGCGTGGAAATTCCACAAAAAAACGCCGAACAAACGGTTTTACGTTGTGTCCGGCGCTCCAAATTTTTGTAAATTATTCAGGTGTTTTCATTTTGCAAGTTTTGATACCGAAAATGCTGTAAATCGGACACCAGCCGATTGCGCCAGTCACCAACGGCACAATGCCGATCCATGCGAAGACCGCAAGCGGTGCGGTAGGCATAAAGATAGCGTACGCAAGCAGCACTACGCCGAGGACGACGCGGATAATCCGGTCCATATTGCCTTCGTTCTTGTTCATGGTTTTCTCCTATTTGCCTTGATAGCAATTTGCGCCCGATTGGGCAGTGATCATTACTGCCTAATACAGTATTCCTCGGGCCTGTGAGATCAACACTTCGTGAATGTATAATGGATTTAGTTTTGATGTGTGGCTTTCCAGTTTGTGGTGACGGCGTGCTCAACAGCGGGTATAAGGTGAAGAATTCAGCCGGATAAAGGATCGCGGATGCCTGACTTTCTACAATACCCCGACCGTGAAACCCTGATGGAAAACATCGCAGAGGATGTGGCCGCGCAGTTGCAGGATGCGATTGAACAGCGGGGAGGGGCTACTTTAGCGGTACCTGGAGGCACAACGCCTGCACCGTTTCTGGTGTTGCTTTCACAGGCTGATATCGACTGGTCGAAGGTGAAAGTGATGCTGACAGACGAGCGGTTTGTTCCGGAAACGTCGGAACGGTCCAACACACGTTTGTTGCGCGAAACCCTGATGCAAAATCGTGCCGTCGCTGCGACCCTGATTCCGTTTTATCAATCAGCCGATACGCCGGAAGAGGTGCTGGGTGACCTGACCGACGCCATTGCGAGGGCGTTGCCTATCGACGTTTGCGTATTGGGCATGGGCGCAGATATGCACACCGCCAGCCTGTTTCCCGAGGCAGATCGCTTGGCTGAAGGTTTGGATATTAACGGCAAGGGCGTCTTGCTGCCGATGCGAGCACCCGGTGCGCCGGAGCCGCGTTTGACTTTGACTGCTGCCGTTCTGCGGGCGGCGAGAAATATCCATGTGCTGATCACGGGTGAAGAAAAGAAAACCGCGCTGGAGGCCGCATTGATCGAAGGACCGGCGGCCGAGGCTCCGATCCGTGTCGTGCTTGATGCACCTAGTACTGTCGAGGTCCATTACGCGGCCTAGTTGCGGAAATTCTGGATTCGGCTATGTATTGATGAATATTCTGAAAGCGAAAGGCTTTGGCCCATGTCGAAAACTATATTCCTGCTGAACGGCCCTAATCTTAATCTTTTAGGGTTCCGCGAGCCAGAGATTTACGGATACGAGACGCTCGCAGATGTCGAGAAGCGTTGCTTGGTACACGCGAAAACACTGGGTGTTACGCTGGATTTTAGGCAATCAAATCACGAGGGTGTTCTGGTCGACTGGATTCAGGAAGCGCGCGGGAAGGCTGATGCGATTATCCTGAACGCCGGGGCGTATACACATACGTCGGTTGCGATTCACGATGCACTTAAGGCCTTTGATGGTTATAAGATGGAATTACATATTTCGGACCCCAAACAGCGCGAAGCGTTTCGGCATTTATCTTATGTCGAGCTAGCGTCCGATGCTTTAATCGCCGGTCATGGGACGGACGGGTATATTATGGCCATCGATGACGTGATGAAAAATATCGCTTGATTGACCTACGGGGCCGGCCTATAGCCTGCGCTCACCTAAAAAAAACTGAAACGAAGTCGCCGCTCCTTCTATAAAAAACGGAATACAAATATGAAACGTGGAATACTCATTGGCGTAATCGCCATGGCAACCGTTGTCGTTGCCTCTAACATCCTTGTGCAATTCTTGTTTGGCAATTGGCTGACATGGGGTGCATTTACTTATCCATTCGCCTTCCTTGTGACCGATCTGATGAACCGGGTTTATGGCCCGTCGCAAGCGCGGAAGGTGATTTTTGCCGGATTTATTGTCGGGGTTATCGCCTCAATGATCGGAACACAGGTCATGCTGGAATATGGTCCGGCTGTAACGCTACGCATCGCGCTTGGCTCGGGGACCGCGTTCTTGGTCGCACAGCTTACCGACGTTCTGGTGTTTGACCGCCTTCGCACCGGCAGCTGGTGGCGCGCGCCACTGGTATCCTCGGTGATCGGTTCTTCGCTGGATACGGCGTTGTTCTTCACCATCGCGTTCTCCGCAACGCTGGTGTTTATCGAGCCGTCAAACGACGTTAGCTGGGCGGGTGAAGTGCTGCCGATCCTTGGATTTGGGCCGATGGCACCGCTTTGGGTCAGCCTTGGCGTTGCGGACTTTTTCGTCAAAATGTTGTTGGCGTTGATCGCGCTCATACCATTTCGTGTGTTGTCCGCGCGACTATCATAAATATTTTACTTTGAGATTTCTAAAAGTCGTGGCATGATTCCTTTATCGTAAACTTTGAGAGAGGAGGTGCCAATGTCTATTGGGAAACTGGAGCAGATGGTTAAGGTTATTCGCGAGGTGAAAATCTAGAGGGGCAGCCCCCTTTGGGCAGACATCTGGCAAAGAGGGAGCTTCCCGACTTTGGCCACCTTCATACTCAAGTCTGGGCCGTCCTGTTACGATAGGGCGGCCCTTTCTGTTTAGGGGCGCGCAGGCTCGCGGTTACCCTTCAACCATTTCAATGCATCGGGATAGTCGAACGCCAGAGAAATGACGTTGGTTATCAGCAGAATCCATAGATATGTGTCATAGGCCGTGCTGCCGACCGGGCGGGCAAACGCAATCCACAGAACCAGAATCGTCCAAGGAGCAAGGTGCGGAAGCGCCATCATTTTCGAAAAACCACGATCGTAAAACATAACCGGCACGTTCAACATCATCGCACCGAAAGCAAGTACGGCGACCCAGACGCCCGAGGGTTGATCGATAAAAAATATCGCCGCCATGTTGATGGGCACTAACAAAAACATTACCCAGATTTGAACCCATGCGGGCATGGCGCGAAAAGATTTCCAGATATCTACAAGCATAATTTGTCCTCACGTTTGAATAACAATTGCTTCACCTGAAAGGCACATAACAGGCATTGAATCTGTACTGTCGAGTAAGCTCTATGTGAGGGTGCCTTTCAGATAGGCATAGATGGCCTTCACTTCCAAGATAAAACATTGATCGTGAAGCGTATTCCGCAAAGCCATTGAGATCAGTTCAGCAATTGCTCAAGGAGATAGCGAAGATCGCGCTTTATATCTATCAGTCCGGTAGACGTAAGGTTTTGAAGCCCGACCAATCCGCCATATAAGATAGCAGCTTTGATGGCACTTTGCTTTGGATCGATGCCCAGTTTTCCGAAAATCGACCGGACGTATTCCAACGTTTGTTTATCAACGGTGTCCAATACCGACGCCGCTTTATGATC
>JGI24025J20009_10000536_pt1 | contig 29496 bp, 30 predicted proteins | sample Cruoilmetagenom3_FD_20009 | JGI IMG/M metagenome (IMG submission 20009) | reverse complement strand
AATGCAAATCCCTCCATTACCAAATGATCATCAAAACCTTTCTTATTCCTTGAAGAAACAGTTGCAGAGAAGTATATATTCATTGATGGATTAAAGACCTCAGTTATATATTTTTTAGCGAAAGAATCCACAGGCATAAGGAGATCCCTCAAGGATGGTTTTATTCCAATGGAAGAAAGAATAATATTGCGAAGTGCCATATCCTTAAGGTAAATGATACTCCCATCCTCACCCCTTATCGGATAGAGATGATCTATCATCCACTCCTCGAAGCCCTTATTGGTCTTACCCATTCTCTTTTCCGCTTGATACACACCTAAATATCTGGTCCCTTTGAAAGGTGAGGCAAAGTCCATGGGAATACCAGACCATTTCATTTCCTTTAAATACCAATTTGTCTCCATAAGAGCAAAACAGGCTATTCTTATCCCTTTCTTTCCCTCGGGATCAAATTTCCTGAAGCCTTTTACCTCCTGAAGGAACCAGGGAGGAAATGTATCATTATCTCCATTTGTAAAGAGAATTGAATATGGCTTTGGACTTTTCAGGATATTATAAGCATAATCATGGGCAATCCAGTTTCCTCTTCTGTTTACATGGCTTTTGATATTACTTATAGCGGGCAGTATCCCTATAAGCCCAGCAAGAACAAGTGAGCTCCATCCATATCTCGGAGATTTCTTTTTAACCCATTCGTATATCCAGTATAAACCTATGGAGAGATAAAACATAAAGAAGAAAAAGGCTGGAGTCCAAAAATAATCCCTCTCCCTTACCTCTCGATCTTGATGGGCTGGATTGGGATCAGAAGGGGAAAACTTCAGGTTTAAATACACAACAAGCCCAAAACTCAAAAGAAGATATAGGATGAAGAATAACCAGAAGGTCTTTCTCTCTCTCTCTATATGAATAAAAACACCCCATAGACCTATAAGAACATAGATGTATGTTCCTATAATAGATAGGTATCTAAGCAAATGAGTGGTGGATTCCCTTGGATAGGGGAAAAATTGCCATGAAAAATATTTGAAAAATATCTTTATCTGCTCAAAGAATGCAGGTATAAGTGAAAGATGCGTCTGAACCTGAGTCTTCCTGGGAAGCAATTCCATAGGTCCGTACTGCTTCCTCGCTATTACCTCCCATAATTTTGAAAAACTCGTTGGATTTACCTCGTTTATAGCTGGATTGGCTCTCGCCCTTATCATTAAATAAAGATAGGTGGAAATTCCTATTACAATAAGAACAACTACAGAACCGATAAGTTTTGGATTCTTAAATACTCTCCAGTCTGTTGCCAGAACAAAAACTACTACACCTGGTATAAGGAGTAAGGGGAGTAGATGAATGCCAAAACTCAAAAACACTAAATATACAAGAAGCAAAAGATAGTTGTTAGAACCTTTCATACCCCTGTTCTCATCCCAGAGAAGTGTAAGCCATAAGCCAAGGGTCAGGATGAGTGTTGAGGTTGAATATACCTCTGCTTCCACAGATGTGTCCCATACACTGAAAGCAAGACCAGCACCTATGGATGAAAAAACTGCAATAAGATGGGAACTCACCAGGAGCTTTTTACCCCTGTTCTCTCTGAAACGTTGAAAGACCTTTAGAATGATGAGATAAAGAAAACCTCCAGCAACAGCTGTAGAAAGGGATGATAGAAAGTTTATTCGCTTTGCCACTTCCTTAAAGGGTAGGAGAATGTCAAAAATTCTGCCAATAAGAACAAAGAAAGGTGTTCCTGGTGGATGGGGAACTCCAAGTATATGGGAACAGGCAATAAACTCTCCACAGTCCCAGAGAGAGACTGTTGGGGCAATGGTGTATAGATAACTCCCGAGAAGAACGATAAATACGGAAGAGAAACCTATTATCTTCCTTCGATCAAAACCCCCTTTAAACATCCCTTTAGATTATCCTTTTTAATAAAAATAGAAATGCCTTCTTCATTTTCTCAGCATTTCTTCTATCGTTGAATGTAACTCTTTAACATCTAGGTCTCCATAGAAATCTCCTCCTACTGCCATTGAAATCTTACCGGTCTCCTCTGAAACGACTAAACTAATTGCGTCCGTTTCTTCTGTAAGACCTATAGCTGCTCTGTGCCTGGTTCCTAGAGTAGGGCTGAGATCAGGATGGTCTGTGAGCGGAAGAATAGTCTTTGCTGCAACAATATGGTCTCCTTGAATAATAACTGCACCATCGTGTAGAGGAGAATAAATAGAAAATATTGAAACAAGAAGGTCAGAAGAAACTACTGCCTCCATCTTAATACCCGTTCTAATATAAGATTCAAGAGGAACTCTTCTTTCTATTGCAATCAAAGCTCCCATTCTCTTATCAGACATTTTCGCCAGTCCTTTACTGACTTCTTCTATAACTTTTTCTATATCTTCCTGCATAAAATAATCCAGTCTGCTTGATTTACCAAGATTTACCAGAGCACGACGGATTTCAGGCTGAAATACAATCACAAAGATGACGATCCATAAATCTCCAAGACCTCGAACAATCCATTTCATAGCAGTGAGGTTCAGAGTATAAGCCAGGACCGCAAGAAAAACAATAATCAGGAGACCGGTTAACATATGAAAGGCCCTTGTACCTGCAAAAAACCTGATTATCAAGAAAATAAGAGAAGAAACGATTAGAATATCAAGAATATCCAGCCAGGTTGCAGTGATCATTCTGGATTCTCGATACAGGTTATAACGGAAAGTGCGTCCTTTGTCTCCGACACATCATGCACTCTGAAGATTGAAGCACCCTTTAAATAGGAATAGACTACAGTCGCAATAGAACCGTGAATTCTCTCTTTCGGATCTTTACCCGTTATATTGCCTATAAAAGATTTTCTTGATGTTCCAATTAGAATAGGAAACCCAAGGTTGGTAAATTCTTCTAATCTTGCAAGGATTGTCAGGTTATCTATTTGCCGCTTGCCAAAACCAATCCCGGGATCCAGGATAATCTTATCTTCAAGGATTCCGTGAGAAAGACAAAATTCAATTCTCTCTTCAAAGAAATCCATAATTTCCTTAATAACATCATCGTAGAAGGGTTTTTTTTGCATGGTTTTGGGAGTTCCTTTCATATGCATAAGGATAACCTTCACACCGAAATCTCCAATAACATCTACCATCTTATCATCCATCCTGAGAGCTGATACATCGTTCACAATGCTTGCACCTTTTGAAATCGCTCTTCTCGCTACTTCAGACTTATATGTATCAATAGAAACGGGAATAGAACCCTCTTTAAACAGAGGAAAAACCGGTTCAAGTCTCCTCAATTCCTCTTTAATGGCTACTCGATCTGAATCTGGTCTTGAGGATTCTGCTCCCACATCAATAATATCCGCTCCTTCCTTTATCATCTCCTTAAATCTCCTTTTCGCATCTTCTTCCTTAAAATAATCTCCTCCATCTGAGAACGAATCAGGTGTTAAATTAAGAACCCCTATTATGGCAAAACCCTTCTTTTTATCCTTCTTTTCTAATATCTGGAGAATTTCATCCCCCACTTCCGGTAAACCAAAAGTCTGTTTTTTCAACTCTTCTGCAATAAGTTTCAACTCGCGAATTGTTCCTGGAAGAAGAACAGTGGATTCTCTAACACCGCTCACAATAACTTTTTTGTTAACCACTGCATCAGAACCTCGTGAAATGGCAACCTGTTTGATAATTGTCGCAGCCGGGCAGGGAACATCCTGAATTTCTAATACAGAAAAACGAGTCTTTTCTGCCAATTTCTTTTCCATAATAGGTTCCACACCTATCTTTTTTATTGCTCTTAAAGCATCTTCTCTTGAAGTAATGACCCTTTGAAGAACTTTCATCTCTCCATGAGATTCAGAGCCTCGAGCCGTGTCCTTTCTCTCTCAAAGGCTCCTCTAATGGCAGAAGTGACTGTGGTTTCTCCTTGTTTCTTTAATCCCTGCATCTCGAGGCAAAGTTGCCTTGCCTCTATTATCACAAATGCGCCCATTGGTTTTAGTATCTTCATTATGGAATCAGCTATCTGGGAGGTCATTCGTTCCTGCAACTGGAGCCTCTGTGAAAAGATTTCTACTACTTCAACCAGATTGGCATACCCGGTTATTTTGTCATCTTTAGGAATGTAGGCTATATTGACCTTTCCGAAAAATGGAAGAAGATGATGTTCACAAAAAGAATAAAAAGGAATATCTTTTATTATGATTATTTCGTCATAATTTGCCGAATGATAAACTTTTATAGCCTTTTCTGGCTCTTCATTAATGCCCTTAAATATATCGATGAACATCTTTGCTACTCGTTCTGGTGTTCTCTTGAGACCTTCGCGATCAGGATCTTCACCTATTGCCTTAATTATCTCCCGAATCGCCCTCTTTACCCTTTTTTGATCCATAGACAATCTCCCTTACTTCTTTTCCTGACAAAACTTCTTTTTCTAATAGAGCCTCTGCAAGCATATCAAGTTTATCTTTGTATTCCTTTAGTATCTTCCGCGCCCTCCCATGAGCCTCTTCCACGAATCTCTTAATCTCCAGGTCAATTTGTCGTGCAGTTTCTTCAGAGTAATTTCTTTCTTTTACGAGTCTTTTACCCAAAAAGATCCCATTATCACTCTTTTCCAATCTCACTAGACCAATATTCTCACTCATACCCCACTCACAGACCATCTTTCTTGCTACCTCTGTAGCATTCTGTAGATCATTACTTGCTCCAGTTGATTCCGTATGAAATTTTATCTCCTCAGCTGATCTTCCTCCAAGTAAGACAACAAGTTTATCCATAAGAAAGTCCTTCGAATACGTTCTTCTGTCATCTATTGGTAATTGTTGGGTGAGACCCAGGGAGGCACCCCTCGGTATTATTGTGACTTTGTGAATAGGATCGCTATGTTCTGTATAAAGGGAAGCCAGGGAATGCCCTGCTTCATGATAGGCTATCAATTCCTTTTCTTCATTGGATAAAATCATGGACTTTCTCTCAATACCCATCAAAATCTTATCCTTTGCCTCATCAAAATCCTCACTCTCAACTTTCTTCTTATCTTTGGAAGCAGCAATGAGAGCCGCTTCATTACAGAGACTTCGAAGATCTGCTCCGCTAAATCCAGGTGTAGTCTTAGCAAAGACTGATAGATCAACATTGTCATCCAGAGGAATATTCCTGGTATGGACCTTCAGGATCCCTTCTCTCCCTTTCATATCAGGCATTGAAACAACTACCCTTCTGTCAAAACGTCCAGGCCGGAGGAGTGCAGGATCAAGAATATCCGGTCTGTTTGTTGCTGAAAGCACTATTATGCCTTCATTGGGATCAAAACCATCCATCTCTACAAGGAGGGCATTCAGGGTCTGTTCTCTTTCATCGTGTCCACCCCCTATACCTGCCCCCCTATACCTTCCCACTGCATCAAGTTCATCGATAAAGACTATACAGGGTGTATTTACCTTAGCCTTTTTAAATAAATCACGAACCCTCGAAGCTCCAACACCAACAAACATTTCTACAAAGTCTGAGCCACTTATAGAGTAGAATGGAACCCCAGCTTCACCCGCTACAGCACGAGAAAGCAAGGTCTTCCCTGTTCCAGGAGCTCCCACTAGCAATACACCCTTAGGAATTTCTGCTCCCAATTTCCTGAATCGGGAGGGATTTTTCAGGAAGTTTACTATTTCCTGGAGTTCCTGTTTAGCCTCGTCCACACCGGCTACATCATCAAATGTAATATCAACCGAGGTAAAACGTATCTCCTTTGCCTTGCTTTGACCAAAGTAAAGAGCCTCGTTAGCACCACCCCGGAGTCTGTTCATAATAAAGAAGAAGAAGAAAACTATGAACAAGATAGGCAAAAATTGCCAGAAAACCTTCCAGAAATCAAACTGTATTTTTGTCTGCACATCAATACCCCTCTTAACTAAATCCTTTGGTAGGTCAGGATCTTTAAATGGAAGACGCGTTTTTATTACACCTTCTTCTCCCCGTATCTTCGCTGTTATCTCTTGGCCTGAGAATGTCGTTCTCGTAATTCGACCTTTTTCAACGTATTGCCAGAATTGAGTGAAACTTACTTCCTTGGATTGCTCTCTTGAGCTAAACTGGATGAGGAAATATAAGGCGATAAATATAAGAGCCCAGATTACTATTGCTCTTATAAATTGAGGTTTATTTTCTTTTGATACCTTCCCTTTATTGACCATCCATTACCTCTCTATATTTGATTTGCAAGATCCTTTTCGTTTTATCCCGCATTGGTGCTCTATAACTCCTTTTAACACCCGGGATTAAAATAATTCCACAATTGTCATAAATTATAGGCCATGTATCTCGTAAGCTTCTCGGAATCTTTTTATTAATAAAGATTTCATTCAATTTTTTATTTCTTTTTGACCCAAATAAAACAACTCGGTCTCCTTTCTCTCTACTTCTAACTTTCAACGGTAATTCTAACTTATCAAGGTCAAAAAATTCACATCCCTCTTTTTTGAAAGAAACGGGAAATTTTACCTCTTTTGTCTCGAGATGAAAATTACCGTAGTATTCCTCCCCAGATAAGGATAACTCTTTCTCTTGTTCATTTATCTTTCTCACTATAATTACCTTATCAGGAAGATTTTCTATATATGCATCTCGCAATTCAATTATACCCTTCTCAGGTAAATTGGTTATGTGAAGTCTTTTGAGATTCATTTCTAAACCAAAGAAAGAAAGCATTTTTCGGATGAGGAGAAACTTCAGGGAGGTATAAAGTTCATCAAACTTATCTCTATCAACTTCTACATAATTCCTGTATTTCCTGATAGGTATATCTTCGATTTGCTTTTCAAGTATTATTTCCATATCTCGAATATTAATAATACTTCTCTTAATCCCTTCAATTGAATTCTCATGGATATTCTCAAGAACAGGGACGAGCCTTTTTCTTATTCTATTTCTTAGATAACTTAAATTTTCATTGGATGGGTCTGTGTAAAAAGGTATATTATGCCTCTTTAAATATTGAATTATATCATTTTTCCGAATATCTAAAAGGGGTCGCAAAATATCTCCCTTGAGATAATCCATTGAGGAGAGTCCAAAACCAGATTTTCGAAACAGGCGAATAAAAAAATTCTCTATTTGATCATCCAGATTATGCCCAAGAACAATAACATTCCCCCCCTCTTCCCTTTTAATATCTCGGAGGTAATTTAATCTCAAAACTCTTGCCCCCTCCTCTATTGAAAGGGATGAATTATCACAATACCTCTTTACATCTCCTTTTCCTATACGAAGTTTAAAACCCGTCCTTTTTGCCTCATTCATTACAAATTTCTCCTCTTTCCCAGAATCATCCCGGAGATTATGGTTAAAATAGGCAAGTATAATTTCTAAATCAAACCCAGATAAAACTTCTCTAAGGAAAGTTGAATCTGGCCCGCCAGAATAACCTATAATAACCTTTCGAACTCCTTTCAGGAGTTTCTTTTCTCTCAAAGTTTTTTTTATCTTATCTATCATTATATATTATAATAAAAAAAACTTTTTTTTCAAGTCTATTTAATAAGTTTAAGAGATTATTGTGGAAAACTTAACCAGAGAGTTTATTTAGAGGATAAAGCTTATACCTCTATCTTGGCAATTTAAAAGGAAACCCTTACACGATAGTTCACCTTGATTTCTCCGTTTGAAGGGACTTGCACATTAAAACGAATAGTATGAGCATCGATTTTCTTATATTGAACATTACTCTTTATAATTTTCCAATCGCCAAACAGGGGCTCTATCAATCCAACCTCTACCTCTTCCTTTTTATGATTCCTGATAGAGATCTCCCATTCAATCTCATAGACCTTATCACTTATCCGTTCGTAATCAGTCTGAACTCTTTCACACACAACATCAAATGCCTTCCCAACCCTTATTTTGACTTCCTCATCAATAGGTGTATGGTCTATTCTATCTTCACCAATAAATTGAAGTGCATTCTCCTTATCAGGTTTGTAGATCCTTATGGTTCCTGCAGGAAGAGGTATTCCCATTTTGTTACTCTTACTGTTCTTAAAATTGATGTAAACAAAAACATCCTGTTTTGGAATCTTCTCTGTGTATCTCCTGGTAAAATAACCCTGGTTTCCATAAACAATAAGCTCTTTCTTTACTGGAATATTAGTAGATTCTAACAATTGAATCTGTTTTTCCTGATTGTTTTTGATATTGGACCGCCGATTCAAAGTGTATATGTGATATTCAAAGAACTCCTCTTCCTTAAATTGTGGCTTTGGAGTTTGACTCCCTGCTTTTGCTGCATAAATCCTTTGGAGTTTCTCCCCCTCAAGTCGATGAACCTCTCCAGCAATCAATTTCAATTTTGCATCCCTGTAGGTGGCGCCACTTCGGTTATTGATTGTTACCCAGCCATTAAGGTCAGAACTTTTATCATCTAAAGAAACTACCATTACATAATCTGCAGACCAGTTCATATCATTTGTAAGATAGGAAACCTGAATCTTGTGTTCTTTATCTGTTTTATTATCCAGAAGGTAAACAAGCGTTGGTGTTGCTATAAGATTTTCAGGGATTTCAGGTAATATTACCCTCCCGGAATATCCCAGGTATATCTCATTATCTATTTTATAGATTGGTTGATTGTTGTTATTACTGAGAAGGATTGCCTGGACTATTTCCGAGGTCTCTTTGAATTCATTACGTCTCAATAACTTTACCTTCTTCCCAATATATTTATCCATCAATTTTGAATAACTCATCAGGTCGTATTCATAGTTTTGTTCAAGGACTTCGAGTTTTTTAGGTTGTGAAAGAGATTTGATCTGGACACTCTTAGGATTAATTCTGGAAGCAATATCCATAAATCGAAGGGAAACTCTCCCCACATTAAGTTTGATATCACGAACATCCTTCACCAAAGCCAGATTACTGTTGTAAACTGTTACTTCTACATCTTTTTGATCAGACAAGGTGGAGGTCTGTTCTGCATTTCCATAGGCTGAGATAGAAAATAGAAAAATAAAAAAAGTTATACATAACTGATTCCTATTTAACATTTTTATACCTCCTTAGGCAATCTTTAAATATATTGTATGCCCTAGAATCAAATAGGACAAATTGAACCATCTCTATTGAAGAGAGGTTCGGGGCAGTTTTGCACACGGTATCGATACCAATCTCTGCAGCTTCTCTCATTGGATACCCAAAAGCCCCTGTTGATATAGCCGGGAATGAAATTGTTTTAACACCGTTTTCATCTGCGATAAGAAGAGAATTCTTATAGGATTCAGAAAGCTTCTGGGGATCTTCTTCACGGCCTCTATAAATAGGACCTACAGTATGAATGACCAATTTTGAAGGTAAGTTATAACCTTTTGTTATAACAGCTTTGCCAGTCTCACAACCACCCACCTTTTTGCACTCCTCCCAGAGTAAAGGCCCGGCCGCTGAGTGGATGGCTCCTGCAACTCCACCTCCAGGTGCAAGTCGTTTATTCGCTGCATTAACAACTGCATCAGTATTCTGCTTAGTAATATCACCCTGTAGAATTCTTAAAATAATACCGTTACATTCTATTTCGAGCATATTACCTCTTTTATAAAATAAGCAATATTAAAATATATTCAAGGTCTCAAAACCGTAAAGTTTCATATCCCCAATGTTGACAAACTATTCTCCGTTATTATAATCATAAAGTAGAAGGAGAAAATTTGAATAAATCAGATATTCCAGATGAGGTCATATGCAGACTTTTTATATACGCAAGGAGCCTTGACACTTTCAAAGAAGAAGGTAAGTATAATTTTTCCTCAGAGGATATTGCAAACAGGCTTCATCTAAAGCCAACCCTTGTACGAAAGGATTTTTCCTATATAGGTCAACTCGGAAAGCGTGGGGTTGGATATAATACAAGGGAGGTTTTGAAAAAAATTAAGAAAATTGCTTTTCCAGGAAAGGAAAAGAAAGTAGCCCTTATAGGGGTGGGACAACTTGGTTCTGCTCTACTTAATTATTATGGTTTTAAAGCACAGGGGTTCAAAATCGCAGCTGCCTTTGACAAGGATGAGGAAAAAATAGGAGAAATCGTTAGTGAAGTAAAAGTGGAAGATATTAAGAAATTCAAGGAAAGAATTAGAGAAGAGAAAATAAAAATTGCCATAATTGCTGTTCCTCCAGAAGAAGTTCCTGGAGTTATAAATTTAACGAAGGATACTGGTATCGAAGCTGTTTTGAACTTTACTCCTTCTTATATGTTACCCCTTGATGAATTTTCAGATGATTTTATTCTAAGAAATATCGATCTTGCTTCAGAATTAGCTCGTCTTAGTTATTACTCTATGAAAAAAAGTAAAAGATTCGAGACTGCAAAAGATTAAAACCGGCTTAAATATCCCTAATTATTGAAGAAATAATTTGTATTCCATCATATTATCTATATTAATTCCCTCTATATCCGAACCTTCTTCAATCGTAATAGCCTCTGGGGTTGTATAGGTAAAGGGACCACTGGAAACAATTATCGTGTCAGTTCCTGCAATAATTGTGTCGCCCTCCTCGAACGTAGTAGTTTCCCCGTACCAACCAATTAAGTCCAGAGAATCAAGTTGTTTATCGCCATCATCGCTGATTGCTACTATATAAACTGTACAACCAGAGGTAAGGATCACGTTATAGGAACTATCTTTATCGGTTCCAAGATCAAACCCCTTAGCTATATTGGTCATAGCTTTTAAGGCATTTTCATTCAACTCATTAACTTCTGAAAGCTTCTCGTAGGCATCACCTTCTCCATTGAGTGCCAGGACAATTGTACCGGATTTTGCTGCCACTTTCCCTGAGACTGTTGTCAATAACTCCTGCAACTTTTCACATGATGTGAAGAAAATAACAATACTAAACAGTAAAACAATTACCGATATTTTTTGAGCCCCTTTCATTTATTCCTCCTTTTACTATATAAAAAAGTTAAGATGCAGCGTCTATCCTTCAACAAATCAAAAATCTTTTGCAATTATTCTCGCTAAATCAAGATCACAAGGATAGGTAATTTTGATATTCAGTGGATCCCCTTGGACCCAGTGAACTTCATAATTCAAGCTCTCTGCAATTGACAATTCATCAGTTACAGGAACTTCAGATAGCAATCTCATAATTCCCTTTAAGATTTCCATCCTAAATCCCTGAGGTGTCTGGACTTGAAGTAGGTTTTTTCTATTAATCGTCCAAAGAATCTTATCCTTTGAAAATAATTTTACAGTCTCTGTTATCGGTATACCAGGTGCGCATATTCCGAACTTTCGAACTCCCTTGACAACTTCATCAATCAGTTCTTTTTTAATAAAGGGTCTCACTCCATCGTGAATAAGGATTATATCACTCCTGCATTCCTCAAGGCCATTTAAAACAGAGTCCTGCCTGTGTTTTCCTCCCTGGACTATTGTAACAATTCCTTCAAAATCACTTGTTATTTCCTTCGAATACTGGATTTTTTCCTCCGGAACAACGAGTATAATTTTTCTGACTCCATAATCAAAAAACTGTTTTACGGGATAATAGATAATCGGTTTACCCTCTACTATAAAAAACTGCTTATATTTACCTCCCACTCTCTTCCCTATTCCTGCACCCACAACTACAGCATCAATCATTTTCCCACCTCGCCCAGATCTTCCTCATTAAGGAACCCTCTAATACCGATTGTACACGACACTCAAAGGACAGGGGCTTATCCTTTGGAAGATCTCCTCGAACTTCAACAATAGTCCCATCGTTTAAAAGACCACGCGCCATATTGTATCCATATTCTACACTATTAATACGGATTTTCTGACCTTTGAAAATATCTCCCTTGCCTATTTTGTCTATGTCTTTTATATTTATGCAATTAATTCCCTGAAGCTCAAGTTTATCTCTAAAATCTCCAGCAATAACTGCGGAACAGTTTAATCTTTTACAAATGGCAACAAACTCTCCATCTTCGATCTGAATGGGTAGTTCCTTAATAGCCTGAAGATTTTCTTTATTATTATTCGGTATTTTTTCAGACTCCAACTCTTTGGATATTAAATCGAGATCTTCCTGGCGTACCACGGGAATGCCTTCAATCAATCCACACTTAAATAAACCCGCAACTCTACCATCGCGAAGGGCTGATAGATGGATCGCTTTTTTCGAATCTTTGTTCTTTTCCTCGCTAAGAGCTTTAAAAAGTAAGAACCCCACAAGTATCCACCCCAAGGAGCCCAGAATAATCATTGTAAGGATCATAATCCGCAAATCTCTTTTGCTTGAATAATGTTTGATATCTTCAAAACTTCAATTTCAGATTTCACCTCTACCCCTTTATCTGGAACAATTATTTTCTTAAAACCGATTCTGCTAGCTTCTTGAATTCTACTAACAATATATGGAACCCCACGCACTTCTCCTGAAAGACCAACTTCCCCAACCATGCATAATTGGTCAGAAACTGGCTTTTCAAATAAACTCGATAATATTGAAATGATTATACCCAGGTCAATACTTGGCTCAAAAATGCTCATACCCCCTGCTATGTTGCAATATACATCATAATTATTCATATCAATCATCAATCTCTTTTGAATAACCGCTATGAGTAGGTCCAATTTCCTCTCATGAAATCCCTGGGCTATTCTCTGGGGATATGAAAATCTGGTTGGTATAACAAGAGCTTGAACTTCAATCAAAAGGGGTCTTGTTCCCTCTATCGTTGGAATAATTACGGAACCAGATGAATTTTTTTCCTTACCTGAAATAAGGTAGCGAGAAGGGTTTTTGACTTCTTTTAGTCCCTTTTCATCCATTTCAAATATTCCAACTTCATCAGTTGAGCCAAACCTATTTTTCTTTGAACGGAGAAGACGAAAAGAATGAGTTTTATCCCCTTCCATAAACAGGACAGTATCTACCATATGTTCCAGAGCCATTGGACCTGCTATATTACCTGATTTGGTAATATGTCCCACAAGAAATACTGTAATATTTTTCTTCTTAGCAATCTCCATTAACATGGCTGTGATTCCTCTAACCATCGAAACGGATCCAGGGCTCCCATTTCCTTCTGATGAGGTCATGGTCTGAATGGAATCAATAATAACTATATCCGGAAATTCCTCCTGGATGAATGAAAGAATATCTTCGATATTGGTTTCTGATAGGATAAGTATCTTTTCCTTACCAATCCCAACTCTCTCTGCTCTCAGCCTTAGCTGGCTTATAGATTCCTCTCCAGAAACATAAAGGATTTTCATAGATTTTGCAAGGATACCTGAAAGCATCAGAAGCAACGTCGATTTCCCAATTCCAGGGTCACCTGAAATCAAAACAAGGGAGCCGGGAACGATCCCACCCCCTATAACCCGATCAAATTCCAAAACTCCTGTTTCTATCCTCTCTTTTTTCTCTGTAGAAATCTCACTTAACAATTGGGGCTTGAGAACTTTCCTCTTCTTAGTTCTACTCTCTTTTTCTTCTCTTACTTCCTCAAAGGAATCCCAGGTGCCGCATTCAGGACATCTGCCCATCCACTTAAGGGTTTTATACCCGCACTCACGACATTTATACATCAGAGTCTAACCTAAAGGGGACTACTCTGGACAAATGCTTTCATCCAATGATTATCCGTTTTCTGGGCTTCCCTGGGGCTTCCATCAAAGACAATACGACCTTCAGCAAGCATTGAAATTCTATCAGCCACCTTGAATGCTGAATGGAGATCATGAGTAACCATAATAGTAGTCTTTTCAAGGCTTTCTTTTAAACGAAGCATAAGATTATTCATTTTCTCAGACATTATTGGATCGAGACCTGTTGTAGGCTCGTCGTAGATAATATATTCCGGATTCATGCTCAGAGCTCTTGCAATAGCAACTCTCTTCTTCATCCCTCCAGAGAGTTCCTGGGGTTTCAGATGATAGGTCTCTGAATAAAGCCCAACTAAGTCTAATTTCTCCTTCCCAATATCTTCCATCTTCTTTAGACCCATCTCTGAACAATGTTCTTTCAACCCTATAATGACATTTTCCATAACCTTAAGAGAGTCGAAGAGGGCACAACTTTGAAAAACCACACCGAATCTCTTCCTGACATCAAATAGATGGGAAGAATTTGCATTGATATCAATTCCATCAACAAGAACTTTTCCCTTATCAGGCTTAAGCAATCCCAGGATATGTTTTAACAAAACTGTTTTACCACAACCACTTGAGCCTACAATTGCTATAGTTTCACCTTGTTTTATTGTCAGGTCAAGACCTCGAAGAACCTCATTATCCTCAAAACTCTTCCAGAGACCTTTTAATTCGATCACTCTTCCTCTATACCCTCATAATTGTCAAAACGCGCATATCTTCGGCTAAAAGCCAGATTTATATTTCCTGTGGGTCCATTCCTCTGTTTTGCAATAATCAATTCAGCTCTTTCTTCTGGTGATTCAGAATCTTCTTTAAATCTATCTGGACGGTGAATGAATAAAACAAGGTCAGCATCTTGTTCAATTGCTCCAGATTCACGGAGATCAGAGAGAACAGGCTTTGCATTTTTTCCTCTTCTTGCAGGTTGTCTTGAAAGCTGGGATAGTGCCACAACAGGAATATTCAATTCCATTGCTATTGACTTAAGAGCCCTGCTTATGGCAGCTACTTCCTGTTCTCTCGTTTGGGATTCCGGACCTTTAATTAGCTGCAAGTAATCTACAAATATTATCCCTATATTATACTTTTTCTTCATTCTCCTTGCTTTTGCCCTGAGTTCAAAGACTGTCATACTTGGACTTGCATCTATATAAAAGGGAGATTCGGTTAGCCTGGAGACCGCTGAAGTTAGAGCAACCCATTCATCTTCTTTGATGTATCCACTTCTTATTCTCTTCCCATCTATCCTTGATTCTGCAGAAAGCAACCTGAATATAAGGTTTTCCCAGTGCATTTCAAGAGAGAAAAAAAGCACAGGAACTTTTTCTTGGACAGAAACATAAGAAGCAAGATTGAGAGCCAGGGCGGTTTTCCCTACAGAAGGTCTGGAAGCAACAATTAATAACTCTGAATTTTGAAAACCAGCACACATTTTATCTAAAGCTCGAAGACCAGTGGCTATGCCAGTAATAGGGTTCTTAGTCTCAGCTCTTTTTTCTATTATCTTCATTACTTCTTTGAGTAAGGTCGTTATGGGCTGTATCTTTTCCGATCTTCTTTTCTTTCTGATATCAAAGATCAAATTTTCTGCCCCGTCCAGTATAACATCCACATCTTCTTTGCCTGCAGTTGCTCTGTCTATAATAAAGCTGCTCTTTTTTATGAGCTCTCTTAAAATTGACTTCTCTCGGACTATATTGGCATAATATTTAACATTTGCTGATGAGACATTCCCTCTAACAAGAGAAGTCACAAAGCTTGCACCCCCCACCTTATCAAGTAAACCATTCTTCTTAATTCTCTCAACTACCGTTACGATATCTACTTTTTCTCCTCTATTGTAAACCTCAAGGATAGCTTCAAAGATAATGGAATGAGAGGGAATATAAAAGTCATCAGGGGTTAAGCAGGTGCTAACCTCAGCAGTTGCTCCCATATCTACCAGCATACTGGATATAACCGCTGATTCTGCTTCCTCGGAATAAGGCATCCCTACTGTTTCAATCATGGAATTTCTCGGCAGCTTTTTTGAAATCACTTACAACAAGATTTTCGCTGGAAGGATTTCTTATTACATAAGCAGGATGAAAAGTTGGAACTGCAGGGTAGGATAAGTATTTCATATTTTTTCCCCTCATTTTTGTAATGCCTGCAATCTCATCAGTTACCAGAGAAAGAGCAACATTTCCGAGGAGAACGATAACTTTAGGTTCTATTATCCGAATTTGCCTTTTCAGATACTCATTGCAGGCTCTTATCTCATCGAATTTTGGATTTCTATTCTCTGGAGGTCTACATTTTACCACATTGGTAATGAATACATTCTCTCTTTTCAATCCAGCACGGTTTAGGATTTGATTTAATTTCATGCCAGCAGCACCAACAAAGGGAACTCCCTGTCTATCCTCTTCTTCTCCTGGTGCTTCACCTATAATCATAAGATCAGCATCAGATGAGCCCTCGCCGAAAACCGCTTTTCTTCGCATCTTATAAAGTCGGCATTTCTTGCAATTAGAAACTTCTTCTCGTAGCCCGTTAAGGGGTGAAACTTCTATTAATGAACGATCAATTTTTTCAAACCCCATGTATTTTAAAAGTATCAGGAATTGAATGATTTTATCTTTTTGATAATCTTCCATGCGAGTTCATCCTTTGAACACTCAAAATCCTCTTCCTCCGAAGGCGAAATGATAATGCCGGAAGTCAGATTGCTACCAATTGCATCAACCTCATTTGCAACCATCAAATCACATCCCTTCTCCTTCATCTTTTCCCTTGCAGAAGTCAAAAGATTCTCTGTTTCAATACTAAAACCAATGATGAATTGATTCTCTTTTCGATTCTTTAGATCCTCAAGGATATCTATATTGGCTTCTAATTTTAACACTAATTCATCCTTTTTCTTTATTTTTTTTCTCCTGGTCGGAATGGTAAAATCTGAGACCGCCGCACTCATAAATAGATAATCTACTCTTTCCCATCGATTCAATATCTCCTGATGCATCTCATCTGCGCTTTCTATCCTTTTGATCTTGTAAGGAAGATTAGGGTCTGGTTCCTTTGCAGTGGGACCCAATATTAGTTCGGGTGTGCCACCTGCCAGATAGCAAAACTTCGCGAGTGAATAAGCCATTTTACCCGAGGATAGATTTGTAATCTGACGCACCGGATCGATCTTCTCTCCTGTTCCACCACCAGTAATAAGACAATAGGAGCCTTTAAGTAAATCAGGAGTAAGAGCCTTTTCAGTCTCAAGGATGAGGCGAGAGATGGAGGGAAGTCTTCCCTTCCCTTCTTCTTCCAACGCAAGAGGCCCTATTTCAGGCTCAATTATTAAATGACCAAAATTTTTAAGGAGGTCTAAATTTTTTTGGAATATTGGGTTTTCAAACATCCTGTAATTCATAGAAGGGAAGAATAGAATTCTCCCCTTAAAAGCTGCAATTACCGTAGAGAGAAGGTCGTCTGCTATTCCAGAGGCTGCTTTACCAATAATATTATAGTCAGCCGGTATAATAACGAAAAGGGGAGAGTTTTGTATTAGAGATAGATGAGGGATTTTATCTTCCCAAAGAGAAGTAAAAACACCGTCAGAGATAGTAGAAAGAACAAGAGGTGTAACGAACTTTTTTGCATTTTCTGTTAGAATAACCTTCACTATGGCACCTCCTTTCTTAAGTTCTCTTATATAAAGAGGAACCTTATATGCGGCAATACCCCCTGTTATTCCAATAAGAATAGATTTCCCAAAAAGAGGATTCAAAGATTAATCCTCCTCTTTTATCTCATAATTAATCTTACCTTGAATGAAATGTTCAATCGCTTTGTAAAAGGGTACTTCAATTGTGGTTCTCTGAAAGGAGCTAAGCCATTTTGCTTCTTTACCCATAATTACAATTGCTTTGTAAATACTATCTTCCTTTTCTTTTATATCTTTTAGTGAATACATAATTTCTCCTCCATTCTTTTGATTGAATGTCTCTCCGCAATAATTATGGACTTCACCGCCTCAAAGGTAGCGGATAAATCTTCGTTTACGACGAGATAATCAAAATTTTCAACCTCTTTAAGTTCCTGTGAAGCGGTCTCTACTCTATTTTTTATCTTCCCTTCTTTTTCCAAGCCTCGTTTCTTTATCCTTCTGATGGCCTCTTCCATTGTTGGTGGGAGTAAGAATACCGTTACCACATCGTCGAACTTTTCACAAATTCTTGCTTTCCCTTGGACATCAATATCCATTACAATGTCTTTACCTGCTTTTTTAGGTTTCATAACCGAATCTTTTGGAGTTCCGTAAAAATAATTATGAACTCTGGCGATTTCTAAAAATTGACCCTGGAGTTTCCAATTTTTGAATTCTTCTTCAGTTAAAAAATAATAATCAAGACCTTCCTTCTCTGTTTCTCTTTTCTCCCTTGTAGTTGCAGAAACTGAATATGCAAGATTGTCTAAATTTTCAACCAGTAATTTACAAAGAGTCGTTTTCCCCACCCCTGATGGTCCTGCAATAACAATAATCATTCTATATTCTCCACCTGCTCTCTCATTTCATCCAGAAGTTCTTTAAGGTCAATGACCTTATGAACAATCTCAGCGGAATAAGCCTTGGATCCTATAGTATTCACCTCTCTTGCCATTTCCTGCAATAAGAATCTTAATTTCCTTCCAACCGCGCCATCAGTGGTTAGTAATTCTAAAAAATAATCAACATGGCTCTTAAGTCTTACCAATTCTTCATCTATATCGCCTTTAAAGGCAAAGAGGTTAATATCCTCCCGGGAAATTTGGATATTGAGATCGTTCAACTTCTGGATATCTTCGAACATTTTTTCTTTATGTTCTTCGGATCCCTTTCTTGCCTTACTTTCGACGAATTCAAGAATCTCATTGAATTGCTTTGTTTTATCTTCAAGGTCTTTCTTTATAAAATTCCCCTCCCGTTCCTTTACCTGAATGAGGTTTTCAAGTAATCCATCAATAAAAGAGTTTAACTCTTCCCAGCCAACATCAAAATTTGATTTCTTCTGGGTTATTTCTGGAATACAAGTGAGCACTGAAAGATCAATATCTCCCTTTAGATTAAATTTCTTCTTCAACTCACGAAGCCTCTTAATCTGCAATTCAACATTTTCGAAGTCTAAGGAGGAATCCGGGTAATTCCCATCCTCAAGATAAATCTGCATCTCAATTCTGCCCCTTTTGATCTTTTCTCTTACTTTATCATAAATCGCCATTCGATAAGGCTGAAAAACCTCCGGTATGGTTAGATTAATATCAACAAATCTGCTATTAAATGAGGCAATATTACATCCAATTCTGCATCCGAACATTTTTTTTGAGCCGTAAATGGAAGCGGTCATGGATCTCATTGTTCGAGCATCAAGGTTACTGGACCATCATTTATCAATTCAACTTCCATTTTTTCACCAAAGAAACCTCTCTTACAGGGAACAAATTTATTCAAATAATCACAGAAGAAATCAAATATTTTCCTTGCCTGGTCCGGTCTTTCAGCCTGGGTGAACTCTGGTCTCCTCCCTTTATCTGCCTTCCCATACAATGTAAACTGAGGAATAGCCAGAATTTCACCTTTGATATCTGCCAGGGAAAAATCGAATTTACCATTATTTTCAAAAATCCTCAGATGAAATATCTTTTCAGCTAGTTCCCTTGCATCATCCTCGCTATCCCCACGACCAACGCCAATAAGAAGCAAAAGACCCTTTCCTATTGCAGATTCTTTACCTTGAGGGCTAGTTTTATTCAAAGAAGGATAAACCTTCCTTACTTTTGCAGAAATTACTCTTTGTATTAGGACTCGCAATATTACATCCTGAATTTACCAAAATCTTCGGGATTTATATCCTCCATATACTTCCTTATATCTTTGGCCCTCTTTTTCTTATCCAGTTCCAGTCTTATACCCCCTTTTTCCATCACTTTTTCTTTAACAAAGATGGGAATTTTACCCTTGGAAGCAAGAGCCAAGGAATCACTGGGACGAGAATCTATTTTGAAGATAGAATTACCCTTCTTTAGATAGATTTCAGCATAATAAGTATCATCTTCTAGAGCGGAAACAATAACCTCTGATACATTAACCTTTAGACCTTTTAACACATTCAAAAAAAGATCATGGGTCAGGGGGCGTTTAAATTTCTCTCCCCTGAGACCCTGGGAGATTGCCTCGGCTTCAAAAGGCCCTATCCAAATAGGTAGAACCCAATTTTTTTCTTTAACATCCCTGAGTAAAACCACTGGCAAGTTTGAAGTTTTGTCTACTGCTATACCTGCAATCTCTACTTCAATCACTTTCACCCTCCACGACAAGACTGACAAGAGCCCTTGCATCTTCAAAGAGGTTCAATTGAATCTCGTAGGACCCTGTCTCCTTTATTGGCTCATCGATCTTTATATCCCTTTTATCGACCTCGTATCCCTCCTTCTTTAAAGCATCTGAAATATCCTGTTTCGTTACAGAACCATATAGTTTGCCATCCTTACCCGCCTTGGCAGTAATTCTTATCTCTTTGCCCTGGATTTCCTCTTTGATAACTTGAGCAGATTCTCTTTCCTCTTTTACTTTCTTCTTCCCGAACTGTCCTTCTGCTTTAAAAGCGGATAAATTTCCAGGAGTATTCCTTATCGCTAATTTCTGTGGTATGAGGTAATTCCTTGCATAACCATCGGCCACTTCAACAATTTTACCCTTCTCTCCAAGATAGGGATGATCTTTTAAAAGGATTACTTCCATAACAACCTACCAATATGATGATATTGACTCAACATAAGGTAATAGTGCAATCTCTCTGGCTCTCTTTATCGCCTGATTCAATTTCCTTTGATGCTTTGGACAAACCCGGGTTAACCTGGAAGAAAGAATCTTACCACTTGGTGTGGTAAACTTCTTCAACAAATCTGAATCCTTATAGTCAACCTCATCAATTCCATTCTTACAAAAATAACAATTTTTCTTCTGTTTCTTTGTTGACACTATTAAACCTCCCATTTTTTAGATAATTTTATCTCTTTTTGTTCTTCTTTTTTATTAATTTATACAGATTTACCTTATAGTCAAGCCCTAAAAATCAATTCCTTGAAATAACCTTCGGTCTTGACAAAATTATTCCCACCCTTATTATCAGTAGAAAGGGGAAAGGAGGAAATATGTATGGAAAAATCAAGGAAGATTTGAAGAAGGAGATTCAATCTATCAAAGATCAAGGTTTATACAAGGAAGAAAGAATTTTAACAAGCCCCCAGGGTGCTGAAATAGAGGTTAAGGGAATGAAGGTTCTCAACTTTTGTTCCAACAACTATCTTGGCCTTGCCAATCATCCTGAAATAGTTAAGGCAGCCAAGGAAACTCTTGATAAGAGAGGGTTCGGTCTATCATCAGTTCGTTTTATCTGTGGGACCCAGGACATTCATAAAGAGTTAGAAAGAAAGATTTCCAATTTCCTCAAAACTGATGATACGCTTCTCTTTGCAGCTTGTTTCGATGCAAATGGTGGAACCTTCGAGCCTATCCTTGGAAAGGAAGATGCTATAATTAGCGATGAATTAAATCATGCCTCTATAATTGATGCTATCCGCCTGTGTAAGGCACAGAGATATATCTTTAAGCATCTTGATATGAAAGACCTGGAAGAGAAATTGAAAGAATCTCATAATGTGAGATACAGAATGATCGCAACGGATGGCGTTTTCTCGATGGATGGTGATATAGCAAAACTGGATGAGATGTGTGAACTCGCTGATAAATATGATGCTCTTGTTATGGTAGATGATTCCCATGCGACAGGATTTCTTGGCAGGAATGGAAAAGGAAGTATAGAATACAGAGGCGTTCTCGGTAAAGTTGATTTGATAACATCAACTCTTGGAAAAGCTCTGGGCGGAGGTATGGGAGGTTTTATCTCTGGCAGAGAGGAGTTGATAGAGCTTTACAGACAGAGAAGCCGACCTTACCTATTTTCAAATACTCTTGCCCCCCCACTTGTTGGAGCATATATTAAAGTTTTTGATCTATTAACCAAGACAACAGAACTAAGAGACAAATTGATGGACAATACGAAACATTTTAGAGAAAGAATGACAGAAGCAGGTTTCAAGATTAGGCCTGGAACTCATCCTATCGTTCCTATTATGCTCGGAGAATTCGAAAACGATGCAAAGCTCTCACAAGATATGTCAAGGGACCTTTTGAATAAAGGCATCTATGTGATTGGCTTCTATTATCCTGTAGTTCCAAAGGGGAAGGCGAGAATAAGGGTGCAGCTCTCTGCAGCTCATTCAAGGGAACAGGTTGATAAAGCCGTTGATGCTTTTATAAAAGTTGGTAGGAAATACAGGGTAATTTAAGTTGTCTTCTATAATAATCCCAGTTGCAGTCCTGGGCTGCTTAGCTCTGGTCTTTGGCTCTTTTCTTGTCTTTAGTGCAGAGAAGTTCAAAGTAGAATTAGATGAAAGGGTTAAAAAAATAAGGGATGTTCTTCCTGGTATTGATTGTGGTGCTTGCGGCGCTCCTGGGTGCACTCACTTTGCGGAAGGAGTTGTCAATAATAAATATCCTGTGAATGGTTGTAAAGTTGGTGGCGAGGAGGTCGCCAATAAAATCGCAGAGATAATGGGTGTAAATGTAGAGGTAAGGGAAGAAAAAGTCGCCGTTCTTCTTTGCCTTGGAGACAGAAATGTTGCAAAAAAAATAGCAGATTATAAGGGAATCGAGACTTGTGTTGCCCTGAACCTCTTAGGTGGAAATAAAGGCTGTCAATATGGATGTCTTGAGCTTGGTGACTGTGTCAGAGCCTGCCCTTCCAGGGCCATTATAATGGGCGATAAAGGACTTCCTTATGTCTTAGAAGATAGATGCACAGCCTGCGGTGTATGCGTAGAAACCTGCCCAAGAGGTCTTTTTGAACTCATACCCAGGACCCAGGACATCTACATTGCATGTCGTTCCTATAATGATGCAAAAACAGTAAAACAGGTTTGTTCAAGAGGCTGTGTTGGTTGCAGTCTATGTGCTCGTATTACTGAAGATGAAATAATAACAATGGACGGAAACCTTCCAGAGATTCATTGGAATAAGCTCAAAGATAGCAAGCCTTTAGAACAAGCTCTTGAAAAGTGCCCCTCTAAAACCTTTGTTCGTAGGTCAGAATTAAAAGGGGGAAAGAAAAATGCATAGGTATCTTTTAGTAATCAACAATTTCAGAATCCCCTCCTATGGAGTAATGATGATAATTGCCTATCTAACGGCAATTTGGGTCGCTTCAAAGGAGTCAAAAAGGAGAGGTGTAGATCCTTTTATCATCCAATCACTCTCGATATGGATAATCGTAGGGTTGATAATTGGAGCAAGAATTTGGTATGTGTGGGAAAACTGGGGTTATTTTTCAGAAAACATTATTGAGATTTTCAAACTATGGGAAGGGGGTATGGTTTTTTATGGCGGATTCATAGGGGGTTTCATTGGAGGCATCCTCTACATTAAGATGAATAGATTTTCCATCTGGAAGTTCTTGGACATTATGGCTCCAGGAATTGCAATCGCCATCGGTACTGGCAGGATTGGGTGCTTCTTAAACGGTTGCTGCTTTGGTAAGGTAACGGATTCATGGATCGGAATTCGTTTCCCCGCAAAGTATTTTCCACCTGTTTATTGGACTCAACTGAAAAGAGGTCTTATATCATCTGGAGCTTCCCATACTCTCCCTGTTATTCCTACCCAACTTATCTCCACTATGGATCTCCTTGTAATATTTGGTCTCTTATGGTGGATTAGGAAAAGAACTCCATTCAAAGGGTTCCTTTTCAGTTTATTTCTTGGTTTATATGGGTTGCATCGGTTCATAATAGACTTTTTCCGTTATTATGAAGGTAATGCTCTTATGTTAAATATAATAACTCTTTCACAGTTTGTAAGTATTTTGATGATGCTCTTATCTATAGGATTTATCATCCACGGCTATAGGAGAAAAAAAGCACAAAAATCTAAGAATTCGCAATTTGAACAGGAGGTTAAATGAAGAGATTTCTTTTACTTTTCACTCTTCTCTCCCTACCTCTCCTCTCTCATAAGGTAGAGTTATACAATGGAAGGGTAATAGGTGCTGATTCAGTATGGATGAAAGGAGATTTTATCTACACTGAAGATACGGTTTTCACCCGGGATGAAGTTAAATCAATAATCTTTGGGGAAGGAGGGTTAACTGCAGAACAAAGTTCAATCCCCCAGGATATCCAACAAATTTTAAAGGAAAGAAAAGATTTAATTGCAAAATACAGTGATTTCCCCGGCGTTATTATGCTCGATAAAGGTGTAAACAGACTTCATCCAGATGGAACACGGACCTATGAGTATCACTTTCGTGGTCTTATTCTTAAAAATTCAAAAAGGTCCTGGGCAACATTCCAGCAAAGCTTCAACCCCGATCTTGAAAAGATGAAAGTCGAGATGGCTCGTGTGATAAAACCAGATGGAAGAGTTATCCCTCTTGACATGAGCAAGGTCAAGATAACAAAACCCCAGCAAGGCAAGGTATTCTTTGGTAAAGGGAAGATAATATCTTTCACAATCCCTGGAGTTGAGATGGGTAATATTATTGAGTACAAGTATAAAGAGGACATTTTTAACCCCTGGGATAAGAATATCTTTGCTTTCAGTTGGTTTTTTGGTGGAACAGAGCCGGTCGTCAATTCAGATGTTAAGATAATTATTCCTTCTAATAAGAATCTATACTTCAAGTTAAAAAACGCAAAATCCGCTATTATAGATTCAACAATTACAGATTCCATAAAAACTTACACCTTTGCAATGGAAAAAACAACGCCACCTATAGAAGAACCAATGATGCCTGCCACTCAGAAACTCCTCCCATCTCTTCACACATCAACCTTCAAAAGTTGGGATTATATATTCAAGTGGTATTCTGACTTTCAAAAGAAGAGAATGGTTGTAGCCCCAAAGATTCAGAGACTCACTGATTCCATTGTGGCAGGTAGGAAGACCAAAAGTGAAAAAACAGCCGCTCTTTATCACTGGGTTCAGAGGAACATCAGATACATTTCTATAAAGGGAGCTGCAGCCAGTGGAGTATCCGGGCATAAAGCAAGCCAGACCCTTGAAAACGGTTATGGGGATTGCACAGACAAAGCAATTCTCTTTTCAACCCTCTTAAAAGCAGAAGGTATAGAAGCTTACCCTGTATATCTTCACACTCACCCAAGCCCAGGGATTGTGAAGGAAATACCTTCATTCTGGGGCAATCATGCTATTGTAGAAATCTTCCCAGAGAAAGGAGAACCCTATATCCTGGATCCCGTTTCTGAATACTCAAGATATCCATCGTTTGTTCAGATGGACCATGGGGTGTATGCAATCTGCGCTCAGAAATCTCGGATTGATTTTATAAAGGTTCCACCTCCAGAGAGAAACCGTCGAAATTATAATTATAAAATTGCGGTAAATGCGGATGGTTCAGGCAGAGTAACTTTCCAATCTGACTACACCGGTAGTTATGAATCCGGGATAAGAGCATACTGGGAAAGATTGAACTCTGAAGAAAAAAAGAAACAGTTTCAGCAGATGGCCAAGCAAACTTCTCCCACTGCAGAACTAATCGATTGTTCTCTTACAAACTTAACTGAAATTTCAAAGCCCCTGGTAATGAAGATCGAATACAAGATTTCTGATCTACTTGAAAAGGCAGGAGACCTCTACCTCTTAAAACTGCCAGAGATAGCAGATAGGTACCTAAGAGGAGAACTTTCTCTTTCAAGTAGAAAGTATGACCTTGTTTATGATACTTCTGAGGAAATCGTCCATATATTCAAAATCGTTCTCCCGGAGAATATGGAGATCTTATCAACTTCTGAGTCTTTTCAGATCCAGAGGAGTAAGGGTAGCTATAGAGCTGGGTATGAGGAAGAAGGCGATACTCTTATTTTCAGGGATGATTGGAAGAGAAAAGGCAGGATAATACCAAAAGAGGAATACTCTGAATATAAATCTCTATGCAATGAAGTTATAGAGTATGCGAAGAAACCTATCATTCTGATATTGAGAGGGGGTAATCGATGAGAAAAGTCATGATTATTATTCTTGCGATTCTATCTTCCTGCACCCTGCAGCAGGTAAAGAAAGAAAAATTATGGATGGAAGACAGGATATATAGTGAGAATGGAGAAGAGTATCAATGCAAAGTGACAAAAATAACCAATGATTCCGTCTATGCGAGAACAGAGGAGGGTGAAGTTGCTTTCCCGCTGAGAAAAGTTAGAAGTATCGATATAGCAAAAAAGAGGGAAGGATATCAATGGAGAACTACAAAAGATATAACGGATCCAATCCTTTTAGGGAGTTTAGAAACTAAACTCTCCAAATATTCTGATGAAGGATATGTCAATATTTACTGCAAGAAGAAGCTTGTTATTGAGAAGGATTCCAGTTATACTTTTTCTATTCGCTCAATAAGGGGCATAGCCTCTCTGAAGGGGAGAACTACAGGAACCATTACCTTTGATTACAGAAAAAATGAAGAAGATATGGAAATCAACTTCGCAAGGACAATAACGAAAGAAGGGGAAATTCTCCATCTTCGAGAAATTGCAATAGAAGATGCTTCCATCTATTCCAGAATTCCACCTTATGAAAACCTCCACGAAAGAAAATTTGCAATGAGAGAAGTAAAACCGGGAAATTTTCTGGACTTTAAGGTTACAATCAGAGGAAAGATTAGTAATCTATCTCCCTTTATTATGGATGCTACTCTTGGAGGAGCAGGACCTTTAATAAAGGGCATTGTTGAGGTTACTTCTCCAAGAGATTTTGAACTTAACTATCAGCAGTGGAAGCTAGGAAAACCGGAGATTAGGAGAGGAAATAGAGAAAAAATTCTAAAATGGGAAGTTGATTCCCTTCCTGCTCTCCAGGAAGAAGGGAACAGACCTCCTCTCCCCTATATCCTTCCAAGGGTGGTTGTTGGACTTAAGGACAGTTGGCAGAATATTGCAAAAAATTTCAAGGAACATCTCCAAAATAAATATAACCCTGGTACAAAGAAGCCGGATGAGATATATAGAGAGATTCTTACTTCCATAAGATTTGTTGATGTTCCATCCTTTACTGTATCCCCTTATCCAAAAAATACAAAAGAGATATTTAACAATCGTCTTGCAAACTCTTTGGATAAGGCGAGTCTTTTATATACAGCCCTTAGATCTTCAGGATATACAGTTGATTTAATCCTTGCACGTTCCAAAGAAAGAGGTGAGGTGGCTTTAGAAATCCCTTCCCTTTATCAATTTGATGGAGCTTTGCTCAAGGTTGGGGATGTTTTCATCGATCCTGCAAGCGAACTAAATCCTTACGGTTATGTCCGAGTAAAATACCAGGGTACAAAGGGCTTATCCATTGAGCAAAAAGCCCTTATTGATATACCTCTCTTCCCCCCTGATAAAGAGAAGTTAAGCACCAAAAGAGCTATAAAATTAGATAAGAATGGGGATGGAAATGTAGAAGAGAAACTCTTATTTTCAGGAAATCAAGTCCTTGGTCTACGTCAACTTAAGTATATGAGAAAAGAAGAGAGAAGGAATATTCTTGAATCATACATAAATAGAACCATATCTGGCGCGGAGATAAACAGTTATTCAATCGAGCACTTGAACGATAACGCTCCTGAGATCAAGATTGATCTAAGCTACAGGGTTCCCGGATTGGGACTAAAAGAAGGTAATTTTATTCTCTTTCACATACCCGGTCTTGAATACTCTGCCTATTCCGTAGGAGCAACCGAGAGGAAATATCCCATCTTTTGGGGTCATCTATCCAGGGAGGAAAAGGAAATTAAGATATACCTTCCCAACAATTATCGTGTTCGATATTTACCGAGCGGCATTTCCTGTTCAACAGGTTCTCTAAAATTTGAGAGTTCTTTAAAGAAAGCAGAGGATAAAATCATCTATAGGGATTCCTATATTGACAAAAAACAGGTGGTCCCTGTGGATGAATACTCTGAATACAAAAAAGCTATAATGACTATTGCAACGCTACCTCAAGAATGGATTATACTTCAAGAGGTAAAGTAAGTCTTGACAGTTTGAATTTTTTGTTTAATTTATTTTTGCAAGCCGGGGTGGCGGAACAGGTAGACGCGCACGGTTGAGGGCCGTGTGGGATTATCCTATAGGGGTTCGAGTCCCCTCCCCGGCAAATTTTTATTTACAAATAAAGTGAGAAACTACTTCTCTTTTTCTTTCTCTATTTTTTGATTTTGTTTATTTTTATCCGTTCAAGACCCATTGATAAAAACCGAAAAATCCATATAATTTATTAAAAGAAGAAAGAATCGCTCAATTTAGGGGAAATGAAAGTGATTAAAATGAGAAAAGTTGAAAATTTAAGTGATGAGTTTAGAAATCTCTTGATGATTGACTTGCTAATTATTTTAGGATGTATAAACTGTTAACATAAAAAGGAGGTATTGATATGGCAACGTTTTTTATGTTTGGAAAATACTCATCCGAGGCAATAAAGGAAGCGAGTGCCGAACGGACAATCAAGTCTAACAGTCTAATCAAAAAGTTTGGTGGTGAAGTAAACTCGATGTATTCACTGCTTGGAGAACAAGATTTGGTTCTTATTGTAAATTTTCCTGGGATAGAACAGGCAATGAAGGCTTCTGTTGCTTTGAGCAAATTGACAGGCATCTCATTTACAACATCGCCTGCCGTAACTGTAGAAAACTTCGATAAGATGATAACGGAGATCTAAGGGAGGCTAATCTTTTCAGGAAAAATTAGGGGCAAACCTTCTTTGAAAAGTGTCAAAGGGTTGGGTTAATTTTATGGGGTTAAAATGCATTTAGAAGAAAAAAAATATACAAAAGAAAAAGAGGAAGCTCTAAAACGAAAATATGGTCTTACAATCTAAAAGAAAATTGGGGATTTTACCAAAGTTAACAAAGTGAGTCAAATAACAATCGGAATAATATCAACTATAGTATCCATCATTATAGGATATTTAATTAGGCAGGGTCAGGATATATTTAGAAATAAACACCCTTTAGAAATTAAGGTTGATAGTAAACATTTAGAATATAGTTCACATTCGGGAATTATGAAGGAAGGTTCTACATTAGTAATTAAAATTCCTATTATTTTTGCAAATAGGACATCTTTTGGATTTGATATATCTGTTAGAGAATTTTATTTCCAGCCTAAAAAGAAAATCGAAAGTTTAAGATTTAATATACGGAATCGGATCTTTGAAGATAGAAGGGTATCTCCTACTGCAGACTTCAACATTGAATCAAAATTACATAAAAGGTGTTATTTGGAGGTTGGAATTATGTCATCATCTAAAAACTATGAATGGGAATGGGATGAATTTCGATCATTTCTAAAGAATTTTAAAAACAATCCAATTATTTTTAGATTTAAATATGTAATCGATTCAGAAGAGAAAAAGGTTGAAAAATATATAAAAGACTTCTTTAAAAAACTGATAGATGTGATAGAAAAATTTTGAAAGGAGAGGAAAATAAGGGGACGGGGGTAAACCCCTTATGGAATAGTTGCACATTCCATGAGGTAAACATTTTGGCACTACCATTTGACATTATATGAATTAGCGATATTATTAAAATATATGAAGGAAAACTAAAAACTTCTTAAAAGGAGGTAAAACTTGTTTCGCAAAAATACTTTAAATGCCAAACTGTTATTCGTATTGTTCATTCTGTCTGTCATTATATTGACGGGATGCGCTGCAAGAAGATATATGTGGGGGGATCTAAAAACAGGTCTGATACTTCAATACAGGATGCAGGAAAATCAAGCACTGGAGTATCAGT
>JGI24025J20009_10000534_pt1 | contig 29551 bp, 29 predicted proteins | sample Cruoilmetagenom3_FD_20009 | JGI IMG/M metagenome (IMG submission 20009) | reverse complement strand
ATTAACGGGTTTGGTTAAAAAATCGTCCGCACCGGCATCCAGCCCTTGCGCGATCTCGTTTGTCTCGCTTTTGGAGGTGAGCAGGATGAAGTATCCGTACTCGTCGCCAGGCAGATCGCGAAAGGCGCGACAAAACTCCAGCCCGTCCATCCCCGGCATCATCCAGTCGCTCAACACCAGATCAGGCGCATATTCGGTGCATAACTTCAAAGCCTGCTCGGCGCAGTCCGCCTCGATAATTTTATATCCCTGTTTCTTTAGAGAACTGCACAGGATTCGGCGTTGCAGGCGGCTATCATCGACCACCAGCACGTGCCGAATCGGGCCTGTCTCGCCGTTAACGGCATTCTGTTTGATACTTTCCTGCTGCACAATTTCTACCCTGCCAACACCACTTAAGACTCACTGATTGGACCACTATTCCCTGCCGTCCCTTAATACAGGATGAAGCCTAAATTTGTTCTTTTTCCAATTGCCGACTTAACTCTACGTACACACGTAAGCTGTATTCCGACCCTGCAAGAAGCGTACTAATTCAGGTGGTTTATGATACTTTGGTCCAGGGTAAACGAACTGCGCGACGAAGTCGGAGCAGAAGATTTTGACGAAGTGGTCGAATTGTTCCTGGATGAGGTCGAGGAAGTGATTGATCGCCTTCGTCAAAACGCCGACCTTTCGCAGCTAGAGCAGGATCTTCATTTTCTGAAGGGCAGCGCGCTAAGCCTTGGCTTTGCTGATTTTTCCAACTTGTGTCAGGAAGGGGAACGAAAGTCTGCCAATGGTCAGGCAAAATCCGTTGATCTGACCGCAATTATTGTCGGGTTTGCGCAATCGAAATCGCAATTTACCGCACAATTGCCTGAAATGATCAGTACCTAAATTACAAGTTGCGTCAGTGTTTCGTCATTGGTTATGTCTGTAAAGGTAAAACCGGCTTGGTCCAGCCGGGTAAACAGGTGAACAAAATTCTCGGGTGCGCTGGTTTCGATACCGATCAAAACTGACCCAAAGTTTCGCGCCGATTTCTTCATGTATTCAAACCGCGCGATATCGTCCTCTGGCCCCAGAATGTCCAGAAAATCCCTCAACGCGCCAGGTCGTTGCGGCAAACGAAGTATGAAATATTTTTTCACTCCTGAAAACCGTTGGGCTCGCTCTTTGACCTCGGGCAGACGTTCAAAATCAAAATTGCCACCCGAAGTGACACAAACCACAGTTTTACCCTGAATCAAGGCCTGCACATCGCCCAGCGCCTCGATCGAAAGCGCACCGGCTGGCTCCAGAACGATACCTTCGACATTCAGCATTTCGATGATCGTCAAACTGATCCGATCCTCGCCAAGTGTCAGTACATCCGACAACGGCACGTGCCTTAGCAGTTCGAACGTCAGCTGACCAATCCGACCTACTGCCGCCCCATCAACAAATGTATCCACATGATCAAGCGTTACCGGATGCCCCGCCACCAGGGCCGCGCGCAAACACGCGCCCCCAGCCGGTTCAACAAACAGACACCGCGCCCGCGCCCCGAACCAGGCCGCCACACCTGACGACATGCCTCCGCCACCCACCGGCAACAACACAAAATCCGGAGCTATGCCCAATTGCTCTTCAATCTCGACCGCAACCGACGCTTGCCCCTCAATCACATCATGGTCGTCAAATGGCGACAGGAAATAACCCCCGTTCACGCCGCACCATTCCTGTGCTGCCGCCAAAGTGTCGTCGAAATAGTCCCCGATCAGATGGATATCGACCTGATCACCGCCAAAAATCCGGGTTTTTCGTATCTTTTGTTGCGGCGTGGTGATCGGCATGAAGATCACGCCCTTGACCCCCAGATGACGGCACATGAATGCAACACCCTGCGCGTGATTACCCGCGCTGGCACAGACAAATAGCTTTTGATTCGGTTGTCGGCGCATCGCATTAAGCGCCCCGCGCAACTTGTAGGACCGTACCGGACCAAGATCCTCACGTTTCAGCCAGATATCCGCGCCAAACCGCTCAGACAAAAGCACATTGCGCTGNAGCGGAGTGACAGGAAACACGTTGCGCATAGCGGCTTCGGCGGCGCGGGCTTTNTCTTGAAATTCACTCATGACACCTCAGTGGCGCAGCTTTGCCAACGGCGCAAGCCCGGCCCGCCTTGCCCCGGCCTTCAAAACCGGCTAACCCGCAGCCGTTCTGACAAAGAGGAATTCACCCATGTCCGCGCCTAAAAAAGTTGTTCTAGCCTATTCCGGTGGCCTCGATACGTCGATTATCCTCAAGTGGCTGCAAACCGAATATGGCTGTGAAGTCGTCACTTTCACCGCCGACCTGGGACAAGGCGAAGAACTGGAGCCGGCCCGCAAAAAGGCCGAACTGCTGGGGATCAAGCCCGAGAATATCTTTATCGAAGATGTTCGCGAAGAGTTTGTCAGCGATTTCGTGTTCCCGATGTTCCGCGCAAATGCCGTTTATGAAGGGCTGTATCTGCTTGGAACTTCAATTGCCCGACCATTGATTTCCAAACGCCTGATCGAGATAGCTGAAGAGACAGGTGCCGATGCCGTGGCCCATGGTGCCACTGGCAAGGGCAATGATCAGGTGCGGTTTGAACTGGCGGCCTATGCGCTGAACCCGGACATCAAGATGATTGCGCCCTGGCGAATTTGGGACCTGACCAGCCGCACAAAGCTTATTGATTTCGCCGAAAAGAACCAAATTCCGATCGCTACGGACAAACGTGGCGAAGCGCCGTTTTCGGTGGATGCCAACCTCTTGCACACCTCATCAGAAGGCAAGGTACTGGAAGATCCGGCCATTGCCGCACCCGACTATGTCTATCAAAGGACCGTCCGCCCCGAGGATGCGCCGAACGAGCCGGAATTCATCGAAATCGGCTTTGAAAAGGGCGATGCCGTGTCAATTAACGGCGAGTCAATGAGCCCGGCAACGATCCTGACCAAGCTGAACGATTATGGCGGCAGGCACGGCATTGGCCGGCTTGATCTGGTCGAGGGCCGGTTTGTCGGAATGAAATCGCGTGGCATATATGAAACGCCAGGTGGCACAGTGCTGTTAGAGGCCCATCGCGGCATTGAATCAATCACCATGGACCGCGGCGCGATGCATCTGAAAGATGAGTTGATGCCAAAATATGCCGAACTGATTTATAACGGATTCTGGTACAGCCCTGAACGCGAAATGCTTCAGGCGGCGATTGATGCCAGTCAGACCCACGTTACCGGAGCCGTTCGTATCAAGCTCTACAAAGGGTCCGCTTCATGTATAGGTCGCTGGTCCGATCACTCACTTTACTCCGAGGAACACGTGACCTTCGAGGATGATGCAGGCGCATATGATCAAAAAGATGCGGCTGGGTTCATCCAACTGCAGGCGCTGCGGCTTAAGCTGATCGCCATGCGCAACAAGCGGGTTGGCTGACCTCGGTCTTTATGGTTTCAGAGCGCAGGCCTGCGTCGCAAGATAGGCGGACAGGCTACCAGAGCCTTTTAATCCAACCGGATTCAGGCATTCACCGGGCACCCACGACAGCATTTGCTTGTCGTGGCACGCTCGGGGTGACTGGTGAATGCAAATTGATTGTCACGCCATGGTGATCTGCATGAACTCTGCCAAACAGTAAACTTCCTTCACCAGAGCGTGACATTTCATGTCAGCATCTTGCCGCGGGGGGCACACCGCAGGCAGCATAGCGCCACAGGAGGCTGACCAATGACATATTTGGATAATTTCAAACCTCTGGCGCTGGTAATGTTGATCGGGCTTGCCACGTTGTTGCGTACCTGTCCCGCCGAGGCCGCTGGCAATGAGACCCTGACGGTGGCCGGTGGGTGTTTCTGGTGCGTTGAGTCCGACTTCGAAAAAGTGCCGGGCGTGATCGAGGCCGTTTCAGGTTATACTGGCGGTACCACAGAAAGCCCGACCTATAGACAGGTCTCGCGTGGCGGCACCGGGCATTTTGAAGCCGTACAAATCACCTTTGACCCGGGGCAGGTCAGCCGCGCAGAACTGTTGGCTTTGTTTCTGCGCTCAGTCGACCCAACAGACGCCGGCGGTCAGTTCTGCGATCGCGGTGAATCGTATCGCACCGCAATTTTTGTCTCTAATGCTGAGGAAAACNCGATTGCTGCCCGGGCCAAGGCGCAAGCGCAATCCGACTTGGGACAGACAATTGTCACACCAATCCTGAAGGAAANCCGGTTTTACCCGGCAGAATCCCATCATCAGAATTATCACCGCGGCACCAATCTGGTGCTGACNCGGTTTGGTCCAAAACGGCAGTCCGAGGCATACANGAAATACCGCAAAGCCTGTGGACGAGATGCCCGGGTCAAACAGTTATGGGGCGATGACGCCCCCTTTGCCGGAGGCTGAAACCCCGCCTATTTCCTGCCGATTTCACAAGACGCCAGAACAGCCATGTTCAGGATATCATTGGCTGTCGAAGTCGACGAGCAAATCTGGATAGGCTTGTCCACACCGGTCAGAATCGGACCAAGAACCGTGGCATCGCCCATTTCCTGCATCAGCTTGACCGAAATGCTTGCGGAGTGGCGCGCCGGCACCACCAAAATATTTGCCGGTCCAGTCAGACGGGAAAACGGGTATGCCGCCTGTGCCTGCACATTCAGCGCCACATCGACGGTCATTTCGCCTTCATACTCAAAATCCACACCTCTCCGGCTAAGAACGCCCGGCGCGATGTGCATCTTTTCAGCCCTCTCAGACACCGGGTGCCCGAATGTGGAAAAGCTGACAAAGGCGACACGGGGTACAAGACCCATATGGCGGGCGACACCAGCCGCGCCCTCGGCGATATTGGCCAGATCCTCTTCGTCTGGCCACTCGTGCACCAAAGTGTCGGCGATCAACACGATCCGACCCTTGTGCAGCAACGCGGTCACCCCGACGGCCCCGTGTTTCGCATCGGCATCAAACACGTGATTGATCCGATCCAGGACATGCGCCGATTTGCGCGTCGCGCCGGTGACAAGCCCGTCTCCATGCCCATGTGCCAGCATCAGAGCCGAAAACACATGCCGGTCCCGCGCCGCCAGACGGTGAATGTCCTTTTGGTCAAACCCCCGGCGCTGCAACCGTTGATACAGAAAATCCTTGTATGTATTCAAATGTTGGGTGTTGGCGGCATTCACCACCTCAAGCTCTGCCACCGCATCGCCCAATCCTGCCGCTTCCAGCTTTGACTTAACCTCAGCCTCGCGCCCAACAACAACCGCGTCGCCATAACCGGAACGCTGATACATAACAGCCGCCCGCAGAACCCGCGGATCGTCGCCCTCGGCAAAAATCATGCGTGACTGAGCCGCTCGCGCCCGCGCATTCAACCCCCGCAGAATACTGGCCGTCGGATCCATCCTTGATTTTAGCGCCAGTTCATAGGCATCCATGTCGATAATCGGGCGCCTCGCGGCCCCGGTATCCATGCCTGCGCGTGCCACAGCCACCGGGATGCGATGGATAAGGCGTGGATCAAACGGCGTCGGAATAATGTAGTCGCGCCCAAAACTAAGGGTGCGCCCATAGGCCAGTGCCACCTCGTCCGGTACGTCTTCGCGTGCCAGACCGGCAAGGGCATGGGCGCAGGCGATCTTCATCTCGTCATTGATAGCGCGGGCGTGGATGTCCAAAGCGCCCCGGAACAGATAGGGAAAGCCAAGCACGTTGTTGACCTGATTGGGATAATCGCTGCGCCCGGTGGCAACAATGGCGTCCTCGCGCACTTCGTGCGCCTCTTCCGGCGTGATCTCGGGATCCGGGTTCGCCATGGCAAAGATCACCGGGTTCGGGGCCATGCTGACCACCATATCCTGTGTAACCGCCCCCTTGGCACTGACCCCCAGGAACACGTCAGCCCCCTCCATCGCCTGCTCAAGCGTTCGCAGCTCCGTTTTTATCGCGTGGGCAGATTTCCACTGGTTCATGCCATCTGCCCGGCCCTGAAAGATCACGCCCTTGGTATCACAAACCACACAATTATCATGCTGCGCACCCATGGACTTCAGCAACTCGATACAAGCGATCCCAGCCGCGCCCGCACCATTCAGCACAATCCGCACATCCTCGATTTTCTTGCCCGAAATATGCAGCGCGTTGATCAAGCCCGCCGCACAAATCACAGCCGTCCCGTGCTGATCGTCGTGAAAGACGGGTATGTCCATATCTTCTTTCAGACGTTGTTCAATTATGAAGCACTCCGGGGCCTTGATATCCTCAAGGTTGATGCCGCCAAAGGTTGGCCCCATCAGCCGCACGGCACGACAGAATTCGTCCGGATCCTCGGTGTCCAGCTCAATATCAATGCTGTTCACATCGGCAAACCGTTTGAATAAAACCGCCTTGCCCTCCATCACCGGTTTGGAGCCCAGCGCTCCGAGGTTTCCCAATCCCAAAACCGCCGTGCCGTTGGAAATCACTGCCACAAGGTTGCCCTTGTTGGTATAATCATACGCCGTTTCCGGATTCTCTGCGATCGCCTCGCAGGGCACGGCCACGCCAGGACTATATGCCAGCGACAGGTCACGCTGAGAATTCATCGGAACTGTGGCCTGAATCTCGAATTTGCCCGGAGTAGGTTCCAGATGAAAGGCAAGTGCCTCTTCGGCGGTTATCTTGATCTTTGACATTGGCGGCGCGGCTCCCTCTGAGTGCCATAGCGTCTTAGCCCAGCGAGGCGGCACTCTCAACGATAATGCGTTTTCGCCTTTCTTCGCAACGCCCCGGTTTGTAANCTATTGATTGTTCCGGTTCGGGGGAAAACACTGGTGAGCAACGTCACGCCNATGATGGCGCAATTTCTGGGTCTCAAGGCGGACCATCCCAACGACTTGCTGTTCTATCGGATGGGCGACTTTTACGAAATGTTCTTTGATGACGCCGTCTCCGCCTCGGAGGCGCTGGACATTGCCCTGACCAAACGCGGCAAGCATGACGGAGCCGACATTCCCATGTGCGGGGTACCAGTCCGTGCGGCCGAAGGATACCTGCTGACTCTGATCCGCAAAGGCTTTCGCGTGGCAGTGTGCGAACAGATGGAAGATCCCGCCGAGGCCAGGAAACGAGGATCTAAATCAGTCGTAAAACGCGATGTTGTTCGGCTTGTCACCCCCGGAACCCTGACTGAGGATGCTCTGCTTGAGGCTCGTCGCCACAATTTTCTGACGTCATATGCCCAACTGCGGGACACAGCTGCGTTGGCCTGGGCCGACATTTCCACCGGTGCATTCAACGTCATGCCACTGCCCAATGGGCGGCTAAGCCCCGAACTGGCCCGCCTCGCCCCGTCCGAACTGATTGTATCCGAGGTGCCGGAGGCAGAACTTTCAACGTTAGTGTCTGATCTGGGAATTTCCCTGACCCCGCTAAGCCGCGCGAGCTTTGACAGCGCCGCTTCGGAAAAACGCGTATGTGACCTGTTCTCGGTGGCGTCATTGGATGGGTTTGGCGGGTTTGGTCGGGCAGAAATCTCGGCCATGGGCGCGCTGATTGATTACTTGCAGATCACCCAAAAAGGCAAACTGCCCCTGTTGCAATCTCCGGTACGCGAGGCACCCGACCGCATTGTCCAGATCGACGCGGCCACTAGGCGTAATCTGGAACTGACACATGCGCTTGGCGGTGGTCGTGCCGGTTCATTGCTGTCGGTCATCGACCGCACCGCGACACCGGGCGGTGCGCGCCTTCTGGAACAACGGCTTTCCAGCCCCTCTCGCAGTCTTGATGTCATCCATGCCCGTCTCAGTTCCATTGATTTTGCTGTCGAGCAAAGCCGTATTTCCGCAAATCTGCGCGATTCACTTCGCAAACCCCTGATTTGAACCGCGCTCTGTCCCGCCTGTCCCTTGGCCGGGGTGGGCCCCGTGATCTTGCCGCAATCCGCAACGGGCTGGAGCAAGCCGGCAACATTGCCGGTATTTGCGCTGACACTCAATTACCTGACCTTCTGGCCGGTGCCGCACAAAGCCTTACGGGCTTTGAAGACCTTGCCTCGCTACTGGATGCCGCCCTGATTGCAGAGCCGCCCCTGCTGGCCCGCGAAGGCGGTTTTATCGCGCCCGGGCACAACGCAGAACTGGACGAGGCCCGCATCCTGCGTGATGAGGGCCGTTCGGTCATAGCCAAGCTGCAACAAAAATATGCACGGCATACAGACATCAGCACCCTGAAAATCAAGCATAACAACGTGCTGGGTTATTTCATCGAAACCACGGCCACCCACGCCGACCGGATGCTGGCAGCGCCCTTGTCGGAAACCTATATCCACCGCCAGACGACAGCCAACCAAGTGCGGTTTACCACTGTTGAACTCAGCGAAATCGAAACCCGTATCCTCAACGCAGGCAATCAGGCGCTTGAGATCGAAAAAAGGCTCTATCAAGGGCTTGAACGCGCAGTTCTGGAGCAATCCCCATTGTTACACGCCGCTGCGCGTGGTCTTGCCGAGATTGATCTTGCAACCGCTTTGGGTGACTTGGCGCGCGGCGAAAACTGGTGCAGACCCACCGTAGACAATTCGCGGGCTTTTCACATCACTGACGGGCGGCATCCGGTGGTGGAACATGCCCTGCGAACTCAGGCCGGAGATGCTTTCATCGCCAATAACTGCGACCTGAGCGCCGATCAAAACGCTGCCATCTGGTTGTTGACCGGGCCAAACATGTCGGGCAAATCCACCTTTCTGCGCCAAAACGCACTGATTGCGCTTTTGGCGCAAATGGGCAGCTATGTGCCCGCCAAATCCGCGCATATCGGCACTATCAGCCAGCTATTCAGCCGTGTTGGTGCCTCGGACGATCTGGCCCGTGGCCGTTCCACCTTTATGGTGGAAATGGTGGAAACAGCGGCGATCCTAAATCAGGCGGACGATCGAGCGTTGGTTATTCTCGACGAAATTGGCCGCGGCACGGCCACTTATGACGGGTTGTCCATTGCCTGGGCCACATTGGAACACCTGCACGAAGTAAACCGATCACGTGCTCTTTTCGCTACTCATTATCACGAGTTGACTGAATTGGCGGCCACGCTGGACGGCGTGGATAACGCAACCGTTGCGGTCAAAGAATGGGAGGGGGAAATAATCTTCCTCCATGAGGTTCGCAACGGGGCCGCAGACCGGTCATATGGTGTGCAGGTCGCGCAACTCGCCGGACTGCCATCCTCGGTCGTTGAACGCGCCCGTGCTGTTCTGGAAAAACTTGAAAAAGACAGTCGTGAAGGCATGAGCAATCACAAGGCCCTGATCGACGATCTGCCCTTGTTTTCTGCTGTCCCGCCACCACAGGCACCGACGAAATCACCGGCAATGCAGATGCTTGGTGAGGTCCACCCGGACGAGCTGACACCACTTCAGGCCCTTGACCTGCTTTACAAACTGAAAGAAGCGGCCAAATCCTGACCGCCCCTGTTTTATCTTGAATACCTCAGCCTGAGTCCCCTCAGGCGAAAAGCGACAACTACCCGGCAGGTGTCGAGGAAACGCCAACCTGCGCCGGTCGCAACAACCGGTCATGCAGAAAAAATCCTTCGGCAGCGACTTGAATGATATCTCCCGCGCGTGTGCCCGGAACCGGAGCTTCGAACATCGCCTGATGTTCCTGCGGATTAAACCGATCCCCCACTTCCGGTGCCACCATGCGAATGCCGTGTTTCTCAAAAACATTCAGCAACTCGCGCATGGTCAACTCAATTCCTTCGATCAGGGCTTTAGAGACTTCTTTCTGTTCGTCCGTCGCCGTTTCGATTGCGCGTTTCATGTTGTCAAATACCGGCAACATATCACGCGCCAACTTTGACCCACCATATTCTTCGGCTTCGCGCCGGTCTTTGTCCGACCGCTTGCGCGCGTTTTCCGCGTCTGCCAGCGCGCGCATGAATCGATCTCGGAATTCGTCCCGTTCGCCACGCAACTGATCCAGCTCAATCAGGTCAGGATCCAGCTCTGCCATTTCATCGGCCAGAGCCTCAGCCTCAACATCTTCAATATCATCCAGGAAGTCATCGTTCTTTGGTTCTGCCATCTTTCACCTCTAACTCCGGTCGGAGATCAGCCGTCCTACCAGCTGTGCCGTATAATCCACAATCGGCACGATCCGACCGTAATTCAGACGAGTCGGACCAATCACCCCGACCGCACCTATGATCTTTCGATCAGCGTTCATATAGGGAGAGACCACCAGAGAGGAACCCGAAAGTGAAAAAAGTTTGTTCTCAGAGCCAATAAAAATGCGCACCCCGTCGCCACCTTCGGTCAGATCCAGGAATTCCGCGATATCCCGCTTGCGCTCGAGGTCGTCAAAAAGCGTTCGGATCAGGTCTAGTCCTTCGTCCGGCGTATCATCACCCAGCAAATTGGCGCGCCCCCTGACAATCAGCCGTTCTGCCTCTTCTCCCTCACCTTCCCAGACTGCCAGCCCGCTTTTGACCATCTCCCCGGCCAGGCTGTCGATCTCTTGCCGCCGCGCCGCTATCTGGTGCTGAATATCCTTACGCACTTCTCTCAGGGTTTTGCCTTCGATCAGCGCATTCAAAAAATTCGCCGCCTCTCGCATGGAACTGGGGGTTTGACCGGGGGGTGGCGAAAACAGGCGGTTTTCCACATGACCGTCGGCGAACACCAGCACAACCAACGCCCGGTCATGACCCAGTGAAACAAACTCTATGTGGCGGATTTCCGCCTCGTGTTTTGGTGTCAGAACCAACGATGCGCCCTGTGTCACGCCCGACAATGCCGATCCGATCCGGTCCAGCATGTTGCCAACATCAGCGGTATTACTGCTCAGGGTCGCATCAATTTTTTCACGATCTGAAGAATCCAGGTCGCCAACTTCAAGCAGCCCATCAACGAACATCCGCAAGCCCAACTGCGTTGGTACCCGTCCGGCACTGGCGTGCGGACTGTCCAGCAGGCCCAGAAATTCAAGGTCTTGCATGACATTGCGCACCGTCGCGGCGCTGACCTTTTCGTTTAATGTGCGGGTCAGGGTCCGGCTTCCCACCGGATCGCCACTATCAAGATACGACTCGACTACCAGCCGAAACACCTCGCGGGATCGGTCGTTCAGGTCGTTCAGCAATTTCGCCGCGTTGCTCATCCGCGTTTTCCCCAAAACTGGACTGCCATTAAAGTCCCTGTGGCGCAAAGGTCAATCGGGCTTGCATCACAGCCCCACACGGCGGTATCCCGACCCGGACAAACAAAGGAATACCCATGCGCCCTTCTGGAAGAGAATTAAACCAAATGCGCCCCGTTTCCATCGAAACCGGGTTCACCAAACACGCCGAAGGCTCTTGCCTGATCAAAATCGGCGAAACCCACGTGCTTTGCAATGCGACAATCGAAGATCGCGTACCGCCGTTTATCCGCGGATCTGGCCTTGGCTGGGTCACGGCGGAATACGGGATGCTGCCGCGGGCCACCAATACAAGGATGCGGCGCGAGGCGACAGCAGGCAAACAAGGCGGGCGCACCGTGGAAATTCAGCGACTGATTGGCCGGTCCTTGCGGGCCGGAGTCGACCGTGTTGCGCTGGGCGAACGGCAAATTACCGTTGATTGCGATGTGTTGCAGGCCGATGGCGGCACAAGATGCGCGGCCATCACAGGTGGCTGGGTTGCCTTGCGTCTGGCGGTGAACAAGCTGATGAAAACAGGGGATGTGATCAGTGATCCTCTGGTTGATCCGGTTTCCGCCATCAGCTGTGGTATCTATGCAGGTCAGCCGGTTCTTGACCTTGACTACCCCGAAGACAGCGAGGCCGGAGTAGATGGCAATTTCATTATGACCGGATCACGGCAGTTGATCGAGGTGCAGATGTCGGCCGAAGGATCGACATATTCGCGTGATCAGATGAATCTGCTGATGGATCTTGCCGAAAAGGGTGTTGGCGAACTGGTTGCTGCACAAAGGTCCGCAACAGAGTGACCCGTAAACTTCTGGGCGACAGATTGCTGATCGCCACGCACAATCAGGGGAAACTGGACGAAATGGCGCAATTGCTTGCGCCTTTCGGTGTCACCGTGGTTGGCGCGGCCGAAATGAATCTGCCCGAACCAGAAGAAACCGAAACTACATTTGTCGGCAACGCCCGGATAAAGGCGCACGCAGCGGCGCAAGCCACCGGCCTGCCGGCATTGTCCGATGATTCCGGGATTGAAATCGACGCGCTTGACGGCGCGCCTGGCGTCTATACCGCCGATTGGGCCGAAACCCCGGAGGGTCGCGATTTTGTCATGGCCATGACCCGGACCCATAATGAACTTGAGGCACTAAACGCCCCCCATCCTCGCACCGCCCGATTCTGCTGCACCCTTGTGATCGCTTGGCCAGATGGTCATGACGAAGTTTTCCCCGGTGTTATGTCTGGCCAAGTTGTTTGGCCGATGCGCGGCGAACAGGGTCATGGGTATGATCCGATTTTTGTTCCTGCCGGATATGACGTCACATTCGGCGAAATGGATCGCTGGGAAAAGAACAGGATCAGCCACCGAGCGGACGCAGTGGCGAAATTCACTGCGGGCTGTTTTGGCTGAGGATTGGCGTAATGCGGGGTTCGGGCTTTATGTCCATTGGCCGTTCTGTCAGGCCAAATGCCCCTATTGTGATTTTAATAGCCATGTAACCCGGAAAATAGATCAAACCAATTGGGTTAGAGCCTATATTTCTGAACTTCACCGTACCGCCAGGGAGGTTCCGGGTCGGGTTTTAAACACGATCTATTTTGGGGGCGGCACGCCCAGCCTAATGCATCCCGACACGGTTGGGGCCATTATTGAAACAGCCCGGTCCTTGTGGCCCTTTGCCAACGACATAGAAATCACGCTCGAGGCCAACCCCGGATCAGTCGAATCCGCAAGGTTCGCCGGCTATCGCGATGCAGGCGTCAATCGAATTTCAATGGGCATTCAGGCATTAAACGACACTGACCTGAACCGCCTGGGGCGCATTCATTCGGTATCCGAGGCCCGTGCAGCCTTTGACATCGCTCGGTCTTGTTTTGATCGTGTCAGTTTTGACTTGATTTATGCCCGACAAGATCAAACGCTGGCTGACTGGGAAATTGAACTAAAACAAGGGCTTAGCATGGCATCCGACCATATATCCCTGTATCAACTGACGATCGAGGACGGTACGGCCTTTGGCGACCGTCATGCGCGTGGAGGTTTGAAGGGAATGCCTTCTGATGATCTTGGTGCAGACATGTATATGGCGACTCAGGAAATTTGTGCGGATCGCGGGTTGCAAGGCTACGAAGTGTCGAATTTCGCGATCCCCGGATCGGAATCGCGCCATAATCTGATTTACTGGCGATATGGTGACTATGTCGGTATTGGCCCCGGCGCACATGGACGAATCACCGTGGGCGGCACCCGTTTTGCTGTTGAAAGCATCACTTCTCCCGGCGGGTGGCTAAAGGTTGCTGAGAGCGGCTCGGCTGAAAGCCATCGAACTTCCCTTGGTGGGCAAGAACAGGCCGAGGAGTTCCTGATGGTGGGACTTCGCTTAACCGAAGGGCTTGATCCTGAACGTTATCAATTGCTTTGCGGGCATCCCCTCGATACCGGTAGAATTGATTACTTGCTTGATTTGGAAATGCTGACATATCGGGACAACCGGTTGTGCGCGACCACGAATGGGCGCACGGTCCTGAACGCGGTGATTCGGGAATTGTTGGCGGACTAGGTGATGCAATTTGTATGGGCTGGTTTCGGGCTGATCTGCGTCGCTTTGGCCGGGGTTGGCGTGGTGCTGCCGCTTTTGCCCACCGTCCCCTTCCTTTTGCTCGCCGCCTTCTTCTTCGCTCGCTCATCTAGCCGTTTACACAATTGGCTTCTGACGCACTCCAGCTTTGGACCATTCATTAATGACTGGAACCGCTCTGGTGCCATACGTCCTCGTGCCAAACGACTTGCCAGCTTTTCGGCTATCGTTGTGGTTGCTCTATCTCTTTTGTTCGGAATTTCATACTTTATTGTTGTTATTCAGGTGGTTATCCTTAGTTTCGTTATGCTGTTTATTTGGACTCGCCCTAACGACTAAGCCGGCTGCATAACTCATCCAATTGATCAAGCGACCGATAGGTAATCACCACACGTCCTGATTCTCCACCCGGCTCATGGTCAATCGACACACTCATCCGTAGAATCGCGGACAAATCGCCCTCAAGTGCGCGCGTATCTGCATCTTTGGACGGCGTACCTGGTCTCTTGGACTTGTGGGGGGATTCGCCCCGCTCGCCTTGAACCGTTTTAGCCAGCCGTTCGGTCGCGCGCACCGAAAGACCTTCTTTAACCACCTGCCGGGCCAATTCAGACGGGTTTTCAGCGGTAATCAAAGCGCGCGCATGTCCTGCCGTCAACTTTCCTTCTCGCAAGAAATCCTGCACGTCCCTGGGTAGAGTCAGCAACCGCAGCAAATTGGCAATGTGGCTGCGACTTTTCCCCAGGGCCTCGGCCAGCTTTTCCTGAGTGTGACCAAAACTGTCCATCAACTGGCGAAATCCGGTTGCCTCTTCCATCGCATTCAGATCGGCACGCTGGATGTTTTCGATAATCGCCACTTCCAGAACTTCGACATCATCAAAGTCCCGCACCAAAATCGGTATCTGATGCAGTTGCGCCAACTGCGCTGCACGCCAACGCCGCTCACCCGCCACAATTTCGTACTTGTCGCCGTCAATTTCGCGCACGATCAACGGTTGCAAAATTCCCTTTTCGCGGACCGATGCGGCCAAATCATCCAAATCACTTTGAACGAAACTCCGCCGTGGCTGGTTTGGGTTGGCAACAAGCATTTCTATCGGAACACTTACTTCTGCTCGTGACGATCCTTCGCCGTCAGTCGGGGTTAGGGCTACGTCCGCCATCAAGGCTGACAATCCACGACCCAAACCTCGCGGTTTTGTTTTCTTTTCTACCAATTTACCCTCCGCTAAGCCGTTCAGGCGGCTATCTTGCCATTGTTGGAAATTAGCTCCAGCGCCAAGGCCCGATACGCTTTGGCCCCTTGCGAATTCGGGTCATAGCTTAGCACAGGCATGGCATATGATGGGGCCTCGCTTACCCGGACATTGCGCGGGATCAGCGTTTTGAAAACCAAATCTCCCAGATTGTCGCGTGCGTCCTGCTCGACCTGCTGCGACAGATTATTACGTCGGTCATACATGGTCAAAACCACACCTTCTATCCTTAGGCTTGGGTTTGCCGTTTGCCTAACTTCGCGTATCGTCAGCATCAGTTGCGACAAACCTTCCAGCGCAAAAAATTCACTTTGTAGCGGCACAAGAACCGAATGGGCAGCAACCATTGCATTCACCGTCAACAGGCTAAGCGATGGAGGGCAATCAATCAGGATGTAGTCCCAGGCGAATTCATCCATCGCAGTCTGACGCAAGGCATCGTGCAACAGAAAACTTCGTTTTTCGTTGGATATCAACTCAATATCAGCCGAGCTAAGATCGACCGTCGCCGGGATAATGCCCAAACCTTCTATACCAGTATCCAGAATGGCCTCCGACAATGGGGCATCTTCAACCAACAGCTCATAGGTGGACTGGGTTCGATCAGCCAGCTCTATGCCTAATCCTGTGGATGCGTTACCTTGCGGATCAAGATCAACCACCAATACTCGTTGACCAGCCTCTACAAGGGCTGCAGCCAGGTTAATTGCGGTTGTCGTCTTTCCGACTCCGCCTTTCTGGTTGGCAACGGCAATAATTCGGGGGCCGTCCGGACGGGAAAGATCAGACACGCGTTGCTCCTTTGATTTTCAATATCGCCGCCCCGGGCATTGTCCAACTTTCTATCACGTCAACATCAAAACGCCACCGCAGTTGCGCCGTTTTTAGCTCTTTTTGCCAGGTAACACCTTTTGGAAACAGGGCTGTTCCACCGCTCGCGATATGGCGATCTGAGTACCTCAATAGGTCAGACAGTTCTGCCAACGCTCTGGCCGAAACTATATTGGCCTGCTGCGGTGCTGCAAGCTCAATCCGATCAGTCAGCACTTGGCAGGCAACCCCTGTTTCCCGAGCTGCCGTACGTAGAAACGCGGCTTTTCTCAGGTCACTTTCAATGAGTGTAAACTTGGTATCAGGCCACTCTTCCAAAGCCAATATTGCAACTATCAGCCCAGGAAAGCCCCCTCCGCTACCCAAATCAACCCATCTTTTTTCAAGAGGTGCAGCCTGAAATACCTGCGCAGAATCAACAATATGCCGAGTCCACAGTTGGTCCAAGCTGTTCCGGGATACCAAATTTATGCGGGCATTCCACTTGCCAAGCAGGGCCGCAAATAGTTCCAAACGCTCCAATGTTTCACGTGAAACATTCAGTCTATCCTTCAGGTTTACCCCAGTCATGCCCGGCGTTCTTTGTCGGAACGACGCAATCTCGCCAGCAAAAGCGCCAAAGCTGCTGGCGTCATGCCATCCACTCTGCCCGCTTGCGCCAAAGTGGCCGGCCTGGCGACTGACAACTTCTGCTCAAGTTCATTCGAAAGTCCTTGTACTTCCGAATAATCAAAGTCCTTTGGGAACAAATGATCCTCGTCGCGTCGCAACGCCTCAACGTCCTTCTCTTGTCGGACTATATAATGAGCATACAAAGCTTCCCGTTCGACTTGCCGTCTTGAATCTTCGTCAACACCGACAAGATCCGCATCAAGCGCGATCAGATCGTCAAAACTCACATCGGGAAAGGCCAGTACATCCAACCCAGTCCGGTAGCCGCCGTCAAGCTTGATTCGAATTCCCGATCGCGCGATTTCCGTTGGCGTGTAGGTTCTCTTGGACAACAACTCGGTCGCCAGAGACAAACGGTCCATTTTTTCCGAGAACGCCGCCTCACGTGCGACTCCAACACATCCTAGCTCAATTCCCAACGGTGTAAGGCGTTGATCAGCATTATCAGCCCGTAGAGAAAGCCTGAATTCCGCCCGCGACGTAAACATGCGATAAGGCTCATTTACGCCGCGGGTAGTCAGATCATCAATCATTACACCAATGTAACTGTTGGCGCGACTGAACAGTATCGGTTCGACGACCATTGCCACATGTGCGGCGCTAAGCCCAGCAACCAGGCCCTGCGCCGCAGCCTCTTCATACCCGGTGGTCCCGTTAATTTGCCCGGCCAAAAACAGGCCGGGTACATCCTTCACCGCCAGTTGCGGCGACAACGATCTTGGGTCAACATAATCGTATTCTATCGCATAGCCGGGCTGGAGAATTCTTGCCTGTTCGAGGCCAACGATTGACCGCACATACTCGATCTGTACATCTTCAGGCAGTGACGTTGAAATTCCGTTAGGATAAATTGTATGGCCGGTTATGCTTTCTGGTTCCAGAAATATCTGATGTGATGATTTGTCGGCGAAACGGACAACTTTGTCTTCAATTGAAGGGCAGTATCGCGGACCAACACCGCCGATGTGACCGCCATACATGGCCGACCGAGATAAGTTTTCCTCAATAATCGTATGGGTTTGCGCATTTGTGTGGGTTATTCCGCAAGAAACTTGGGTGGCTGTGACTGTGTTAGACAAAAATGAAAAAAGAGTCGGCTGATCATCACCAGGCTGCATATCAAGCCCGTCCCAATTAATCGTGCGCCCATCCAGCCTTGGAGGTGTGCCAGTTTTTAGTCTTCCAATCTGAAGACCGAAAGCGTCAATCCTTTCGGCGAGCTTTACCGCGGGCTTGTCGCCCATGCGCCCGCCAGGGCGAGAGTTTTCGCCGATGTGAATAACGCCACGCAAAAATGTGCCGGCAGTCAGGACAACAGTCTCCGCCGGCATCTCTGATCCATCGGCCAAAATCACGCCCGCGACACGATTTCCCCGCATGATGAAATCAATCGCTTCACCCTCAATTATGTCTAGGTTTTCCTGTGCTTCGGTAACTGCCAACATTGTTGAACGATAGATATCGCGATCTATTTGAGCCCGTGGACCTTGAACAGCCGGGCCTTTGCGCCGATTGAGTAAACGAAATTGAATTCCGGCCCGGTCGGCCACCACACCCATAACACCGTCCAGCGCGTCGATCTCGCGTACAAGATGCCCTTTGCCAAGCCCCCCAATCGCCGGGTTGCACGACATTACACCAATACTATCCTTGTTAAGTGTCACAAGACCGGTACGCGCACCCATCCGCGCCGCAGCATGCGCAGCTTCACAGCCAGCATGACCGCCACCGACGACAAGCACATCAAATTTCGAATGTTTCACGTGAAACACTCCTCACTTGCCGAGACAAAAACTGGAAAATATCTCGTCCAACAAACTTTCAACATCAATCCGTCCGACAAGTGTTTCCAGCGCGCGGATTGCCTGCCGCAATTCTTCTGCAACGATATCATACTGATCCGGTCCATTTTCAAGACACAATTGGGCTTTCACCAAACCTTCCAAAGCATTTTGCATCGCCGTTCGGTGCCGTTCGCGCGTGGCAATTCCAGCGCTAGCGGTTCGCCGGGCCAGTTCTTCAGATATGCGCCGCACCAGACTATCCGTCCCCTCGCCGGTCAATCCCGACACAGCCCCTTCTTTATCCGTTCGAATATCCTGTTTCGGGTGTACACGGATGTCACCTTCTCGTGGAGACACATCCAGGACTTCCCAATCCTCTGCCAAGAATACCCGCAGATCCGCCGTTTCTGCTCGGGCCTGGGCTAGCGCAATTCCCTTACCCTCCACTACATCTGCGGTTTCACGCAATCCTGCCGTGTCGAGTAAAGTAACAGGCAAACCGCCCAGATCCATTTTTACTTCAATTACATCACGTGTTGTGCCAGCAAATTCCGATGTAATCGCCGCTTCCCGACCGGCCAACCTATTCAAAAGAGTGGATTTTCCAACATTCGGCGCGCCAATAATCGCCACTTCAAATCCAGTGCGTATTCGCTCAGCGATTTTTACTCCGGCTGATTCCCGTTCCAAATCCAAACGTACGGAATTCAACAATACCATTACTTCTGGCGTGACATTCACAGGTACGTCCTCGTCAGCAAAATCTATCGTCGCCTCTATCAAGGCCGCAGCCCGTATAAGGTCCCGCCGCCAGGCCTCGGCAAACTTCCCCAACGTGCCTTCCAACACGGTCTGTGCCTGTCGTCTTTGTGCCTCTGTTTCAGAATCGATTAGATCGGCCAAACCTTCGACCTGGGCCAGGTCCATTTTTCCATTTTCCATTGCCCGTCTGGTAAATTCGCCCGGTTCCGCCAAGCGAACTCCCCTAATTTTCTTAAGAGTACCCAACACCGACATCACAACAGCGGTGCCGCCATGAACCTGCAACTCGGCTACATTTTCACCAGTAAAGCTAGCCGGTGCGCTAAAAGTCAAAACCAACGCCTGATCCAGCGTTTCTCCTGAACTATTACGCAGAACCTGAACAGACATGCCACGGTTCGGTAAGTCCCCACCGCACAAAAGAGAGGCTGCCAAATGCGCATCGGGCCCTGACAGACGGATAACCGCAACCCCGGCTTTTCCCTGAGCACTGGCCAACGCAAAGATGGTGTCCATTCGCGGGGCCTCGTAGGTTCAAACCAAAGTCAGGTGTTCATCGAGTCGAAGAAATCGGCGTTTGTCTTGGTTTGTTTCAGCTTTGATAGCAGGAATTCAACCGCATCAACGGTTCCCATCGGGTTCAAAATGCGCCGTAAAACAAACGTTTTCTGCAGGTTCAACTTGTCGACCAACAACTCTTCTTTACGTGTCCCGGACTTCAGAATGTCGATTGCCGGATACACTCGCTTGTCCGCAATCTTACGATCCAGAACAATCTCAGAGTTACCGGTACCCTTGAATTCCTCGAAAATCACTTCATCCATCCGGCTACCTGTGTCAATCAGAGCTGTGGCAATGATTGTCAGCGACCCGCCTTCTTCAATGTTTCGCGCCGCACCAAAAAACCGTTTAGGTCGTTGCAGTGCATTTGCATCCACACCACCGGTCAGAACCTTACCCGAAGACGGGACCACGGTGTTAAAGGCCCTACCAAGTCTTGTTATAGAATCTAGTAGGATCACAACATCTCGTTTGTGCTCAACCAGGCGTTTAGCCTTTTCGATAACCATTTCGCTGACGGCAACATGTCTTGTAGCAGGTTCATCAAAGGTGGACGATATCACTTCACCCTTAACCGAGCGCTGCATGTCGGTCACTTCCTCGGGCCGCTCGTCGATCAGCAGTACAATCAGGTAACATTCCGGATGGTTTTTTTCGATCGAATGGGCGATGTTCTGCAAAATCATCGTCTTACCGGTCCTGGGCGGGGCCACAATCAACGACCTCTGACCTTTACCAATAGGGGCAACCAGGTCGATAACCCGCGCTGTACGGTCCTTAATCGCGGAATTTTCAACTTCCATAGTAAGCGCTTCATCCGGATAAAGCGGTGTCAGATTATCAAAAGCAATCTTGTGCTTGGCCTTTTCCGGATCGCCGAAGTTGATCTGCGTGATGCTGGTCATTGCAAAATAGCGTTCAGTTTCACTTGGAGCTTTGATCGGACCTTCAATCGTATCACCGGTACGAAGCGAGTATTTTCGGATCATTTCTTGCGAAACATAGATATCATCGGGACCAGGCAAATAATTAGCTTCGGGCGAACGTAAGAACCCGAACCCGTCCTGCAAAACTTCAAGCACCCCGTCCCCGGCGATTTCCCATCCTTCATCCGCGCGTTCCCGCAGGATCTGGAACATGATTTCGCCTTTACGCATGGTTGAAGCGTTTTCAATCTCAAGTTCCTCAGCAATCGCCAAAAGGTCTTTTGGGCTGGTTGCCTTGAGATCAGACAGGTTCAGGGATTCTGTGGTCATTGAAATACGGCCTTTGATCATCCCGAATGTGGGACGCGCTGTGACGAATTGACTGGAAAGCGCTTTACCCGGACGGGCTAGCTTGGCGCATTCATAATGATGCACGAAGCGCGAGTCAATCCGGGCTTAAAATTTCAGCACTACAGATAGAACAATCACTATCATAAGGACAGTCGGCACTTCATTCATCATCCTGAATTGCCGACCGGTAAGACGATTTTGGCCGCTCACCAGATCCTTCCGCCTAAGACCAAGCCACATATGAAACCAGGTCATCGCCAATACTGCCACTGCCTTGACCCATGGCCAAACCGAAGCCCAGCTAACCACGCCAGGCGTAAAGACAAGCATCAAACCAAACAGCCACGTAGCTACCATTGCCGGGTTCATGATGACACGTAACAGCTTTTCTTCCATCATCTGAAAGACAGTTTCCATTTCCTGGCTTTCATCGGACTGTTCTACATGGTTCACGAACAGACGAGGCAGATAGAAAAGACCAGCCATCCATGAAATCACAGCCATGATGTGGAAGGCTTTCACCCAAGGATAGGCGGCTATCAGAATGTCTGTCATTTCATCCTTCCTCGGTTCTGGGATCTTCCTAATAAATAAATATATATAAAGAAAGAATGATGATTATGTAGGGCTGCTCAAAACGGTGGATTACTGTCTTATTCCGTGAGTTCTCCCCATGGAATTTGGGTCGTAGAGATCAACATTTTCAACCACGGACACTTTTGAAATACTATTTATATACAATATGTTGCATGATCAAGTGCGTCTGAATTACTGGGGATATCTTGGGGACAAATCAGGATATCCTAGGTTACCCGCATCCTGAAACTTATCCCAATCCACACAGGATAGTTTGCGCAACATTCGGCGAGATGACCCATTTCGTCCTAGGCTTGCATCATTTCCCCGAAATCCCATTATCTGTCCACGCTTTCTTGTCTTTCGACTCACCGGGATATCCACATGATTATACCACTTGTTCTTGCTTCCGGGTCATCGGTACGGGCACAGATGCTGCGCCGTGCAAACGTGGAATTCGAGGTTTCAGTGCCCCACGTGGATGAAGAGGCGCTGAAACAGTCGATGATTGCAGAACACGCCCCGCCTCGGGATATTGCCGATGCCCTAGCCGAGATGAAGGCCCGTAAAATTGGTGAAAAACGCCCGGAAGCATGGGTGATCGGGTGTGATCAGGTGCTTGAATTCAAGGGGCAACTGATTTCCAAACCCACATCTCGCGAACAGGCGCGAGATCAGCTGGCAATGATGAGGTCACAACAGCACAAGCTGTTTTCAGCAGCGGTTATCTACGAAAACGACCGACCTGTCTGGCGTCATGTGGGGCAGGTCCGGCTGCATATGCGTGCGGTTTCCAACGGCTATCTAACACAATATGTAGACAGAAACTGGGACAGTATCCGCCACTGCGCCGGTGCCTATATGGTTGAGTCTGAAGGCATCAGGTTGTTTGAACGTATTGACGGGGATTACTTTAATGTTTTGGGTATGCCATTGTTGGAAATGCTCAATTTCATGGCGCTTCGAGGGGTGATTGCACAATGACAGACAAGCGTATTCCTTTGGCTGGGGTCATCGGATCGCCGATTGCTCATTCGCGCTCTCCACGTGTGCATCGCCATTGGCTGAATACCCACGGGCTGCGCGGTCACTATATTCCAATGGACGTTTCCCGGGAAGATCTGGAAAACGTTATCCGAACTCTGCCCCGGATGGGCTTTGTCGGTGTGAATATCACTATTCCACACAAAGAGGCGGTGATGAACATCGCCGATCAGATTACTGATCGGGCGACACTGATCGGGGCCGCCAATACGCTGATATTCCGGAATGATGGAAAAATTCATGCCGATAATACGGATGGTTACGGTTTCTTTGAAAATCTGCGATCTGGCGCACCCAGCTGGGATCCAAAGGGCGGCCCGGCGGTTGTTCTTGGCGCAGGCGGGGCTGCGCGCGCTGTGGTGGCTTCCCTAACCGGGGCGGGAGTGCCCGAAGTTCTTTTAACTAACCGTACCCGGATCAGGGCCGAAAAACTGAAAGAGGATTTTGGTCAGCGGGTAAGGGTGGTGGATTGGGTTCAGGCCGGGAATATTATGGAAGATGCGGCGTTGGTGGTTAATACCACATCGCTGGGTATGGTGGGCAATCCAGAGCTACGGGTGCCGCTGGACGGGCTGCGCAAAGACACCGTTGTGACGGATCTGGTGTATACACCTCTCAAGACCCACCTGTTGCAGACTGCAGAGGCAGCTGGCTGCATAACGGTCGATGGTCTTGGTATGTTGCTGCATCAGGCAGTACCAGGATTTGAACGCTGGTTTGGTGTGCGACCCGAGGTGGACGCCGCGACGTGGGCGGCGGCACTCAGATGAGCTTTTGTCTTGGGCTGACGGGTTCTATCGGTATGGGTAAATCCACGACGGCAAAAATATTCGCCGATTTGGGCTGTGAAGTATGGGATGCGGATGCGGCTGTGCATCGGTTGTACGGTCAGGGTGGCGGGGCGGTAACCCCAATCAGCGCCGTGTTTCCCGACGCGGTTGTCAATGGAATCGTTAGTCGGGATATTCTGAAGCGAATTATCTCAGAGCGACCGGACGCATTAAAGGAAATCGAACGAATCGTGCATCCGCTGGTGGCGCAGGATCGGGCGGGATTCCGCAAGACCTCCAGCGCCGACATTCTGGTTTTTGACATTCCCCTGCTTTTCGAAAACGGCGGAAATTCGGCGATGGACGCGGTTGCAGTCGTCTCTGTTTCGGAAGAATTGCAGGAAATACGGGTGATGCAGCGCGGAACAATGACCCAAGACCAGTTCCTGCATATTAAGAGTATGCAAATGCCGGACGCTGAAAAGCGTGCTCGGGCCGATTATGTTATCATCACCGATACACAGGACCACGCTCGCCAGCAGGTGCAAGACATCATTACTGAAATAAGGTCAATAATAGACAATGCGTGAGATTGTTCTTGATACGGAAACAACTGGCTTTGACCCTGGCACAGGCGACCGGATTGTTGAAATTGGCTGCGTCGAACTGTTCAATCACACGGCAACTGGCAAGACCTATCACCAGTACATCAACCCCCAGAGGGACATGCCCGAGGATGCATTTAAAGTGCATGGAATCAGCATTGATTTTCTTCGGGACAAACCGGCTTTCGCCAAAATCGGTCAGGCGTTTCTGGATTTTGTCGGTGATGCCAAGCTGGTGATTCACAATGCCAGCTTTGACATGAAATTCCTCAATGCCGAACTGGGCTGGATGGGTTTGCCGCAACTGCCGATGGATCAGGCCATTGATACGCTGTTGATCGCGCGAAAACGGTTTCCGGGCTCTCCGGCGTCTTTGGATGCGTTGTGCCGCCGGTTTGGCATTGATACATCGGCGCGCACGTTGCATGGGGCTTTGCTCGACTCAGAAATTCTGGCTGAAGTTTATCTGGAACTGATCGGTGGGCGACAACCGGATTTTGCTCTTTCCACCAACTCTGCGAGTGCTGGATCACCTGAAATGGATGCCTGGCGTCCGACGCACCGCGCCACGCCTTTGCCCAACCGTTTGACGGGCGAAGAAAAAAGCGCACATGACGCTTTTGTTGAAATGTTGGGGGAAAACGCCGAATGGAAACGCGCCTGAGCTGATCAGGCGCGCAACGATTTCAGGCGTCTGCTTTTGGCGCACCCTTGGCCGCCTGAGCTGCCTGCTGACGGGCCATTTCCTGCCGGTAAATCTGAATAAAGTCGATATTATCCATATTCAGAGGTGGATAGCCGCCATCGCGGGTCATATCGCTGACAATGCGGCGCAGGAACGGGAACAGCATCCGTGGACATTCGATCAAAAGGAACGGATGCAGCTGATCTTCCGGAACACCGCTGATCTCGAAAATACCAGCGTATTCAACTTCCAACAGGAACAGAACTTCGCCGCTTTCTTTGGACTTTGACTCGATGTTCAGTTTGATCATCACTTCAAACTGCCCTTCGACCGGACGCTTTTTCGCATCCAGATTGACCTGGACGCTGACATCGGGCTGAACATCGCCAGAGGCCCCTTTTTGCGCCATGACGTTCTCGAACGACAGATCGCGAACGAATTGTCCCAAAACCTTCATCTGAACCTGGGGGGTTTCGGGGGCTTTACCGTTACCGTTTTCGCCGTTTTCGGCCATCGGGGTACTCCTGAAAAATCAAAATCGCGCTTGCTTACCAGCTTGATCAGAACACCTCAATGGTGCTTTGGCCCTTCGACCCATCCTGACGGCCGCCTAGGGTCGTTATCTGGTTTCACCTCCTCAAAATCTCCGTCGATAATGTTGTCATCCCGGCCAAATCCAGGATGTCTTGGCCCGGTGCCCATCTGGCCGGTGCCCATCTGAAACTGCGCCACTTTGATTTTCCCGCGCAGATAGCGGAAAACCGCCACACGAAAAGCTGGTACCAACAGCAAAAAGCCAATCGCATCGGTGAAGAATCCCGGAGTTAGCAACAAGGCACCCGCCACCAGAATCATCGCCCCATGAGCCAGCGGTTCAGTCGGATCGTTTAGTTCCGAAAAAGACGCCTGCAACTGTCCCAGCGCCATGCGACCTTGTGTTCGCACAAGCCACGTGCCCAGAAAGGCCGTCAGAACCACAATTGCCAGCGTCGGCCACAGACCAATTACGCCGCCCACCTGAATGAACAGGGCAATTTCGATGATAGGGACCATCAAAAAGGCTATGAACATATACATTCTTGTGTTTCCTCTTCAAAAAGCAGGGCGGTGGACTTGACCCCGCCCGTCACCTACATAAGTGCCAGATACACAGCTTACAAAGCCATTCGCCTATTTAAGAGGACCAAATGAATTCGCCCCTGATACAATTGTTGGTTCTGGCCGGTATTGCCGTCTTTCTGATTCTGCGCTTGAAAAACGTGCTTGGCACCCGTGACGGGTTTGAAAAGCCGCCACTGCCTCCGAAGGTCGAAAGCCCCGGACGGCCAGAGTTCGAAGTGATCGAAGGCGGCCCCGACCGCGACATAACGGATCACGTGGACGAAAACAGCGCTCAGGCCAAGGCTTTGGCGGATATGAAGCGGATCGAACCCGGTTTTTCCGTGACAGATTTTGTCCAAGGGGCGCGCGGCGCTTACGAAATGATCGTGATGGGGTTTGAGCGCGGAGAACTGGACCAAATTCAACCTTTCCTGTCCGAGGAAGTGTTCGAGACATTTGTCGATGTTGTCGCCTCTCGCGAAGACGAAGGCCTGACCATCGAGGCAGAATTTGGTGGCGTTCGTGAAACCAGCATCTACGAAGTGAATTTCGACAAGGACAGTAACCTGGCCGAGATCACCATGCGGTTTGTTTGCGAACTGACCTCGGTGGTTCGCGACAAGGGTGGTGACATCATCGAAGGCAGCCCTGATACAAGCAAACGCCAAAAAGACACCTGGACCTTTGCCCGGACCATGAGTGCGGATGATCCAAACTGGCTGCTTGTTGCCACGGGCGCATGATTGGCACGCTTCGGACGGTATTGCTGGCGGGTGCTGTAATGGTCGCCTCTGCGTCCGGGGCGGAAATTACCCATCAAGTTGTTGGTTTTTCCGATCTGGACGGTTGGGAAACCGACGACCATACCACAGCGTTATCGGTGTTTCTGACCACCTGCGCGGACATGGACGAACCCGACTGGCGCAACCTGTGCGCTGTCGCCAAAGCACAGGATCCCCAAAACGCCCGCGCTTTCTTTGAACTGTTCTTTCGACCGGTGCTGATACAGGACGGTCAGGCAGCAATGTTCACCGGTTATTTCGAGCCTGAACTGGATGGTGCCCTTAACGCAAATGGACNGTTTCGCTATCCTGTCTACAAAATGCCACCCGAGGCGCGCAGCGTTAACCGATGGCTGTCGCGGCGCGATATACTGACCAGTGGCATAATGCAGGACCGTGGGCTGGAAATCGCCTGGGTTGATGACCCGGTCGAGTTGTTTTTCCTACAGATTCAAGGGTCTGGGCGTATCCGTCTGCCGGGTGGCGCGTCCCTTCGGGTGGGCTATGGCGGGGCCAACGGGCATATCTACCGCTCAATCGGTGTCGAACTGGTGCGGCGGGGTATTTATAAAGCACACCAAGTCAGTGCCGAGGTGATCAAGAACTGGGTCAGGCGCAACCCAACGGCCGGCAAAGAGCTTTTGCTGCATAACCCGTCCTACGTGTTTTTTCGCGAAGTGCGAAATGTCGACGGTCAATACGGGCCGCTTGGTGCGATGAACCGGTCTGTCACGGCGCTGCGCAGCATTGCGGTGGACCCCAAATTCACTCCACTTGGCGCGCCGGTTTGGTTGGAAAAAGACGGCGCGGGGAAAATGCGGCGGCTTATGATTGCCCAGGATACCGGATCGGCGATCAAGGGCGCTCAGCGAGCGGATATTTTCTATGGCACCGGGGACGCGGCCGGGAAGGCTGCCGGGTTGCTGCGTGATCCGGGGCGAATGGTGGTGCTGCTGCCAATCCAGAGAGCCTATGCTCTTTTGTCGGACGATGTCGAATGACACGCCGTCGCCTGACCCCGGAAGAAATCGACCTTTGGCATCGCGTTGTGGATAAGACAGAGCGCCTGCATCCTGAAAGCACAACAGCGCCCGCGCGACCATTGCCCAAGCCAAAGCCGGCCAAGTCACCCCTGCCCCGGATTGATGGTTTTATACTGGGTCAGACAGCGGCCGCCAAACCCCGGCGGCACGATCTGAAACCGGTGCTGTTTGATCAATTGCACAGCGCACCGCTTCAGATGGACCGCAAGGCGTTCGGTCGAATGAAAAGGGGCAAACTGAAACCCGAAGGGCGGATCGACCTGCATGGGCTAACCCTGGACCGGGCGCATCCGGCGCTGGTCCGGTTCATTTTATCTGCACAGGCATCGGGCAAGCGGCTGGTTCTGGTGATCACCGGCAAGGGCAAACCGGCAGATCAGCCCGGTCCGATCCCGGTACCTTACGGTGTACTCAAACACCAGGTGCCGCATTGGTTGTCTATACCGCCGCTGGCGCAGGCAGTCCTTCAGGTCAGCCCGGCGCATTCAAGCCATGGCGGCACTGGCGCGCTTTATGTCTATCTGCGTCGCGGGCGCTAAGGGTCGGCACGGGAAATGCCGAACTGGATCTTCAGCCCGGTTGCCATGACGCATTCGTCATTGCAGACCGTCCAAATTCGGCAACAATGTCAGTCGTGCTGCGCCCTGATTATGGACCAGCACGCCTGGAAGAAACAATTCAAAGCCACTTGGGTCCGGCGCGAAAGTCCTATTCAGAGATTGCATGTTGTTGATCATGGCGATCAATGCGGGTGAGGAGCCGGGTATAAAGTGGGGCGACTCGGCGTCATCAGAAAAGGCCGTTGTGTCGATGATTTCTATGGGCATGTCGGTAACTTTGTCGATACTGCTAATATTTCCCAGCCTTTCGCCATCAGAATTTCCCCGCAAGCGCGCCGAGATATTCAGCAACTTGTCTTTGCCGGATACAAATACAACAAAGGGCTTGGGCACACTCGAGAGGCTTTTCACCTGTCGGCGGAACAGTTCGATATCCAGATCCGGTGAAATCAGCAGAACACCGTCAATATTCCTAGGTGCCCATCCCGGATTATTCAGATCAATCTGGCGCAAAGTTTCCATCAATAACAATGAGCCCATGGAATGTGCCACCAACAATATGCGGTGCGCACCTGCTGCCGATAATTCAAGCAACATTTGCTCTAATCCGTCGCGGGCAAACAGGGCGCTGTCAATGTCATAGGCATACCCCAGCGGCTTGCCCCGGCTGGGCCAGGAATAGATGGCCAGTATTCCAGGCAGGTCGATATCATTGGCCAGTTGCGCCGCCCGGAACGCAGTTTCCGCCTGGGTGGTATTGTACCCGTGGATAAACACCGTCACTTCGCGCTCAGATCCGGGCAGGCTGTCCATTGCCCGTCCAAGACGTGAGCGAAACACCACCGGAGAAGCGAATTCTTCGCGTCTGGCCATGGTAAATTCCGTACGCGGGTTGGGCCTTGCATAGGCATATTGCAACTCGCCTGGTGTATGCGACGGGGGGATGGATACGGTTAGTTCCAGCAGCCGGAGATTCTCCGAGCGGTTATACCCAAAGCTGCCATTCGCGGTCTTTTCGCGCGTGGTGGCGGCAAAAACGGTAAAGGGTGACCCAATGTCCAGGGCCTCGGGCACGACAGGGGTATAGCTGCGGTCAGCGCAGCCCGACAACAGAACCACCGCCAACAAAACCCCAACTACCCGCATGAATCGCCTCGCGCCCCGACTAAATATAGCCTATCGGCAGCAATTGCGAATTCCTAGAGAACATACCGGCTGACATCGGTAGATCTGGTCAGTTCACCTAGGTTGGCCTCGACAAATTCCGCGTTGACCGTGATCACGTCGCCGCCCCGGTCAGGCGCAGTAAAAGACAGCTCTTCGAAAACCCGCTCCATCACCGTGTAAAGCCGCCGGGCTCCGATATTCTCGACCGACTGGTTTACGTCCGCGGCAATTTTTGCCAGTGCCGCAATGCCGTCATCAGTAAAAGATACCTCAACCTCCTCGGTGCCCATCAAGGCGGAATACTGTCGGGTCAGGGCGTTATCCGTTTCTGTCAGGATACGAACGAA
>JGI24025J20009_10000533_pt1 | contig 29607 bp, 33 predicted proteins | sample Cruoilmetagenom3_FD_20009 | JGI IMG/M metagenome (IMG submission 20009) | reverse complement strand
CACATGATCCTGATGGACAGCGACGCTGGATTTGCCATGTGCTATGGCCATTCTGTGCTGGTGACTGAAACCGGCGTGGAACGCCTGTCGCGCCAACCGCTGGATCTGCTGATCCGTTAAATCACCGGGGCTTGTGGCCAGTTCAAAGGCACGCCACCTTCAACAAAGTGGCTTGCCCCTTGCATGGGCACGCCCCATATATCCCACATGCTCAAACTCATGCCCATTTTGCTGGCAGTCGGCTACGGACTGGTCATGTATCACTTTTCAGCCTGGCGCACGCGCAAGGAGCTGGACGCACGCTCAACCAACTGGCGGATCCAATGCTCAAGGTGATGACCGATCGGCTGGCAAGCGCTCTCGATCTGGCGCATGTGCCTGTCTATATTTATGAAATAGACCCGGTCAACGGATTGGCCGCCCCTGATGGGCGCATTTTCATCACCCGCGGATTTTATCGCAAGTTCCAGACCGGCGACGTCAGCGCCGATGAAATGGCCAGTGTGATTGCCCATGAGTTGGGCCATGTCGCGCTGGGTCACTCGCGCCGTCGGATGATTGATTTTTCGGGGCAAAATGCCCTGCGCACCGCATTGGCTATGGTTCTGGGCCGCTTTATTCCCGGTGTGGGCATGTGGATTGCAAATATGCTGACCACCGTGCTGGCCGCGCGGCTGTCCCGCTCGGATGAATATGAGGCGGATGCCTACGCCGCCGCCCTGCTGACGCGTGCCGGCATCGGAACCGGCCCACAAGTTACCTTGTTCAAAAAGCTGGAAGCCCTGACCCAATCGCAATCGGGCACCATGCCCGCCTGGCTGTTAAGCCACCCCAAAACCGAGCTGCGTATCGCCGCCATTCAGAAACTGGAAAACCGCTGGTCCAATTCGTAAGGTGGGGTTTCACCCCACCATCCCCGCCAAGGCCTTGCCCAACCGCGGCAGCCGCGCCTTTTTCATCAATGCACGCAACTCCCAAACCTCGCCAGACAGACGGTTGGCCTCCTCCAGAACCTCACCTGACACAGCCGCAACCAGATCGGGGTGAGCCTCCCAAATGCCATGCAAAAACGCGTCCGGATCGGCGCGGCTCAGGCCCTCTTCGGCCAATATATTGCGTGGGAAATCCTTGGCATTCAAGGTCACGATCACATCCGCCGACCCAGAAATAGCAGCGGCCATAACATGCACATCTGCGGGGTCAGGCAGCCAGAGACGTGCCTGTAAGGACGCAGGCCAGGTGACTTCAGCCTCGGGCCAGTTCACTGACAGCAATGCCGCCTCTGATTGGGCTTGCGCCACACCCGCAGCGCCCAGTTTTTGTGCGGCACGCAGCCATTCTTCAATAATGCGCGCCGACCACAGTGGTGTATAAACGCCGGTGGCCGCCACGCCCAACAGCATTTGCCGCATGACAGTGGGGTAGATCACACAGGTGTCCAGCAGCACCTTCATAGACGAAAGAACAACGCCTTGAGATAGCCACTCTCGGACAGATGTGTGTGCTGAGGGTGGTCGGGGCCGGCCTGTCCGATATGTATCAGCGCGCCAGCCCGCCCTGCCCGGCCAATGCCACGGATTGATGCGGTGCGAAACTTCGACATATCCGCCGCATGTGAACACGAACACAGCCCCAGATAACCACCATCACGCACCAGAGGGGCTGCCAGACGGGCAATGCGCTCATAGGCACGAAGACCTGCGTCCAGGGCTTTTTTGAGGGCGCAAACGCGGGGGGGTCACAAATCACCACGTCAAATTGAGCACCTTCCTCGGCCAAGGCTGTCAGCACGTCAAAGGCATCGCCCTTGCGGGTGTCAAACTGTGCCCCCTGCCCCATGTGATCTGCGCCCTTCACGGCCAGATCCAAAGCAGGTTGTGATCCATCTACAGCCAGTGCGTGTTTGGCGCCGGCAGCCAAAGCAGCCAGTGAGAACCCGCCCACATGGCTGAACACGTCCAAAACTTCGCCCCCTTGGGCAAGGCTGGCGGCAAAGGCGTGGTTAGGGCGTTGATCATAAAACAATCCGGTTTTCTGCCCGCCGGTCAGATCGGCCATATAGGTGGCACCATTCATTGGCACGGGCACTGCCGCATCCGGGGCCTGCCCTGCCAGAACCGTGCTGACATCATCCAAACCTTCCAGGCCACGCGCGCGCCCTGAGGCGCTTTTCAGAACAGTTGTGACCCCTGTGACCTCGATCAAGGCAGCTGTCAGCTGTGGCAACAGGCGTTCGGCCCAGGCCGCATTGGGTTGGATCACGCATGTATCGCCAAAGCGGTCAATCACCACCCCCGGCAGACGGTCAGCTTCGGCATGCACAAGGCGATAATAGGGTTGATCATAAAGCCGCTCGCGCATGGCCAGAGCCCGCTTCAATTGGGCAGTGATCCAGGCCTGATCAATCTGGACAGTTGGATCACGTTCCAGCACGCGGGCGAAAATGCGCGAGGCCGGATTGATGGCCACCACAGCCAAAGGCACACGCTCGCTATCCTCAAGGATGGCAATGGAACCGAGTTCCAGCGATTTGGTGCGGCGGTCGGTGACCACCTCATTATCATAAACCCAAGGAAACCCATGGCGGATGCCACGGGAATTGATCTTGGGTTTAAGGCGAAGAACGGAATAAGGGGACAGCGTCATGCTGTCCCCTTAAGCGGTTTGTGAGTGCCTTGAAAGATCAGATTTGGTTCAAAGCACCATAAAATCCATTGCTCGCGGCCTTGAACGATCCGGGGTTGGCCAACTCTTGGGCCACCACTTCGGCGATACGGTCTGTGATACGCAGCTTCTGGGTGATCCCATTGCGTTCGGCATTGATGGCACGCGCGCCGCCAAAGGCTTTGAAGTCGGCCTTGATTTCGCGGGCTTCGGTATAGGCCTCGCCGGTTTCAGGGTTCAACAGCGCATCTTGAATTGCACCGCGTGCACACCACCGGTGGTGTAGCGGGCTTTTTCGGTCAATGCATGAAAGCGTGTCACTTCGATGTCCAGCATCACCGGAACCGACCCTTGCACATTGGGCGCGGCTTTCTGAATGCCTTGCTCAAAGATGGATTTGACCTGCTGGTGACGATCGCCCAGCGGATCTTCGCGCCAAACGATATCACCACCGGGGTAATATGAATTGGCCTCAGAAACCTTCAGCGCATAGGGCACCGAAATGCGAACTGCCGAAATGTTAAGGGCGGCGGATGTGGGCTGTGTGGCTTGCGTCGGCTCAGGAGCCGAGCGGGTCACAGTTTCAACCGAGGCACAGGCAGACAGCGATACGGCTGTGGCAAGTGCGGCAATGAGACGTAATGTTTTCATGTCTTCCTCCTGGGATTCACCCAAATGACTTGAAGACAATTTGACCCTGAATTTAGGCGCAATTTAGGCAATTCCGGATCATTACCGTGATTGTTTACGGGTAGGAAAAAGGCGTTTCCGCAATGGAAACAGAGAGAATTAACCCCTTATGCCTTTGTTGTTTATGCTTTTTATCTAATCCCGAGCGCGCGAACGCCATCCACCACGGCGTTTTGGTGTGTATGCAACCGCCTGGCCCTCTTGCATAACTATGGTCATTGGGTGATCGGAATTGCCCGGCGCATAGCGCGCCAGCAGTTGCTCAAGGGCGGCTTGGGTTTTTTGGGTCTCCGGCAAGGACATCGCCCAATCCAGAAAGATCGACCGGCATTCACCGGCATCTATGCCCTCAATGCGATAGGCCTCTTGTATCAGCCCCTTGGGGTCAATCGGCTCACGTTCCATCTCAGGCCTCCTTTGGCGGGGTGGACAGGGCAGAGGCAATCACGATCGCGGCCTCTGCTGTGGCCTGTGCCAGCCCGGTTTGCAGATCAGTGATGCTGTCAAATTCGGTTTCCCGCAAGAGGAAAGCCGCCCCACCACCGCCCAGTTGCGACGCATCAAGCGGGCGCGCGCCCAAAAGCCGCGAACATTGCAAGGTTTTCCAACACAAGTCATAGGCACGCACCAATGTTTCCTTTTGGGCAGATGACAGCCACCCCATCTGGCAAGCGGCGTCCAATCCGGCCAGCACATCCTGCGACGTGGCCCCCGACATCAGGCACCCTGATTGAGCCAGCAGTTCAATTTCCTGCAAATGACCGGGGCCACGTCGGGCATCCAGCGGGCCTTCGGAGGGTTTGGCCGCATTCAATCGCGCGCGCATGTCTTTCACATCGGCCAGAATGGCGGCAGCATCATGAGGTTGGCGCAAAAGGCCCGTTCGAAACGCTTCGATATCAGCTGCAAGACTCGCATCACCAGCCACGGTGCGGGCACGGGTCAGGGCCAGATGTTCCCAGACCCAGGCTTCGCCCTCCTGGTAGTTGCGAAAAGACTGCCAACTGGTNGCCACCGGNCCCTGATTGCCAGAGGGGCGCAGTCTCATGTCCACTTCATANAGCCGCCCATCGGCCATCTGTGCGGTCAAGGCCGTGATCATTGCCTGGGTAAGGCGGGCAAAGTAGGCCCGTGTGGCCAGAGGTTTGCGCCCCTCTGACCCTTCAGAACCCTGTGCGTCATAGATGACGATCAGATCAAGGTCAGAGCGGGCATTCAGCCGGTTTGCGCCAAGTGATCCCATACCTAAAACAACAGCGCCGCGCCCCGGTGGATCACCGTGCTTGGCGCAAAACTGCGCCACCACCTCGGGCCAAAGCGCGCCCAGAACAGCGCCTGCCAGATCAGCGTATTGATGCCCCGCATCAACGGCCGATATCAAACCACGCAAATGATGCACACCAATTCGGAAATGCCATTCATTGCGCCAGCGCCGCGCGGTGATCAGCTTTTGCTCATAATCATCCTCGGCACTGAGGGCCGCGCTCAGATCGCTCTGCAATGCCTTTTGTCCGGGCCAATCGGCAAAGAACGCGCCTGCAATCACCGCGTCAAAAACCCCAGCATGACGCGACAGATAGCTTGCCAACTCTGGCGCGGTGCCCGCGATATCCACCATCAGATCAATCAGATGCGGGTTGGCCTCAAACATGGAGAACACCTGCACCCCGGCGGGCAATCCGGCCAGAAATCCGTCAAAGGCCAAAAGCGCTTCGTTGGGATGGGCGGTGTTTGCCAGGCGTGACAGGATGTCTGGGCGCAACCGGCGGAAAATCTCGCCGCTACGGTCCGACCGCAGCGCCGCGTAACTCGGCCACCGGGCGATGACCTCGCTGTCAAGTTGGGCGGTGACAGCAGGATCCGCCTCGGATGTGTCCCCATCCTCGGGTGAGAAGAACTGCTCAATCAGGTAATGCACCTCGGTCAGACGCTCCAGCAATTCCGCTTCAAGTTCGGCAAGATCACGGCCCATAAAGGCCGCGAGGCGCTCAAATTCTTCCTCCGATCCGGGCAATTCATGGGTCTGCGCATCGCGCAGCATTTGCAGGCGGTGTTCCACCTCGCGGTGGAATTGGTAATGCGATGTCAGGTTTTCGGCGACCTCCGTGGGCACCCAGCCTTTGCGCGCCAGCACGGCCAGCCCCTCTACTGTGCCGCGCACCCGCAAATCAGGGTCACGGCCACCGGCAATGATCTGGCGTGTCTGGGTGAAAAACTCGATCTCGCGGATGCCCCCCCGGCCCAGTTTCATATTGTGGCCAGGCAAGGTCAGCGCGCCGCCTAGCCCCTTATGTTCGCGGATGCGAAGGCGCATGTTGTGGGCATCTTCGATGGCGGCAAAATCCAGATGTTTGCGCCAGACAAACGGTTTGAGATCATCCAGAAACCGCTGACCCGCCTGCAAATCACCGGCACAGGGGCGGGCCTTGATATAGGCGGCACGTTCCCATGTGCGCCCCAGGCTTTCGTAATAGGCTTCGGCCCCTGCCATCGCCATGCACACCGGCGTCACCTGCGGGTCAGGGCGCAATCGTAAATCGGTGCGAAACACATAGCCCTCGGCGGTTCGATCATTCAGCATGGCCGACATGCGCCGCGTGGCACGGATAAAACTGGCGCGGGCGTCGTGATATTCATCCGGGTCAAACCGGGTTTCATCAAACAGGCAAATCAAATCAATGTCCGAGCTGTAGTTCAGCTCACCCGCGCCCATCTTGCCCATAGCAAGGATGACCATGCCGCCGGCGGTTTCGATATCATCTTCGCGCATGCCGGGCAGTTTACCGCGCCGTATTTCCGTGCCCACAGTGGCGCGCAGGGCTAAACTACAGGCCAGATCAGCAAGATCGGTCAGTGTCTTGGTCACTTGTGCCAATGGCCAGACACCCGCCAGATCAGCCAGCCCTGCCAGCAAGGCAACACGCCGCTTGGCCCGGCGCAATTCATCCGCCAGATCATCAGGCTTCACGTCGCGCAGGCGGTCAAATTCGGCAGATATCCCAGCCTCGGGATTATCAAACGCGGGCACCAGCCAGGCGTGTTCATTGTCCATCAGTTGTTTGAGGTAAGGGCTACACCCAGCGGCGCCGGCCACCAGATCGGCGAGGTCACCGCTCAGCTCGGGCATCAATGCCAGCGCCTCAGCGCCATGCAAGGGGTCATAGGCGCGCGGCAATCGGGTGATCCGGGGGGCAAATTTCATAGGCGCAAGATGCGGCGTAAGGGCGCGCGCGTCAATCAGATGATCAAGGCACGGCCCGTTCGCTGATCGGCGTGTCCTGGCTAAAAAGGTTGCGCCAGCTTTCCCCGTCGCGTTGCCACAAAGAGCTGACATACATCGCCTCATCCACCGCCTGCCCCGCGCGGCGATAGTCAGCCCGGTAGCTGAGCATGACATGCTCAGGGCCCACCGGCAGTATGCGCGCATCGCTCAGACGAAAGGCTTCGATACTGGGGCCATTCATCAGTTGGGCCGCATGGGCTTGGCGCCCGGCAAATCCACTGGGATAGACCCCCAGAAACTCCGGGTGCAACAGCGCGGCGTCGGCCTTGGCATCACCGCGCCAAAGCGCCTCCCACACATGTTCTTCCAGTGTCAGAATCTGGGTCAACAAGGCGGTTGTGTGTGGATCATCTTGTATCATGTTGCGCAGTCTTACATGTTGCACGAGCAAGTCAATCGGAGTGCTGTATATGTCCAAAAGCCTGAAACGCGTGATCCGCGCACTCGTCGAAGCCGGTGTTAACAGCACCCCGCTTGAAGTTGGCCCTGCCACCACCGCGCAGATGGCCGCGGATCTGGTGGGGTGTGAATTGGATCAGATTGCCAAGTCGATTATCTTTCAGGGGCAAAGCAGTGGTAATGCAGTGCTGTTTATTACCGCGGGTGGCCAACAGGTAGACACGGCCAAGGCCAGCGCATTGGTTGGCGAGGCATTGGGCAAAGCAGATGCCGCGCTGATCCGGGCACAGACCGGGTTTGCCATCGGCGGGGTGTCACCCATTGGCCACCTGAGTGCGCCACGCGCCTTTTTTGACCCGCGCCTGTTAGATTTCGATCAGATTTGGGCCGCGGCCGGCACGCCGCGCCACGTTTTTGCCTCTGACCCCAAAACAATTATGCAATTATCTGGCGCTCAACTAGCTAATTTTACTAGCTGAATAAGAATAATGTAAAAATGTTTTACATTGCCACTTGCGCGATCCACCCCGCATCCCAATCTAGGGTATGTGAAAGGCATTCACATTAACCTAACCATACCCCGAAAGGACCCCCGCTCATGAGCACCCACGCCCAAACCACCCCGCATCTTTCCCCTACAGGATGGTTTGCCCGTTCCGAGGCCTGGCTTGACGACAAAGGCAAAGGTGCCTGGATCGCGGCCATGGTTGTCTCATTCATCGTCTTCTGGCCTGTGGGCCTCGCCCTTTTGGCCTATATGATCTGGAGCAAGAAAATGATTTGTAGTTCACGTTCATCATGCCGCCCTAGCCGCATGAACACCCATCGCAACACCGGCAATTCGGCATTTGAGTCCTACAAGTCCGAAACCCTGCGCCGGTTGGAAGAAGAACAGGAAAACTTTGAAGCCTTCCTGCAACGCCTGCGTGACGCCCGCGACAAATCCGAATTTGACCAGTTCATGGATGAGCGTGCCCAGGACGCCAGCGCGCCACACGAACAGAACGAACACGAACGCGCCTGATCCGATGTTTTAACCCACTCAAAGGCCCGGGGCTGTTCCCGGGCTTTTGTTCACCTTATACAACTGGACAAGATGACTGAATATAACTGGCATATCCCCGACCCGCAGACACAGCCCGAATTTTATGCTGATGTTCCCCTGAAACGCCTGCTTGCGTTTGTGGTCGATACGGTGCTGATCGTGATCATCTGTCTATTGATCGTGCCCTTCACTGCCTTTGTGGGCCTGTTCTTTTTTCCGATGTTGATGCTGGCAGTCGGATTTGCCTACCGCGTGGTGACGATTGCCAATGGCTCGGCCACATTGGGAATGCGGGTNTTTGCCATTGANTTCCGCACTCTGGCGGGCAACAAATTTGACCTCCCGTTGGCCGCCTTACATACGGCGATGCTGACCGGGTCTTTCATNTTTCCGCTTATTCAACTGGCGTCGATCGTGATGATGATGACCTCGGCACATGCTCAGGGGGTGAGCGATCATATCCTTGGAACTGTCGTCATCAACCGCCGGGCCGCCGCCTGAAACCTCTGTTTTGCAAATCTGTTTAACGACGATCACAATGGCCCCTTGGCGCGGCCCATCATCATTGCTATCGTTTGAACATATATCAACGAACCTTACAGACACATGCGCCACACACTTCCAATTGCGCCCCAGTTTTATGTGACGGCCCCGCAGCCCTGCCCCTACCTTGAGGGCCGGATGGAAAGAAAGCTGTTCACCGCCCTTCAGGGTGAAGGCGCGCAACGCCTGAATGACGGGCTGTCCAAGCAGGGCTTTCGCCGATCACAGAATGTGCTTTATCGCCCCTCGTGTGCCGATTGCGCGGCCTGCCTGTCGGCGCGGATCAACGTGGCAAATTTCACCGCGTCCAAAAGCCAGAAACGCACGCTCAAACGTGGCGCCAATCTGGAGCGGCGTGCCACATCGCCCTGGGCCACCGAAGAACAGTTTGATCTTTTCCGCCGATATCTGGGTGACCGCCACGCAGCGGGTGGAATGGCCGACATGGACGCGTTCGAGTTCGCAGCGATGATCGAAGAAACCCCGATCCGCACCCGCGTTGTTGAATACACCGACCCCGCAAATGACCAACTGACAGCAACCTGCCTGACCGATATCCTCGATGATGGGGTTAGCATGGTGTATTCGTTCTTTGAGCCGGGCAATGCACGTTTTTCGCTGGGCACTTATATCATTCTTGATCACATCAACATCGCACGCGAGGCAGGTCTGCCCTATGTCTATCTTGGCTATTGGGTGCCAGGAAGCGAGAAGATGGGGTATAAAGCCAGTTTTTCAGGTCTTGAGGTCTATGCCGACGGCGCGTGGCAAACCATGGATGACCCTGAGAAGTTTGACACCAACCTGCACCCGCTGTGCAATGATCCGATTGCAGAACAGGTGGCCGGGATTTCATTGCCCGATAGCCAGCCTTTGCGCCCGCATCTGGGCAACGACTAAATTCTGATCAACCCATTTCACTGACCTGCCGGCGAAGGGGTGCAAAACTCATTCACCGCTGACATCAGGCGCCCCCATGCCGGGTCCTGAGGCAAGGGCACATGATTGCGGCTGTCCAGCATCATGAATTGTGCATCGCCTATACCAGCGGCAATCAAGCGGCCCTGCTCAATCGGGTGGATCGCATCGGAACGCGCGTGGATCACCAAGGTCGGGGCCCGCACGTTTGGCAGGTCATCCACTACCTCAAAACGATCAACTGCCTGGCGCAACAGGGCGGCGTTATCTGGCGAAATACTTTCGCCTTGAATGCGCATGAAGCTGGCGGTTTGCTCGGGCGTGGCGTCAGGTATGAACAATGCCGAGAATGCCTTTAGAAAAGCGCTTTCCGGCTGCCCCCAACCCGCACGGATCAGGCTGAGAATTGTCAGCTCATCCATATCTCCGTCTGACTTGGCACGGTGTACCCGGCCCTGAGCATAGCCACCATATAACACCAGACGGCTGACCCTTTCAGGAAAGCGCGCAGCAAATCGGATGGCAACGGGCACGGCCTGTGACGCTGCGAACATGGGAAAGCGGCCCAGCCCATTTGCGTCTGCGACCGCGCGCAGATCTTCTACAAAATCATCAAGGGTTGTGTGCTTGAGGCTACGCGTTGACAGCCCGGTGCCACGCTGATCATAGCGATAGACGGTAAAGCTCTGTTCCAGATGGCCCAAAAACGGCCCCCACACCGGGCAACCGCGATCCAATTCAAGATGCGACAACCAATGCCCCACCCGTACCAGTGGCGGCCCGGATCCATGATGACTGTGGGCAATTGGTTCTCCATCAGTTGAAGAAACCACGCGTATTTGCGGGGCGCTGAAAGGTAGGTTCGGCTTGTCGGGTTTTGATGTGCCCTGCTGTTTCACCTCAACCGCCAAGCGAAAACCGCGCTTCGGCACGGTGCGGATTATCGCCTGAACCTTTCCATTGTCACCCACTGCTGTGCGGGCTGCATTTATGCGTGCGCTGATTGTCGCATCAGACACATTCAGATTGTTCCAGACCCGTTCAATCAGGGTGTCTTTGCTGACCAATTCCCCCTCGGCCCGGATCAGGCAAGCCAATAGCTCATACACCTGCGGCTCCATATGCACGGGGCTATCATCCCGAAGCAATTCGTGACGCAAGTCGTCCAATTCGCAGTGTGCAAATCTATAAATCATAGATGAACCCTTGCTCGGTATTGGCTGATATTGTCAAGAATTTACGCAAAATCGCGACATTGAAAGCAAATGACAAGGTTTTCTAAAGACCTTCTTCAAGCGGCCCTTCGGCGTTTGTGGTGTCATGAAATAGTCACCCACAGGAGAACCCCCATGTCAGTCGATCAAACCGACCACATCAAAACCCGCGCCGATGGATCCATCGACATCGGATTTTATACGCAGCGTGGGCGTATTCTGCGCAGCCGGGCCGCACATGATATGTTGGCCCCCAAAGCTGCCCCGAAACGAAAGCGTGTTCACCCGAGTTGGTTCTGGCGGATATGCAGGCGTTACAGCGCAACCTGATGATCACCCGCCTGATGCTGCGGCCGAGGCATCAAGCAGCTTTGGTGATCACCCCGGAAGCCGAAAACCATGGTGTGGTTCTGCGGTTTCCGGGGATGATTTTCGATCAGTTCGGGATCAGGGCCGGAACAATGGTCACAATCGCCGGGAAGAACCATAAGATCGCCAGGCCCACGACCTGGATCAGCACAAACGGTGCCACCCCACGATAAATATGGCCTGTGGTGACTTCCTTGGGGGCAACGCCACGCAAATAGAACAGCGCAAAGCCAAAGGGCGGTGTCAGGAACGAGGTTTGCAAGTTCACCGCGATCATGATTGTCACCCATTTGGGATCAAACGTACCGCCATAGATCACCGGGCCAACGATGGGGATCACGATATAGATGATCTCAAGGAAATCGAGCGCGAAGCCCAGCACAAAGAGCACAAGCATCACAATCAGAAAGACGGTGAATTCATTGTCAAAGCTCTTGAGGAACTGCTGGATGTAATGCTCTCCGCCAAAACTGATGACCACAAGGTTCAACAGCTGAGAGCCGATCAGAATGGTGAACACCATCGACGTGACCTTGGCGGTTTCGCGCACGACCGGGGTCAACACGCCACCGACAAACAATGTCCAGCAGGCAAACAGCAATCCAAAGACCGCAAAGAGATAGGCCACTTTGGCCACCCCAAAGGCAATCCAGGTTTCCACCGAAACATTCGACACGTTAATCCGCAGATCAAAGTTCACGCCCATCAGTATCGCGATGACGATGGCAAAGGTGGCAAACAATATGATCTTGGGCGAGCGGTCATCATCTCTGAGCTTGCGATAGGCCGCCAGCATGATGGCCCCGCCAGCGCCAAGCGCCGCCGCGGGTGTCGGATTGGTGATCCCACCCAGAATGGACCCCAGAACGGCGACAATCAGAACCAGCGGAGGGAAAACCACGCGGATCAGATCATTCTCGGCCAAACGGGTGGCGGCATGAGCGCAGCCCCACAAGGTCAGCGCCAGAGGAATTGCCAGGATTAGAATAGAGACACCAGAGCTCATCTCCGGGCCAATGAGCAGAATATCTGCCAACAGCCCCAACACGACCCCAAGCCCGCCAACCAACAACGGCGCCGGGCTGGCCGAAGGTTTCGTGCCGCGTGCCACCACCAAAACCAGCGAAAGCAAAAGGAAAATGATGGCAACACCCGTTCCGATCGGGGCAGCAGCGGCAATTTTTTCTACACGCAGCGCGGCGATTTCGTCCTCGCTCAATTGCACCGATTGCTCGACACCGCCCGCATCGTCGATGGCGGTTTGCTCGGCCACGGCGCCATCCCAGACCTCCTGACCATGCAGGTCAATCATCGCAGCCTGACAATCGGGGCTGACATTGGTGCGCAACGACGCCACATTACCTTGTTGGGTATAGCTGTTTATGGTCAGATCTTGCGAGCCAACAACGCCGACCTGCCCTAACATCACTGTGCCGACGATCAACACGACAGGCACCCCAAGAAGCCAGGTAAAGGCTTCGCTGCGCGTGATAGGGTCACCGCTTGACGCCCCCATCTGCACCGCAGGCGCTTTGGTAGGGTTCATCAACGCATAGCCAAATGCATAAAGCGCATACAACAAGGCCAGCAGGATACCAGGCAGCAAAGCCGCCTGAAACAGCGTCCCGACAGAGACAACAGCCGGTTCGCCCAGATAGGTCAACGCATCCGAACAGCCCAATTCCTGGGCGCGATTTTCCTGCGCTACGGAATAAAGGTCACCCGCCAGAGTGCCCAGCAAAACAATTACGATGGATGGCGGAATGATCTGCCCCAAAGTGCCCGAGGCGGCAATAACGCCTGTGGCAATCTCGGGCGAATAGTTGTTTCGCAGCATGGTTGGCAAGCTGAGCAGCCCCATAGTGACCACAGTGGCCCCCACGATCCCGGTTGAGGCCGCAAGGAACGCGCCCACAACCACAACCGACACAGCCAAACCGCCCGGCAATGGCCCAAAGACCCGCGCCATGGTGGTCAGCAGATCATTGGCAATTTTTGAGCGCTCCAGCGTGATGCCCATCAGCACAAACATCAGCACAGCCAGCAAGGTCTCAATCGACTGCCCCGCAAGAACCCGTTCATTGATCCGGTTGACGATGAAGCTGACGTTGCGATCCAGCGCCATTTCCCAGCCACGCGGGAAAACCGGCTCGGCCAAGCGCGGTAGGTCGGGGTACCTGAATGTGGATATGGTTTCTGGTTTTACGCCGGTGGCGACAACATCCTGAAACGCCTGGCTTGAGCTGTCAATCGCCTGGTGAATGAGCAATCCCGCGCTGTCTAGCCCTGCGATGATTGCAAAGGATATGATCCCTGCCCCACCAATGGCAAACGCCACCGGAAAGCCAGAAAGGATGCCCCCGAACAGGCACAGGAAAACAATGATCAGGCCGATCTCGACGCCATCAAGTCCAAACAACATCAGTGCGTCCCCTCATAGGCTTCTTCGCCCTCGCCAAGTGAATCTTTGTTAAGGTATTTGCCCTCACTCGCCGGTCCTTCCTTCCACTCAAGATACGAGCGGTAGAAAAACGCGATCCCATGCAAAAACACCATGCCCGCAAAGCACACGAGCAGGATTTTGAAGAGGAAATAACCGTTAAACCCATTGGGGCTGAAGCCGATGGTTTCTACGTTCCAGCGCACCGCGCGGGATTTCGTGATCAGACGCTCCAACGAGTCGGATGCCGAAGGTTTGGGCGTGATCAAATGGCGCCACATGAAGTACCAGCCGTACATCCAGGTCAGCGTCGCCATGGGCAACATGAAGATCAGGCTGCCAAACATGTCGATCACCCGTTTGGTGCGGAATTTCACCGCCGCATAAAACAGATCAACCCGCACATGGCTGCCCTGAACAAAGGCATAGGTGCAGCACAGGGCCACAACCAGCGCGTTGTAAAACTTCAGCTCCTCGGCCCACCAGCTGATGTCCTTTTCCAGCACAATGCCAAAGGCAAAGGAAATATCCGGCCGGGTGAATACTCGCTGGATAAATACGATGATAATCTGTTGCAACACCATCAACAGGCCGGCCCAGGCAAAGAAGCGGCCAAGCGTGTTGGCAAACCCTTCGAGCACCCGCACACAACCCCACATGAAGGTGTTGCGCCAAAGGCCAATCGCGGTGAAAATCAAGAATATGGTGAAGACCACAAAGAAGAACTCAACCGATCCGCCGTAATAGACGAAGCGCATGATTGCTTCCTTGTTGGACCAATCCAGCCAGAGCGAGGGATGCGTTAACGCGTACCCCAGGTTGTAGAATGCCATCGCGATGCTGCTGAATATCCAGACGACAACGTCGATAAGGGCTGCGAATCCGCCACCGGCAGTTGAATCATCCATGCTTAAGTTCCCAGACTTTTCCCGAAATGCAATCTCCACGCGTCTCGCGTCAAGCGCCACGAGACTTTGGTGGAAAATGCCCCCGCCCGCTGACGGGGGCATCTGATGCGGTCTCGTAGATCAGAGGCCGACGACGCGGTTGCGCTGAGCGAGGAAGGTTCCCTCGGAACGGCTGGCCCATGTGGCCGAACTTTTGAGCGATGTCATGTAGCTGTCATAGCATGACTTGTAGAGGTCATCGTCCATGTTCTGACCGACCACTTCCTCAGCTGCAGCACCGAACGCATCCCAGATCCCGTCTGAGAACTCAAGCACCTGGACACCGCCGGATTGCAGGCGCTGCAAGGCCGCAGCGTTATTCGCCATGAACAATGACATCGTCCACAGGTTGCACGATCGCGTGACGTTCTCGATGATCGTATGATGTGTGGGTGTCAGGCTCTCGTAGATATCGAGATTAAGGTTGAGGTTCAGGTTCGGGCCGGGTTCATGGAAACCACCGGTATAGTAGAACTTGGTGATCTCTTGGAAACCGGCCTTTTCGTCTGCCCAAGGGCCGATCCACTCGGTCCCGTCAATCGCACCCGAGGCCAAGGCCTGATACACTTCCGAACCAGGCAGGTTCTGGACGCTCGCGCCCAGTTTGCCCATCACCTGACCACCCTGGCCTGGCATACGGAACTTGAGACCTTGGAAATCCTCGACACCGTTCATCTCCTTGGCGTACCAGCCGCCGGACTGCGGGCCTGTATTGCCTGCCGGAAATGACTTGAGACCGAAGATTGAATAAAGCTCATCAGCCAGTTCGCGGCCACCGTTATGATCGAACCAGTTGTTGAATTCCTGGAACGTCATGCCAAACGGCACCTGGCTGAAGAACGACAGCGCCGGATGCTGACCCATGAAGTAGTAGTCAACGCCGTGGAACAGGTCCGCCTGTCCCGACGACACTGCGTCGAACACCTCAAAGGCACCGACGAGTTCGCCTGCGGCCTTGAGTTCGACGGTGAGTTGGCCATCAGTGGCGGCTGTGATCGCATCCGCGCAGTATTGTGCGCTGTCGTGCACTCCGGCGAGTCCACGACCCCAGGTCGTCACCATCGTCAGTGTGCGTTTACCTTGTGCATAGGCCGGTGCGGCCAGTGCGGATGCAGCAGCAGCTGTGCCGCCAAGTGCCGAATTCTTTAAAAAAGAACGACGATCCATGTGGTATCTCCTCCCGAGTTTTTATGGTAGCGCGCGAAGGTCACCCCCCGGCGCGGATCGTTGCAAGTGGGCAAACCTTAACGCACCACATCCGGCTTGGGAATACCGAGTACTGCGTAGATTCGGCCTTAAATCCCGTTTATTGGGCCTCCTGCGCCAAATCCGCGTACATGTGGAGGCAAATCTTTGGGAATCTCGACTGATTCCCCCTACTTAGCCCCATAGGCGCTGAGGTCAGACACCCATGCGCATTGTGATCGTGGACGACCACCCGATGCTGGCTAATGTTTTGGACGTATCTGCGCACGGCTGAGACTCACCGCAAGAATATCAAACGCAAGCGTGGTATGTCGTTTGCGGTCGGCCTGACACGCTATGCGATGGAACATGGTGTTTCGCATGGCACCAGCGCGAACCTCTGACACATCTGCGCGGCGCTTTGCCGTAGATTACCGCAGGTAATATGTGGGCCTGCCTTGCGTGCAGACAGTCTGACCGAGTGTGGGTGCATCAAACTGCTTGGCCAAAAAAGACCAATGTGCCGTCTTCATCCGTCACATGGAATTCGCGCTGCCCGTACGCCTGATTGAACGGAGCGCGCACGCGCCCCTCGGGCAAACCTTCTATCGGTCACGCAAACTGTCATAAAGCGCATCAATTCCTGTGACATCGATGTAAAATGAGCCTTCCCTCTCGGAGTGGGACAAATCAACATCAGAGCTGACCTCCACTAGGCGCACGGCCACATCGTCACGACGCAAAAAGGCATAATTGTCGGCCCGAAAGCCCACGGTGAACCCCAGCTTGTCGCAATAGAACGCCACTTGGGCGTCAAGCTTTGTACAAGGGATAAAGGGCGTTATTTGTGTCAATCGCATGATCTAATCCTTTGTGAGCAAACGCATTCATCGTAAAACCACTGGCGAAAGTGTTGATTGTCCCGCCGCGTCCTACCCCCATGATACAGGATATTGCCCCAAGAAACGCCCCAAATTCATGTTTTAAAACGATATTCATGCCTAAATCACGTGACCAGACTCACGGCGCGACCCTGGCTGGCGCAACAAATGCAAAGATAACGCCCTGTTTGCGACATTTTTTTGGATAACCCGGTTGACGCCCTGTGCCCCTGCTCATAATCTCTCGCAGACGCAGCATGAAGGAGTCGGCGTAATGACCGAACTAGTCGTGATCGTGAGCAAATGGCGCATGGGCCGGTAACGGCAACCATATTGGTCCCCCATGCGCCCCCGAAAGATCGGGGGCTTTTTTATGTGCGTAAGAAAATATGTGATGTCATGAACGGAGCGAACAAATGACACGTCAAATGACCGGAGCGAAAATGGTAGTTCAAGCCCTGAAGGATCAGGGTGTGGATGTCGTATTCGGATATCCTGGCGGCGCTGTGCTACCGATTTATGACGAGGTGTTTCAGCAAAACGACATTCAGCACATCCTTGTTCGTCATGAACAGGGGGCTGTGCATGCGGCCGAAGGCTATGCCCGCTCGACCGGCAAACCCGGTGTTGTTCTGGTCACCTCTGGCCCCGGCGCCACAAATGCGGTGACGGGCCTGACGGATGCGCTGCTGGACAGTATCCCGATCGTGGTTCTGACCGGTCAGGTGCCGACTTTCATGATCGGCACGGACGCCTTTCAGGAGGCCGACACTGTGGGCATCACCCGCCCCTGCACCAAGCACAACTGGCTGGTGTCAGACACCTCTGCGCTGGCGGACACCATTCATCAGGCCTTCCATGTGGCCACATCTGGCCGCCCAGGCCCGGTGTTGGTGGATATTCCCAAGGATGTGCAGTTTGCCACCTCCGGCTATACCCCCCCCAACAAGGCGCGGGTCAGCCATTATCAGCCCCAGGTCAAGGGCGATATGGAGGCGATCACTGAACTGGTTGAAGCCATTGAACAGGCCAAACGCCCGGTCTTTTATACCGGCGGTGGGGTGATCAACTCAGGGACAGCGGCCAGCCAGCTTTTGCGCGAGTTGGTCGATGCCTCTGGCATTCCTGTCACCTCAACCCTGATGGGGTTGGGCGCCTATCCGGCCAATGGCAAAAACTGGATCGGTATGTTGGGCATGCATGGGCTGTATGAGGCCAATATGGCCATGCACGACTGTGATTTGATGATCAACATCGGCGCACGGTTTGATGACCGGATCACTGGGCGCCTGGATGCCTTCAGCCCCGGATCAATCAAGGCGCATATTGATATTGACCCCTCCTCGATCAACAAGGTGATCAAGGCCGACATTCCGATTGTGGGCGATATTGCCCATGTGCTTGAGGATGTTCTGAAGGTCTGGAAAGCGCGTGGCCGCAAGGTGAACGGCGAGGCGATCCAGAAGTGGTGGGCCACGATTGATGACTGGAAAAAGGTCGATTGCCTTGCCTATACGCAAGACACCAAAGTGATCAAACCTCAGCACGCGCTTTCGCGGCTTGAGGCGCTGACCAAGGACCATGACCGCTATATCACCACCGAAGTGGGCCAACACCAAATGTGGGCCGCGCAATACCTGCATTTCAATGACCCGAACCGCTGGATGACATCCGGGGGCTTGGGCACCATGGGGTACGGGTTTCCGTCGTCCATCGGCGTGCAGATGGCGCACCGGGATGCCTTGGTGATCAACGTCGCCGGTGAGGCCTCCTGGCTGATGAACATGCAGGAAATGGGCACAGCCGTGCAATTCCGCCTGCCGGTGAAACAGTTCATCATGAACAACGAACGCCTCGGCATGGTGCGCCAATGGCAGGAATTGCTGCACGGCGAGCGCTATTCGCATAGCTGGTCCGAGGCCCTGCCCGACTTCGTGAAACTGGCCGAAGCCTTTGGCGCAAAGGGCATTCAGTGCAAAGACCCGGCTGATCTGGATGATGCCATCCTTGAGATGATCAACCACGATGGTCCGGTGATCTTTGATTGTCTGGTTGAGAAACATGAAAATTGCTTCCCGATGATCCCCTCGGGCGAGCCGCACAACAAAATGCTGCTGGGTCAGGCCTCGACCAAGGATGCCATCGGCGCCAAAGGCGCGGTGATGGTCTGATCTGGATCGGATGGGTGAAATCACGCATCCTACATCTCATTCGAAGGGTGTGTGATTGCACGCACCACACCACAAGGAAAACGATATGTCCGCTCTGAAAATCAAAAAAGGTGCCAACAAGCATTCCGCCTATAACCTGCGCCCCACATTCTCGGATGTGGTGGAGCGGCACACATTGGCGGTGATTGTAGATAATGAACCGGGTGTTCTGGCGCGGGTGATTGGCCTGTTTGCCGGGCGTGGCTATAACATCGACAGCCTGACCGTGGCCGAAATTGATCAACTTGGTCACCAGTCACGCATCACCATTGTCACCACCGGCACGCCACAAGTGATCGAACAGATCAAGGCGCAGTTGGGCCGTATCGTGGTGGTGCATGAGGTGCATGACCTCACCGTCGAGGGCCGCTCGGTTGAGCGGGAACTGGCGCTGCTCAAGGTCGAAGGTGAAGGTGACAAACGGGTCGAGGCCCTGCGGCTGGCGGATATTTTTCGCGCCAATGTGGTGGACAGCACGCTGGACAGCTTTGTGTTTGAAATCACCGGCACGCCTGAAAAAGTCGATGCTTTTGCCGACCTCATGCGCCCCTTGGGCCTTGTGGATATGGCCCGTACCGGCGTGGCGGCATTGCCGCGCGGCGTATGACCTAAGCGACGCTGAGCGCGGCGAACCGGTGCCTTTGGTGTCGCTCTCCCTGGTTTGACATGGCTCAACGCCGCCTGCATGGATATGCAATATTATGTCCCTCACACTAACAAAAGTGAGGGAAAACCCATGTATACAAATATCCTGTTGCCCGTTCTTTTTGACAAAGACCACGACACCGAAGTCTCTTTTCAGATCGCCCAGGCACTTGCCGGGAAGGATGCCAGATTCACTGTGGCGCATGTGGTGGAAAACATCCCGTCCTATGCCGCGGTTGAGATCCCCGAACAGGTGTTCACCAACAGACGCGCTGAGGCAAAAGAAGCGCTCAGCGCCCTTGCACAAAAACTGCCCGGTGCGTCATCCACCCTTATTTCTGGCCATGCCGGGCGCACGATCGTGCAATACGCCAATGATCATGACATTGATTGCATCATACTGGCCTCACACAAACCCGGACTTGAGAACTTTTTCCTTGGCTCCACCGCTGATCGCGTGGTGCGTCACGCCAAATGTGCCGTGCATGTGATCCGGTGAGGGCCGGGCAGTTGCAAGCGCTCCTTGGTCGCAGACATGCAAAACGCGTCGCAGATTGACGGGTTGGTTATGCAAAATCTTGCTTAGGTGGTCGCATCATCTGCCAGGAGCGACTGCCATGACCACTCAGCTAACTGACCTCTCCAGCGTCCGCACCACAGTGGACAAGGCCAATGGCCTGCCCAATGCCCATTATATTGATGAGGCGGTTTTTCAGGAGGAAAAGCACGCCCTGTTGTTCAGCCAATGGGCCGGGCTGGCGGTGGCTGCTGATGTACCGGAAAATGGCGATGCCAAGCCGATCGAATTTTTGGGCATGCCTTTGTTACTGCTGCGCGACAAAGATGGCGATGTGCGTGTCTTTCAGAACATTTGCCGCCACCGGGGCATGATCCTGGTTGAAGAGCCGCGCAAGATCGAAGGCGCCATTCGCTGCCCCTATCATTCGTGGTGCTATTCAACCAAGGGCAAGCTGGTTTCAACACCCCATGTGGGCGGGCCGGGCCATAACACCCACGACAGCATTGATCGTGATACTCTGGGCCTGAATGAGGTGCGCAGCCACATCTGGCGCGATGTGGTGTGATCAACGTCTCTGGCGATGCGCCTGCGTTTGAAGAGGTGCATGCCGATTTGCTGCAACGCTGGTCCGACTTTGAAAAACCGCTTTATCATGGCGGCGCGGACAGCAGATTTCAGCTGGGGGTCAAAACCAACTGGAAACTGGCGGTCGAAAACTACTGTGAAAGCTATCACTTGCCTTGGGTGCATCCCGGCCTGAACAGCTATTCGCGGCTTGAGGATCACTATCACATTGAAAACCCAGGTCAATTTTCGGGCCAGGGCACGATGGTTTATCGCCAGCTCAAGGGCGAGGCCGGAAATGTGTTTCCCGACTACAACGGCGTTGGTGACAAATGGGATGAGCAGGCAGAATATATCGCCGTCTATCCCAATGTGTTGCTGGGGGTGCACCGTGATCATTCCTTCGCCATCCTGCTTGAGGCGAAATCCACCGAAGAAACACTGGAACATGTGCATCTTTATTACTCCGTTCCAGACACTGACGCGCACCTGCGGGCGAAAAACTCAGCCCTTTGGAAGGATGTGTTTGAGGAAGACATCTTTGTTGTCGAAGGCATGCAAAAAGGCCGCCATGTTCCGGGTTTTGACGGCGGGCGGTTTTCGCCTGTGATGGACAGCCCCACCCATTGTTTTCATGATTGGGTGGCCGACAAAGTGCTGAGCCATCGCGCGCAAACGCAGGCTCAGGCGCAGGCCGCTGAATGAGCAAGGCCTTAGATGCGGCCATGATCGCAGCACACGCGGCACATGATCAGAGCGCATTGATCCGGCTTTACACACAGGCCGCGAATGAGGCCAACGCCATTGACGCCGCTTGTTTTTACCTGACCCATGCCTATGTGTTTGCCCTTGAGGCCGGCGCGCCAGAGGCCCCTGCCCTGCATGCCCGCCTAAAGGAACATGGGCGCGAGGCCTGAGCCGCACATTTGCGAAGTTGCATCTTTTGGCCAAAAATTTCCCCGCCAGAGGCATGACCTCTTTTACATCGCCCGCAACCTTTGTACGACAGGATCAAAGAGGACGGCGAATGATCTATCAAAGCGCACAAGACTGGCAGGATGCCCCGCATAAGCGGGTGCTCTTTTATGGGATGTCAGGGCTGGGAAAGACCCATGTTTCAAACATGTTACGCGCGCAAGGTGACTGGTTTCACTATTCCATAGATTACCGCATCGGCACCCATTACCTGGGCGAACGCATTGCCGACAACGCGAAATCCCACGCCATGAAGGTGCCCTTCCTGCGTGATCTGTTGATGAGTGACAGCATTTATATCGGCTCAAATATCACCTTCAACAATCTGGCCCCGGTTTCATCATGGCTGGGCAAGCCCGGTGACAGCGCCAAAGGTGGAATGGCCATTGCAGAATACACCAAACGCCAGCAACAGTTTCGCCAGTCCGAAATTGGCGCCCTGCGTGACACCAGCTATTTCATTGAGCGCGCGCAATCGCTTTATGGCTATCCACATTTCATCTGCGATACCGGCGGGTCTATCTGCGAATGGGTCGATGGGGATGATCCCGATGACAGCCTGCTGCTTGATCTGTCACAGCATTGTTTGCTCGTGTTGATAAAAGGCGACGAGGCCCATACTCAGGAACTTATCCGCCGCTTTGATAAAGCCCCCAAACCCATGGCCTATCAGCCCGAATTTCTGCTTCAGGCCTGGAACGATTACCTGAACGAGGCCGGTGTAACTGAAGACAAGGTTGACCCCGATGCCTTTATCCGCTGGGCCTATGCTCGTGCTCTGGCCCACCGCGCCCCGCGCTATGGGGCAATGGAGAAATGGGGCGTGAGTGTCACCGCCGATGAAATAGCCGCTGTGAGCACCGCACCCGAATTTGAGATGCTGATAGCCAACGCCCTTGCGCGCCGCGGCTAGTCGCCTATCTGTTCCTAAACACTCAAGAAAGTCAGCTCGATGCCCATCAAGATCCCCGCCAACCTGCCCGCCTATGACGTGTTGACGCGCGAAGGTGTGATGGTGATGGATGAGGATCAGGCGGCCCGCCAGGACATCCGCCCATTGCGCATTGCGCTGCTCAACCTGATGCCCAAGAAGATCCAGACGGAAAACCAGTTTGCCCGGCTGATCGGGGCCACCCCATTGCAGATCGACTTTGCCTTGATCCGCATGACCGAGCATCGCACCCGCAACACCGCCGCTGAGCATATGAAAAGCTTTTACCGCCCGTTCTCGGATGTTCTGGCCTCGGGTGAAAAATTTGACGGGCTGATCATTACCGGCGCCCCGATTGAGCGCCTCGATTTCACAGACGTCACCTATTGGGACGAATTGCGCCGCGTGTTCGACTGGACCCAGACCCATGTGCATTCCACCTTTGCGGTGTGCTGGGGCGGGATGGGTATGATCAACCACTTCCACGGCGTAAATAAGCATATGCTGGATGCCAAGGCCTTTGGCTGTTTTCGCCATCGCAACATGGCCCCTGCCTCACCTTATCTGCGTGGGTTTTCGGATGAATGTGTGATCCCTGTCAGCCGCTGGACCGAGATGCGCCAGTCCGAGATTGATGCAGCCACCGGCCTCACCACACTGCTGGCCAGTGACGAGGTTGGCCCTTGCCTGGTGCAGGATGCAACGCATAACGCGCTCTATATCTTTAACCATCTGGAATATGACAGCGGCACACTGAAACAGGAATATGACCGCGATGTTGAGACAGGCACGCCGATCAATGTGCCGTGCAATTATTATCCCAATGATGATCCCTCGCAGCCACCACAAAACCGTTGGCGCAGCCACGCACATCTGCTTTATGGCAACTGGCTGAACGAGATATACCAAACGACCCCCTTCGGCCTGCATTCCGGCAATGGTTAAGGGTATGGTTTATATTGGGTTTCCGGCCACCCTTTGGATGGTCGCCCTCTACCGGGCCGCCAGCCGCGCTTGAATGCTCAGCTGCGTGATCCGCATTTGCATCACATCCTCTAACACCCCATAGTGACCCCAAAAAAGGAGAGGCCCATGGAGCTGCCATTTGACGGCGCGATCAGCACCTATTTTGAATCTGAGGCCCCCGAAGACGTGCGCAATGCGATCAAGCGCTCCGACAAGGGTGATATTCTGTCAACGGGTTATCCTCATAGCGAACGGATGTCGCGCAAAGCCTATGAGAAAGAGATGTTGGCCCTGCATATTGAACTGGTGAAAATGCAAGCCTGGGCCAAGGAAACCGGCGCGCGTATCGCCATCGTGTTTGAGGGCCGTGATGCGGCTGGAAAAGGCGGTACAATCAAACGCTTCCGGGAAAACCTTAATCCTCGGGGGGCGCGGGTTGTGGCCCTGTCAAAACCCTCGGATGTGGAGAAAACACAGTGGTATTTCCAGCGCTACATTGATCACTTACCATCCGGTGGCGAGATCGTGTTTTTTGACCGCTCATGGTACAATCGCGGCGTCGTGGAAAAGGTGTTTGGCTTTTGTGATGACGACCAGCGCGCGCATTTTTTCACCCAGACGCCTGACTTTGAAAAAATGCTGGCGGACGAAGGTATTCACCTGTTCAAGTTCTGGCTAAACGTTGGGCGGGCCGAACAATTGCGCCGTTTTTTGAAACGTGAAAGCGACCCGTTGAAACAATGGAAACTCAGCTGGATCGACGTGGAGGGCCTGAAGAAATGGGATGCCTACACCACCGCAATTGGCGAAACATTTGAGCACACCCACACCGATTACGCGCCCTGGACCATCATCCGCTCAGACGACAAACGCCGTGCTCGTCTGGCGGCCATGCGCCGGGTTCTGAGCGCGCTGGAGTATACGCACAAAGACGCCCATGCCATCGGCCAGATTGACAGCGCCGTCTCAGGCGGGCCCGAGGTTTGGGATGGCTAAACGCGGCTATCATCACGGCAACCTGCGCCAAGCCCTGGTCGAGGCCGCACTCGCGTTGATCGAGGCGAAAGGCCCAACAGGGTTTACCCTATCCGAGGCGGCCAAGCAGGCGGGCGTCACCCCGGCGGCGGTCTATCGCCATTTTGCCGGGCGCGAGGATCTGATCGCCGAAGCCGCGCGCCAAGGGTATGAGATTTTTACTGATGTGATGCAGTTTGCCTATGACAAAGGGCAGCCCTCGGCGCTGGCGTCATTTGAGGCCACGGGGCGGGCTTATCTCGCCTTTGCCCGCAAATATCCGGGCCATTATATTGCGATGTTTGAATCAGGTATTTCGGTCAACCGCACGCCTGAACTGGCCGCCGTATCGGCCCGCGCCCGAGACGTTCTGGAACGCGCTGCCACGGACCTCAGTCAGCATATCCCACCCGAAAAGCGCCCGCCTGCGTCTATGTTCTCGGCTCACATCTGGGCGTTAAGCCACGGTGTGGTCGAACTTTTCGCGCGCAACTCTCCGGGCACGAACTCGCCGTTTTCACCCGAGGATTTGTTGGAAAGCGGTATTGGCGTTTATCTGCGGGGGCTGGGGTTGGTGGCGCCGGATGAATAGGACTCCCACCCTATCCGGGCATGTGATCACTGATTAGTTTTTCCACCCGGTCCAACTCGCTCATATCAGGCACGCTTGACAACAATGGCGCGATTTCACGGATCACCTCCAACGGTTGATCCCACCATTTTAATTCCTGTAAACGCGCGCATATGTCTTCGCTAAAGCGATGCTTCAAATGCCGCGCGGGGTTGCCGCCGACCATCTCATAGGCGCCCACGTTCTTGGCCACAGTGGCATTGGCCGCAATCACAGCGCCATCACCGATGGTAACGCCGGACATGATCGTCACCTTTGAGCCGATCCACACGTCATTGCCGATCACCACATCGCCATTGGTCTGGCTGCTGTTGGGAATATCAAATTCGCCCAAGGCTTTGCGGAACACCTGCCCGAAGGGAAATGTCGTGCCCCAATCCGCCCGGTGATTGCCCCCCAAAAACACCTGCAACCCGCCCGCGATGGAACAGAATGATCCAATCTCCAGATTGGCCCCCTCGCCCCATTGGTACACATCCGCATGTTCATAGCCATAGGTGAAGCGCCCGACGCTGATCTGGCTTTGGCCGATCTCTTGCGTTTTGGTTTCGCCCGCTTTGTTGGGCTGATTTTGCAACCGGTTGCTTTGCTGGCCCCACAGAAGTTTCATCGTGTCATCCTCCACTCGGGCCAGTTTACACCGCACCGGGCGTCATACCAGCCTCAAACCAGTGCACATGAAAAAGGGCCACCCAAATGGGCAGCCCTTTCGCAAATCTTGAACCAGCAGCTTAACGCTTGGAGAACTGGAAGCTGCGGCGCGCTTTGCGCTTACCGTATTTCTTGCGTTCCACCACGCGGCTGTCGCGGGTCAGGAAGCCGGCGGCTTTCAGCGCGCCACGCAAGGAGGGGTCATACAGTTGCAACGCTTTGGAAATGCCGTGCTTTACCGCACCGGCCTGCCCCGAAAGACCACCACCTTTGACAGTGGCCATCACGTCAAACTGATCGCTCACACCGGCCACTTCGAACGGCTGGCGCAGGATCATCTGCAACACAGGGCGAGCGAAATATTTGGTGTAGTCGATGAAATTGCCTTTGGCGTCACGCACCAGAACCTTGCCGGAACCGGGTTTGATCCAGACACGGGCAACCGCATCTTTACGTTTGCCGGTGGCATAGGAGCGGCCCAGCTCGTCACGGACAGGCTCACGGTTGATTGCAGCGTCTACAACGGCTGCGGCTTCTACGCCTTCAGCAACAGCTTCGAGGCCTTCGAGGGATTTGATTTCTTCAGTCATCAGCTCGCCACCCGGGTGTTTTTCTTGTTCATGGATTTCACATCCAGCACGTCAGGGCTTTGCGCCTCGTGGGGATGCTCTGCACCTGCATAGACGCGCAGGTTGGTCATAATCTGACGGCTCAGACGGTTGCCCGGCAGCATGCGCTTGACCGCTTGGGTCACAACACGTTCTGGGTATTTGCCTTCCAGGATCTGGCCGGTGGTGCGTGATTTGATCCCGCCCGGATGGCCCGTGTGCCAGTAGTTCGGCTTTTCACGTTTGTTGCCGGTCAGCTGAATTTTGTCAGCATTGATGACAATCACGTTGTCGCCGGTATCCATATGAGGAGTGAAGGTGGCTTTGTGTTTGCCGCGCAGGCGGGTGGCGACGATCGCAGCAAGACGGCCCAGAACAACGCCTTCGGCGTCAATCAGGATCCATTTCTTGTCGATGTCTGCCGGTGTTGCAGAATAGGTTTTCATGTCTCGTCCCTTTTGGGGTGGTGTTTGATCGGTGCGTTCTACCTGATCCCATGGTCCAGTCAAGGGGCACCTACCCTTATTATGTCCGTGATTTCAATGCGTTACAAAATAGGTATTATTATACCCCATCAAAAATCCACATTCACCGGTGGTTGCGCCAGCAATTGAGACATTTTTTCAAACGCGGCCAGATCATCCGCGCGTGGAAAGGGCGGATTGAGGCTAATGCGCAAGGCATTGGGGGCCGCACCATCGGGCAATGCAAATTCGTCCGAGGCTTTGATTTGAATACCCATATCCCCGCACGCCCGCGCAAAACTGGACCCACGCCAGCCCTGAGGCAACTTCAGCCAGATGAACGGCACATCAGGGCGCCAGGCTATATCCCATTTGCCCAAAACATTGACCGCATCCTTGACCCGGTGCAGCGTTGTGGCCTGAACTTTGCGACGTATGTCCTCGGCCTCACCGGATTGCATCAACCCCGCACAAAGATCCATGATCGGTTGGGGCAGGCCATAAAAGGACGATTGCGCCACCTGCCGGGCATTGGCCGCTTGGCCCTGCGGTGCCACCGAATACCCAAACCGCACGGCCGCCGACACTGTCTTGGTCAGCGATGAAATGAACCAGGCGCGCTCGGGGCATATCGCTCTATAGGCGGGTTCTTCGGGGCGGGTGATACAGTGGCAATCATCTTCGATAATCTGAAGTTGGTACTTCTGCGCCACCTGTGCGATCTCTTGTTTGCGGGCCAGAGTGGTGCGAATGGTGGTGGGGCTATGCACCTCTGCCGCGGTCAAAAACACCTGCCCGCCGTGTTTGCGCAACGCCTCTTCCAGGCGGTCCGGGCGCACACCCTCAGCGTCCATTTCAACCCCGACCAGCTGCGCGCGCAGCAAACGGGCGGCATGGCGGACCCCCGGATAGGCCAGTTCTTCGGTCAGGATCACCGGGTTTGGCCCATGCAACACCGCTTGCAATGCCATGATAACCGAGTTTTGCGCCCCAAGGCCCAGCACGATGTCATCCTCGCTTACACGGCCGATCCTGTCGGCACCGATCCAGCGCACAACGGCGCGACGCGCAGCAATATCTGTAAACTGTGTTGGATAATCAATATAAAGGTTGGTGTTTTGCTGGCTTAAGCGGCCAAGCTGGCGGCGGATCGCTTGGTCTTGCCCGACATCAGGCACACGGACACCACGAAAATTATGAGCCTCGGGCGACACCATTGATATCAACGATTCCGGGGCGGCTTCGACCACCAGATCACCGCGCACAAAGGTACCGCGCCCAACGGCGGTTTCGACCAGTCCCTCATCAGCGGCAATCTTGTAGGCGCGCGCCACGGTTCCCGGCGTGATGCCCAACTGCCAGGCCAATTCCCGCACGGGTGGCATTTTATACCCCGGCTCCAGCGCGCCCGAGCGGATCGCTCCGCGCATGGATTGTACCAATACAATGTACTTGGATTCTACCGAATCCCTCAAATCAGGGGGCCATATTGTATCAGTCACAATGTTTTCCTAGCAGAACAATTCAAGAATCACTATCTAGACGCTACGCAATCTGACGGATTGTATCAATATCATACTAGTACAATGCAGGAGACTCGAGACAATGGCCCCCCTCACCCCAACACACAGCACAGCTTTGACGCAGCTTTCAGCGCGCAGCACCCTGCCGTTCGTGTCACAGGTGGCAATCAAGGTCGCCTATCTCGCTCTTTTGTGGACGCAGCGCAGCCGCACGCGCAACTCCCTGCGCACCCTGCCCGATAGCGTGCTGCGTGACATCGGCCTTACGCCACACGAAACACGCGCGGAATGCCGCAAATGGTTTTGGAGGCCGTAACGTTCCCCGTGACGGATCTCTTCCTACTGGGCCGAAGTTCGCTTCGGCCCATTTTTTGTGGGAGGGTCACTCCATGCCAATGGCCCCGATCAGGCGATAATCCACGCCCTCCCCGGTCACGCAAAGGCTCCAGTGCTCATTGTTTTGCGTTCCACTGCATAGATTGCCCTTCTCATCTGGTTCACGGCAACAGCATGGTCGCAAGGCGTATCATCCCGCTTTTGGCGGGATGGAATAGGTCATTGATGCGCGCGCCACGGGCTGATCCATACCGGCCGAGAAAATCAACACCTCGCCGACGGCCAACACCCGGCCCATCTTTAGCAAACGGCATTCTGCGATCAAATCAGCGTCAGCCACAGGTTTACGCATGAAATCAATCGAACAATTGGTGGTCACGGCCAGCGCCTCGCGTCCGATCATCGCCAGCACGGCCAGATAGACCGATACATCCGCCAGCGCAAAGATCGACGGGCCAGACACCGTACCACCGGGGCGCAAATGCCGCTCGCCCACATTCAGGCGGGTACGAATGCGCATATCGGCCACTTCTTCGATCGTGAATTCTCCGCGCACCTGGGGAAAAACATCATCCAGATATTCCGTCAATTCCTCTGCCGTCAGTTTCACCATGCTTGCTCTTCCTCTGCTCGTTTCGCTAAGAAGGACATAACACGACAGGAGATACAAGATGGCGATCCTTGAACGCAATGACACAGGCGCGATTGCCCGCCTGACACTGAACGCCCCGGAAAAGCTGAATGCTCTCAGTGATGCGATGCTGGCGGCATTACAATCCGAATTTGATGCGTTGGCACAAGACAGCCAAATCCGGGCTGTGATCCTGTCTGGCGCAGGAAAAGCGTTTTGTGCGGGCCATGACCTGAAGGAAATGACCGCCGGGCGCCAATCGCAGGACAATGGGCGCGCCTATTTCGCCGATCTGTTCACACGTTGCGCCAAGGTGATGACATCCATCCGCACCCTGCCCCAGCCGGTGATTGCGCAGCC
>JGI24025J20009_10000531_pt1 | contig 29640 bp, 26 predicted proteins | sample Cruoilmetagenom3_FD_20009 | JGI IMG/M metagenome (IMG submission 20009) | reverse complement strand
AGCCGATACTTCGTTCCTACGCGCATTACCCTTTGTGGGAACCGCGGGTGCCATTGGTTCTTTCTGCACGTCGCCCGACCCGCAATGTGGACAGGAAACCAGCCCTTGTTCGAGTTGTTTAGCGAAGTCGCCTGAAGACCCAAACCAGCCTTCAAAGCGGTGGCCATCCTGACAAGAAAGGTCATACACAATCATGGGCCGTCCTAATTGGGCATTGAGCGACGATTGGCAAGGCTGGGCAATTGTTCTCTGACGGTTTCAATCTCGTCCAGATCAAGGTCACAAAATCCCAACCCGGCATTCTCGCCGCCCATATCCAGCAAAATTTTACCCCACGGATCAATCACTAGGGAGTGCCCATAGGTTTCGCGCCCATCTTCATGTGTCCCAACTTGCGCTGCAGCAATGACGAAGGCACTTGCCTCAATCGCTCTGGCCCGCAGCAGGACATGCCAATGATCGCGGCCCGTGGGAACGGTGAATGCAGCCGGGATAGAAATTGCATCAACTTGCGCCCTTCCCAGTGCTTCGAACAATGCCGGGAAGCGCATGTCGTAACACACCGCCAGCCCCAATTTTCCCAGAGGAGTGTCTTCGACAGTCACTACTTTATCGCCAGGTGCATAAGCGGTGGATTCGCGCCAAGTTTCACCCGTTGACAATGCAACGTCGAACATATGCATTTTGTCGTAATGACCAGCCAAATCTCCGGACGCATCAATCACAAAGCTACGATTGACCCACCGATCATCATTGCCTTGCTGTAAGGGCAATGATCCAAGCGCAACGCAAATGCCATTCTCGCGAGCAGCGCTTTGAACAGCACTCAAGACATGGTCCTGATCCTGGAAGGATATCTTTTCTGCCGCACGTTTGCGGTCCCGATCCAGCATGCCTGCCATTTCGGGGGTAAACAGCATCTGCGCCCCGCCCCTCTTTGCCTTAGCGATTGCATCAACGATGACCTCAGCATTGGCAGCAGGGTCAACGCCGCTGGTCATCTGAAGGATCCCGATACGCATGCGTTAGCCAGCCAACAATGCGTCGAGCTTGCCGGAAGATTCCAGCGCGGCCAGTTCGTCTGATCCGCCAACATGGGTATCGCCTATGAAGATTTGCGGCACTGTCCGGGCACCAGGTGCGCGTTCCATCATTTTGTCGCGCTTTGGCCCGCCCATGGTTATGTCAAACTCTTCAAACTCGACCCCCTTATTCTCCAACAAACTCTTGGCGCGATAGCAAAAGCCGCAACCGAATTTGGTGTAAATGTCTACTTTTGGAGAGGCCATTTTAAATCCTTGAATTTGCGTCTGTATCGCCCCGCCGTGAATGTCTTGAAAGCGGAAATTACGATTACTATCTAGGGAGTGCTCGGGATTGCCGCAATGGGATCCTGCAGCGCTTAGCCGGATGCTGCTTTGTGCAGGTCCATCATATATCAGATTGCTCAACAGAGGATTTGTTAAATGTCACGACTTGATTTTACCCCTTATCGCCGCACGACCGTTGGTTTCGATCATCTCTTTGACCTTCTCGAGGGCCAAGGCCGCAATGCTTCGGGCGATAATTACCCCCCTTTTAATATCGAGCGCCGTGGTGATGAGAATTACCGCATCACGCTGGCTGTCGCGGGTTTCCGGCCCGAAGACCTCGATATAACCGCGCAACAAAACTTGCTCACCATCTTGGGACGCAAACGCGATGAAGATGGCGTTACAGTAGACATGTTGCATGTCGGTATTGCCAATCGCGGTTTTGAACGCCGTTTCGAACTGGCAGACTACGTCCGCGTGGAGAACGCAGGGTTGGCTGACGGATTGCTTACCATCGATCTGTTGCGCGAAGTGCCAGAGGCAATGAAGCCCAAGAAGATCGCCGTAAATGGCGGTACTAAATTGGAAGCGGTGCCATCAGGCGACACGTCAGACGACAGCACTGCAGCTGCCTAAGCACTTCAAGAACAGACTAACTTGAGAATCAAGTGGGGGCGAACCGTTAGGCTCGCCCCCGCGACGTACTCGCCGCCTTGACCGGATCCCACCGTCCGGGTCGCAGAAGACGGTCAAATCCGGGCCAAGCTTTCGCGAACTGGCTTTTCAGCCAATCCAACAACTTGTTGGTAACCGCATTTTGCCCCAACGGAGTTAGGGCCCGAGCCGAAATCTAGGGTCAACTGCTTTGATTACGCAAGATAATTCTGTCAAATTTGTAACTAAACGACACAATCGCCCCGTCTCGGGACAAAATTGTTTAAAAGCGTCACTATACTAGGCGCGATTGCTTCACCGCCGCAGCAACGAATCCGGCGAACAAAGGATGTGGATCAAATGGCTTTGACTTCAGTTCCGGGTGGAACTGTACGCCAACAAACCATGGATGATCAGGCCGTTCTACAATCTCGGGAAGCAGGCCGTCGGGTGACATGCCAGAGAAAACCAGTCCCTGACCTTCCAAGCTCTCTCGGTAAGCCGAGTTCACTTCATAACGGTGACGGTGGCGTTCAGAGATCGTCGTCTCACCACCATATATCTGCGACACATGGCTGTTGGCGCCCAATTTTGCGTCATAGGCACCAAGTCGCATGGTCCCGCCCAGGTCGCCGCCTGCTTCGCGGGTTTGCAGACCTTCTTCAGTCATCCATTCAGAGATGATCCCGACGACGGGTTCGCTTGCCTCGCCAAATTCTGTGGAAGATGCGCCCTCAATACCAGCAGCGCGCGCGCCTTCGATACAAGCCATTTGCATACCCAGGCAGATACCAAAGAACGGCACCTTATGTTCTCGCGCAAACCGAACACTAGCAATCTTGCCCTCTGCACCACGTTCGCCAAAGCCACCGGGCACCAGAATGCCGTGCAGAGGTTCAAGCTGGGCCACGATGTCGCTATCTTCGCCTTCGAAGACCTCGGCATCAATCCAGCGCAAATTGACCTTCACACGGTTAGCCATCCCGCCATGGACCAGCGCTTCATTGAGCGATTTGTAAGCATCTTGGAGGCCGACATATTTGCCAACCACGCCAATCGTCACCTCACCTTCAGGGTTGAAATAACGGTCGGTGACATCATCCCAGCGCGACAAATCAGGCTCAGGCGCGTCGGTGATGCCAAAGCCGCGCAGAACTTCGCTGTCGAGGCCCTCACGGTGGTATTGCAGCGGGACTGAGTAAATCGATGGCGCATCAAGCGCCTGAATAACGGCCTCAACCCGGACGTTACAGAATTGCGAGATCTTGCGCCGGTCACTGGCCGGCAATTCGTGCTCGCTGCGGCACAGCAGAACATCGGGCTTGATGCCCAAAGAGGCCAATTCCCGCACAGAGTGCTGCGTGGGCTTGGTCTTCAATTCCCCAGCGGCCGCGATATAGGGCACCAAAGTTACGTGAACACTGAGCGTTTGCAGCGGTTCAAGCTCGTTACGAAGCTGCCTGATGGCCTCCATAAAGGGCAAAGATTCGATATCGCCAACTGTGCCGCCAATCTCGCACAGGACAAAATCCAGATCATCGACATCAGCCAAAGCAAATTCTTTGATCGCATCGGTCACATGCGGGATCACCTGAACAGTAGCCCCCAGATAGTCGCCTCGCCGCTCCCGCGTAATTATGTCGCGATAAATACGACCGCTGGTCACATTGTCGCTCTGCTTGGCAGAAACGCCTGTAAAGCGCTCGTAGTGACCCAAATCAAGATCGGTTTCCGCCCCATCATCGGTGACGTAAACTTCGCCGTGTTGATACGGACTCATCGTGCCCGGATCGACATTGAGATAGGGATCAAACTTGCGAATGCGGACTTTATAGCCCCGCGCCTGCAATAGAGCCGCGAGGCTCGCTGCCATAAGGCCTTTGCCGAGCGAGGAGACCACGCCGCCGGTGATAAATATGTACCGCGCCATGGGAGTTGAGCCTTAAGCCCCTAATTGGATTCGGCCAAGCGAAATGGCATCATTGTCATGACGCAATCCACAGAACTGTCGAAAAAAAGCTTACTGAGTAACGTCAGCCAACGGATCATCATTGGTTTCAGGTGCGGTTTGCGCTGGAGCGCCCGTCAAAGGATCAATCGCCAAAGGATCGATCGGCGCCTCTGATGCAACATTGCGATCCAGAGTTGATGAAATCTCGTCAGTTCCGGTCGTTTTCACCGCAACAGCAGCAAGTGCAATCGACAGGGCAACAAAAACCACCGCCAGCCATTTCGTGGCGCGGGTCAAAAAGTCTGCCGCACCGCGAGCGCCCATAACGCCGCCCGGGCTACCGCCAATGCCCAAACCGCCACCTTCAGAGCGTTGCATAAGGATCACGCCCACAAGAGCGGCGGCAACGATGGCCTGAAGGACAGTCAGAAACAGAAAAAGCGACATAGAACTCAACTCAATTGCAATGTGACGGGCATTTAGGGATGCTAAACTGTTTCGGCAAGGCGTTTGGACCGATTGAACCGAGCGGCGTGCCCAATCTAATCCAGTCGATTAGGATCAGCTGTCCTGAATTTCAGCAGCAGCCAAGGCAATTCCCATGAAACTGTCAGCAGTAAGGCTGGCCCCGCCAACCAACGCACCACCCACTTCGTCAGCGCTCAAAAGCTCGCGTGCATTCTCAGGATTAACCGAGCCACCATAAAGAATGCGAACCTCTGCCCCTTCTTCTACGCCATAAAGCTCTACCAACAGAGCGCGGATGGCCGTGTGCATGGCGGAAACATCGCCGACAGTTGCGCTATTGCCAGTACCGATGGCCCAAATGGGTTCATACGCTACAGTCAAATTTTCGGCAGCATTCTCCAAAGTGGGCAAAGATTCGCGCAATTGCTGAATCACGAAGTCTTCTGCTTTGCCCGACTGGCGAATTTTGTCGGCTTCTCCACAGCACATGATGATGCGCATCCCTGCATCCAGCGCTGCTAGGGCCTTTTCCTGAACACAAGAATTGCTCTCGGCGTGCGATTCGCGACGCTCACTGTGCCCCAAAATTACAAATTTGGCGCCAGCATCAGCCAACATGCCGGCTGAGATATCACCAGTATGCGCACCTTCTTGGCCCGGATGGCAATCCTGAGCTCCGACAGCAATCTGCGCTGCCTCGCGGTGGACCGCGTGCAGCAGTGTATAGGGAGGCGCGACAGCAACTTCCACTTTCATAAGGCGCTGCGCAGCACGATCTATCGCCCGAGCCTCGGACAACATGGCGCGCGTACCGTTCATTTTCCAATTGCCGACGATGTAGGGCCGCTGAGGCATGTATTTTTCCTGATAACGAAACGAATCTGGCTCACTCCCTATATGGGGTGTGCGGCGGCGTCGGCTAGCCGACTGGGACAATACAGTCAAAACACGTGGAGACCTGTTGCGGCAAGGTCGCAGGATATATACAGCCCTCGCCAGAACAATTGCTTTGAGCTGCGGCTTGGAATGGGCAACATTTGCTCAGGACAGTGACTAGCCAGCCAACATCAGGAATAGACGATTTCATGATCACGTTCATGCGTAACTTCTTCAAGTCAAAGATAGGGCTTGGACTTACATTGGCATTTCTGGGCCTTATTGCCTTTGCTTTTGCCAGCGGTGACCTCGCTGGAAACGCTACATTTGGCGGTATTGCTGGCGGGGACCGTGTCGCCGTGGTTGGCGATCAACGCATCGATGCAGGCGAGTTTAGCAGGGCCACCACATCCGCGGTGGATCAGATCCGACGCGATAATCCAACCATAACCTTGCCCGCATTTATTGAGCAAGGTGGATTGGAAGAAGTGCTGGACCAGATGATCGATCGATTTGCGATTGGCGGCTTTGCACAGAAATATGGACTGCGCGCTGGCGACAATCTGGTAAATAGCGAAATTCTGTCCATCCAAGGGTTCCAAGGCCCAGACGGAAACTTCTCGCAAGATGTTTATCAAGCGGCGCTGCAACAGCGGAATTTGACCGATGCATTGGTGCGCGAAGATTTCGGCATAAGCCTGCTTGCAGAACAAGTTTTGAACCCAGCCCTGGCTGGTGCAAACTTCCCTCAGAAATTCGCTATGCGCTATGCGTCATTGCTCAAAGAGCGTCGGCAGGGAGCTTTTGCCTTCATCCCGAGCGCGTCCTTTGCCCCCGAGGGTGATCCAACAGAGGAACAATTGGGTGCCTTCTTTGATGCCAATCAAGATCGCTATATACGCCCAGAACGCCGGGTTATCCGATATGCCAGCTTTGGCATTGGAAGCATCGATAGCCGATTGGATCCTACCGCCGAGGAAATTGCAGCGCGATATGAAAGCGATGCCGAACAATATGCAGCCAGTGAAACACGCACTCTGACGCAATTGATTGTACCAACCCAAGCTGGTGCCAACGCTCTGCGTGATCGCATCAACGGCGGTGCGTCATTCGCCAGTGTTGCTCGAGAAGCTGGATTCAGCACAACCAGCATTGGTCCGGTTGAGCGTGAAGACTATGTAAGCAACGCCAATAATGATGTGGCCGATGCGGTGTTTTCTGCTGCTGAAGGGACGATTGCGGAATCTCGTCGCGGCCCGCTGGGTTGGCATTTGGTCCGCATTGATGATGTCAGTACAATTGCTGCGCGCAGCTTAGCGGCGGCGACGCCTGCTATTCGTGAGCAATTGACCAATGAAAACCGCGTGGCTGCACTGTCAGATCTGAGCGCAAGAGTTGAAGAGCAGATCGACGGCGGCACGCCGCTTGGCGAAGTAGCAGAGGGCTTGGGCATAACCATCGCTTCTACGCCTGCATTGACGGCTGATGGCCGGGTCTATGATGATCCAAGCCGCGGTATTCCGCCTCAATTGCAGGCTGTTTTGGAAACGGCATTTCAGATGGAAGAAGGCCAACCTCAACTTGCAGAAGTTATCCCGGGCGTGAACTTCCTGATCTTTGAAGCATCCGACATTGCACTGTCAGCGACCGCTCCACTGGATGAAATCAAGGATCAAGTCACCGTCGCTTGGCGCTTGTCCGAAGGGTCACGCTTGGCAAAGGATGCCAGCGATCGGATCATGACCCGCATGGGACAGGACAGCACGTTAAATGCTGCGATTGAAGCAGAAGAAGCAAACCTTCCTCAGGCCCAACCCGTCGACCTTAATCGGCAAGATCTGGTCACCAATCAGAACCAGCAGATACCTCCCCCATTGGTGCTGATGTTCAGCATGGCGGAAGGCACTGTGAAGCGTCTGGAAGCCACCAATAATTTGGGCTGGTTCATTGTCGATCTGGATGACATTTCGACCGACGATGTTGCGAGTGATGACCCAGTCATTGCCGCAGCGCAACAGCAGCTTCAGAGCGCTTTGGCCAATGAATATGCCGATCAAATGACCGCAGCGATGCGCCTTGAATTGGGTGTTGAACGGAACGAAGCAGCAATCGAAGCGGTGCGCAAGCTGCTGCTTGGCGAAAGCTGACGGAGGCGGAGCTGACCAACGCTCGATTGCCAGAAAATGCGGAAGGGGCCGCGCGCGATTTGCGTGCCGGTAAGTCTGCGCTTGTTTGGCGCAAAGTTATCGCAGACACACAAACGCCGGTCGGCGCTGCGGTAAAACTGATCGAGCCAGGACGCGGCGATTTCTTGTTAGAATCGGTCGAGGGTGGAGAAGTCAGAGGACGATACAGCTTGCTGGGGCTTGACCCGGACTTGGTATTCCGTGGTTCTGGCGCAAAGGCGGCTATCAACCACAATTGGCGCCTTGATCGCGATGCCTTTGTAGATTGCGAAGGCGGTGCATTGGATGAGCTACGAGCATTAGCGGCGTCATGCAGGATCGATGTGCCCGAGGCATTGCCCCCTGCACTGGCCTGTTTGGTCGGCTACTTCGGCTATGAGACAATTGGGTTGGTAGAAGAGCTTCCGCGTGCACCGCAGAGCGAGCTTGCCCTACCCGACATGCTGTTTGTACGCCCTACCCTGATTATGGTGTTCGACGGGCTTACCAACGAATTGTTTTGCGTTGCGCCTATTTGGTCGGCTGATGATTGCCACGGCGCGATTGAACGCGCTGGTGAACGGATCGATGCCAGTTTGAGCATGCTCGCTCAATCGCAGCCCGCTCCGTTTGAAAGCCATACATTGCCTGAAATGGCGCTAGAGCCCGTGATTGCCAGCGATGATTACAAGGCGATGGTCGCTTCGGCCAAGGATTACATAACGGCGGGCGACATATTCCAAGTGGTGCTGGCCCAGCGCTTTACCTGCCCATTTCCATTGCCACCGCTCAATCTTTATCGCGCCTTGCGCAGGGTCAATCCCTCGCCCTTCCTCTATTTCCTAGACCTGCCCGGCTTTGCCGTGGTTGGCTCCAGTCCCGAAATATTGGTGCGGGTGCGTGATGGTGAAGTGACCATCCGCCCGATTGCCGGGACACGGCCACGCGGAGAAGATGCCGCCGCTGACCGAGCGAATGAAATTACCCTGTTGGAAGACCCCAAAGAACGAGCCGAACATTTGATGCTGTTGGATTTGGGCCGCAACGATGTTGGCCGCGTCGCTGAGCGTGCAAGCATTAAGGTGACCGACAGTTACACCGTCGAACGCTACAGCCATGTCATGCACATTGTCAGCAATGTGATTGGGCAGTTGGACGCCAGCAAAGACGCGCTCGACGCCTTGTTTGCGGGCTTCCCTGCTGGAACCGTCAGTGGCGCGCCTAAGATCAGGGCGTGCGAGATAATCGCCGAACTGGAACCCGAAACGCGGGGTGCTTATGCTGGCGGAGTTGGCTATTTCTCTCCTGATGGTTCAGTGGACAGCTGTATTGTGTTGCGAACCGCCGTGGTCAAAGACGGCACCATGCATGTTCAGGCCGGAGCCGGTATCGTTGCCGACAGCGACCCCGACTATGAATTGGCTGAGTGTAAGGCCAAAGCCGGAGCATTAATCTCAGCCGCCCAAGAAGCGGCACGCATTGCCGATGAAGCAGGATTTGGACAGTGAAGCAGATCGTATCCCTCGCCGCAATTGTGCTGATCGTTCCTCTGACTGCATGTCAGCAAGAACCGGCCGGGCAAGCGGTTACTCGCATTGATATCAGCGGGTCGCAAGGCACCCAGATAGCCGGAGATGATACGGTTGAATCGGGAGACGCTGCTCAGACATCTGCCAGCTCTGCCTGTAGCATGACCGATTTTGAAGAGATCGTTCTGACCCATTGCGTGGCCGATCCCGCCAAACATCGGATCGCAACCGCGCACTCCAACAATGACGATCAGCCTTATGGATCGCTCACAGCTTTGTCAGATGCAGAACAAGGGCAGGACATTGCATTTGCCATGAATGGCGGCATGTTTGATCCTGATGGGCTTCCCATGGGTTACTACGTTGAATCAGGCGACCGTCTGGCCGAGCTTGATCGCGAAGAGGGGCAAGGCAATTTCTACCTCAAACCCAATGGCGTGTTTTACGGCACGGGCAACAATTGGCAGATCAAGACCGCTGATGCGTTTTACTCGACTGTCAGCGCACGTCCAACATTTGGCATGCAGTCTGGCCCTATGCTGGTCATTAACGGCGAAATGCACCCTGAAATTCAGGAAAATGGTCCATCGAAAGTGATCCGCAATGGCGTAGGCGTTGATAGCGAGGGCAAGGCCCATTTCGTTATCTCTGAAACACCGCTCAGCTTTGGCCAATTGGCGCGCTTTTTCCGGGACGAGGTGAAAACACCCAACGCCTTGTATCTCGATGGCAATATTTCGGCTTTGTGGGATCCTGCGCAAAACCGGCTTGATAATCGTGGTGCGATTGGCCCGATGATCCTTGTCGAAAATTCCGAGGGTGGCTGAGCATGATCTTGGTGATCGACAATTACGATAGCTTCACTTTCAACCTGGTCCATTATCTGATGGAACTGGGCGCAGAAGTTCGGGTTGAGCGTAATGATGCGCTGACCGCGCAGCAGGCATTGTCAACCGGAGCGTCAGGATTTCTCATCTCGCCCGGTCCCTGCGCCCCCAACCAAGCCGGCATCAGCCTTGACTTGGTGGCAGCTTGTGCAGATTCGGCAAAGCCGTTGCTGGGCGTGTGTTTGGGTCATCAATCCATCGGCCAACATTTTGGTGGCACGGTTGAACAAGGTGGCTTGATGCATGGCAAAACCAGCCCTGTAACGCATGATGGAACAGGCGTTTTTGCCGATTTGCCCTCCCCTTTCCAAGCGACTCGATATCACAGTCTGGTGGTGCAAAATCANCCTTCAGATTTGCTGATCAATGCGACATCTGATGATGGCTATACCATGGGTTTCCGACACCGCGATTTGCCCATCCACGGTGTACAGTTTCACCCGGAGAGCATTGCCACTCAGCATGGTCATGCATTGCTCGCCAACTTCCTTTCCCTATGCGGCCTGAAGACGGAGCAATCAGCATGAGCAGCCTACCTTATGGCGATGTGCGGTTGAGCGAGCAGGAGGCCGAAACAGCCTTCGGGCGATTGCTTGANGGAGAGACAAGCGAAGAGGAAATCGAACGCTTCCTGATCGCACTGTCAGATCGCGGAGAAACGTCCGACGAAATCGCTGGCGCGGCTCGAGCGTTGAGGGCCAGATTGATCCCGATTGAAGCCCCTGCTGATGCAATTGATGTGTGCGGGACTGGCGGCGACGGGTACCATACGCTCAATGTCTCCACCGCCGTTAGCCTGGTTGTCGCGGCCTGCGGAGTTCCTGTGGCCAAGCATGGAAATCGCGCTGCATCGTCCAAGGCTGGCGCAGCAGATACATTGGAGGCGCTCGGGCTGGATATGGATGCCGCAGGTCAAACAGCAGAAAAGACTTTGGCAGAAGTCGGGATATGCTTCCTTTTTGCCAAAAATCACCATCCGGCAATGGGCCGCATACACCCCATTCGGCAGCGTATTGGTCGGCGCACCATCTTCAATTTGATGGGGCCATTGTCCAATCCCGCACGCGTCTCCAGCCAGCTGATCGGCATCGCTCGCCCAGCCTATGTCCCAATTTATGCAGGCGCAATGGCTAAACTGGGAACCGGTCGTTCCCTGATTATCTCTGGCGACGAAGGGTTGGACGAACTCAGCCTGGCGGGCGGCAATGAAGTGGCTGATGTGCGCGGCAATGCATTCCAGATGATGCGCATTTCTGCCGATATGGCTGGACTGCCGCATGCACCAGTGGAAGCCATCAGAGGCGATGATGCAAAGTACAATGCTGCTGCGTTGAAGGCTTTGTTGATGGGTACGTCCGGCCCATATCGCGATGCCGTGCTGTTCAATGCTGCCGGGTCGCTGTTGGTGGCTGACAAGGGCAATGATTGGCATGACCGGATCGCCTTGGCGGCAGACGCCATCGATTCCGGCAGAGCGCGCGATTTGTTGGCGCGCTGGATCGAGCTCGCCAAATGAACAATGAGTTGAGATTACAGCGATGAACAAGCTGGATGAAATCTGCGCTAATAAACGCATCGAAGTTGCTGAACGCAAAGCGATTACTTCACTGGCTGAACTCGCCTCCAAGGCTGCTGATCAAGGTGCCCCAAGGCAGTTTGAGGCTGCATTGCGCACGGCTTCGAATACCGGTTTCGGCCTGATCGCAGAGATAAAAAAGGCATCACCTTCCAAAGGGCTTATCCGGCCCGATTTTCGTCCAGCGGCCCATGCCCGTGATTATCAAGCCGGAGGCGCAACATGCCTTTCGGTCTTGACTGATGCGCCCTATTTTCAGGGGCATGAGCAGTTTCTGATCGCCGCACGCGCGTCTTGTGACTTGCCTGTTTTACGCAAGGATTTCATGGTCGATCCATGGCAGGTGGCCGAGGCCAGATCCATCGGAGCCGATGCTATTTTGATCATCGCCGCTGCTTTGGATGATGGCCAAATGCACGAGATTGAGGCCGCCTCGATTGAGCTGGGCATGGATGTCTTGGTTGAGGTTCATAACGAAGCAGAAATGGAACGTGCTGCGAATTTAGAATCTCGCTTGATCGGGATCAACAATCGCGACCTAAAGCGCTTTGTCACGGACCTTGGCGTGTCCGAGCGCCTGTCCAGAATGGCACCGGAAGGATCATTGCTGGTCGGTGAAAGCGGCATCGCCAATCATGCCGATTGCAACCGTTTAGCTAAGAGCGGCATTCGAACATTCCTGGTGGGTGAAAGCCTGATGCGAGCCGATGATGTTGCGACGGCAACCCGGCTGCTTTTGACCGGAACCGACATCACCGAAACATTACCGCAGCCATGAGCAAGATCATGAGCGACTTAACCCATGTCGATGAAAGCGGCGCGGCCCGTATGGTCGATATCGGCAGCAAACAGCCGAGCGAACGCCTTGCAATTGCTGCGGGTCACATCGCTATGAGTACGCAGGCCTTGGCCGCCATCAAGGCAGGCGACGCTCCCAAGGGTGATGTGCTGGGAACAGCTCGCATTGCAGGGATCATGGCAGCAAAAAAGACGGGCGAGTTGATCCCCATGTGCCACCCACTGGCCTTGGATGCAGTCAATGTCGATTTTGCCTTCACCAATACCGGTGTTGAAGTAACCGCCACGGCCTCGCTTACGGGGAAAACCGGCGTTGAGATGGAGGCTATGGTCGCCGCATCAACAGCTCTGCTGACGATCTATGACATGGCCAAGGCGCTGGACAAGGCTATGGTGATCGGTGGGGTGCGATTGTTGGAGAAAAAGGGCGGTAAATCCGGGCATTGGACGGCACCGGTGTGAAACCCATGCTGGCCCTTGAAGAGGCGCAAGAGCGTGTTTTTTCTTTGGTCTCAACGATGGGTTCCGAAACAATTCCGGTCGAGGAGAGCCAAGGCCGATATTTGGTTAATGATTTGCTCGCTGTGCGCACGCAACCACCGGCCAATCTTTCTGCCATGGATGGCTATGCCATAGGGTTTGCCGATGAAACCAAAGGCCCTTGGACCTTGGTTGGCGAAAGCCGAGCGGGCACTCCATATGGTGGCGTGGTAAATTCCGGTGAGGCGGTGCGCATCTCTACTGGCGCGCATGTTCCAGCAGGCGCGGATCGCATATTGATCCAAGAGAATGTCGAGGCCAATGGGCCAGACATTACCTGCGCCCAAGATTATCCAGCACAGGGCCGACATATCCGCTTCGCCGGGTTTGATTTTGCCGCAGGCGATATGGTTTTACCCGATGGCACGGCAATGGGCTCAGCACAGATTGCGCTGGCCATTACGGCAGGCCACGCCACTGTAACGGTGGCAAAATGCCCGATAGTGGCGGTGCTGGACAGCGGCGATGAATTGGTGGCCGATCCCGCAAACTGCGGGCCGCATCAAATTCCGGCCAGCAATGGGGCAATGATTGCCGCGCTGGTGCGTAGTCTGGGATGCAAAGTCATTCGCTTGGGTCCTGTTCCGGATGATCGATACGCGCTGGCCGAAGCTTTGGTAAAAGCTGAAGGGGCCGATTTTCTTGTAACGACAGGCGGTGCTTCTGTCGGCGATCATGATCTGATGCAACCAGCGCTAGAGAAGTGGGGAGCCAATCTCGATTTTTGGAAAGTCGCGATGAAGCCAGGAAAGCCGGTGATGGTTGGCAAGCGAGGCGACCAAATGATCTTCGGCCTGCCCGGCAATCCCGTGTCGAGCTATGTCACAGCATTTCTGTTTGTGCTGCCCGCCCTGCGCAAAGCTATGAATGCCGCTGCCCCGCTGCCGCGTATGGCCCTGATTCCTGCTGGAGAGACCTTGCCTGGCATCGGTTCTCGGCGTGAATTTCTGCGGGCGATCTGGGATGGTCAAAGCGTGAAACCTGGAGATTCTCAAGATTCCAGCGCATTGAGAGCGTTGGCTACGGCCAATTGTCTAGTGCATCGCCCTGCCCACGCAGCCGAGGTGCTGGCGGGCGAGCCCGTTCCTGTATTTCTGTTAGAGAATGGCTGAAATGCTTGACTCTGTAAATTTCGTTGCCTAATTGTTCTTTATTCGTTCACCTTGTGGGTGCGCGGAACAAAAGGCCTCAAAGGGAGTCTTCGCTATGCTGACGGCAAAGCAGCACGAATTGATTCAGTTTATCCAGACCCGTCTTGAAGAGACTGGGATTTCACCTTCTTTTGAAGAGATGAAAGATGCGCTCGACCTCAAGAGCAAGTCTGGCGTCCACCGCTTAATCTCTGCATTGGAAGAGCGCGGGTTTATCCGGCGTCTGCCTAATCGCGCACGCGCTTTGGAAGTCATCAAGCAGCCCGAAGATGCAACGCCTGCGGCTCGCAGCGCAGCTCCTGCGGCCAATGATGTCGTCTCGCAAGCGACCAAGGCACCCAGCGCGCCAGAGCCTGCAAATGACGTTATAGATATACCGTTGCATGGCCGCATTGCTGCTGGCGCTCCGATTGAAGCGCTCGAAGGTCAAAGCAGCCTGCCTGTTCCAGCAGCATTGCTGGGGCCTGGTGAACATTATGCGTTGGAAGTGTCCGGCGATTCTATGGTGGAGGCTGGTATTTTTGATGGCGACTTCGCCTTGATAAAACGCACAGACACAGCTCGCGATGGTGAGATTGTTGTTGCTCTTGTCCATGACGAAGAAGCGACGCTTAAATATCTTCACCGCGATCATGACAATGTGCGGCTTGATCCAGCCAATGCTGCTTACGAACCGCAGGTCTATCATGCGGGTGAAGTGAAGGTACAAGGTAAGCTTGCGGGCCTGCTGCGTCGCTATCACTGATTAACGCTTCGGCTAAGAGCCGGGCTTTTCGATTGTCCGATTGAGCCAAATTCCATGGTGTGCGCGGCGAAGTTTTAGGCACTATCGCTCTTCCCCGCGCCACCAGCCATGTTCACCCTGACGTTCGGCAACTGTTTGGATTGTCTCTGCTTCAAGGTTCAGCGCCAGTCCGCCTGTGCTATCCAACAAATTACGATCTGCCTTTAGCCATTTTGGTTTGCAGGATTCAGGCAACCAACGATCAGCCACGACAATATCAGCCTGCTCGCATGCAGCGGCTAAAGCCCTCTCTTCAATGAGTTCACGATTGCGGGCCATCAACAGGCTCCATTTCCGGCCGTCGCGATCAATCGCAATCACGCAAAATTCAGCGCTGCATTGCGCGCCTGACCATTGGGCGATGGGGATCGGCTCGCTTGTCACCCCTGATAGCTCGGTTAGATTGTCCTTGGCATAGCTCGACCGGCTCTCTCGCAGCGACAACAAGTGCCCTTCTGGTGTGGCGATCCCCACGTGGCGGCCATCACCCGAAATCAGAACATCTGGCACCGGAGTAGCCAAGAGCATCGCGGTGCCCAAGCCAGCTGACAACAAGCCCAGTAGGCGCGCTCGGCCTTTCCACAAAGCGAACCACAATCCGCCCAGCACAAAGCAGGCAAAGGTCCATCCATCCATCTGCGGCATCAGCTTGACCGCGCCGGGTTGTGATGCAGTGGTGTGGGCAATGCCGATCAAGAGGTCGAGCGATTGACCAGCCAACCACCAAAACGGACCGCCCAATCCTACAATGTCGAGCGCCAATGCGATTGCGATGAGCGGCATCGACACGAAGGTAACCAGCGGAATGGCAATCACATTAGCGAACGCGCCATATATTCCCGCCCGGTGAAAGTGAAACAGGACGATAGGCATCAAAGCCCATTCGATCACAAATCCGGTTAGCAACAGCATGGCGGTGCGGCGTGACAGCACTGCAAACCAGCTTTCCTCGCGCGGCGCCAGAAAGGCTCGGATAGGCGCAGCGTTGTGCAGAGCGACGATGGCCAAGACCGCTGAAAAGCTCAATTGAAAGCTGGGTCCAACAATCGATTCAGGCCAAGCCAACAGAACCACGAAGGCAGCGGTCGCGACCATCCGTGTTGACAACGCCTCCCGCCCCAAGGTTAAGGCGATCAACACCAGCAAAGCCGCCGCGCAGCTCCTCACGGTTGGCACTTCAGATCCTGTTAGCAAAGTGTAGCCGATGCCCGCTAAGGCCCCGACTGTTGCCGCAGCCACAGGTAAGCGGATTCGCAGTGCCAGCGCGGGCCACAAACCCAATAGCTTCAAAGCAAGGATATAGCCCGCCGCAATAACGGCGCTGACATGCAATCCGCTAATGCTGAGCAAATGGGTGAGTCCAGAATCGCGCATCGCATCTTCATCTGCCTCGCTGATCCCACCCCTGTCACCACTGGCAAAGGCTGCGGCGATGGCTCCAGCCGATCCACCCAGCTTGCTGCGGACATGCTCGGAAAGTCTGCGCTGTATGGGCGCAATGATTGCACTTTCCTGGGCTGGCTCCACCACTTCTGCTTCACCCAACATACTGCCTGTGCCAGACAGCCCTTGGAACCATGCAGCACGAGCAAAATTATAGGATCCGGGTAGCATTGGCGGCGCGGGAGGCATCAACCTTACCCGCATGCGCACCACCGCGCCTTCCAGCATTCCTTCTTGAGCGGCCTCTAACGGCACGTTGACCCGTATCTTGCGCGCGGTTCCGCTGCCAGCGTCACGCACCGCCAACGTCAGACGCAACCTATCGCGCGAGGGCTGGTCCTCTCGCTCCAACACGTAACCATTAATCCACTGCACCGAAGGCCGCTCTATGGCTTCAGCACCGACATAGTCTGACCTGATCCAGATAATCGTAACGCCTGCAGCAAAGAACAGGCCCACGCCTACCAAGGCGCTGCGCACATGCGCCCTGGACTTACCACCTTGCGCCATCGCCAATCCCAGCAAGGCAGCAAGCAGCCCGCTAACGATGGCACCACCCCATTGCCAGGGTGATCCGAGGCCAAACCAGGCAACAATGCCGGCCCCGAAAGCGATGACCAACCATGGACCGCGATCAAACCCTGCATCGGCAAGGAATTGTTCGATCAACCCACCTATGCTGGACAAGCGCCATGGCTTGCGCCAAGGGCGCTGCATTGCAGCATTGGTCATTTTAGTGGTGTTCTCGGTTGGAACCAGCGGAAGATTATCCGTCACCATCCGGGCACTGGATAGGACGCAGCAATCTATGGCAAGCAAATGCCGCCAGATGAAAGAGTTTTAATGAGTGAAATGATTGTCACCCGATTTGCCCCTTCGCCCACCGGCTTTCTGCATATTGGCGGAGCGCGCACGGCGCTGTTTAATTGGCTGTACGCGCGCCATTACGGCGGCAAAGCCTTGTTGCGGATCGAGGACACAGACAAAAAGCGCTCAACCCAAGAAGCCATTGATGCCATCTTGGACGGGCTTGATTGGCTCGGGCTCGACTATGATGAGGCTCCCACTTTCCAGTCCAGGCAGGCTGATCGGCATGTTGAGGTGGCCGCAAAGCTGCTAGAAGCGGGCTATGCCTATCGGTGCTATGCGACACCGGAAGATCTTGAATTGATGCGCGCCGAACAACGCGCCAACAAACAACCCATGCGGTATGATGGTCGCTGGCGGGACCGAGACCCGTCAGAAGCTCCTGAGGATGCGCGCTTCACTGTTCGATTAAAAACCCCGCAAGACGGCGAAACCACCATTGTGGACGAGGTCCAAGGCAGCGTCTCTGTCCGCAATGAAGAACTGGATGATTACATCATTTTGCGCGCTGACGGCACGCCGACCTATATGTTGGCCGCGGTGGTGGACGACCATGATATGGGTGTAACCCATGTCATCCGCGGTGATGATCACTTGAACAACGCCTTCCGCCAATTGCCCATTTATCATGCAATGCAGGCGATAGAGGGTGACTGGCCCGAGCCGACATATGCGCATATTCCGCTGATCCATGGATCAGATGGTGCCAAGTTGTCCAAGCGCCACGGTGCCTTGGGAGTGGAGGCTTACCGCGATGAAATGGGAATTCTGCCTGAGGCGTTATTCAATTATCTCCTGCGCCTTGGCTGGGGCCATGGCGACCGTGAAGAAATTTCACGCACAGAAGCCATTGAACTTTTCAGTCTGACAGGTGTCGGGAAAAGTCCTTCCCGGTTCGATCTCAAGAAGCTGGAAAATCTGAACGGCTATTACATTCGTGAAACTGATGATGCTGAATTGGCAGCGATTGTCGCACCCTTGGTCGCCAAATCTGTTCTTGTTGAAATCGACACAGATTTGCTGGCACGGGCCATGCCGGTGCTGAAAACACGGGCAAAAAACACCCATGAACTGGCCGAGGGAGCAGCCTTCTTGTTCCGACAGCGCCCCCTTGAAATGACCGAAAAAGCCGCCAAACTGCTCGATGATGATGCGAAAGTGCGTTTGGGCCAGCTTTTGCAGCGCTATGAGGCTGAAAATAGCTGGACAATTGAGGCGCTCGAAGCCACTACAAAATCAACCGCTGAGGAACTGGAATTGGGCCTCGGCAAGCTCGCGCAGCCATTGCGCGCAGCCCTTACCGGAACGACGACATCGCCCGGTATTTTCGATGTTCTAGTCCTTTTAGGACGGGATGAAGCGTTAGCGCGTATCAGCGCGCATGCTCAATCTGCGGATTGAGCAGTTTGGATTATTAGGAGACTACACTTGGCGGACAAGCAGGCAACACTCGATATTGGCGGGCAAACACAAAACTTTCCCGTACTCGAGGGCAGCGTTGGCCCTGACGTAATCGATATTCGCAAGCTGTATGGCCAAACCGGCGCCTTCACTTTTGATCCCGGCTATAAATCCACTGCAAGCTGTGAAAGCGCGCTGACCTATATCGATGGGAACGAAGGCGTACTGCTGCACCGCGGTTACCCGATCGGCCAGTTGGCAGAACAATCCAGCTTTATGGAAACATCCTATCTCTTGCTGAATGGCGAATTGCCCAACCATGAAGAATTGGACGATTTTACATACACCATCACCCGCCACACAATGCTGCATGATCAGCTGCGCCAGTTCTATCAGGGCTTTCGTCGTGATGCTCACCCGATGGCCATCATGTGCGGTGTGGTTGGCGCATTGTCTGCGTTTTACCATGACAGCACTGACATTTCCGACCCAGAGCATCGCAAGATCAGCAGTCACCGCTTGATCGCTAAGATGCCCACTATTGCTGCGATGGCTTATAAATATTCCATCGGGCAGCCCATGATGCAGCCGGACAATTCACTCAGCTATACAGGTAATTTCCTGCGTATGACCTTTGGTGTGCCGGCTGAAGAATACGAAGTTCACCCTGCGATTGAAAAGGCAATGGACCGGATATTTATCCTTCATGCCGATCATGAACAGAATGCCTCTACCTCAACCGTGCGTCTTGCAGGGTCTTCGGGTGCAAACCCATTTGCCTGTATCGCTGCGGGCATCGCATGTTTGTGGGGTCCTGCGCATGGCGGCGCCAATGAAGCGGCCTTGAACATGCTGCAAGAAATTGGATCGCCTGATCGCATCCCGCATTACATCGAACGGGCCAAGGACAAGAACGATCCGTTCCGCCTGATGGGCTTTGGCCACCGCGTGTATAAGAATTACGATCCTCGGGCGACTGTTATGCAGCAGACACTGAAGGAAGTGTTCGAGGCGCTGAAGGTTGACGATCCTGTGTTCGAAACCGCACTCCGTCTGGAAGAGCTGGCTCTGAATGATGACTATTTCCGGGAGAAGAAACTGTTCCCGAACGTAGATTTCTATTCGGGCATCATCCTGTCTTCGATCGGTTTCCCAACCACCATGTTTACCGCTTTGTTCGCCCTGGCGCGAACAGTTGGCTGGGTAGCTCAGTGGAACGAAATGATCTCTGATCCAGGCCAGGTCATCGGTCGTCCGCGTCAATTGTACACCGGACCTACCCAGCGCGACTATGTTCCGTTGGGCAACCGCTAATCAATTACCGGGAGGAAGGGCGAGCGTAAATCGGGCGCCCTTCCCCTCCTCGCTATCGATCCGCAATTCGCCTTTCATGGCCAATGCCAAACGTTGCGAGATATACAGGCCAAGGCCAGAGCCTCCATCGCCATCACGACCGAGCCGCTCAAATTTGCGGAACACGCGCGATTGCTGATCGTCGGACAGACCGGGCCCTTCGTCGCTAACGCTGACGGTTGTACGCCCTTTGGCATCCGATCCAACGCTCAAGATGATCGCTGAATTGCGCGGTGCATAATTGATCGCATTGCCCAGCAGGTTAAGCAAAATCTGCAAGACACGCCGCATTTCTCCCACGGCAGGAGCATAGGCTCGCTCATCGGGGATAGAGATGCTGATGCCGTGATCGCGGGCTTTTTCGCCCAAAATGGATACCGCTTTGCGCGCGCCTTCTGCCAGATCAATCAGATCAGCGGCGGGTTTGAAGTTTTCGGCCTCAACCACTTCGAGATCAGTCAGGTCATCTAGAAGGCCCAGCAAATGCTGACCAGCGGTGGCAATGTTGCCGGCATAATCACTGTATTCTTGCCGCAAGGGGCCCGCCATCCTAGTTCGGATCGTTTCCGCATTTCCAATCACTCGCGTTATTGGATCACGTAAAGATGACGTCAGAGCATCACCGATTAAGCTGGCTGGAGATTGACGATGTGGATCGTTCGAGCGATCCCGCGGCAGTGGATGATCTGCTATCAGCAACAATTCGAAGCCGCTGGGCGTTGTGGTCGATCCACCCAAAGGCAACAATCGAGCCGTCCATTCCCGATCAGAGCCGTGCACGGTACATCGCACACCGTCCATCAATCGCCAATGGAGTGGCTGCCGATGCGCCACGCCGATCAATTCCAGATATTCTGACCAAACCTGTCCCGGCCTAGCGCGAACCGCCTTTGCCAGCTCGGCTAGGTCTGGCGCATGACAGTCCAGCATGATGATTGCCTGATTGCGATCAAGCCTACCCACCAGCTCACTCGTGCTGCGATCAATTGCATCTATACGCTCAGCCGAGGCTCGCTGATCATCAGGCGCCAATTCCTCGCGTTGCCAATTCTCAATCAGCAGCTCACAACCCGTATGCTCAGCATTATCGACTGGGCTAACCCGCACAAATCCGGCGACTATGCCTGCACCATCATGCGCCTTGAATTCTCGTGCGAGCCGCAATTGCATCGATTGGCATTGCTGCACAATTTCCAACAGTTCCGGCGCGGCAAGCATCCCTGGCACGGTGCCGCCACAGCGTTGCTGCAAATCGAGCAACGGTGCGTCTGCCGATAACAGACGGCCCTGTTCATCTGTCAGCCCTTGCGCGGCAAGAATAGGGGTTTTGCCAGCCATGGTCTACCGCCTTGCCCCAGTTGGAAGCTGGCTCAGCATGTCTTGCGCTGCTTGCGCTGACAAATTTGCAAAAGCGGCCGACAGATCAATCTGAGGATGAAGGATTACCATAACCTGCTCGATCTGCTCAGGTGCCATGCCCGCAGCGCGCAGGCTAAAGGCCAGTCTTGCATGTTGCCTCTCAGAGCATCCCAATACTGCCAATTCTCGCGGCTGTTGGGTGATGCTGGCAAGCGCGCTGGCGAACAATGCCACTCCGCCATGTTCCAAGTTCAGCGCCGCGCTCGCTCCCCCGCGAAGCGAGGTAATGAGATGAGCGAGCAGCGCAATGCGGCTTCCTGCCTCGTCGTATTGTTCTTTCAACTTTGCGCCGGCTAATTCGAAAGCTTCGTTCGATTCGCTGCCCAACACCGCTTGGCTGATCGCGATCACTTGGCGGAAAAGGTCAGCTGGCAGCTCTTTAACCGGCAAAGACATGCGCGACTGGGTTTGAACAAAGCGACCTTGGGCAGCCATTGTTCCCATCGCCAACTCGGCCAAGGCCGCATCGCTCGAAGCGATCAATTCCTGCATCAGTGGGGACAGCACCCGGTCGATGTGGAGTTCGCGCTCAAGGCGCTCACCAATTTGTGCTTCCACGCTGAGGGCAAAGCAATGACTGAGCAATTGGGTGTTGCTGGACAGGCGATTGGCCAGATCTTGCTTCACGCTCGGATCAAATGGTTGTCCTTCGCCGTTTGCTGGGGCCAACTGCGTTAGCAATTGCCCGGCCAAATCATCCATCATGCCACGCAGATGAGCCAAGGTCTGGTCGCTCACCAGGCTTTGTCCGGATTGTGAGAGCAAATGGACCAGAACCGGCGCAACACCTGCCAACGCCTGATCGCCGCGCACAAGCTCTGCACGCAATGCGGTCAGCGGGTCGGTATCCGATGGATTGTTCATGGCATCATTGCTCATCGCACGCGTATAGCGCGGCATAGTTAACTCAGCGTTATCTCAAATTCGACTGAAAGAAGAGCGATGCGGCCAATGCTACTAGAGCCAATCCGCCCATAACCTCTGGCAAAAACCCGAAATAGGATGCAGCGACAAGAAAAATGCCCAGCAATATTCTATCGGATAGCAGAGGCTTGAACCGTTCGGGGCTGAGGTTGGTGGCTAGTCGCACAATGCCCAGCAAAATGACGGGCAAAAACAGCGCTTCATGCATCTCGCGCAACGCCGTTGGAACCGTCAGAGCAATGATCAGAAGTATGTCAATTGTACCATTAATATAGATCGAATATTTCTCTGATCCACTCTCCCCATAAAGCCGCTGCTTGAGGCCCTTCAAGGCACTCTGGACGGCTCGACTAAATACCCCAACGCTCAACAGCCCCAGTCCCAAGGCCTGGAACCCTGCCAATGCCGTGCCCACACCCGCCACCACCAAGACGGCGCTCAATCCTCCTGCAACAAGGGGACCGGCTTCTAAAAAGCGCGGTGCCAAGGCCTGCGCTGCCCGTGCAGCAATGGCTTGACCTGGGCCCATCCATGAAACACGCTTAGCGCTTTGAGTAATCAGCGTGCCTGCTCGTTCAGCCAGAACAGATTCGTCCAATGCCAGAAATAAGTCCCCATTCTCAAGGACTTCGGGCCCCAAACTAATCAGTGGAGTGCGAGCTTGCAGCGCAAGTCTGAGCAATAAAGCGATCATATCGCTATCGGGTGGGAAATCGGCCAAACGCTCGACAATATCTCCGCGAGCGACCAGCAAACCGGCCCATGCATAGTCTGCATCAACCCGTTCGAAACCAGCGCTCAATCCTTGCTCAGCAGGAATTGCGACGACACCGCGCCCTGTATGAAGGTGATTGGGCACTTGCGAGCGATCAAGCATCACGCCATCGGCGAGAACCACTATCTCTTGTCCCGCGGCCACCTGCCCCACAAGTTCCAACAAGGTCGTAATTGATTGGAAATGTGCGCCTTTTTCCTCAATTCTCTGCTTCACTGCATCAATCTCAGGTCCGGTTTGATTGCCCAAACAGACAATCCGCTCACAGCCTAAAGAAAGGACCAAGTCCACCTGCCAAGCGAGCACACTTCGGCCACCCATCTGCAAAAATGCAATTGGCGATCCATCATGCGTGCGATGGTGGGCAGATACTAAGGCAATGCGCATAGCGGTGGACCTTCACAGACCACCGGAATGTAGGTTGGCTTCAACCCAACTGCAAAGATCAATTAGCCGGGGAGCGTATTTCCAGCGGAAAACTTGGCCAGATGCGCATCAATCCGGCTCAAGATTGTCGGCTCACCCGGAGCTGCTTCCAAAGCTTCGTCGGCCAAGATCATCAACTCATCCGCATGAAAACCGGCCGCCAACCCTTTCAAACGCATAGCCGCGACATGCCAATTGCCGTCGCAACGCGCGCGCGCAAGCAAATCCAATTGCCTTTCCGCACTCTCGACAAATGCACCGCGCAACTCGGCCATCAGTGCGGAATCATCTCCCGCAGCCGCTGCCAAAGTGGCGTCCATCGCTCCGCTTTCATATGCCATGCAGCACTAAATATCGCAGCTAGGGTTAAAGCGGGGTTTAACCTTCCGATAAAAATGGTAGATTTGCCTTATGTCCGGCGGATCAAACATCAGAGCTATTGGCTCAGACGCAGCGCAACAGGCGCCCGATCAATCCCCAGATGAAGCGGGCGACGCGCCCCTTTCTCTGGAAAAAGAGTGGGTTGATCCAGGAGATGACAGCATTTGGGACGATGAAATCGTTGGGGCCGAACGCGATTGGAGTTGGCTGAAACCAGCATTTGCCATCTTGGCGATTGCGGGCTGGACCGGCTTTTATGGCTGGGCATTGCAAGGCGAAATATTGGCTGGTGGTACACCAGCGCAATGGGCAAACTGGATTGTCAATTGGTCCGTGCCCATGTTGCTGATTGTGACCGTGTGGATGTTGGCCATGCGAATAAGCAAGCGCGAGGCTGCGCGCTTCAGTGACGCCGCCACCAAGTTATCAAATGAAGCGGATGCGCTGGAAAACCGTCTGTCGGTGGTCAATCGTGAGCTGAGCCTTGCGCGAGATTTCCTTGGCACTCAAACTCGTGAACTGGAATCATTGGGCCGGGTTGCCAGCGAGAGGCTTTCAACCAATGCGAGCGAGCTGCAAGGCTTGATCCAGGCCAATGGCAAACAGGTCGACGTTATCGCCAGTGTGAGCGACACCGCGTTGAGCAATATGACCAAATTGCGCGATGATTTGCCTGTTGTGGCCAATTCTGCGCGCGATGTGTCCAACCAAGTCGGCAATGCTGGCCGGACCGCGCAAGACCAGTTGGAGAAGTTGGTTGCCGGGTTTGAGCGTTTGAACGAATTTGGCAAAGCTAGCGAAGGCATGGTCAAGGCGTTGAGTGGCAAGATTGGATCAACTCTGGCCACTTTTGAAACTCAGGTTGGCAAGCTGGAAGAATACTCCGCTGCTCGGTTTGTAGCGCTGAAAGAAAAGAGCGAAGAGTTTAGGGCCGATCTAGACAGCCGCGAAGTCGATGCTTTGGCTGCAATGCGCCGCCGGGCTGATGAAGTTCGTTCCAGCATTACTGAAATGCAGGACGAATTTGCCAAGAGCGAGAACGAAGCGATGGGCTTGTTCAAGGCCAGAGTAGATAGCTTACAGGGCGAAGGATCGACTGTATCCGCTTCGCTACGGGGCGCAGAGAGCGTGGCCATGGCTGCTCTGGTCCAATCGAAAGATCGGTTGCGGGAAGATGTATCTCAGGTGATTAGCGAGATTGATCAGCTGGACCAAAAAGCGTTGGAAGCGGCCCAATCACGAGTTGCCGAACTGCGCGACGAAGCGGTAAAGTTCGACGATCAACTGGCCATGCGCGATGTGCAATTCAGCGAAAAAATGGCACGTCGTCAGGCCAAATTTGAAACTCGCGAGTCTCAAGCCAGTGAAGTTCTGGCTCAGCGTTTGGCTGGTCTGGACGAAGAATTGGCAGAGCGGCGCGAAGCACAAATGCGTGAGACCGAGCGGCTTGTCTCCCATGGCGAGGACATCGCGAACAAGGTCAGCGAATTGAACACCCTATTCGAACAGGTGACCAGCCACGCTGAACAGGCTCGCACAGCAGTGGGCGGTGGCCTGGGCGATCTGGGTGCAAAATTGGCAGCCAACCGCGTCAATTTGGAACAAACCGGTGCCAGCCTCTCAACCTTGACCGAATCCAGCATTCGCTTGCTCGAGATTATCCAATCGGGTGCCAAGCAAAGCCGGGAAGACTTGCCCGAAGCTATCGCTGGCGCAGCCAAGATGCTGGAAGATGCCGAAGGGCGCGCGGCCATGTTGACCGAGACGGTTTCTTTAGCCGGTCAGAAGGGCAACGAACTGTCCGACTATGTCATCGCCACCCAAGCCAATGTTGAAAAAGTGGGCGAGACGGTCGAGCAACAGCAAGCGCGTGTAGCGGCGCATTCGGAAGATCATCTGGCACAAGCTGAAGGGTTAAGGGGCCTGCTTTCTGAGCTGGAAGAGCAGAATGAGCGGATGTCTCGGCGCACGCAGGGTGAGTTGAAAATTGCGATCGATCAGCTTGATCAAGCGACCAAAGAAGCCTTTGCCTCGATCGAACATGGCTCGGCCGATAATGTCAGAAGGGTTGCCGAAGAGATTGGCGGTAAGGCCGTTGCGGCAGTGGAGAAATCGCTGCGCACCCATAGCGCTGAGGCGATTGGCAAGCTGGAACAGGCCGCTGCTCATGCGTCTGGTGTTGGCCGCGAAGCCGCCATTCAATTGCGCGATCAATTGGCCATGGTAAACGAGCTGACGGGCAATCTTGAACAACGTGTTTCGCGTGCGCGCGATCTGGCTGAGGAACAGGTCAATAACGACTTTGCCCGCCGGATGGCCTTGATCAGCGACAGCCTGAACTCCAATGCCATCGACATCGAAAAATCGCTGTCTCACGAAGTTTCAGACACAGCATGGACCGCCTATCTCAAGGGTGATCGCGGGATATTTACCCGCCGTGCTGTGCGCCTGATTGACAGTGGTGAAGCGCGCGAAATCGTCGATCTGTACCAGTCCGACGATGCCTTCCGCGAAGATGTTTCGCGCTACATCCACGATTTCGAAGCTATGCTGAGGTCTGTCCTATCGACCAGAGATGGCAATGCGATGGGCGTCACCTTGCTCAGTTCGGATATGGGTAAGCTGTATGTCGCGCTGGCCCAAGCGATTGAACGCCTACGCAACTGAATTAGCTACCGCTTGATGCCTTTTCAGAAGGCAGTTCTGGCATCAGATCGATGTCATCAATGCTGATCCAGCCATATTCGTAATTCAAGACATAGAGAGCGGTTAGAACAGCCGCGATCACTGTCGTGCGCAGCGCAAGTTTTCCGGGCTGAAAATTGGCCGGAGCGCTGTCGGCCTGACCGGGTGTTTTCTCAACCCCCAATTCGTCATGCGTACGGACACCAAATGGCAAAGATACAAATGCCGTCATCACCCACACCAGTGCGTAAATCGCGACAACGGACGTCCATTGCATCTTAACTTGCCTCTGCGTGCATCATCACGCGGACTTGGGGCTTTTTGCCTGACCAGCGTTGCGCCGCGCGCCGCGCCGCCAACCGGGCCGCTTCCATGACAGCAGCGCGATCCTGGCGAGCCTTGCTCTTCATGTTACGGATCGCTGTTTCAACATCCTTGCACGCCTCTTGGATAAATTCGGGCATATCCTCGTCGAGCGGGACCCCCATTGCCTCAATCGTAGGGGTCAAATTGTGGTCGAGCACAACCATCATCATCCCATCACGAGATAGACGTCGTCGCATAGTGATAGAATCGCCATCCGCAGGCGTAATGATGTCGCCATCAAGCACGAGCCGCCCTGCTCGCACTGTTGCCAGCTTGCCCGGTTTGCCCGGTGCCAAACGGATCATGTCGCCATTTTGCTGGACCAAAGCCGTTGGAATATTACTCATTCGCCCGATGCGGGCCTGTTCTTGCATGTGCCGCATTTCGCCATGCACAGGAACCAACAATTCTGGGCGCAGCCAACTGTACAATGCTTCTAGCTCTGGTCGGCCGGGGTGACCCGAGACATGTATTTCGCTCTGCCTATCGGTGACCATTGTGATGCCACGTTCGGCCAGACGGTTCTGTATTCGACCGATTGAAATCTCATTGCCCGGAATTTGCCGACTGGAAAACAAGACGACATCGCCCGAAACGAGTTCCAGCGGATGGTTCTCTTCAGCGATCCGTGACAATGCAGCACGAGGTTCACCTTGACCGCCGGTGGCGACAATCATCAATTCGCCGCGGGGAAGCCCCATCGCCGCGTCAAACCTGACCGTTTCAGGGAAGTCTGTCAGATAGCCATTGTCCTGCGCAACCTCGATAATCCGATCAAGCGAGCGACCTGCGACGCAAATTTGGCGACCGGTTTCACGCGCAACATCGCCCAAGGTCTGCAACCGAGCGACATTCGATGCAAAGGTCGTCACCAGCACACGCTTTCCGCGATGCTTGGCTACCTCTGCCATCAAGCCGCGATGGACGGCACCTTCTGAACCGCTGGGATTGGGATTGAAGGCATTGGTGGAATCGCACACCAACACATCTACACCTTCATCTCCGATGGCGATCAGTTCCTCTTCGGTCGTTGGTGAGCCAATGATGGGTTCTTCATCCAACTTCCAATCGCCAGTATGGAAAATGCGGCCATAGGGCGTATCGATCAACAGCGCATTGCCCTCTGCAATGGAGTGGGCAAGCGGCAGATAGGTGATCTCGAAAGATCCCAATTCGAATGAACCATGATCATCAGGAATGATGTTCAGTTCGATCTCATTGGCGATGCCCGCTTCGTCCAGCTTACGCTTGATCAGGTCAGCGGTGAACGGCGTGGCATAAAGCGGAGCGCCCAATTCTGCCGCGAAATAGGGAACCGCACCGATGTGGTCTTCGTGTCCATGCGTCAAGACTACGCCCAGCAAGTCGTCTGCGCGTTCCTCAATGAAATCCAGATCCGCAAACACCAGATCAACGCCGGGATATTGGTCCCCCGAAAAGGTCATGCCCAGATCAACCATCAGCCACTTGCCATCGCAGCCATACAGATTGACGTTCATGCCAATCTCGCCAGAACCGCCTAGTGCAAGGAACAGCAGTTCCTGTTCGGGAGTGTAATCCTTTTTCACTTCGCAACACGTTCCGCTAGAATTGCCAATCCTTCGATGGTCAGATCCGCATCGACATGGTCGAAAATGCTGGTCGACTCATCGAACAGGATGGCGAGACCACCCGTCGCAACTACTTTGGCTGGGCGCCCAATTTCTGTTCTCATCCGCTCAATCAGCCCTTCCATCATGGCCACATGCGCCCAATATACTCCGATGAGCATTTGGTCCTCTGTATTGCGCCCAATGACGCTGGTACTGTCAGGTTTACGAATAGCGATGCGTGGCAGTTTGGCTGTTTTACCCACCAAAGCATCGAGCGACAAATTGATACCAGGGGCGATAATTCCGCCTTTGTACGCCCCAGTGAAATCAACCGCTTCAAACTTTGTCGCGGTACCAAAATCGACCACCACCAAATCGCCGCCATATTTGTTGTGTGCAGCGATGATGTTCAATGCGCGATCAGCACCAAGAGAACTGGGTTGGTCAACATCGATCTCAAAACCCCAGGCGGCTTTGCCTTGACCAGCAATTTCCGGCGTGATGCCAAAATACTTCTGCGCCAGTACCGTCAAATTGTGGTCTGCCCGGGGAACAACCGATGCGAACAGGATTTGCGTAATATCCTCCCGCTTAACNCCTTCTATCTTCAACAATTGAAGCAGCCAGACCGCATATTCATCACCCGTGCGGCGAGGATCGGTGGCGATCCGCCANCGCGCCTTGATTACGCGCCCTTCAAACAGGGCAAAGACCACATTGGTGTTTCCAACATCAGCAGCTAGCAACATGGGATCATCCTCAATCGAGTACTACGTCGCCGGCATGGATGGCACGGGTTTCCCCATCCGCCAAGCGAAGCAGCATTGAGCCGGCATCGGTTAAGCCGGCAAATGTTCCTGAGAGCACCTCGCCATTGCCATCATGGACGCTCAGCGCGGTCCCTTCTGGATGCGCAGCAGCAGACCAACGTCGCAGCAAGGGTTCGAGCCCAAATTGGCGCCAGCGCGTCAACTCATCGCGCAGTCCGCGAGCCAACATTGGGGCAAAATCATCGCGTGCTGGAGGGACTGTGACATCTGCCAGCGCAATCGTGGCTCGATCATCAAGTTTGGGTGCCTGGGATAGGTTTACACCGATACCAATGACAACCGCCCGGCCCTCACTTTCCAGCAAGATGCCAGCCAATTTTGCTCCGTCCAGCAGTAAATCATTCGGCCATTTGAGGGTGAGCTTGGAAGGGTCAGGCAACAGCGGCACAACCGCATCATAAACCGCAATACCAACCATTAAAGACAGCGTGTGAGCAGGCGGATCGTTTGGACCTAACCTTACAAGGGTGGAGCCCATAAAGTTTC
>JGI24025J20009_10000530_pt1 | contig 29653 bp, 28 predicted proteins | sample Cruoilmetagenom3_FD_20009 | JGI IMG/M metagenome (IMG submission 20009) | reverse complement strand
CTCACATTGGTGAATTTCATATGCATATGACCGTGCGGCGCGTCGTCATGGCCATAAACTTCCATGGCGCGCAGAGTCTCGATACCCGGCGTGTCGGCCGGCACCACGATCATCGACTGGCGCTTGTGCTTTGGCATCTCTTCGCCCGCCGTCTTGACCATGACGATATAGACCTTGCAGCGCGGATCACCGGCCCCGCTGGCCCACCACTTTTCGCCGTTCATCACATAATCGTCGCCATCGCGCACGCAGGACATGGAAATATTGGTGGCATCCGAACTGGCCACGTCCGGTTCGGTCATCAGATAGGCCGAACGGATCTTGCCATCCAGCAACGGCACCAGCCATTTGTCCTTCAGCGATTGCGTGGCATAGCGCTCGAACACTTCCATGTTGCCGGTATCGGGGGCGGAACAGTTGAACACCTCGGCCCCCAACGGCGTGCGGCCCATCTCTTCGGCGAAATAGGCGTATTCCACGGTGGACAGACCAAACCCNCGGGCAGAATCGGTCAGCCAGAAATTCCACAGACCCTCNGATTTGGCCTTTGNCTTCAGACCTTCCAGTATCTCTGTCTGGCGNGCCGTGTGCTGCCAGCGGTCGCCAGTGGCGATCTCGGCCTGATGTTCATCCTCCAGCGGCATGATCTCATCGCGGATCATCGCCGCGACCCGGTCCAGCAGCTTACGGTTCTCGTCCCGCATCCCGAAATTCATATCCATAATTTTCTTGTCTCCCAACAGCGCTGCGTTTCCGATATTCTGAGGATGGCTCAGTTTCCGGTTGTTTGTCTATGGGGCGNGACGGGACGTCACAGGTTGCCGCCATCGCAGCCGGGCACCAATTCCGAGTGTTTTCCCCCAACGGGGCAATCGCGAGACATCAAGCGGCGGACCATCGGCCTGCCTCACTTTGGTAACGTGTTACGCTGTTACTGGGAATAACCCAGTCGTTAGCTGCTGGAATCCGAATAACTTGCTTGAGCTGAATTGATCGTTTCTTTGTAGCCTCGTTCTGCCGTTCGATGTTACAGTGGATAAATGCAGGATATAACTATCACAAGCCTTAACCAGCCGAATTTAGACGACTTCCTTGGCCCTGAGGAACGTCTTCTCTGGTCAGGACAGCCGTGTTATGGGCGACGGTTTTTTCAGGCTGTCGGTAACGAGCGAATGATCCATATTGGCTTTTCCCTTGGAACAATCGTCATGTGGAGTACGCTGCCTTTCATCGAAACTGAAGTTCGGTTTGGTCGTAACACTGCCATTTGGGTCTACGGCGCATTAACACTCGCGTTTGTCGCAGCATCATTTAGTCTGGCCAGCCAACGCCATTATGTCCTGTACAATTTGGCGTATTTTATCACCGACAAGCGCGCAATTGTTTGCCGCCGTGGAAGAAACTGGCGGCTTGGTACGCGTCTGTATGTCATTTCCTGTCCACATTCAGAAACATATCCATATTCGATAATTCCAAGTCGCCCTTATCCGTCACTTCAAGTAGGCACATTGCTTTCGGAAGACCAAGTTCAGCCGTTCGGCCTCGGACTTTCTCATCCCGGTCACCCACATTTGTGGGGCAGGACAACTGCTCCAATCATGTTTGACTACGTGCCCAATGCACAAGCTTTGCTGGAGATTATTCAATCTTTCGGGCGTGAAACATGTGCTCACTCTGATCCATAGGTCTGCATTGTCCGTGTGGGGACATAAATCAGAACCGATCTGCCTCGCGCAGTTATCGTAATAATGTGCTTTTCCGGCCTGAAAGCATAATGTCAGATTGTGATGTGCCTTTTGCCCGCACAGTTGAAGGAAGCCTACTTGCGAAACCTCGCCGTATGCCCAACTGGTTCTCCTATAGAGTAAAGACTGGCAAACGACGCCTGCTAGTCGAACACCCCTATTCTGCCGCCTCGGCGTAATCTTCCATCGGCGGGCAGGAACAGACCAGATGCCGGTCACCCCAGGCATTATCCACCCGATTGACCGGTGGCCAGTATTTGTCGACCCGGAACGCGCCGGGTGGAAAGCACCCCTGTTCGCGGCTATAGGGCCGGTCCCACTCGCGCACCAGATCCTCCATCGTGTGCGGCGCGTTCTTCAGCGGGTTGTTCTCCGCGTCCATCCGCCCCTCTTCGATCTCGCGGATTTCCTCGCGGATCGCCAGCATCGCATTGCAGAACCGGTCCAGTTCGGCCTTGGTCTCGGACTCGGTCGGCTCGATCATCAGCGTGCCCGCCACCGGCCAGCTCATGGTCGGCGCGTGAAAGCCGCAATCCATCAGCCGCTTGGCAATGTCATCCACGGTCACCCCGGCGCTGTCGGCAAAGGGGCGCGTGTCGATAATGCACTCATGCGCCACCCGGCCCGTCTTGCCGCGATACAGCACACTGAATGCCCCCTCCAGCCGCTCGGCGATATAATTGGCGTTCAAAATCGCCACCCGCGTCGCCTGAGTAAGCCCCTCGCCGCCCATCATCAGCGTATAGGCCCAGCTGATCGGCAACAGCGACGGAGACCCGAATGCCGCCGCCGACACCGGCCCTTCGCCATCGCTGCCGGTCGGATTGCCCGGCAAATGCGGGATCAGATGCGCCTTAACGCCAATCGGTCCCATACCGGGGCCACCACCGCCGTGGGGAATGCAGAACGTCTTGTGCAGGTTCAGGTGGCTCACGTCGCCGCCCAGATCGCCGGGGCGTGACAGACCGACCATGGCGTTCATGTTCGCCCCGTCGATATAGACCTGCCCGCCATTGGCATGAACGATGTCGCAGACATCAACCACCGTATCTTCGAACACCCCGTGGGTGGACGGGTATGTNATCATGCAGCCGGCCAGATTTTCACTGTGGGCTTCGGCCTTGGCGCGGAAATCCGCCAGATCAATATCTCCGTTNTCCGCCGATTTTACCGGCACAACCTTCCAGCCGACCATCGTGGCACTGGCCGGATTGGTGCCATGCGCGCTCATCGGGATAAGGCAGATGTTGCGATGCCCCTGCCCTTGCGCGCGATGCCAGGCGGCGATGGTCAGCAGACCGGCATATTCGCCCTGCGCCCCGGAATTGGGCTGCATCGAAATCGCCGCATAGCCGGTGATATCACACAGCTTGGCTGAAAAGTCCCCGATCAGTTCGGCGTATCCTTCGGCCTGGTCAGCGGGAATATAGGGATGCAGCCCGGCAAACTCGGGCCAGGAAATCGGCATCATTTCAGCCGCCGCATTCAGTTTCATCGTGCAAGACCCCAGCGGGATCATCGCCCGGTCCAGCGCCAGATCGCGGTCCGCCAGTCGGCGCATATAACGCATCATCTCGGTCTCGGCCCGATTCATGTGGAACACCGGATGCTCGAGAAAACGGCTTGTGCGCAGCATCGGCTCGGGCAGGCGGTATTCCGGCGTCAGATCATCCGCCTCAAGGATAATGCCAAACGCCCGCCAGACCGCCTCGATCGTTGCGGGCCGGGTGCATTCGTCCAGCGTGATGCCAACCTTGCTGTCGCCCACCCGGCGCAGGTTCAGCCCCTCGCGCACGGCGGCCTGCAACACGCCGCGTTGCAGCAGCCCGACCTCGACGGTGACCGTGTCAAAAAAATGCTCCGGCTCGACCGCAAAACCGGCGGCCTCCAGCCCCTTGGCCATCCTGACGGTCTTGCGATGAATACGCTGGGCAATCGCCGTCAGCCCCTGAGGGCCGTGAATAACCGCATAAAACGACGCCATCACCGCCAGCAACGCCTGTGCGGTACAGACATTCGACGTGGCTTTTTCGCGGCGGATATGCTGTTCGCGGGTCTGCAACGACAAGCGATAGGCGCGCCGGCCGTGACTGTCGATACTGACGCCCACCAAGCGACCCGGCATCGAACGGGCATAGGCCGATCTGGTCGCCATATAGGCCGCGTGCGGCCCGCCATAGCCCATCGGCACGCCAAATCTTTGCGTCGACCCAACGGCAATGTCGGCCCCCATCGCGCCGGGTTCCTTCAACAGCGTCAGCGACAAAGGATCCGCGGCAATAACACCAATCGCNCTGGCCTCGTGCAGNGCGGCAATCTGACCGGTGAAATCGCGCACATGCCCCAGNGTGCCGGGATACTGAAACACCGCCCCGAACACCGNGCNGGCCTCCAGGTCGTCCGGATTGCCAACGATCACCTCGATCCCCAGCGGTGCTGCGCGTGTGTGGATCACTTCGATATTCTGCGGATGGCAGTTCTCATCGACAAAGAACGCCTTGGCCTTCGATTTGGCCACCCGCTGCGCCATGGTCATCGCCTCGGCGCAGGCGGTGGCCTCGTCCAGCAGCGAGGCATTGGCAATCTCAAGCCCGGTCAGATCGCTGACCATGGTCTGAAAGTTCAGCAACGCCTCAAGCCGCCCCTGACTGATCTCGGGCTGATACGGCGTATAGGCGGTATACCAGGCCGGGTTCTCCAGAATATTTCTCTGAATGACCGGCGGCGTGACAGTGCCGTGATAGCCCTGCCCAATCAGCGAAGTCAGAACCTTGTTCTTCGACGCGGTACGCTGCATGTGAAACAGCAACTCCTGCTCGGACTTGGCCTTGCCAAACTCCAGCGGCGCTTTCTGGCGGATCGCCTGCGGTACCGTGTCGTCAATCAGCGCCTCCAGACTGTCCGCGCCGACCACTTTCAGCATATCGGCCATCTCTGACGGCGACGGACCGATGTGACGGCGATTGGCAAAATCATAGGGCAGATAATCTGTGGGCTTGAACGTCATCGCGAATGTCCTTTTGGCAACAGGGCGATCCAACCAGGCTCCCCATACTTCATCTTGCTGAATAAACTCCCGCCGGAGGCACCTGCCCCGGCCACGGGCGCTATCCGATAAAGGTCTTGTAGGCGGCTTCATCCATGTAATCATCCATCGGCGAAGCATCGGATACCTTCATCTTGAAGAACCAGCCCCCCCCGGTCGGATCTTCGTTCACCTTGCCCGGATCCTCGGTCAGCGCCTCGTTCACCTCAACGATCTCTCCGTCCAGCGGGGCCAGAATGTCCGACGCGGCCTTGACGCTTTCGATCACCACGACTTCTTCGTCCTTGGTGACTTGCGTGCCGACTTCGGGCAGATCGACAAACACCACATCGCCCAGTTGCTCGGCGGCGTGGGCACTGATGCCGACGACAATCAGATCACCCTCAGCCAGCAGCCATTCATGCTCTTCGGTATATTTCATGGTTTGATTTTCCCTGTTCATTCAGCGTTTGAAATTGGCTGCCACAAACGGCAGCTTCGTAACGGTCAGAGGCAGGCGCTTGCCGCGCAGCTCTCCGAAAACTCTGGTATCCGGCGTGGCCATATCACCCGGCACATAACCCATCGCCACCGGCCCGCCAACCGTCGGACCAAACCCGCCCGAAGTAATCCGGCCAATCGGCTCGCCCCCCTCGGCCCCGGCAAACAAGTCCACGCCCTCGCGCATCGGCGCGCGGCCCTCGGGACGCAGACCGACCCGCCTGCGCGCCGGACCTTCGGCGATCTGCGCCAGAACCGCATCGGCACCGGGGAACCCGCCTTCGCGCTCGCCGCCGGTGCGGCGCGATTTCTGGATCGCCCAGACCAGACCGGCCTCTGCCGGCAAGGTGCCCTCATCAATATCATGCCCATAAAGGCACAACCCCGCCTCAAGGCGCAGCGAATCCCGCGCGCCAAGACCGATCGGCATCACATCGTCATGCGCCAGCAACGCGCGGGCCAGATCCTCTGCCAGATCAGCCGGCACCGAGATTTCATAGCCGTCCTCGCCGGTATAGCCCGAGCGCGACACCCAACATTCGGCCCCGTTCAGATCAAGCGTCGCCACATCCATGAAGCTCATCCCGGCCGCCTTCGGGTTCATCGCCGCCAAAACCGCCTCGGCCGCCGGCCCCTGAAGCGCCAGCAACGCGCGGTCCTCGATGTAGGTGACGGATACCTCCGGCTCCAGTGCGGCGCGCATCCGGGCAATATCGTCGCCCTTGCAGGCGGCATTGACCACCACAAACAGATGATCGCCGCGATTGGCGAACATCAGATCGTCCAGAATACCGCCCGCATCATTGGTGAACAGACCATAGCGCTGACGCCCCTCGCCCAGACCCAGCACATTCATCGGCACCAGCCGCTCAAACGCCCGGGCCACGCTGGCGTAATCCTGCCCGCGCAGGATCACCTGGCCCATGTGGCTGACATCGAACAGCCCGGCCTTTTCGCGCGTATGCTTGTGTTCGCCCATGATCCCGGCGAACTGAACCGGCATGTCATAGCCGGTAAAGCCCACCATCCTGGCCCCCAGTTCCACATGCAGTTCGTAAAGCGGCGTTCTCAACAGATCGCTCATGTCCTGTCCTGTCCTGTTGGCCGTGTGATAGTGATCAGCACCGGCATCCCCTTCACCCACGCGAATTGCGTGTGCAGCGATGCCCCCTCTGTCATTGTGCCTGAGATCGTTATCCCTTCGGCGGACGCGAACCCGCGCCTCTCTCCAGAGTTTTTCGGCGTATGCGGTCCCTTTGGCCTGAGAGTTTCCGGGGCGGTTGCTCCTTCGGCACTGGCTGTCACCAGTTCTCCCGCATGCACCGGTATACTTAGCGCCGGGTATTTGAGTCGGCAAGNGNCTTGTGGCCTTGTCGCCCTGCAGACCCGTCGCGGCGGGCGGCTCAGGGCCGGTTTGTGCAGGTTGCACCGGCAGGACCGTCAGCCTAACGTCACCGGAGAAACGCAAGCGAAAGCCCTCGCCATGACCCAGACCGTCTTTGTTGCCGTTATCGGCACGGCCCTGCTGCACGCATTGTGGAATGCGCTGATCAAAGGCGGTGGAGACAAGCGGGTCAGCATGGGTGCGGTCATGTTGGGTCATATCCCTCTGGCGTTGGGGTCCGTGCTGTTTGTGCCTCTGCCGGCAGTCGAAAGCCTGCCGTATCTGGCGGCAGGGGCTGGTGGGTATTTGTCATCGGCGGCAGCGCATCGTTCATCGCCTACGCCCTTGTCACATGGGCCTTCACTCAGGCACCGATTGCGCTGGTCACTGCATTGCGCGAGGTCAGTATCATCTTTGCCCTGCTGATCGGTGTGTTTTTCCTGAAAGAGCGGATTGACCTGGCCAAGGTGTTTGCGACCATGACAACGCTGGTGGGCGTGGTGCTGTTGCGGCTCGTTAAAACAGGCTGAAATGGCAGACAGATACCGGCAGATACCGGTTCGGTTCAGGGCGTTTGGTCTTCAGCAGATAGTCAAGCCGGCGAACCGGACAATCAGTCCGCGGTCCAGCCGCCATCCACCAGCAACGATGTCCCGGTGACCAGCGCCGACACATCCGTCGCCAGATACAGCACCGCGCCCATGATGTCCTCCACCTCTCCGGTGCGGCCGAGCTTGATCTTGTCGTTGATCCAGGCCAGCCGCCCGGGATCGTCAAACGTCTTTTCGGTCAGCGGCGTGCGGATGAAAGTCGGGGCAACGGCGTTGATGCGTATTCCCAACGGCCCCCATTCAACAGCCATCGCCTTTATCATCCCCTCAAGCCCGAACTTGGAGGCGCAATAGATCGTCCGGTCCGCCCCGCCCACATGGCCCATCTGCGACGAGATATGGATGACCGACCCAGGCTTCCCGGCGACCTGCATGGCCCCTGCGGCCCAGGCAGACAGGAAATACGCCGAACGTAAATTCAGATCCATCACCCGGTCGAAATCCGCCGGCTTTGCATCCAGAGCCGGGAAAGGATGAGCGGTCCCGGCTGAGTTGACAACCACGTCAAAGACTTCACCGTCAAGCGCCGCTTGCAGCGCGTCAAGGTCGGCCTGATCCAGCACCAGCGCCTCTGCCGATCCGCCGCGTGACCCTATGGCGGCCACCGTGGCATTCAGCCGGTCCGCCCCGCGCGCGGCGCAAACCACGTGCGCGCCGGCCTCGGCCAGTGCGGCGGCGCTGGCCTGACCGATGCCCGACGAGGCTCCGGTCACCAGTGCCCGTTTGCCATCAAGGCGCATCGACGGCGTGCGGGGAAGATCAACCATTGTTCGTTTCCTGACGGGATTGGGGTAAGCGGTGTTCAGGGTTGCAGTACCCATTTACCATCTGTGTTCTGGCATACCTGGGTCCGGATTTCCCTGGATTTTTCGTCGCCATTGGGAAACACAAAATGCTGCACAAAGGCGCAATTGCCACGCATCGCCGCCAGTCGGGCGGTGCCGTGTGACTTGCTGTCGGGATTGGACCAGGACACCACCTTGCCCGGCTTTGGCGAGGCCGTGTTGTACAATGATGCGCCCGAGGCCGTCAGCATGGTGAAATCATCCGACGTCAGCCCGATATCACGGATGGTCCGCGACAATGGTTTGGCCGACAGGTCCGGTGCGCCAACGATTAGTGCAGCCAACAACAACACGACTGAAAAAAAACTGTTCATCTGTGCCTCAATGAAAATCGGATTACATCCCGGACATCGACAAATTCCTGGCCGGCTGATGACATGGTTACACCGCACCATCGACCTTGTCCAAACCTCAGGTGGCAATCTTCAAAAATTCCCGAACAAAGCTATCTAACCCCATGACCTTGGAAAGCAGCCGGTTTTTCCGACATACTGCGGGCAACGCTCTGTCAACGAGGAAACGATGTCCCAACACCGCTATTATGCCCCTCAGGGCGGGCACCCGGATCAAACACAATTGCTGAGCGACCGGGCCATGTTCACCCAAAGCTATGCGGTGATCCCCAAGGGTACGATGCGTGATATCGTGACTTCGTTTCTGCCGAATTGGACTGGCACCCGACTTTGGGTTCTTGCGCGGCCGCTAAGCGGGTTTGCCGAAACCTTTTCGCAATACATCATGGAAGTGCAGCCCGGCGGTGGCAGCGATCAACCCGAATCCGACCCCGAGGCCGAAGCGGTATTGTTCGTGCTCGAAGGGGCGGTAACGCTGACCATCGACGGGCAGACACATGTGATGGAACCGGGCGGCTATGCCTATCTGCCTGCCGGGGCGAAATGGGCCCTGCACAACCGGGCCGGGCCGGTGGCGCGGTTCCACTGGATCCGCAAGGCCTATGACCCTGCCCCCAGTCTGTCCGCGCCCGAGGCGTTTGTCACCAGCGACCACGACGTCGCCCCGACACCGATGCCCGATACCGAAGGCCGCTGGGCCACCACGCGGTTCGTCGATCCGGGCGATATGCGCCACGATATGCACGTCACAATCGTCACCTTTCAGCCCGGCGCGGTGATTCCGTTTCTGGAAACACATGTGATGGAACACGGGCTTTATGTGCTGCAAGGCAAGGCTGTCTATCGTCTCAATCAGGACTGGGTCGAGGTCGAGGCCGGCGACTACATGTGGCTGCGCGCCTTTTGCCCGCAAGCCTGTTACGCGGGTGGACCGGGGCCGTTTCGCTATTTGCTTTACAAGGATGTGAACCGGCATATGCCGCTGCGGCCCGCAAAACGCTAGGGGCTGGCAAAAGGGTGTTTCCAGCCCGGTCGGGAGTCGCTAGTTTGGTTCCAATTCCGGGCGCGCACGAATGTCGCATTGTACCGGCCCCTGACGACGGAGAACCGAAGACCATGAAATACCTGGTATTGGCGATTGCAGCATTGCTTGCGGCCTGCACGGAACAGGAAGCGCAGAATTTCTGGTCGACGCAACTGGCCAATCAAGTGCCGCCCGAGACCGAATACGTCAAGGTTCTGGGCCGCACCTGGACCGTTTATCCGGTCAAGGACCAGCCATCAGTCTATGCCGCACAGCGCGATAACCTTGATCTGAACCCGTATGGCGCGCCAGCCGTGCGCCGCACCCCTCAGGCCGTGCGGGCCATTGAATCGGCCACCGGTTGCCGGGTGGTCCGCTCGACGATCATTCAGGACACAACGGCGCGGTTTCTCGCATCGGTCGCCTGTAAATAACTAACCCGCCGCCCCGATTGCAGCAGACAGGTCACGCGCTGCGGCCATTACCTCGCCACCCAGCCGGGGAATATCGTCGTCCTTGATCCGACTGCTTGGACCGGACACCGAAATGCCCGCTACCGCCTCACCGTAGGCGTCAAACACCGGGGCTGCAATACACCGCATCCCGTCGGTCTTTTCATCCTTGTCCACCGCATAGCCCCGCGCCCGGCTGAGCCTTAGGTCGCGCCCCAGCGCCTCAAGATCGCCATGCGTCTGATCAGTGTAACGGGTCAGGGTCAGCCCCGTCAAAACCAACTTGCGCCGGTCATCGGGCATGAACGCCAACAGCGCCTTGCCAATCCCCGAGGCATGCATTTGCGACAGGCTGCCGGGCGGAAAAAACGCCCTGATATGCGCGTGGGTTTCCACCTGGCTGACAAACAGAACCTCGCCGCCCCTCTCGACCCCCAGATTGGCCGTCTCCCCGGTGGCATTCATCAATCCGCGCAGGACCGGGCGGGCCGACTCCACAAGGCTGGTGCGGCGCAGAAACCCGGTGCCGATCAGAAAGGCACCGGCTCCGATGCTCCAGACCTGTGCCTTTTGGTCGAACGCCACCAGGCCGCGCCCCTGATATGTGGTCAGAACCCGGTAAACCGTGGCCGGGGATTGGCCCAGATCACCTGCCAGCGCCGACAGGGTAGCCTCGCCAATTTCGGCCAGTCGTTGCAAAACAACAATGGCGCGATCCAGCGACTTGATGGTGTTCTGGTCGGTCTTGTCGTGCCAGTCACGGGGACGGCCGCGGGGACGGCGCGGGTTGGTGTCTAGAGGTTCCAGTGCATTCTTCCCATTTTTTGAAAAACTAATCCACTATATGAAAAATTCAACCATTTGGAAACAAAGATTTTTCTGCGAAAAATCTCAAATACAGGCGGGAAACGAAAAAATTGAGTCGGGATTCCGCACATCATAGTGTGAACCCAACCCACTCAGGCCCCACCCCATTCAGGCCCAGGAGACACATCATGAGCTTTCAAAACCCCGTATTCATTCCCGGCCCCACCAACATCCCCGAAGAGGTGCGCAAGGCCTGCGACATGCCGACCATCGACCACCGCTCGCCCCTGTTCGGGCAAATCCTGCACCCGGCGCGCGACGGCGTGAAACAGGTGCTGAAAAGCGCGCATGCCGAGGTGTTCATCTTCCCCTCGACCGGCACCGGCGGCTGGGAGGTCACGATAACCAACACGCTGTCACCCGGAGACAAGGTTCTGGTGGCCCGCAACGGCATGTTCTCGCATCGCTGGATCGACATGTGCCAGCGCCACGGGCTGGACGTGCAGATCGTCGAAACCCGCTGGGGCGACGGAATTTCCGCCGACCGCTATGGCGAGATTCTGGCCGCCGATACCGCCGGTGAAATCCGCGCGGTACTGGCGACCCACAATGAAACCGCGACTGGTGTGCGCTCCGACATCGCCGCGATACGCCGGGCAATGGACGCGGCGCGCCATCCTGCCATGTTGTTTGTCGACGGGGTCAGTTCGATAGGGTCGATGGATTTCCGGTTTGACGACTGGGGCGTCGATGTGGCCGTGACCGGATCGCAAAAAGGCTTCATGCTGCCCGCTGGTCTGGCCATTCTTGGCTTCAGCCCCAAAGCCATGCAGGCAACCAAAACCGCGCAACTGCCGCGCACCTTCTTTGACGTGCAGGACATGGGCGCGGGATACGCCAACAATGCCTATCCCTACACGCCGCCCGTAGGCCTGATCAACGGGCTGAAACTGACCTGCGATATGCTGCTGGACGAGGGGCTTGAGAACGTCTTTGCCCGTCATCACCGCATCGCCGAAGGGGTGCGGCGCGCGGTCAGTGCCTGGGGGCTGGACCTGTGCGCCACTTCGCCCGACCTCTATTCCGACACGGTCAGCGCCATCCTTGTGCCCAAAGGGTTCAACGGCACCGACATCGTCACCCACGCCGCCGACAAATACGGCGTCGCCTTTGGCGTCGGCCTGGGCGAGGTTGCCGGCAAACTGTTCCGCATCGGCCATCTGGGCAGCCTGACGGATGTCATGACCCTAAGCGGGATCGCCACAGCCGAGATGTGCATGGTCGATCTGGGGATGAAGATTGACCTGGGTTCTGGCGTTGCTGCGGCGCAGGACTATTTCCGCACCACCACCGGGCAGGCGCAATGAGGGACGGCAGCGATATGTATATTCCGACCTTTCAGGACGTGATCGACGCACATGAGCGGATCAGGCCATATGTACACCGCACCCCGGTCCTGACCTCGACCTTTCTGAACGAGNTGACCGGGGCCGAGTTGTTCTTCAAATGCGAGAATTTTCAGAAGGCGGCGGCGTTCAAGGTACGCGGGGCCAGCAATGCGGTGTTCGGGCTAAGCGACGAAATGGCCGCGCGCGGTGTGGCCACCCATTCCAGCGGCAACCATGCGCTGTCGCTTTCCTATGCTGCGGGGCGTCGGGGCATCCCGTGCCATGTGGTCATGCCGCACACCGCCCCGCAGGCCAAAAAGGAAGCGGTCATAGGCTATGGCGGCAAGATCACCGAATGCGAACCATCCACCAGCAGCCGCGAAGAAGTGTTTGCGCAAGTCGCGGCACAAACCGGCGCGGATTTCGTGCATCCCTACAACGACCCGCGCGTCATCGCCGGGCAAGGCACCTGTAGCCGCGAGTTGGCCGAACAGGTCGGGGGGCTGGACGCCGTGATCGCCCCGATTGGTGGTGGCGGGATGATCTCGGGCACCTGCCTGAGCCTGTCCAACATCGCACCGGGGGTGAAAATCTTTGCGGCTGAACCGGAACAGGCCGACGATGCGGCGCGCAGTTTCCGGGCCGGGCATATCATTGCCGATGACGCGCCGGTGACCGTAGCGGACGGGTTGAAGGTGCCGCTGAAGGAACTGACCTGGCATTTTGTTTCAAACCACGTCACCGACATCCTGACCGCTTCAGAGCAGGAAATTATCGACGCCATGCGCCTGACCTGGGCGCGGATGAAGATCGTCATGGAACCCAGCAGCGCCGTGCCGCTGGCGACGATCCTGAAGAACCGCGACGTGTTCGCGGGCAAGCGCGTGGGTGTCATTATTACCGGGGGAAATGTCGATCTGGACCGGCTGCCCTGGATGAACAGCTAATTGTAGGAGAACCGAGATGAACACAGCAAGCGAATTTGAAGGGCTGGAAGTGGGCTATGACGTGCCCGCCCTGCCCGGCATGGACGAGGGTGACATTCAGACCCCCTGCCTGATCCTCGATCTGGACGCGTTGGAGCGCAACGTGAAAAAGATGGGCGACCTGGCGCGCGAAATGGGGGTGCGCCATCGCGCGCATGGCAAGATGCACAAGTCGGTTGATGTCGCCAAATTACAGGAAACTCTGGGCGCATCCGTTGGCGTGTGTTGCCAGAAAGTGTCCGAAGCCGAAGTGTTCGTGCGCGGTGGCATCAAGGACGTGATGGTGTCCAATCAGGTGCGCGACCCGATGAAAATCGACCGGCTGGCGCGGATGCCGAAACTGGGTGCGCGGGTTCTGGTCTGCATCGATGATCCGGACAATGTCGCCGATCTGGCGGCGGCGGCGCAAAGGCACGGCACCGAGTTGGAATGTCTGGTCGAGATCGACTGCGGTGCCGGGCGCTGTGGCGTGACCACAAGCCAGGATGTGGTGAACATTGCCCGCCTGATCGACGCTGCGGATGGTCTGAAATTCGCTGGCATTCAGGCCTATCAGGGCGCAATGCAGCATCTGGATCTTTACACTGACCGTAAAGAGAAAATCGACATTGCGGTCGCGATGGTAGAGGACGCGGTGACAGCACTGAAATCACAAGGGCTGGAATGCGATATCGTCGGCGGGGGCGGCACGGGATCATATTATTTCGAAGGAAATTCAGGCGTTTACAATGAACTTCAATGCGGATCTTACGCGTTCATGGATGCGGATTACGGCCGGATACTGGATAAGGACGGCCGCCGTATTGATGACGGGGAATGGGAAAACGCGTTGTTCATCCTGACCTCGGTCATGAGCCATTCCAAGGCTGACAAAGCCATCGTCGATGCCGGGCTAAAGGCACAATCGGTGGATTCCGGCCTGCCGACGGTATTCGGGCGCAACGACCGGGTCGAGTACCTCAAGTGTTCGGACGAACACGGCGTGGTTGGTGACCCGGAGGGCGCGCTGAAGGTCAACGACAAGCTGCGGCTGGTGCCCGGTCACTGTGACCCGACCTGCAATGTGCATGACTGGTATGTCGGCGTGCGCGGCGGCAAGGTTGAAACCCTGTGGCCGGTTTCGGCGCGCGGCAAGGCGTATTGAAACGGAAGGAATGAAACGATGTGGATTGTGCCCGAGGCAGAAATTTCTGGTCTGATCACGCCCGAGGCCAGTTTTGACGCGGTTGAATCGGTTTTTGCCGCCATGTCGCGCGGTGATGCCTATAACTTCCCGGTCATCCGCGAAGCCATCGGTCATGCAGACGCGCTTTATGGATTCAAGTCTGGCTTCGACCGGGCCGGGTTGAATCTGGGATTGAAATCAGGCGGTTACTGGCCGGGGAACGAGGCAAAGGGCCTGACCAACCACCAGTCCACCATATTCCTGTTTGATGCCGATACCGGGAAATGCCGCGCCGTTGTGGGGGCCAACCTGCTGACCGCATTGCGCACGGCGGCGGCAAGTGCCGTTTCGATCCGCCATCTGGCACGCAAGGATGCGAAGGTTCTGGGGCTGATCGGGGCCGGGCATCAATCGACNTTCCAGATGCGCGCCGCNGTGCAACAGCGCGACTTCAACCGGGTGATTGGCTGGAACCGACATCCCGAAAAATTGGCGCGGCTGGAACAAACCGCCACCGAACTGGGCCTGCCGTTCGAATCCGTCGATCTGGGCCGGTTGGGGGATGAGGCGGATGTTATCATCTCGATTACCTCCAGTTTTGATCCGATCCTGCAAGCATCACAAGTCAGCCCCGGCACGCATATCGCCTGCATGGGCACCGATACCAAGGGCAAGCAAGAGGTCGGTGCGGACCTTGTGGCGAAGGCCACCGTTTTCACTGACGAGGTGGCACAGTCGATCAGCATCGGCGAATGTCAGCACGCGATTGCCGCCGGGTTGATTGATGAAAGCGACATCAACGAAATTGGCGGCGTGATAAATGCCACCCATCCGGGGCGCGGATCCAAGTCAGAGATCACATTGTTCGATGGCACCGGGGTCGGCCTTCAGGATCTGGCCGTTGCCGGCAAAGCAGTTGATCTGGCGATTGCAAAGGGCGTGGCAATCGACGTGGACTTCTGACATGCCCACCATGGTTTCACGTTTAAGGTGGACAATTTAAGGGGAAACACCTCAGATGAAACCTCCGGAAGATAGTGCAGAGTTCCTGACCCATGGCAGATCGTCCCATCCGCATTGTTATCAACGGCTTTGGCCGGATCGGGCGGTCGGTTCTGCGCCTGCTGTGCACGACGCGCGGCCATGAAGGCTTTGAACTTGTTGCGATCAATGACATCGCCCCGCGCAATTCCTGCGCCTATCTGTTTCAATACGACAGCGTGTTCGGCCCCTTCCCCGGAACCGTTACCCATGATGACCGCGCGCTGATCGTCAACGGCCAGCCCATCCCCTTTCATCAGGTCGGGGATATCCGCGAACTGGACCTTTCCGGCGTGGACATTCTGCTGGAATGCACCGGGGCTGCGGGCGGGCGGGCACAGGCCGCACGTGGATTGGAAGCGGGGGCGAAAACAGTGCTGATCTCGGGCCCTTCGGCCGCCGCGGACGTTACAATTGTGCTGGGCGCAAACGAGGCGGATCTGGGCGATCATCGCATCATTTCCAATGCCTCCTGCACCACCAATGCGCTGGCACCACTGCTAAAACTGCTGGACCGGAACTGGGGCGTGATCAGCGGGCATATGACCACGGTGCATTGCTATACCGGGTCGCAACCGACCATCGACAAACCACGCGACGATCTGGCCCGCAGCCGGGCGGCGGCGCTGTCGATGGTGCCAACCACAACATCCGCCGGGCAGTTGATCGGCGAGGTGCTGCCCGACCTGGCCGGGCGGATCGAGGCGCGGGCCATCCGGGTGCCGACGGCCAGCGTGTCAGCGGTCGATCTGACGGTGCAGACCGACAGGGCCGCGACAGTGGGCGAGGTGAATGCCCGTCTGGAACAGGCCGCCGATGCCTCGCCCTTGCTGGGCTGGATCACCCAACCACTGGTCTCGACCGATCTTCGCGGGCGCCCGGAATCGCTTGTCCTTAGCGGCGCGGAAACCTCGGTATCAGTAGGCGGTTTGCTGCGGTTGTTTGGCTGGTATGACAATGAATGGGGCTTTTCCAACCGGCTGTTGGATATGGCGCTGCTGATCGCAAAACGCGGCTAGTGGTACGAATCTCACGTTTCGATCCACTAGGGCATGTCGGTTTGGCTTGGTTCGGGGCCATCCAACCAGGCCAGAAACCGCCCCCACAAGGTTAATCTCGGCGGTGTCGGGTCCAGATAGGGGATCGAAACCACCGGAGCAAAGCCGATTTCGCGCTGCATCTGCCGCGCGGTGCGGATCACCGGATTGCGCAGTTCCTGCACAAAAGCCAGCGTAAAGGCCAGCAGTACGCTCAGCACGCCGCCGATGATTGCAATACGCTTTCGTTTACTGGTCATCGGATGGACCGGCAACGCGGCCGGATCAAGAGTGGTCAAACGCTCGACCAGGCCCTGGNTTTCCATGCGGAGCGCAATTTCCGCCTGGGTTCGACGGGCCGAAATCATGGCCAGTTCGTCGCCCANCCGCACCTGCTGGCGCTGATATGTGGCCTGTTCCTGCGGGCTTTCCGACAGGGGCAGATCGCTTTCGNTTGGCAAACNTNCGGNCCGATCTTCCAGCANCCTCATCTCTTCGGCCAACATGTCCTGTTGCGCGCCAAAAAAGGCCAGGGTTTCGCGGGCCTGCGCGACCCGAAGACCGGTGTTCAGATCAATCAATCGCCGGGCAATTTCATGGGCCACCTGTTGGGCCTGCAAGGCGATTGGCATCTCGGCGGTAATCGACAGCACGGATATGGCCATACCGTCACCAAACCCTTGCCGCGTTGCGGCCAGTCCTTCGATCCGCACAGCCTGACGCAAACGATCCACCATCTGGCCGGGTTTCATGTCCGGGTATTCAACATAAAGATTATATGTATCGATGATTTCGATCAGATTGGCACGGGTCAACAAGCGGTGCTCGATCAGCGAAAGCCGGCGCGCCTCATTCCCGGCATCTGAGGGNCGNGCCAGATCATTGCCAATCACAGGCCGGGTTATCGCGATCACTTCGGTGGATTGATACATGTGCTTTTGGCTGAGAGCGANCAACANTGAGAACAAAAGGCCCGACACAGACACCAAAAGCAACAGGCGCACCCGCCGGCGCACCATGTCAACCAGATCATCTGTCGTGTGAATCGGCCCCATGCCTTTCATTCCTCGGTACTCTCTTTTGCCGCGAATATCCGCGCGTGACTGGTCGCGAATGGCCCGGGCACAACCAATCTCAAAATCCGTGTTCCTGCGGGCCGGAAGGACGGGCACGGTTCAGAATGACACCCAGCAACCGGGTGCGCCCTTCAAACAGGCGTTCACTCGCTGCAATTTGACCAGCCATGGTCTGTGTCCCATCGGCGACCAGCAACACGCCGTCAATCTGCGCCAGGAAGGCGGATAAATCATCACAATCCAAAACCGGTGGCAAATCATAAAGAACCACATCGGGGCGCAGTGCCTTGGTCATCCGGTTCAACGCCTCGCCGCACCGCGCNTCATGCAGAATTTCGGCCGAATTCCTGTCCGGACCNGCCGTCAACCCAAGCGCCAGCGTTTTGGTTGCCCNCATCAGNTGGCGATGCACGGGCACCTTACCTGTCAGGAACCCGCGCATGTNGCCAACATCATCCATGTCCAGCATGCCGGCAATACCGGGGTTGCGGTGATTAAGGTCCATCAAAACCGTGCGGCTGCCCGGAACCCGCGCCAGGCTTTGCGCCAGGTTGACAGCCGTAAAGGTAGAGCCGCAGCCAGCCGTCGGAGAGGCGATGGCAACCCGGTTCCAGCCATTGGCGCGCAGCGTTTGCAGCAGGCGGGTGCGCAACAGATCGAACGCCCGCGCCGCCGGGTCGTGGCGGAAAAAGTTGACCAATGGCGCGCCGGACAGAAAGTGCCGCCGCACACCGGGAGAGACGAAGCGCAGCGCCTCCCATTCATCCCTGACCAAAGCCATTTTGCGCGACGGGACCAGCGCCCGGCCAGACACCGCAGCAAGCGGCGGCGCAACAGGCAAGTCGCGGGTCGGCTCACCGGTTCGCGCCCCGGCCCTGCGCCGGAACCGTTTGCGGGCCTGACCGCTCACGGCCTGAATATCGTCCTGATCCACCCGCTGCGAAGGTGCCCTGTTGTTGTTGCTGACCGGGAGCCGGATAGACGGGTCTTTCATACGCCCCGGTCCCTATTCGCCAGCGGCGTGAAAGGCGCTGTCGTGCCGTCTGATATATCGCCGTTCATAACACCCCCCAGCCCGACAGATGCGGGCCGTTATGGATCAAAGCCCGCCCTGTTCAGAGCAAATTTCCGCAATAAAACACCATGCCGAAAAATAGCTTGGGATTCGTTGAAATTGGCGCTTTAAATGGAAACAGACTGTTTCCCGTGCATTCGGCGATTGTTTGGCCCTATCCAGCGAAAACCCGGCGTTTTTCTGAAGTTTGCTGGAAACTATGTGCCGATATCCGGCTTATTGTTTCCCGCTATGCCCGGAATCACTTGCCGTCACAGCCGGTCATTATTCAGGTCTTTCGGTACATTCCCGGTGTTTCTCCGGTCCATCGCTTGAACGCATGGTTGAAGCTGCTAAGCGACGCATAACCCAGCAGGAATCCGATCTCGGCCAAAGCCAGATTACTGTCACGCAGATAATTCATCGCCAGGGCCTTGCGCAGCCCTTCGAGGGTCTGAAAAAACGTCGTGCCTTCTTCGGCCAGCCGTCGCGACAGGGTGCGCGGGCTCATCCCCAGGGCTCTGGCCACATCATCCTGAGTTGCCTCTGCCTTGGCCAGGCGGTCGGAAATCGCGCGCTCTACCTCTACCACCAAGAGAGGGGCGTTACGCGATTTGGCCTGTAGGGAATGTTCGCAGCAGTTTTTCAGAACCTTGTACAACTCATCATCCGCTGTGACCAAAGGCCGGGCCAGATCGGCAGCGCTGAACCGGCAAGAGTTTTCATCGGTTCCAAAATGGACATCGCAACCAAAGAACCGTTCGAACTTGTCAGTATTGGCGTTTCTGGCATGGCGGAATGTCACCAGTTCAGGACAGAAATCATTCGCGGCGGCCTGGCGCATGGCATGCACCAGCCCCGAGGCTCCGAATTCGACGAACTGGCGGCGGTTGAACTTGGCCGGAATGCTGAAATGCCATTTCAGTACACCGTCATCTCCCAGAGAACCGCTGTCCAACTCAAGCGCATCACTGAACACACGACGATAGCGGGTAATATTCTGCATGAAATCCATGACTGTTGGTGAAGACACGCCAACATATGAGATCAGCCCGCTGTTGCGCATTTCGCGCCTCTGGCCACGGACAAATCCCAGAACATCATCGCCGGTCAGTTGGGCGGCATGTTCAAAGAACGTGGCAATCCGGTCAAATTCCACCACCGGCTTGTCAGGTTCAAGGGCCTCCAGGGACATTCTTGATCCCCGAAATATCTGCGCTTGCGAATAGCCCAGACCGGCAAGGTCAACGGCCAGTTCCTTGGCACAGATTGCCCCGTGTTTGGGAAATGTCACTGGCATTGTCTTGGTCTCCGGGCCCGGCCGCAACGATCNCGACAACACGTGCCTGGTCAGGTAACAAACCAACGGCGGGCGNAATAAAAGNGAACTNAGTAGCAGGTTGATTGTTCATCTATTGACCGATCCGGAATACACAGCTTGCGACACCATATCAACGAATTTCAGAATTTCGCCGAAAAAATGAAAATGCGCGATGAATAACCTGGCACACTTGCCGGGTTTCAGACGGGAAGGATGGACATGAACTGGATCGCGGTCGAACACGGCAAATCCCAGATGCGCGCCTGGTTGATACGCGATGGCAAGGCCAGCGCGCCAGCAATAGGCGAAAACACCGGATCAGCGGCGCAGGATTTGTCGGAACATGCCCTGATACAGCTGATTGGTGACTGGCTTGGCCCGCGTCCCACGCTGGTGCTCATAAGCGGCAAAACCAAAACACCAGAGCGCCCGGTTCCCACGGCCCCGATTGATTTGACCCCGGTAAAAATGCCCACAACTGACGCGCGCGTGCTGGCCTATGGATTGCCCGGCCTGTCGCAATCCACACCGCCGGACCTGATGTACAGCGATGCCACAAGGATCGCAGGTTTTTTGACGCTCAACCAAGGTTGGGATGGCGTGGTTTGCCAACCAGGCCCGCACACCAGCTGGGCCCTGATCAGCGCCGGCGAGGTCGTCAGCTTTCAGTCTTTTCTGACCGCAGACATGGCAAATTTGCTGACCCGTCAGTTTTCGCTTGAGGACATTACCCATCAGACGGACTGGACCATACAAACATATGCCCGCGCCCTTGATGATGTTCTTGCGCGACCGGAACGGCTGGCCACGGCACTGAACGTCCTGCGGATCGGCGACCCGGTACAGGATTTGCCCAAGGCAGAGGCACAGGCACGGCTTTGGGGGGCGCTGGTCGGAGCAGAACTGGCCGCCGCCCGCCCTTATTGGCTGGGCCAGCAACTGGCCGTCATTGCCCCAAAGGCACTATCGGCACCCTATTTACAGGCGTTTAGACATCAGGGTGTTCCGGTCACGATTGCCGATGCCGAACGCATGACTTTGGCCGGCATTACAGCGGCCCGAAAACGCATGGCTTAGGGTCCGGGCTTAGGGTCCGGGCCTAGGATCTGGCTCCGCTGATTTCCCTGGCACCCAAGCCGTCTTGCGGAAACAAGCCATCAGCCATTCTTCAAGCGGACTCAGGCCACAGTTTCAACACGTGGCTTCACGGCAGGCAAAGACAGGACCAGCAACAGCCCGACCACCGCCAATACCGCAAGCCCAAGAAAGGCAATCTGGTAGCTTCCGGTCATGTCGAACACCAGACCGGCCAGGATCGGACCAATGGATGCGCCGATTGTTCCAAAGAACAGGACTGTACCAAATATCGCGCCATGTGCCTTCATGCCAAAATACTCGGCCACCGTGGGCGAAACGATTACGAAAAACCCGCCATGACCAAAGCCATAGACCGCCACAACGATGAAAAGCCTCCAGTGTTCGGTGGTATTCATCAGGGCGACAAGACTGACGATCAGGAACATGAAACAAATGACAAACGCGTTCTTGCCGCCAATCCGGTCCGCCAGACCACCAACGGTCAGGCGACCGGCAATGCTTGAGGCACCGATCACCGACAACAACATCGCCGCCCTGGGGGCCGTCATCCCCAAGTCCATTCCATGAATCGCCAGATGCAGCGGTATGGTCATCATCGACGGAAAGAACAGAAACTGAATCGCGCACAATGTCCAGAACAGCCGCGTTTGTCGTGCGTCGCGATAGGTAAGGCCACCCTTCTCTGGTCCAGGGCTGGTGGGCACCGGCCCGGCCGACACGGGTGGGCTTTGCACCAACAGGGCTGCGATCACCAGTAGCACAATCGCCGAGACGCCCAATGTCGTCACCGCCATTCGCCAGCCAAATGTCAGGATCAGGAACGCAGCAATCGGCGGCACCGATATCTGGCCAATCGCAGTACCAACCTTGACAACCCCGGTCATTATTCCGCGACGCTGTTCGAACCAGCGCCCGATGGTCGACAGGGTCACAACATCATGGGCGCTTAACCCAATTCCAACGAAAGTCCCGAAGATCAAAAACAAGTGCCAGAACTGCGTCACTTGCGAGATCAGGACAAACCCGAACCCGTAAAGCGCCCCGGCAATTGCCAGCACAGGGCGCGGCCCGAACCGGTCACTCAGGCGGCCTGAGGCGATTGCCAGCGCCCCCATCACGAAAAATGCAAACGCCGAGCAGCTTGAAAGCATGGTGCGCGACCAGCCGAACTCGTCCTCGAACACGCCAAAGAAAAGCCCGTAGGAAAACAAAAGCCCGATGATCGTGAATTGGGTCAGGCAGGCACCAAAGACGACAATGTATCGTGAATCCATCAGCTTCATTCCATTTCCGATCAGACACATTTGTTCTGTCAGGGAAAACCCTTTGCCGCAACGGGTGGCGCAACAGAATGTTTCAAAGACAACCGGCCTGTTGCAACCGCTCTTTCAGCGGCGTTACATCACCGGCCCTCATCCGACCGTCCCGCCTTATGAAAACACCGCGGACTTCAACCGCCTCAAAAACCAGCCGCGTACCGATATGCGCCTGATAATCAATGGAATAACTTTTCCCGGACCAGGTGATCCCGGTGATCTGCACGCTCACAAGATCGCCCTCCAAAGCAGGCGAGCGAAAACTCATCTCGGTGTTCATCGCCCCGAACCCCTGCGCGCCCAGTTCTTTGCAGGCACGGGCGTGACCGCCCAGATTTTCGTGCAGCAACGCGTGAAAGACCCGGTCGATCCAGATAAAGAAATTGGGGTAATAGACAATCCCGGCGGGGTCGCAATCGCCAAAAGAGACCCGCATATCAATCGAGAAATTCTGCATGAAAGACCTTTGTTGTGGTTGGTTCAGATCACTTGCCCGGCAGGGTCCGAAACACTTGNTAAAGCATGACCTCGATCAGATACGGTCCCTGGCTCGACAAGCCNGTCGCCAGCGCCTGCGNCAGATCCCCGCTGTCGTCCACCCGGCAGGCCTCGGCCCCCATGGACCTGGCCATGGCAACCCAGTCCAGCGCCGGCCGATCCAGTGACAGCATGTCGATGGCCCGTGGCCCCGGATTCTGCACGCCGACATTACGCAATTCCCCGCGCAGGATCTGATAGCTGCGATTGGCGAATATCAGCATCGTGATGTCCAGGTTTTCGCGCGCCATGGTCCAGATCGACTGAACCGTGTACATGGCGCTGCCATCGCCAACCAGTGCCAGAACCTTGCGGTCCGGGCAGGCAATCGCCGCCCCGATGGCCACCGGCAGACCATAACCGATCGAGCCACCGCAATTGTTCAGCCAGGTATGAGGCGGCGCGCCGGCGGTTGCCGGGAAAAACTGACGCCCCGTGGTTATGGATTCATCCACCACAACGGCGTTCTCGGGGATGCCCTGCGCCAACACAGCGGCAATTGTATCGGGCGTTACCGGCCCCGACACAATGGCACCGGTCTGGCGCTGGGCAACATTGGCGACCTGCCCCTCGGCCCCCGCCCCCTGACACAGCGCCCGCAAAGCCAGGCCCGGATCACCGGCCTGATCTGCCAGTTCGATGATCTCGGCCCCGGCGCGCGTCAGAATGGCGGGCTTGCCCGGATAGGCAAAAAACCCGATCGGCGCACGCGCGCCAATCAGCACGATCCGGCGGAACGGCTCCAGCACCTCAAGCGCCTGATCAATCGGGTAAGGCACCCGGCCAATCGCCACCCGCCCCGCCCCGCGTTCCAGCCGCGCATTGGACCATTCCGACAACAACGCACAACCGGTCCCGGCGGCGATCCTGCCAGCAATCTCAAGGTTCCCGGCGCTTAGCGCCCCGCCGCCCAACAATAACAGGCTGTCCGGGCCGGACAGGGCCGCGACCGCACGCTCCAGCGCCTGCGCATCGAAACCGGCGGGTGCCGCCGGCTCGAGGGGTCCGTGAACAACACCGCCCTCATTCCAGGCGGTATCGCTTGGCAGGATCAGGGTCGCGATCTGACCTGGCGGCGACATCGCGGCCTGCACCGCGCGGGCGGCATCAACCCCAACATCCGCCGCCTGTTGCGAACTATGGACCCAATGCGACACCGGCCCGGCGATCCCTTTGATGTCCGACATCAAAGGCGCGTCCAGTTCGATATGCGTCGAGGCATGTTCGCCAACGATATTGACCACACCGGACCCGGCCTTTTTGGCNTTGTGCAGATTGGCCAGCCCATTGGCCAGCCCCGGTCCCAGATGCAGCAAGCTGCAGGCCGGTTTGCCCGCCATCCGGTAATAGCCNTCGCATGCCCCGGTCGCGACCCCCTCAAACAGTGTCAGAACCGAGCGCATCCCCGGCACATGATCAAGCGCTGCCACAAAGTGCATTTCCGAGGTGCCGGGGTTGCTAAAACAGGTATCCACCCCACTGGCCAGCAAGCTGCGCACCAGACTTTCGGCCCCGTTCATGCCATGGGCCCTGTTCATGCTGGCCCCCTGTTGGTCATCACTCATGCGGTTGATCCCTTTTGCACATCAAAGAATGCCGGACCTTCCTTGTGCCGAAATTTCAATCTCTGCACAGAACCGATAGGCCCGGCGAGGGTCCGGTCAGGCAACCCCGCCTATTCAAGCCACTCGATCGCTTGCCGTGATCCCTTGAGGCTAAGTGTATATGTCTTGAACGCATCGTCCTTCAGACTTTCCTCGGTCTGATAGCGAAAGGTGATGTCGCTGCCGGACTTCAGCGCGTTAAGCGTGGCACGTTCCGAACCCCGAGGAACCGCCATGCGAAACTGCCAGCCCGGCGTATCGTCCTCGTTCACATAGGGGTACAGACACCGGTTGGCATAGCAGTTCCCGGCATCAAGTTCGGTATCGCTCGTGGTCCGGTCTACGCTGACCCCCATGAAGTGAATGATCGGGTCCGCCGAATTGCGCATCAGCCCGAAATAATAGCCCCCCGTTTCAACATCCCGTCCCAGAAACACCCGCGCCTCGATCCGGCCATTCCTGACCAGATCCCAACCGGCCTCTCCGCCTTCGTACACCCAGACATCGCTTTGCCGCACCTTTTTCGACGCATGGTTTTCGCCCGCCAGCTTTCCCGCCAACCGGTCGAGTATATCCTGATCGGCACCGCTCTGGCTGGCGATTTCATAAAGTCGGCGGGCGGTTTTCACGTCCCGGGGGTAATACTCTGCGTCCAGCAGGTATTCGGCGTATATCACTGCCGCCTCTCCGTATCCGGCCCTGATCGCCCTCTGGAAGTACTCGACCGCCAGTTCGGTGTCCGGATCGATTCCCTTGCCGATGACAAGACGCACTGCGTAATTCTTCTGGGCCATCGGATAGCCGGCATTTGCAGACTGGCGCTGCAAAGCGGTCGAACGGCTGTCGTCCTCGTCGTAGTAGACGCATCTGTCGGTCGAATAGACCCATGCCAGATCGTTTTTGGCCACTGGGTTGTCGTCCTGCATGGCGGCGACCCAAAGCTCTTCCTGCGCGTCTTCGTCCCCGGTACAGGCCTCGTCCGACAGTTGGTTGTAATACGTCCTTTGGTCCTGCCAGAATTTCGACAATTGCTCGGCACCTGCGGGCGCGGCGGCAAACAGACAGGCGGCCGAAGAAAGCGCCGCCAGTCGGGAAATTCCTGAATACATGTATCTGTCCTGTTAATCATTGCGCCCCAAAGAGCAGGACCTTTTGGAGAATGTTATTTCTGCACCCGCCTCTTGGCAATTGTTTTCCTGTTCACGGTTTTCATTGCTGATCCCATGGGCGGCCACTATTCAGGGCTGCAACAGGGGGCCGATCCGGCAAGCCCCGGCCAACCTAAGGGACCAAGATGAACACACCCGTAACACCTGAAATCGCCCAGAAAGTCCTGACCGAGATGTTTGCCGACTGGGTAAAGGCGCTGGATCTGACGATTATCTCCATCGACACCGAGCATGTGCTGGTTCGGATGCCCCTGGGCGATCATCTGGCGCGGGTGGGTGGAATTGTCTCGGGTCAGGCGCTGGCGGCACTGGCCGATACGGCCATGGTCTTTGCCGCCATGGGCCATGGCAACAGCATCCGGCCATTTGCAACCACCGATCTGCACACGCAGTTCCTGCGCCCCGGCGTTGGGTCAGCCATTTTGTGTCGCGCCAGCGTGGTGCGAGCCGGCAAGGCGCTGGTATTTGCACGCGCGGAAATGACTCAGGAAGATGACGGCAAGATGGTGGCGACCGCCACGGCGACATTCTTTGCCGGCTGAAGCCTAAAAGACCTTGAAGGTCATGGTGGTCAAGGACCGCTCGATGCCCGCAATGTCCAGCAGGTGATCGTTGATGTATTTGCCCACATCTTCACTGGCCGGAATATAGAGTTTCATCAGCAGGTCGAAATCGCCGCTGGTCGAATATAGTTCTGAATGTATCTCGCGCAGGGCGATGTCTTCGGCCACCTTATAGGTGTGGCCCGGAGTACAACGGATCTGGATGAATACGCAGGTGGTCATGGTTTCGCCTCGGCTTGCTTGCCGGTCAGGCTGGCATGAGGATCGCCGGGGCGCAATCCCAATAAGGTCGCTCTGGCAACAGAAGCACGAACATTGTCCAAAGGCGGCTTGGAACACGGCCTCTCAGGGCTTATAAGCCGATCGGGCCAGATTTCGGACACGGGATTTCGGACACGGGCCAAACAATACGGGCCAGACAATACGGGCCAGACAAGGAAAGACACATGCGCACCAGCCAGATCACCCGCAAAACCGCCGAGACCGACATTTCCGTGTCGGTAAATCTGGACGGCAGCGGCAGCTATGACAACCAGACCGGCGTCGGGTTCTTTGACCATATGCTGGATCAGTTGGCCCGCCACTCTCTGATCGACATGAAAATCCGTGCCTCGGGCGATCTGCATATCGACGACCACCACACGGTCGAGGATGTGGGCATCGCATTGGGTCAGGCCCTGGCCAAAGCGCTGGGGGACAAGCGGGGTATCCGGCGCTACGGGTCTTGCCTGTTGGCGATGGATGATGCGTTGGTGCGCACCGCTCTGGACCTGTCGGCACGCCCGTTTCTGGTCTGGAACGTGGACATTTCCGCGCCCAAGATCGGCACGTTCGACACCGAACTGGTGCGCGAGTTCTTTCAGGCCCTCTCTACCCATGGCGGCATAACGCTGCATGTGGACGCGCTGCACGGCTTCAACGGCCATCACATTGCCGAGGCAACCTTCAAATCTGTTGCCCGTGCGCTGCGCGAAGCGGTGGAAACCGACCCGCGCAAAAGCGATGCGGTGCCTTCGACCAAAGGCGCGCTTTAGGGCCATGCTGACGGCAATCATCGACTATGGAAGCGGCAATCTGCATTCCGCCGAAAAGGCGTTTCAGCGCATGGCGCAAGAGGTGGGGGCCGGCAAGGCCGTCGTGACCTCGGATGCCGATATGGTGGCGCGCGCTGACCGGGTGGTTCTGCCCGGTGACGGAGCCTTCCCGGCTTGCGCAGCCGCCCTGCGCGGCCATTCCGGCCTGTTTGACGCGCTGCGCGAAGCGGTCGAGCAACGCGGCAGGCCCTTCCTGGGCATCTGTGTCGGCATGCAACTGATGGCCAGTTGGGGGCGTGAGTACGAAGATACAGCCGGGCTGGGCTGGATTGACGGCGAGGTGGTGAGAATCACCCCCTCTGACCCGCGCCAGAAGGTGCCGCATATGGGCTGGAACAACTTGGTGATCGACCATGACCACCCGGTGTTTGACGGTGTGAAAAGCGGCGAACACGCCTATTTCGTGCATTCCTATCAGTTTGTCGTGACCAACCCGGCGCATAGGCTGGCGCATGTGGATTACTATGGCGACGTGACGGCGGTGATCGGCAAGGACACCATGCTGGGCATGCAGTTCCACCCCGAGAAAAGCCAGGCAACCGGGCTGAGAATGATCGCTAACTTTCTGCGCTGGGCCCCCTAGGGTCTGGACCCATTAACCCTGCGCCATCAGTTCACTCTGAAAGCCCTTAACCCAAATTGCCCGCGCCTTGGCCTTGTGATCGCTGTGGCGCGGGTATCGCGCCCTTTGGCTATGCCCCGCCGCCAGCTTTGATGCGCCCCAAGCGCCCTATCTGGACCTGCGCCGATCCTGCCTGCAGGCAATGGGCCGAGGATCGCCGCGCGGCGGCAATCGAAAGGTTTGACCCGTTCGCCAGTCCGCGCCAGCGCGATGGGCTAGACAAGCCACCAGCGCCACCCCCTGCGGCCCAGAAATCCCTGTTTGATTAAGATCAGGCCCGCCAAGCGCACTAGCTGGCGGGCTTTTATGTGCCCGATGCGCCCGCGCCTGACATGCACCGAAGGGATGAAACGGCGGCCGGGAAAAGGCCGGGCGGCGCGGCTGGGGGCTGGGCCGCTGCGCCGCCACCCCGCACCCCGCACCCCCTTCAAACTGACTAGGCCGCTAATTACCTCCCTTGCATCCCGTGAAAAGGGAAGTAAATTCCAATTACCTCCCTCCTGTTTTCTTGTTTGTTTCCAACGGAATGAATAAGCCAGATCGCCAAAATGGGAAGCAAGGGATGAAAGTTGGGGCTGCTGGTACTACACAAAAGGGGTGCGGGGGCAAAATAAGTTTTCTGTTATGCGTACCCCTAAATTTACCTCCCTTACTTCCCATAGAGGGATTTAACCATTAGTTACCAATGGTTTACGTGAATTTTCTGCCTCCCTTTTGCCTCCCTTGCACCTCAATTTTCCTCCCTTACTTCCCTTATAAGATATCCTCCGAATACGGCACCAGCGGTGCCAGCAATCTGCTGCGAAACATCACCACCATTCTGATACGCCTGCCAGACTTCAGGAACTTCCAAAACAGCAGCGACTGCTGCATTTGCTCTGGCCATAATTCTTCCGACTTCGACATGGTCAAGCGTTGTCGAAGGATTGTACTCGGCAATGACGTTGGATAACTGATCCGCTACATCATTTAGAGAAGCAATACTTGTCGCAACAATGTCGGAACTTGCCGCAGGACCAAGGTTTTGAAGGTTCAGAAGCCCATCGTAATAATTTGAAAAAACATTTGTAACATTTTGAGAAAACCGGCTTTCTGCCATGGTCATCTGCGGCTTTTCCTTTTTTCATATGTCACACTGTGATTGTTGTTTAAAGTTCTTGGATCGAGAACAAGCGCCACAATAAAGGGCGAAATAAGGCCCCAAAGCACCGACGTTACCAACATGATAAGCCAGTTGGGCGCTCCCCTTAGTTTGGGGTCGTCACTAAAAAAAATGTCAGGATTGAGCGGGCTAAAAAAGGAAGCGCAAACAAATCCAAAAATCGCCGCGAGTAATAGAATCGGGTACTCTACAACGTTGCTTGACCAAAGCCCCAGAACACTCACCGCCTGGCGAAGCAGGAGTAAACCAAGGAAAAATCCAATGACAAGAAACTGCAAGTAGGTAATGGCCATGAAACTGGCCGTGGTACTGGCAAAACGCGCATCATGTGCAAAGTTCCCAACCAGATGATCGAGAAGGAATTTCGGAATGATTGTAAACCCCAGAACGACATGGATAATGTAGTTAAGCACAGAGACTGCGGAGAGAGACAAAAGGATTGGGCGATATCGCGAAAACTTAGTCTTCATTTCATTGGTGTCCAAAAAGCAACCCTACTTTATACCCTCTATAGGAGAGTAGTTTCACATTCCAGTTTGAACCGATATTCCCCAAGTAGTAGGGCCTATCGGCAAGGTTAGGGAGCCTCTGAAAAACCTCGGCATGTTTGCGTGATCTGATAGGCTCGGATTGAACGATCCAGGAGCCCGCCGATGCCCAAGCAGATGACGTT
>JGI24025J20009_10000529_pt1 | contig 29697 bp, 22 predicted proteins | sample Cruoilmetagenom3_FD_20009 | JGI IMG/M metagenome (IMG submission 20009) | reverse complement strand
GGCTCATAACCTGAAGGTCGTAGGTTCAAATCCTACCCCCGCAACCAATAATAGATTAACATAAACAAACACTTAGAATCCGACCTAAACACTCGGGTATTGTAAGCGTGCATCCACATCAACGCCACCTCAACGTTTAATGAGGCCGCTGGGAAATCAAAGCTCGGACTCGATCGATTAGGGCCCCATTTGCGACAAATCACGCTCTTGGAACGGGAAAATGCCATAGACGGAAAAGCTGAGACCCAAAACCAGCAATCAAATGTGTTTCCACACAGCCTCGGCCCAAGCCTGCCTTTCGTCACGCAGCTTGATGTTGCGACGCAGAGTTCCGTTAGCTGACATTCGCTATTCACGGGCGTAGTTGAGACCGATGATCGAGATACGGACGAAGCGGCCGTTGGTTGAATTATTTTTGAGTGCAATAAATTGGGCCGGATTGTGTGGTCTAGTATGTAAAGTTAGCGCAAGTAAACGTCGGAGTTTCCTTTGGCTGCAGTGATCTCGACTTCGTTCATCAGGCAAAAGGCGGTAGACAATCCGTCTGCCTCGGCTGCGGATTTTGAAACGACGCTGACCTCCGACCAGACATCGCCGGGATATCCGGTGCGTGGGTCCAAGATATGGCCGAAGGTTTCCTCTGCATCAAACGTAGTTCCCAGCGGTGCCGATGTAGCGATCGAAGCGTTGTTCAAAGATAGGCTGGTGCCGTCCGCATTGCCCAGTTTAATATTCCAGTCATCACCGTTCGGGGCGGTTCCCAGCGCAGATATCTCGCCTGTATTCACAAGAACATTCTTAACGCCATTGTCGCCGAAGAGTTTGGTTATTTTGTCAGCTATATACCCCTGTGCAATACCGTTAAGTGTTAACGCCATGCCTTGTCGGGCATAGGATACTTCACTGCTCGAGTATGCCACATGCATCCAGCCGGTGTTTTGAATCGCAGCCAATATACTGGCCTCTGACGGAGATGTTCCCTTTGAAAACGCTTCGGCATGTAACGCCCACAAGGTCTGTACCGTTGGATCAAATGCTCCATTGGTGCGTGCGTTAATGTTTGAACATATTGAAAGCAGTTCAACCATCTCAAGTGCAGGCCCCTGAAGAACGCCATCTCGATTAAGGCGCGACAGTTGGCTGTCTTCTTGGTAAAGGCTGAAAATTGCCTCCAGACGGTGGATTTCCTTAACGGCGCCTGCAATCAGCTGATCCCCATTTGGATGGTCAAGAATGATCCGTGCATTTGCCCCAAGCGCGATACCGTTCCACTCGCTGATAGCGGTATTCGCGCGGGCGCCCAGTACTGGCAATACGGCTGCGCCAGCAAGAATAGTCAGGACTCTTCTTCGGGTAGTCATTCGGTAGTCTCCGTTACGTCGGTATCAAAATCTACAGGGGATAGTACGATCTCGGGGGAAATCTCGCTTAAGCGCATGATATCTCCGCCGTGTTCTTTGGCGAATTGCTCAGCTGAAGTCAGGTCTGAAAACGGCGCGAGCTCGGGTGCGCCCATGCCGCCAATAGCATCAGAACCAACAACGAAATACGCAGTTTCAGCGTTTATCCAGTTATCGGCACCTGGTTCGGTCCAACTGACGGCGGCGCCCATGTCATTAACGTAAAGTACGAGAATTTCAGCAGATTGTTCGGGGGATTTCAGGTATGCGATGCCATCGCGCACCTGCGAAAACCAAAGCGGGGCCGGAAAGCCGGCGAGGTGGATCTGCGCCTTGGGGCCTTGATGTTCAAGAATAACCATCTGGCAGTAATGGCCTGCGGCTTCTTCCGTTAAGACCAACGGCTCGGGCAAATTCTCGGGGACTGTAACGTCTCCCTTACAGCCCGCGATAAGCGCTAATGGTAGAAGAAATGTGAGTGGAAACTTCATGGTTCTACCCTACGGAATGCAATCCATGCCAAAAATAGCGCTGCAATGGGCCAGAGTAAAAGCGAGGTCAATTGCCCGACGAAACCTGAAACACCACCGGCAGCGGCAATTCCCGAGGTAAGCTCGGCCACGGAGACTTCCGGCATATTCATCATGCGAAATGCGTCAGCTGGATTTGCTATTAACAGCCAAGGGAACACGGTTTTGGTGAAGGTTCCACCATCGTCGGCCACCAATGCTCCTAGCAATCCGAGGTCGTAAAGAACGACACAAACAAGCCAGATAACAATCACGATGCCCGATGCAACACCCGTTTGGCGTACAAGGCTGGAAACCAGATATCCGATGCCTAAGAACGCAGCACCCAATGCCAGTGACGTTCCGAATAGTTTGAACAAAGGCATGAAGGACAAATCGGCTCCGCCAAACCGCCAAATGGTTAGAGCTGCGGTGAGCCCCAGTCCAACGGCAATCGCGAAGGCAAGTACACCCAGATGGGCCATGAACTTACCGATTAGGATTTCTCCGCGTGACAGTGGATAGGTTAGGCTCAACGCCAATGTTCCCCGCTCTGCCTCGCCAGCGATGGCATCAAACGACAATAGCAGTCCGATTAGCGGAATTAGATACACCGATAGGGTGGTGATCGACGTCACTGCGACTGTTAACGGGTCAACGCCCAACGTCCCCGACGGCGCACCACCTGCAAGCGTAAGTACGGCCGTAAACAGGCCCATTAACACCACCGACGTAGCTACCCACATATTGCGCCGTGCGATCAACATTTCCATTCGGGCGATTGCTAAAATAGACATTACAAGTCCTCCGAGCGATGTGCGCTGTAGTGGCGATAAAGGTCTTCCAGACTGGCCGGTGTTACGTCGATATCCTTGACCAACTCGCCGTACTCGGAAATTTGGCCAAGTACCGCGACTTTATCGTTTTGAGTACACGTCAATGAAACCGAGCGCCCGTTTACGCGTTCCCCGCCAAGTTCCGCAGCCACGCGATCCGCTGCGTCCGAGGTTGTGGTGACATGCACATGTATCGGCAGGCTGGCCCGATGTCGCAGGGCGGCCAAAGTGCTGTCTGCCAACAACTTGCCTTTGCTCATGATCGCGATGCGATCTGTGCGGGTTTCAAGTTCCGTCAGGGCATGGGATGATAACAATACCGCGGTGCCACCATCAGACAGATCATCGACAATGTCATAGAACTCGTGGCGCGAGATCGGATCGAGACCGCTTGTCGGTTCGTCCAATAGCGCCAGTTTAGGTTGCCCGATTAACGCCTGTGCAAGGCCCACACGCTGACGCATACCTTTTGAGTATGTCCTGATCTTGCGATCCGCTGCATCGGTCAATCCAACCCGTTCCAGTAAATCGTCGGCCATCGCCATCGATGCTGATTTCAATCGCGCGAAATGGCGAAGCTGCTCGCGCCCAGTCAAAGCACCGTGGAAGGCGACGCTTTCTGGAAGGAAGCCAATTGAGTTTCGCGCAGCACGTGACCCGGGTGTCGCGCCCAGTACCTCAATGGTGCCGGATGAAACCGATGTCAGCCCAAGGACCATTCGCATCAGCGTGGTCTTGCCCGCACCGTTATGGCCAAGCAGTGCAACTTTTTCGCCTGCTTCTATCTTCAGGCTTACACCGCGCACTGTTTCAAGCTCACCGTACTTTTTGCCGACATTGTTGATTATTAAAGTTGTCATTGGATGTCTCTCCAGACAGGAATTTCGGGGCGCACCGGCTGCATCATCGGTGCGCGATCTATTACGCCGCCGGGTAGCGTGGCGGGGAAGGCCGACTGTGACCAGCGTATCAGTTGAACGGCAGGTGAGCCCAATAAGGACTTCGCGGCCGGTTGGGTCCATAGCACGTGATCCATGATGTCGTTCGGGCGATAGGCGCTATCCGCAATCCCGTTTCCATCAAGATCAAAGGCCGAGTGATCAGACCAGTAGTTTCCGTTGCCGTCCACGCTCCAGTCCACCCATTTGGAGCCGACGTATTTCACCTGCGTCCGGTTGCCGACAAAGGCGTTGCCGGACATTTCGTTCCGTTCGGAACCGGCTGTGAAGTGGATGCCAATACCGCACGCTTCAAACGTATTGCCTTCGAAAGCGTTCTTGTGAGCGTTATAAATGAACACACATTTGTCCCGGACCTGCCGGATGGTATTGTCCACGACTTCGCTTTTATTGGTGTAGTTCATCATGATCCCGTGGTCGCGATCACCAACCGAAAGGTTTCCCTCGATCCGCACGTTATCGGAATACATGATCGCGTAGCCTAAATGGTTCCCTTCGGAAATATTCCCCGACACCAGCGAGTTATTCGCGTACATGTAATGCACGGCAAACCGCAAATCGCGGAAGCGGTTACCAGTGAATTCGTTGTTCTTTGAAGTGTTCACAAACACTCCGTCACGTCCCCAACGTACATCGTTGCCGACGACCTTCGTACCCGGTGCATTCCAGATATATATGCCGTTGCCACGATCGTTCATTCGGCGGTCCAGACGGCCTTCGATGGTATTGCCAGACACCAACACGTCGTTAGCACCATGCACATCGATGCCAATCAGATTTCCAAGAACCCGATTCCCTTCGATCACGGCATTGTCCGCTAGTTTGGTAAGTGTAATCCCCGCATCAAGCGCACCACCGCCGGAACCGGAACCAATTACGGTAAGTCCTGTGAGCGTGACGTCAGGTGCATTTACAGTAATAGTAGATCCAACTTCTTGACCGTCAACGATTGCGCCGTCGCCAATCAATGTCAGCGGCACGTCAATCACTATCGGTCCAAAATGAGTGCCTTTGGACAGGCGGAGGACATCCCCCGCCTGAACTGTTTTCAACGCCTCAACAAGCGCTCCGTCTGTTGCGGGCACAACTGTTTCGCTCGCTCCGGCAGGGGTTACCGGAAGCAATAGAACAATTAGCATGAACAGACGAAGCATCATTGAAACTTACCTCACGCAGGCTCAACCAACATACGGCCGCGCATCTCCATGTGGAGGGCGTGACAGAACCATTGGCAGTAGTACCAGTGAACACCTGGACGGCCAGCAATGAAAGTGATCGACGCAGTTGCCTGCGGCCCCACTTCCATACACACCCCGTGGTTGCCCAACGAGAAACCGTGGGTCAGATCGTCCACATCGTCGATGTTGGTGACATATACTGTAACTTCATCACCTTGTTTAACAGTAAACTGTTCCATCGAGAATACTGGCGCAGAAGAGTACATGTAAACACGCACTTTGTTGCCGTCGCGGATAACCTCGTCGTGGCCATCCTCAAGTACAACGCCGTCAGCCTCAGCCTGTGCGCGTGCGTCATCCCACATCGGGTTGTCACGTTCCCAGATGCTGTCTGGATTCACGATGTCACGGCGAACGATGATACAGTCATGCGGCTCGGCATAAGTCGGGCTGTCATGGACCACTTCCGGCACGTCCTTGGTGATGTCGATCAGCTGCTCGCTTTCAGGTTTCAAAGGACCAACGTTCAAGTAACGGTCTTTCGAGAACTTATTGAGCGAGATTAGCCATTTACCATCAGCTTCTTTGGTTTCACCCATGGAAGTGTGGTTGTGTCCCGGCTGATACATCACGTCGGTTTTCGCCATAATCGGATCAACATCTTCACCGGCATACAAGCGGATCGCTTTGTCGATGTCCCATTTCACCATCTGGCTGTCGAGGAACAAGGTTGTGAACGCATGCCCTTGTCCGTCAAATGCTGTGTGAAGAGGGCCAAGACCCAGCTCAGGCTCGGCAACGATACAGGACCGTGGATCCGCGCCGTCAAACACAGCCTCAAGCTTGTCGTACTGGATCACGGAAACAGTCGGAGAAAGCTTACCGTTGATCATAACGTATTTGCCATCAGGCGAGGAGTTCACGCCGTGCGGGCTGTTCGGGATCGGGATGTAAACGGTCAGGTCAGACCCTTTACGACCATCCAGAACTTTCACACCGTTGTGGACTTCGTATTCGCCAGCGGCCACAGCTGCTTCGATGCGTGCGATGTTAAAGACAACCGCATGGTCCATCTCGGCTTCCATCATACCGGCAAGTTCAACCGCACCTTCGGAGTTGTAGCTCGAAGAAACGGCATATTTACCCTGATAGTCGCAATCGACGTTATCGAGGTTGCCAGTCACCATGATCTGCCACGAGATATCCATTGTATCGCCGTCGATCGCGGTAAAGATGGAAACATAGTTTTCTATGTCGTCCATGTTTGTACCGTCATTGATCAGCGGCACACGGTGCTCACCGTTCGCAAACACATAACCTGTGCGCGGGAATTTTTGTGGACGAAGGCCGTGGATATCCGAAGCGTTCGGAATTTCGATGATTTTGTCCGGCTTCATGAAGGAACAATCAACACGCGCAACACGGGTGTTGGCTTTGTCGTTCATGAACAGGTAGCGGCCATCGTATGTACCGTCGGTGAAAGACATATGCGGGTGGTGAAGGTCACCGTTGTCATATGTTTGCAAGTTGTTGTCTGCAAAAAACTGCTTGGTTTCCGGCATCAGGTTTTCGTTCAGAATCTTGAGGGATTCATTTGTGTGGCCCCAGCCAGTGGCCGAGTCACGGTTGAACACAGGCACACGCATCAATTCGCGCATGGACGGAACGCCCAGAATACGCAATTCGCCCGCTTGGCCCGAAGACCAGAAACCGTAATAATCGTCCAGATCACCTGGTGCTACTTCATTCGCAGCAGCCGCGGCGGCAGGCGATGCCACTAATGATGCACCTCCACCTACAGCGGCAATTGTACCGGCAAGAATGGCACCTTTACCGGGGCCAGTCAGAACATCGCGACGCGACATCCCGTTCTTTGTTTTAATGTCATCAGACATATTAGCTCTCCTTTGTTGAAGTTGAGTTTGGATGATTAACAAGACGGTCCAGCGCATCGGTGCTGGAAACCATCTTCGCCCGTCGTTTGTCACCTTTAATGACAACGGGGCATTTCGAGTGGTCCTGATAAAGCACCTGACAGTGCAAGCAGGACAGACATTCGTTAGGGTTGATCTCGCCTGTCGGGTGGATCGCCTGAACGAAGCATTCATTGGCGCAGGTCTGACAAGGCGACCCGCATTCTTTGTAACGTTTCAACCAGTCAAACATCCGTAACCGACCAGGGATCGCTAGCGCCGCGCCGAGCGGGCAGAGGTAGCGACAGTAGAACCGCTCGATAAACAGACCAGCGCCCAGCATCGCTGCGGCGAACAGGACATATGGCCAGCTGCGTGCGAATTTGAGGATGATCGAGGTCTTGAACGGTTCAACTTCAGCGAAATGCTCGGCAACTGGGATGGACACCAGCGACAGGCCGAACAGTCCGAGAAAGATCATGTATTTCAACGGCCACAGGCGTTCATGCAAACCCCAAGGTAGCGTCCATTGTGGAACCTTGAAGAACCGGGCAATCTGGTTCGAGATTTCTTGCAATGCGCCAAATGGGCAAAGCCAGCCACAGAACCCGCCACGGCCCCAGAACAACAGTGTTACAGCGACGGATACCCACAGGATGAACACCAACGGATCCATAAGGAACGCATCCCAACTGAACCCACTGGTCAGCGAAGCGCCCAGCGCCATCAAGTTCACAATCGACAACTGCGCGTTCTGATTCCAGCCGAGGAATACCAGCGTCAGCAGCAAGAAACTCATGCGAAACCAATAGAACGCACGGGCATTCTTCGTAGCTTGTACTTGGAAGAAGAAGACGCCGGTCAGAACGGTCAGCATGCCGATTAGGATACCTATCTCGACCTTCTTGCTTTTCCAGATGCGTTGCCACAAAGCTGCACGCGCAGCGGCGTCTGCGTCAGTTTCAACCGTAACCGCAGGTGTTGGCGGCGCCAAAGCCGTTAGGTATTGCGGCGGGATATTATACCCTAGGTCAAACGTCAGAAAAGTCTTTTCAACTGGTCCAACGACACGCTGAGCCAACAGTTGAATGCGCCATGGTTTAGTTGGGTCAAACTCGCTGTCTGCCGGAATTTTAAATATGTCCAGCTCGGCAAACGTCGGCGCGCCTTCGGCTGCCAACTCGCCCAAACGGCGTTGGTTGCGGTCATGGAAGCGAACCGAAATATCGCCCTGAATAAGCTGGATACGATCAAAAATACCACCACGAACATAGCCCGAGCCCTTATAGGAATATGCCCCGCGCCCCATCAGAAGGATCGCCTGCTCACCCTCGTCCAGCCATTCTTCCAGGTTGCCATATTCCGCCTCGCCCATAAGGCTAAGTCCGATACCGGGTGCGGAAACCAGCGCGGTGTGTATGTCTATATAGGTATCGTCAGGTTCTCCCGGTTCGATATGCTTGAGAACACGATCATCACCCGTAGCCGCGAACGCCTCGTTAATCTGGCCGATGTCCAGTGTCATGCGGCGAACCGTGCCATCACCTGACATAGTCGACCAGTCACTGATGCTGCGTTCTTCCATATTCAAAACATGTGTAGGGCCGGCATTCGCTGCGTCATTGTTTAGGCCGCCAAGCCCCAATGCCCGCGCAACTTTGATGCTGGAGCGCACAATGGAATCGTCGATGATCATTATCGTCACCGTCGCGCCCGAGATAATATCAAGATCATGCCCCGACCCACCTGCGGCCGCCTCGGCGATAATATCAAGGCCACGGTAACTCTCGGTTAACGCTTTGATTTTGCGGTCAGGAATACCGATCAGAACGATAGGTTCGGAGTGCTTGACCAACTCGGCCCGAAGCAACTTACCTTCGTTGTCGATTGCCACCATCACGTGGATCGGCTTTCCGGAATAACCGGTGGTACTTACAAAATCCGAGGTAATATAGGCATGCCCCAACACCTCGGAGCCGTTCAAAACCGGAACAGCGGGGATATCGTCGAGCATGCCACCATAAGCGGTGGCACCTTCGACAAATTCACTTGCGGGAATTTCGGAGATAAACTTTTGCAGAACCGGCTGGCTTTGAGCATAAGCGACGGGCGCCAACGCAAAAAACGCTAGATATACTGCAGCAATAATAAGGAAGATTCGGGGGAAGCTAAGGTCGGAGTTTCTGATCAAATGCATGGGTTCCCCCATGTGTTTAACGCTGCCCCGATGGGCTCTTTGATCACCAAAGAGATATTTGTAGACATGTTGTTTTCCGAGTTCGCAATTGGGGGTCCGCGACAAGCAGACCAGTACTGTTCAGGGCTGTCGGGCAAAAAGTCCCGATCAGATAAGTAAGAAATTGTTGTAAATTCGATTAGGGCAGATGTGTTGGGCGATGCGGCGTGAACGCCCTGCGCATCTTTTGAGGGAAGCAAACAATAATCGCAATGCGCGCATTCCTGTTCCTGTTCCTCGCCATTCTCGTCGACTTCAATGAAGTAGCTTCCACCATCGCCACAAATTTCGATCCAGGCTGTAGTACTATGGACAGACATCGCGGGAACGGATTGCGCCAACAAAACGACAAACGACAGCACAATCGACAACGCCAAAGACACGCCCTTGCGACGCTTCTCTAGTAGATATCGAATGTGTGGCGTCATAGAAAACGACTCGTGTTAACAATTTGTTCTTGGTGAACCTAGGTCGTCAGCAAGATCGACTCATTGATCTCAATCAACATGGATACAAAATTTTGCATACAAATGCATACTACATGCGCGTAGCTTAAGGTCGAAGTTGAAACTAAATTGAAGTAAAAGTGCTATTGGTTGTGAGCTATCTCCCAGGTACCGCAAAGAAGTGGGCGGTGGGAAAAGCAACCATCCTTTGGCACGGGTCCCATGCGGACTCAGATCGAAGGTCTGCTTCAAGTGGGAGCAAACATCAACTTCGCACTCGCGGCGAAGGTCAGTTTTCCGCCTATTCTGTTGAAAAACTCCGATTTCGGCCAAAATCGGAAAATATTTCCTTGCACAGAGATGGTGGAGAGTTTTGGCGAGGGGTTCGGCTAAAATGGGTTTGAAGCGATGTTGCGGCTCTCTCGAGCTTGTCGCAACAATCCTCAATGAATTTCAGCAAAAGTATGCTTTTGGCGGAAATTCTCGGAATCCAAATATTGGAGTTTTTCAACAGAATAGGCTCTTACCAGCCGTTTAATTTATCGCAACAAATCGCGTTTCAATAAAGATAGCCATCTGATGGCGCGGCATTGTTTTGGTTCAAGCGGTAGCTCTATAGAATGCGGCAATTCAAAAAACTTCCAAATATATTATTGCTGTCATAAGCAGATGCGACAATTAGGTCCCTTACACATGTTGTAGGTTATACATCACTAACTTATGTTTTCCATAACAGATAACATATTTCGTACATTGGAAAATTTGATGGCTAAGAAATTAAAATTGAGTATCGCCCTGAAACGCATACTTATTTTATCCGTTTCGATTGTAGTTGGTGGCGCGATAGTTGCTACTTCCATTTCAAAAAAACAACCACCCGAAAGAGTGGTTGCGGTTGAGATTCAACGAAGCGTTCAAGTGATCGAGACGAGTATAATGCCCTTTACAATAGAGGCATCAGGGTTCGGCACAGCCGCGCCGGACCAAACATGGAGTGCAGTTTCCAATGTCAAAGGTCACATCATATACCGCCATGAAAATCTGGAAAGCGGAGAGATTCTTCCAAAAGGGGCGTTTCTACTAGAAATAGATCCGGCTTTTTACCAACTCGCAATAGCTGAAGCCAATGCCGAAATTGCCAGTATCGATACGGAGATCGCTCAATTGAAGCAGGAGGCTGCAAATGCAGAGATCCTGCTTGAACTTGAAAGCCAACGTCTTGAGCTTGCTGAAATCGATCTTGAACGAACACGAACACTGCTTGAGTCAGGCGCAGTTCCGCAGGCAAACCTTGACACTCAATTGCGTGCTACTTTGCAGCAACGCCAAGCCGTACAGGCTTTGATCAATCAACAGAATATAATTCCTATTCAGCTCAACCGGCTTGATGCTCAGAAAGAACGGGCGATAAGCAAGCGGGCGCAGGTCGAGAGTGATCTTGAGGACACAAAAATCTATGCTCCATTCGATATGCGTATAGGAGAGGTCCACGTCGAGATGTATCAGTATATCAACCCGGGGCAGGCCTTGTTTGTCGGTGACGGCATCGAGACGGCCGAGGTGGTTTTACAAGTGCCGATGCAGAATTTGCGTCGTGTGCTTTCCGAATTGTCGGGCGACGAAATGGACGTTTCTAATATTAATGCAGAGGTGCAACTGGTTGCTCAGGACCAGACTTGGGATGCCGAAGTTATCCGGATTGCCAATGGTATTGATCAGGCCACGCGGACGGTGCGGGTGGTTCTTAGTGTGGATCAGCCCGAGAGTTATGACGACATGCTGGACAACCCGCCTTTGCCGAAGGGTATGTATGTTCAAGGCACTCTTCGCGTTGCTGCAGAACCGCAGCTAGTCGTTCCGCAAGAAGCTCTTCACGAAGGGTGGGTTTATCTGGTTGATGCCGACAATCGATTAGAGCGCCGTGAAGTTGAAGTTTCTTTCAAGCAAAATGGTATGGTGGTAATTCTATCAGGTTTGCAGGCTGGTGAGACGGTTATTCTTGACGATATCGTTCCAGCCGTCTCTGGCACGCTGCTTGCCCCCGAACGAAACTCTGTGATCGAGCAAACCCTTAGGAGCAATGCCGCCGGAGCAACCCAATGATACGTTGGTTTGCTGGGCATCCAACAGCATCTAACCTGCTGTTAATTGTGCTGTTGGCTATGGGTGTTTTTGCCTCGCCCACATTGCTGCGCGAAACCTTCCCCGATTACTCACCGACCGAAGCGCAAATCACTATCGCCTATCGCGGCGCTAGTGCGTCCGATGTAGAAGATGCGATTTGCTTACGTGTTTCGGATGCGTTGAAGGGTGTTAGCAACCTTGAGGAACTGACTTGCACCGCGCAGGATAACGTTGCCAGCGCTGTGGCCAAGATGTCGCCGGGTGGTGATGTTGGTCGCTTCCTTGATGAGGTCGATACCGAAATCAACGCAATTACTGACTTTCCGGCAAGTGCGGATGCCGCGATTATTAGCCAGCTTCATACTACTGATCTGGTTTCAGCGCTGGCCGTTCATGGCGAGATGTCGTTCGCCGATCTGGAGACATATGTAAACACGCTCGAACAACGTCTGTTCGAGATCGACAATGTAGCGGCGGTGCGTATCAAAGGCCTGTCACAACGCCAATGGCAGATCGAGGTATCGCGTGACCTGTTGCAGCAATACGGTCTGTCCGTCGCCGATATCTCGCGCCTGATCCGTCAACAGAATATCGACATGCCGCTTGGCACAATCGAGACGGAGGCACAGGAGGTGCAGCTCCGATTTGCCAATCAAAGCCGTTCGATTGCTGATCTGCAAAATCTGGTGGTCCTGTCTGGTCAGTCAGGTGGAGAGTTGACACTTGGCGATATTGCCACGATCACCGAAACCTATGATCTGGACGAGGAAAAAATTACGTTTAATGGCGAACGTGCGCTAATCCTCGAGATACACAAAAACAAAGACAGCGACGCGATTAATGTTATGGACAACATAGTCGAGTTCCTTGACGCGGAACGTCGGGCAATGGGTAAAGGTGTTACCTTGACCATAACGCAGGACATGACCTCTATTGTTGCCGAGCGTCTTAAAATGCTGGTTTCCAATGGTATCATGGGGCTTGTCCTTGTCGCCTTGACCATGAGCCTGTTCTATCGCCCCCGTCTGGCGATCTGGGCCATTCTTGGCCTACCGATAGCTTTTGCCGGTGCGTTTACCGTAATGGCTATTTTCGGCCTGTCTTTGAACATGATCACACTTGTGGGCCTGCTGGTTGCCATTGGTATTGTCATGGATGACTCGGTTGTGATTACCGATAGCATCTATGATCGGGTAGCCAGTGGAGAGACTCCGTTCGATGCGGTTACCCACGGGGCCAAACGGGTATTTCCGGGGGTTTCGTCCTCGTTTCTGACCACGATTGCTGTGTTCGGGCCTTTGTCGTTCTTGTCAGGCGAACTGGGTACGGTTCTGGAAGTAATGCCAATCGTTCTGCTCGCAGCACTCGCCGCCAGCCTGATCGAGGCGTTCTGGGTGCTCCCCCATCACCTGAAAGCGCCGATGGCTCATGCGGTTGCCAACAAACCCGGTCGTATTTCCCAAGTTGTGGATACAGGTTTTGAGGCGTTCCGAGAAGGTGTTGGCAAAATCGCGGATGCAGCAGTCAATTTGCGCTACGTAGTTCTGGGCGGGTTGATTGTCATCCTGCTCGGCTCAATCGGCTTCTTCGCTGGCGGCAACATCAAGATGGAAGCAATGCCGGATATGGAGGGCGACGTGCTTGAGGCTCGCATCCTGATGCCACAAGGCACTCCACTGGCCCGGACAGAACAAGCAGTGGCGCAGGTGGTTGATGCCTTGACCCGTATCAACGCCGATCTGGAACAACCTGACGGGCAGGTTTTGATCCAAGCCGTGCAGGTTCGTTTGAACGAAAACATGAGCGCGGGCGAGTCCGGTCCGCACGTAGCCACCATTGGCGTTGATCTATTGTCAGCCGAGGTTCGAGCAACATCGCTTGATGTTCTGATCCCTTTATGGCGTGAGGAAACGGGCACGATTTTTGGCCTGATCAATATGTCCATTCAGGAACCAGGCTTTGGCCCTGCCGGTGTGCCCATTGAAATCCGTATTCAGGGCGAAGACCTCGACCGTATGAAAATGGCGTCCGAAAGTCTGGTGAAATATCTGAACGGTTATGTCGGCGTATTCAACATCATGGATGACCTAAGGCCGGGCAAACCGCAACGTCAACTATCACTTACCGATGGAGCAAATGCGCTTGGCTTTACATCCGAATCCGTTGCCTCCCAACTCCGCTCGGGCATGTTGGGGGACATTGTCGACAGTCTGCAGCTCGGTGATCAGAATATCGAGATCACAGTTAGCCAAACTGCGCCGGAACGATCAACCTTGGACAATCTGAACAATGCATTGATTACGTCCAAAGCAGGCCAATCAGTCCCGCTCGATGTCATAACCGAGATCACAGAAACTCGAGAATGGGCCAAGGTAACCCTAATAGACGGCGTTCGAACTGTAACTGTCGAAGCCAATGTCGATGCAGGCAAAGCCAATGCCGGAGCACTGGTCGCCGATATTCAAGCTAACTGGCTACCCGAGTTCGAAGCCGAGTTTCCGGAACTTGAAATCATCTTCCTCGGCCAAGTCGCTTCAACCGCCGAAACAGCCGTTTCGATTGTTCGCGGTCTAGGAATAGGTATGCTCGGAGTATTCCTGATCCTGTCCTTCCAGTTCCGCAGCTATATCGAGCCATTGATCGTGATGGTCGCCATTCCATTGGCCTTGATCGGATCGATATGGGGGCATGTATTGATGGGATATGATATCTCGATGCCGTCCTTGATTGGCGCGGCATCGCTGGCGGGAATTGTAGTCAACAACTCGATACTGCTGATGCAGTATATAAGCAGATTCCGACAAGAAGGTCTGGCCGTTGTCGAAGCGGCAGGCAAAGCAAGTCGTGCCCGAACAAGGCCAATCTTCATATCAACCACCACCACAATTATGGGGATGGTACCGCTGTTGCTCGAAACAAGTGCGCAAGCCGCATCCATAGTACCGCTAGTTATTTCGTTGGTATTTGGGCTGTTAGTCTCGACGACTTTAGTTCTGTTGGCGCTGCCATCGCTTTATGTGATTTTGGACGACATTGGTGCAACGGGGTATAACTAACTAGCTTTATACCGATGAAAGTTTCTTACAGTCCAAATAAGGACTTGAAGTGCCTAAGTGGTGTCACAGAGCACACTCCTGTTCTGAGGTCGTTTCAAACTCAGCTTCTGACGTCGCGGCCCGATTGTTGCGTGTCGCTGCGAATGTCTGCTTTCCGCGGTGGTTTCAACAGGTGGACGCAACACTTTAATCTTTAGGAAAAGATGGAGTGTTCGCTATGAAGTATCGTCGTCGTATTTATTATTCAGCCTAGCAACGCGCTGAGATTTGGGATCGTTGGCAGCGCGGGGAATCGATGAGTTCGATTGGCCGAGTATTTGACCGGCAATCGTCATCGGTCTTTTCTGTGATCTCGCCTACTGGTGGCATTCGCCCGCCAGATCGCAAGCGCGGCAAGCTTGCTCTCAGCCTGAGTGAGCGCGAGGAGATATCCAGAGGACTGAGCCTCAAACATCGTTGCGTGCGATAGCCCGCCAGTTGAGAAGGTCGCCTTCTACCATTAGTCGCGAAGTCAGGCGCAATGGTGGATCCGCCGGTTATCGTGCGGTGGCCTCGTATCAAGCTGCGTGGGATCGTGCCTTGCGTCCCAAGCAGTGCAAATTGGCTTGTCACCCATCCCTAAGCCGCACAGTATCAGCGAAGCTGCGGCGGAAATGGTCGCCAGAGCAAATTGCGGGCTGGCTTAAACGTGCATTCCCGGGAGAGGCGCAAAAACAGGTGTCACATGAGACGATATACAGAAGCCTTTATATACAGGCACGTGGGGTCCTGAAGAAGGAACTTCTCGAGCATTTGCGAGCCTGGCGTACAGTTCGCAGGTCTAGACACGCCAGTCTTAAACGCAACGGATTGGGTCAGATCAAAAATGCGGTATCGATTAGTGAAAGGCCCGCATATGTTGAAGACCGTGCTGTGCCGGGGCATTGGGAAGGTGATCTGATCGCAGGTTCCAAGAACAGCTATATCGGGACGCTTGTCGAGCGGCATTCCCGATATGTCATGCTGGTAAAGGTGGCAAATAAGGATACTGACAGTGTTGTCTCGGCTTTAATTAAACAGTCTCAGAGGCTGCCCAGTGAACTCTATAAATCCCTGACTTGGGATCGTGGCAAAGAACTGGCCGACCAACCGCGATTGAGCATGGCGACCAATGTCGACGTCTATTTTTGTGATCCTCAATCCCCATGGCAACGCGGATCAAACGAAAATACAAACCGACTGCTCAGACAGTATTTGCCGCGGGGAACAGACCTGTCTGTTCACTCCCAAGCAAAGTTGAGCGCCATCGCCCGTCAGCTGAATGAGCGCCCACGAAAGACCTTGCAATACCAAACACCAGCTGAGAAGTTCGCACAGTGTGTTGCGGCGATCAGTTGAGCCCGCCGCCCAAATTGACGTTTTCACATGGTGTCTTGAAGGGTGAGAAATGCCTGATTTTTCTCTGTGTCACGAACCGCAGGTGCTGACCTGTTCCCTGAGCAGGCTATAGTCCGCCAACCAGCTGATCAGAATTGCACCCTCTGGCAGGGATTCGACTTCAGTTGCGACCAAGGCTTGTTCTGCACGGTTATACTCTACCGCTGGCGGACATACCCCGACAATTCGTTCAGAATTCGGCGTCGCGCAAGCGGTTAACAAGCTCGTCACGGTCACGAGGACGGAGAGCCGCGGTTTCCAGCATTCTACGTTGAATTTCATTTGCTTTCTCCTGATTTTCAAGACGTTCCGCCAGACGCCCGGCACGCGCGCCGGAACGGCGCAGGGACAGCAGAAATAGGGATATTGTGGCCGCGATTGCCGCCCATTTTCCGACAGCCAGCGCAAGCCGACTGCCGGTGAACCATGCAAAAACCGCACCCATCAGCGCCGACCCTTTCGCCAGTCATCCCAACGGGCATAGATGGTGATCCCGATACCGATCAGCGCCACGGCGATGAACAGCCAGCGCAGGGTGTCGAGATGCGGGATCAGCGGCTGAATTGCAGATTGCGTGTCAGTCAGAACATCCTGCGCAACCTCAACACTTGCCGCGCCAATGGTTGCAACACCGGCTGCACCACCGCCTTTCATGGTACGAGACTCATTGAGGCTTTCGCGCAGGCGCGGCGGTTCCGGGGCAAACCGGGTAGTGCGACCACTGCGAGTGGCGCGGGGCGGGAACGGATCACCCCACTGGCGGGCACGACCGATGTCAATGTGCATGAAGTTCTGACGAGGATAAAAGCCGAAGCCCGTAAATCCCTTGGCGCGGGCCGCCGCTTCAAAATCCGCCGGATCATGGTTGGCCATGGAAATATCAAATGCCGCCCCCTGCAAATGCATGGAGTGCTCTGCTCCACCGACCTGCCGGTTATAGTCGGGACTGCGATAGGCGGAATGCACGATCAGCGGCACACCGAGACGATCGCGCAGCGCCTGCAGCGCATCAAGCGCCACTTCATCAATGCGGATCGTCCCGTCACCTCGGCTAGCGATTTCCTCGGGTGAAAAGTTCGGCCAGCGCCAGAGGGTTCCGGGGACATTGCGCCAGTCGGCGAAATATTGTGAGGTCATAGGGTTCTCCAATAAAAAAACCCGCCGGATGGCGGGCACGTGGTCGAGGTGATTTGGGTCGGTATCAACCGAACAGCTTCAGCTTCACGGCTATGCCCGCGATCAGGGCGAGCAACAGGCCGGTGGTCATCAGGCGGATGATGGTTTGCCAGGCGGTGCGGCGTGCCATGCGCAGACTATCGAGTAATGTGCGCAGGTCCTGAATGTCGATGGCGGCTTCGGGACCATCAAGCCCGACGTTGGCTAAAGCGCGGTTTGCACCTTGCTCGGCAGCGCGGGCTAGCATGGCTTCGAACTCGTCCTCGGGGATGCGGACGAAGCCCGCTTCAAGTTTGGGCGGGGTCATGGGAACTCCTTTTTATTGGGTGCGATTCAGACCTCGCGCCATTTCGGGAAGACCATTTGGTAGACCCAGTTGTTGGTCGAGGTCATGGTGGTGACGGGATTATTGGGCCAGCTTGCGGGCAGACTACCGATGATCTCGGTGTTGCTGGAACCTGAATACAGATAGACTTGCGGGGCGACGGTCTGGGGATAGGCGCTAGTGCCGCTGGCGTGCGGATAAAAACGGGTCAGGCCTGGCGTCATCCAGCGGGCATAACGCGCGTAAGCTCCCGCACCACTCACGCCCATCGCCGTGACATACCAGCCTTTTGTTAGAGTTTGCGGTGTGCCCAGATTGAATTCCTTGTTATCGGCCACATCGGCTGGCAGCGTTCCGAAATCCGCCACCCGGTCACCGATATCCCAGAGATCCCCGTTCGGGGCACCAAGCTTGTAAATCCCGCAGCGCAGCAACGCACCCACCGTTGTCGAGGCAATATTCAGGGAAACGAAGGCTCCGAGCAATTGGACAGGGCGATCAACATGGAAAGCCATGAAAAACATCCGGTTTTGCGAGAGGGCTTGTTGGGAGGAAGAGCTATAACTCAGGGTGAAGGGATCAACCGCGCCCCACCAGTCCGGACCACCGGCTTTAGTGATACTGTCGATGCTGTGGCGTTCGGGCTCCATGCCACCAGGGAAACTGACAGCACCGGTATTGCGGTCAATGCGCATTGCCTCGCGAAAACTGCTGCCGTCCGCACTGACCTTGATGGAAAAATCATCGTTGCCGGCGGTGCCCATTTCGGCGCGTCCTGACCAACCGGTCTGGAACAACAGGCTGGCGGTATCTGTGTTGGCGGCCTTGTTGATTTTTAGCTGGTGGCCGGCACCGGCGTGGTTGAGCAGGGTTGCGATTGCAGAAACGGACAGCTTGTTGGTGGCGTTCGAGGTGGTGCCGATCCCGATGCCAGTGAGGTTCTGCAGGCTCGGGATATATGCGCCCCACGCACTGCCGGACCAAATCAGCAGTTCCCCGGCAGATACATCCCATGCCTTCCAACCGGGCTGCGGGATCAGGCGCAACCATGCCCCACCGAAATAGAGGGCAATACTGTCATCCCAACCGACCCAGGCATCGGTGGCACTTGCCCCGATAATGTGACGTTCGCCTTCGTTTGGTGTGGCTGGCGGAGATGTGGCTCCGACGGAATTCACCGCCAGTTGGGCCAGTGCATCGATCAGGCCCAGCGCCTCGTTAACTGTGACATGTTTCTGGGCCTGTGCTGCGGCCAGATAGGGCAGCGCTAGGTTCGGGGTGTTGTTCATAGGGTCTCCGTGACAGTGAGGTTTTGAATAAGCGGGACACCGCGGCCCATCGCGCCGATTTGGTAAAGGCGGGCAGCGAGACTGGTGACCGGACTGCCAAAGTCAGCGCTCTGCATCACGGCGGTGTAGGTGAAGGCGGGTGTCGCAAGGCCGGACACGGCGCGCACTACACTTGCCCCGTTCAGAATTTCCAGATCATAGGCCTCCGAAACTTCCGATATCGGCACATCGGTTAACACCCAGCCGTCGGAGACGAGCGATCGGTCGCAACGCATCCAACGTAAACCGAGATCACCAGTGGCTTCACGGCGCATGCGTAGTTGCGCTGGTGCAAAAGGTTTTAACCCTCGGCCATTTGGCGTGAAATTTACCGCGCTCATCAGCGGATCGGAAGGTGCCGCGCTTGCCGGACCGATACGCCAGTTCCAGGGCAAGCCAAGATCAGCTTCGGAAGTCGAGAGCGGCTGAATGGCTGAATCCAGTATTACAACCCGCGCTCCGGCCGGCACTGGATTGCCCATAGCATCTTCGGTTCCCCTCTGGCCCCGCAAAAGACGCGTCAGGCGGTAACGGCCCGCGGAAACCAGCTCAACATTGCTCGCCTGCAGTATCTCCCAAGCGCCCGACGCGTTCTCGATAGCCAGCGCGTTGGCACCTGCAAATAATTCCAGATCGGTAACGCTGGTGAGCGTGCCTAGGGAAAGATCGATCAGCAGTTCATTGCCATGATCGAAGCGCCAGAGCGGCCCCGCAGGTAGATCAGCGGCCAGTGTTCCCAAATGCGCAGGTTGGCTAATGGTATCCAGAAGGGCAAAGCCCGCGGTGCTGGCGCTACGCCAAACAGCGGCCGTGCCATACCACGGTTTGGCGAATATCGCCAGGTAGGGCCGGTGCGCCGGGACCGCATCAGACATCCGCGGCAAGTCCAACAGGGCAATATTGGCGGGCCCATAAACGATTGCGTTGGGCAGTTTCGCGGGACGGTATTGGCCTAGCGGCAAGTCATATATGGTGGCATCGGTCCGGATCGCCTCGATCGAACGGGCGCCAGCGTCACCAATGCGTGTGATGCGATAGTCTATCAGCCGTCCGTCGTTCGCGAGACTAACAACGTCCCCTGGGTCCAGCGCCAGACGAGAGGGTGGAAGGTTGGCACTCAGCGTTTCGCGCCCGACCCATCCTTCCATCAGGGCGCGACGGCAACGGCGGTCGGCCTCTTCCAAAGATACTGCCAGCGGGAAGCTGTCGGAGGCCACACGCGATGCTTCAACCGTAACGCGGCGCGCCTCGACGGTGGCGGTATCGTATTCCTCGTCCGGGCGCACCATCTGCCACTTGAGGGCCTGGGGCAGTTCGGTTTCCTGCCCGCGGATGAGTTCCATGACGTCACCCGCGACCGCAACCATGTCGTCCGGTGCAATGATCGAAACTGCACGCTGCCCGCGCGAGACAAAGCGGATAACGCCGCCACTTTCCACTGCATCAAACCCGAAATGCCGCGCCAAACCCGAGATCGATGCACGCGGGCTTTCAAGGGCAGCAATGACAAAGCCCGGAACGATGTCTGCTAATTCGCTCACATCAACCAGATTGTCTTCCAGCCCCGCGCGCAGACAAAGCTCGCGCACAAGAGCCCCGAGGCCCACCGCCCCGAGCCGTCCGTTCAGCCAGTGGCCGAGCCGCCAGTTCGGCGCATCGGCCCAGACGTCCTCTCGAGCCGGAAAGTCGGGATAGGGACGCGCATCCCAAGTCCAGAGCGCGGCCTCGCCCATGTCGATCATCGGTGCTACGTATACGGTCGAGACCGGGTTATTTGCCGCGCCACCCCAATACGCCAGCATCGCCTCGATATAGCGCCGCTGGATGGCTTCATCCTGCCAACCACGCGAAAAGTGCGGCAGTGCGTTTTCGGCCGATTTTGGATCGTAAAAAACATTGGGCTGGTTGGTGCCGCGGTCAACGGCGGGACAGCCGAGCTCGGTAAAATGGACGGGTTTTGATTGGGGCATCCAATCGGTGGGAGTGGCGACCTCAACCCCGCCCGGGCGATTAAAATGCGGATTTGACCACCACGACCGGATATCCTTGGGCCGAAAGACCCACGGTTTGTCATAGGCACCATCAGTAATCGGTGTGCGTATCTGCGTATCGCGATCAGCATCGGAGGCGTAGAACCACTCGAAATCCTCCCCGCCCTCGATATTGCTTTGGAGGTAGTCGAGATCACGGATGGAAGCCCAACCGGCTTGGGCATCTGCGTGATCAGACCCGTCGCGCCAATCCGACAGCGGCATGTAATTGTCGATGCCGATAAAATGTATGTTCGGGTCTGACCAAAGCGGATCGAGGTGATAAAACACATCGTTTGAGCTATCCTGCGGGTGATGGCCGAAAAATTCCGACCAGTCGGCGGCGTAGCTGATGGTGGTTCCGGCACCGAGAATTACCGCAACGTCACCGGCCAACTGCTTCATTGCCGCCACCGCAGGAAAACCGGTGGCGCTGTTACGAATGGTGGTCAGGCCGCGCAACTCCGAGCCGAGCAGAAAAGATTCCACCCCGCCTGCTGCAGCGCAGAGATGGGCGTAATGCAGGATCATCCGCCGGTAGCCCCGATCGCTGGCTGGGCCAGTCCATGAGACGGTCTCTCCAGCCACCGTGAAATCAGTCGTTTGCGCATTGCCCATGAAAGTATCGACTTGCGAGCCTGCGCTGGTGGTCTTGTCTACCGTGCCTGCATATCCCGCTGCCGGAGAGCAGGTGATCCTCCCGCGCCATGGATAGGTATTCTGGCCGATGGTGGCGGCATTATCGGAATAAGGATCGGGCAGTGTATTGCCCGCCGGAATGTCCATCAGCAGAAATGGATAAAACGTAATCCGCAACCCGCGGGATTTGATTTCCTTGATCGCTTGCACGACCGCGAAATCTGCCGGTGTGCCGCCGTAAGCTGTGCGGCCATCCGTATCGAGGCTGATCACATGGGCACTGGTGCGGGAGACACCATTCACCGTCCAGCTTTCCGGAGTTGTGGCCTTGTTGGTGTTCTCGACCCCGGGAACGATCTGGCAATTCCCGGCGCGCAGGTCGGTGCCAAACCAGCTGACCACCAGCGAGATACTCTCGATGTTCGGCGCGGCGGCCTGCAACTGGTCGAGCGAGGCGATGATATCCGGCACGACGTTGGCGTTATGAACATTTTCCGATGCTGTATCGCCGCTTGCGCCACCCACGCTGTGGGCGCCGCGCGAGATTGGTTCGGTTGCATAAATAAACTCGCCGGTGCCGGGAATGAGGGTGATGGCGCGAAGCATTCCCTCAGCTGTGTCGGGTTCAACAACGGGGCGAAACACCTCGAAGGAAAGTTGCGGGATGCGATTGCCGAATTGTTCGAGCGGCAATTCCTCGAACATAAGGTAGGCCGTGCCGCGGTAGGCAGGGGCGTTGCCCGCTCCCGTCTTTGCCTCGATAAACGCGTCGGGTTGCTGGGCCTCATCGCCCGTATAAAACCGCCAGGTAATGCCGTTCAGGTCAAGCGGTTTACCGTCGGCCCAGATGCGCCCGATGCCCGAAATTGGTCCCTCGCACAGCGCTACAGCGAAGGAGGCCGAATAGAGATAGGCGGTTGTGGTGACGCCTCCACCTCCGCCTTTGCCGCCACCTTGGGTGGTTGTGTTTACCGTCTCGGTGAAATCTGTTGCCCAGATGATATTGCCACCAATCCGCATGCGGCCATAAACGCGGGGAATAATAGCCCCTTCGGTCGAGGTGGTGATTTGCAGGTTTTCGAGACGCTGGCCTTCAATGCGTTGGCCGGGGGCAAGCGAGGAGACAATCCAGCTATCAACCATCGAGCCGGCAAAGGATCCGATTGCCCCGCCGATGGTTACAGCGGACACACCGAGTACGGCACCTCCAATGCTGCCGCCGATTGCAGCACCGGCCGATGCCAGAAGAATAGAAGCCATGATTTATAGGGTCTTTCGTTCGACAGGGTCGGGGAAACGGAATGCGTAGGCAATTTTACGTTGCCAGGCGTTTGTCAGATGTTCTTCAATCACGCCAGTGCGTTCATAGGCGTGAATGAAACGGCCACCTCCGGAGAGGATAGCGCAATGCTTGGCAATAGCGCTCGCGCGCATCCGAAACAGGATGACGTCACCTGTGCGGGCGTCAGAAATATCCAACTCGGTCATCACCGCACGCGCGGCCTCGGCCAGTACCTCCACCGGCCCGCTCTCGCCCCAGTCGCGCGAATAGGGCGGCACAGGTCTGGTGCCATCCAGTGGCCCAGACCCCACCACATCCCGCCAGACACCGCGCAGCAAGCCGAGACAATCACAGCCCACACCACGCACAGAAGCCTGGTCATGATAGGGCGTGCCGATCCAGCGACGGGTCGCCTTGACGATGCGCGCAGGCGCGGTTCGATGCGTTACTTCCATTGCAGGTTATCTTTCTCTATGTATTTGTTCGGAAACAGAATTCCCCGGGGCTTTTAAAGATCGGCAAGCAAGATCGGCATTAACTTGCTTTTTTCATGCCTAATGCCCTATATTCAGGACATAATTTCAGTGTGGAAGATCGGCAAAATGATAGAAACTCCGGCCAGAATAGAGCCATGCCTGTTTGAAGACAGGATTCCGGCCGACCTTGCTGATCTGGTGGTCGAGATCCAGAAGGCGGCCGATAGCCTCGGGCGTGACCTGCACCCTTCGAGCGCGGCGGAGCTGGTCGATCTGGTACGAATCATGAATTGTTATTACTCGAACCTTATCGAGGGCCATAATACGCGCCCGCGTGATATCGAGCTTGCGCTCGAAGGAGCCGAGTTGGAAGAGGAAACGCGACCACTCGCACTCGAGGCGCGCGCCCACGTCATTGTCCAGCGCCGGATTGACGAGGAATTCAGAACCGGAAAGCTGCAACAACCGACATCAACGGAGTTCCTGGTGTGGGTTCACAAAGCCTTTTACGAGGAGATGCCGGAAGAATTCCGTTATGTCGAACATCCAGGTGGCAGCCGCGAGGAAATCATTCCCGGTCATATGCGCGAGGAGGGCGACACGGAAGTTGCGGTTGGACGCCATCGCCCGCCTTCATCGCACCGCGTTGCCGATTTCATGGCATATTTCGAAAAACGCTTTGCATTGGCCGAGAGATCGGCCAGCAACCGGATCATAGCGATCGCTTCCGCCCATCACCGCGTCAACTACATCCACCCTTTTCCTGACGGCAACGGTCGGGTCAGCCGGTTGATGTCGCACGCTATGGCGCTCCGGGCCGGTATTGGCGGGCAAGGGTTGTGGTCGGTTTCGCGCGGTCTTGCGCGCGGCCTGGAGGATCGGGGTGAATACAAGCGAATGATGGATTACGCCGACACTCCGCGGCAGGGTGACCGGGACGGGCGGGGCAATCTTTCCGAGGCGGCACTTCATGCATATTGCCGCTGGTTCCTCCAGGTCATGCTTGACCAGATCACATTTTCTGCCCGCCTGTTTGATCTGGAAGGGCTGGAAGAACGATACCGGCGCCTCGTGCGTGACGTGCTGCCCGACAAGCGTGCGCCGGATCTTTTGTCAGCGGTTCTGCACCACGGCTCTCTGGAGCGGGGTGATGCGCCACTGGTCCTGAAGGTTTCGGAACGTTCTGCCCGCACCACACTGTCTGCATTAACGAGGGCCGGCTTTCTCAAGTCAGCTTCGCCGAAAACCCCGGTGCGTCTGGCCTTTCCGCTGGAATACAGGGAACGGTTGTTTCCCAACCTTTTTGCCGATGGCGAACTTAACCTCTGAACACGGCTCAAAGCACCGTTCCCGAATTGGCATCGCCCCTGGCGGCATAACGGATCACCGTGTCCTGCCCGGGAATATGCGGGAAGCCACGAAAATTTATGGCATTTGTGAACTTCGCCTTGCAGGTTTCAAAGCGCTTGTCACAACCGGCGAAGATATTGAGCGTATCGCCAACATCGATCGGGCGCACCGGGGCTTCCAGAAGGGTAATTTTTACATCCGCGCCGGTAAGTGCGTGGGTCAGCACTTCGGCATCGCGACCGGTATTGGCGCCGGTGAGCCATTGCAGCGTGCCAAGAGCAAACCAGCCCTCGGCAAAACCCGAGAGACCGGAGACAGAAAAGCCGCGATCCCCGGAAAGCAAAACCACCGTGCCCGTACCCTTGAAGGCCGGATCGTTCAGGTTCACTCCACAGCGCGCGTCACCCAAATTCGCATCGCAGCTAGCCTGAAACGTTCGCCCGATGGTTTGACCGAGCACATGCGCAAGCGAGCGCATCTCGGCCACGAAATGCAACCGTCCGCGCCGGAGCTGCCCAATGGCACCGCGGCGTAGCAGGGCGCGGCTTGAGGTGCCGGCCCAGTTCACCCGCCAGATTTCCACGGCGGCGTTGTCCCAGCGGCCGTCGAGAATGTCGGTCTCGGTGATGATGTCGGAGGTCAACACGCCCTCGGCCTCCTGCGCATCAACCGAAAGGTCAGAACCGGAGCGGATTTCCGAGGCAGTGAAGCCGGACTCCGGCTCGAACGTGGTGTTATCGAACGTCAGGGGTCGGTCATGATCGGTGAAGCCGAACACCGCTCCGTCGTTGCGGGTGAGCCGCCAGCACCAGGCCAGCGTTGTGGTGCCGGAATCAAGATGGGTTTGCAGGGAGACGGACAAGGATTTCATCGACGAACCTCGATCAGGGGGATGGATGTGATGGAACCGAGGCGCTCAATGTCATGAATGACGTCGAGCTGGTCGGTGTCAAAGCGCACGGGTACGTCGAATTCGAAACCCGCGGTGATGGCGCCGCCACCTGGCGGTGGAGCCGTGAAGGTGACAAGGCCGGTTGTGGTGGTGTTCAATGACCAGCCAGAAGCCTGATCGATCCCGTCAAGCGCCACCGTGACAGTTCCGGCCACCGGTTTGGTGATGGCGCGCGTCCATGTTTGTGCACCGGAGATATAGGCTTTAATTAATTGGAATGCTGTGGTCGCCCCATCACCGGTACCGATCGGCTGGTCGGTTGCGGATGGTATTCCCGAAGGCAAGCAGGATTTGTAATCGCCCCAATCCTTCCAGCGAAACCCGTAAAGCCGACCGTTGCGGGCCTCAAAGAACGCCACGACGGCGGCCAGATCATCGGCGCGGCGGACGCCATAGGCGGCATCATAGCGACGGCGCGAGTTGGCCCAGCTGGCGTTGCGCTCCTCGTCACCCGAGGCCAGCTCGACAATCTGCGTGCGCCGCTCGGGCCCACCGCGCGCACCCCGGCTGATATTGTCGGGAAACCTGATTTCGTGAAACGCCATCTACATACCTCTCCTTCCCATCGCGACGGCGCGGGCAATGTCGGCCGAGACCTGCGTGCGCGACTGGCGGAAACTCTCGGCGTCACGGGTCTGGATGTTGATGGTGATGTTTTGGGCAGAGCTTTGCCCATAGCCTTGGGCCTCGCGCCGCGACAGCACCCGCTCGCCCTTTTGCAGGATTGCGGGAACTTCATCTGACCGCAGGCCCGCCCAGCCACCGGAATGCATACGCGGCGCACCGGCGAAGGCCATGGCGGGCACCATTCTTTGCGGCGCGGCCCCGCCAACCATGCCGCCCGCGTGTAACACTGGCGCGAAAATGCTACCGAGGCCGCCCAGCGCGCCGGACAGCGCACCCGCCAGTGGGCCGAGAATAAACCTGCGGGCGGACAGCTTCGCCATGTCAGCCAACAAAGAGGTCACGAGGGAGTTAAAATCCAGCTTGCCGGTTTTGACGAATTCGCCGATGGCATTTTCGGCGCTGGTGAATGCTCCGACCAGTGCGTCCCCGATCCCCTTGCCGACATCGGAGGCTTTGGTGGCGTAATCCTTGAGCGAAGCGGCGGCCATATCCCATGCGGATTTGGCAACCTCGGCCGCACTGCGCGAAGCCCCACCGGCACCAGTTACCGCGCTGGACAACGCTTCGGCGGCCGTGGTGGTTCCGGCAAGCCCGCTTTCGCCATCCTCGGCACCAACTTTCATAGCATCTCGCAAGGCCTGCATGGAGGTGAGCGGGGCGGTTGCGGCTTGGGCCAATTCGCGGGAGGAGTTTACGAGGCCGTCGGTCGCGTTCCTCGCTTCCTCGGCGCTGGTTGCCATTTCATAATACGCTGATCCGGCCATAATGGCCGCGTTGCCAAGGGCTAGCGTGGCATTATCCATGCCAGGGATGTTAGCCATCCCCCGCGTCATGGCGTGCAAAAAGTCCGTCCAGGTTTTCTGGATACCCGCCAGCATCGTTAACCAACCGGCCTTGATCCGCGCCCAGACCAAAGAGAGTGCCGCGCCGAGGGATTTACCCCCGAGTTTCATACGATCCCAAACTTCAATGCCGACATCCTTTAGCAGGCGCATGGCCTCGCCAAATCCGCCGGCGCCTTTGGCCAGTCGCCCGAACCAATAGATCAGCTCGCCAGCGCCAATGATTAGCGCGCCGATACCGGTGCGGATTAGCGCCCCGCGTAAAACAGCCAGAGAAAGTGACACGCCTTTGATGCCGAGCGCCGCTTTGGCCAGAGAGATCACCAGCTTGCTGCCAAGCACGACAGCGAAGGTTGCGGCAATGGTGGCGATTTCGCCTATATGGTTGAACAGCATTTTGATAGCGCGACCGAGCGGGCCGGTGGTTTTGCCAATCGCCGCCATGGCGTTTGCAACTGCCTCCAGCGCCGGTGCCGCCACCACGGCCAGCTGGTTCGATATCCCGCGCCACAAGAGCCCCATGCGCGAGAGCGCGTCATTAGTACGTTCGATCTGTGCCGCATCCTGTTCCGACACCGCGACGCCAAAATCCTGCACATCCTGCGTGGCTTGGCGCAATGTGGCGCTGTCGATGCGGGTAAAGATCAACCCTGCGCGATCTCCGAAGATCTGCGAGGCAATCGCGGCCTGCTGCGCACTCGGGATGAATTTCGCAATCGCATCCTGAATGGCGGAAATCTTCGCATCAACCGATAGCCCTTCCATATCCACCGCCGAAAGATGCAAATGCTTCAGGGCATCTACGGCCGGACCTGTGCCTGCCGCAGCTTGAGACAGCCGTTTGGTCAACTGGATCGTGGCTTGTTCGATCTCGCCCATAGAAACCCCGGCCAGATCACCGGCGCGGTTCAAAACCTGAAGGCTTTCGGTGGTGGTGCGCAGGGATGCCGCCAGCTTGGCTTGTTCGTCGATGGTTTGAAGGCTGGAGCGCACCATCGAAACACCCGTCGCAATCGCAGCCGCCGCCATAATGCCGGCAGCGATTTTGGCACGCCGCGCAAAACGGGCCAACCGTGCATTGGCGACTTCCATCTCGCGCGAAGCCTTGCCAAAGCCGCGTTTTCCGGCCACTCCAATACCTTCAAACTCGGCTTTGACCTGTTTGCCGCCCACCGCCGCAAGGCGCACGGACACCCGTTTTTCAGCCATTGTTCTGATCCATTTGTTCGTTGGTTTTGCGTACCATCACAGCCTCGATGGCAGGGAGGAGTTCAGCTGTCGCGATCGGGCAGATGCCGAGGGCGGCCCCGAGTGACAGCGCCGCATTCATGTCCCAGCCGGTCACACCACCACTGGGTGCAACACGAAGTTGACCACCTAGGCGGGCGACGAGGTCCCATACCTGCCATCCTTCAAATCTCTGTGGCTGATTCAGGGTTTGCGGGCAGTCTTCGCAGATTTTTCCGCAGCCCTCGCAATATTTGTCGCCCCCGCCGAAGACCCATTCGGCAAGGGCGACGAGACGTTTTTTTCCTGATCCAGCACCAGACCCTTGGCGACGTATTTTGTCTGGAAAGCCTCGAACAGTGGCCAGACATCCAGCAGGGCCGATATACCCTCAGGGGTAGTTCGAATGGCATTGCCGTCACTGTCCCCGACACCCTCCCAGTCGAGGGTGGCGTTGCGGGCCAACGCCTTGGCAAACACCAGTACGCTTTCCTCGTCTGTCGCCTCCGCGTTCAGTGCGGCAACAGACGGGTCATTGCGCGAGGCCACCATCATGGCCGTGGTCAGCGGGTGTAAATGCAGGCGAACACCGTGGCCGAGATCTAGCCATGCGGGTGTGTTCGAAAGGTCAAGACGGATCATGTTGTTCCTCAGTAGGTTGCGATGTTGTTAACAAGAGTGACGGTGCACATCTGCCCGGCGGTTGTGTCATAGGCCGCCTGCCAGTCAAAGCTGGCCTGGACGCCCTGTGGCCCCTGAATTTCGACGCGTGGACGGGGTAGATAAACGGCGTGGGCGGTGAAGGTTAGGCTCTCGCCTGTGCCAAGATTGTATGCGAACTCCAGGGCGGCCGGCGTGCCGTCCAGCGCCTGCGTCATCAGCACCTGATCTGCAAAGCGTACATCCATCTTGCCGGTTAGCGCCGCAATGGAGGGGTCGGCCCCGTCAATGCGCCCATCCGCACGGATGGTTTCGATCCGGTCGAGATTATTGGCGTATTGAATGTCGGCCGAGACGATATTGCCCAGCGCCGTACCATTGCGTTTGATAGCCCCGTTGAAATGTCCGAAGCGTTGCAGGTTCCAGCCGGTGGGTGTTCCGGTGGCAGAAGAGGTGTCTACCGCTTCGCCCTGTGCAATCAGCTTTGCTGTAGCGGTCAACAAGCCCGAGCGCTGCATCTGCCAAGAAATCTGGTCGAGCACGCAGCCTGAATACATTGCATAGCGCGGCACCTCGGGCATGGCGGTCTCGATGGAGATGCTTGGTAATGTCCAATTGCCCGACGTGAATATGTGCGTATAGGGTCCTGTTCCGGTGGTGATCGGGTCGCCGAATGCCACCTTTAGCCAAAACCCGAAGGCTTCCGCATC
>JGI24025J20009_10000526_pt1 | contig 29733 bp, 18 predicted proteins | sample Cruoilmetagenom3_FD_20009 | JGI IMG/M metagenome (IMG submission 20009) | reverse complement strand
ACAACTGGGACCGGATGACTTTGAAATCTTCGTAGACCACGTGCTGGCATTTTTGCAGCGAGAGGGCTATCTGCAAGTGAGTGAGGATGAAGACAGTGCAGATTAGCGAATACCAACGCTGGCTAGAGGAGTGGGATCGCGCGCGGGGCTGGCACCGCGTCAGCCCCAGCCACACCCTCATCCACGCGCTGGAGGAGATGGGGGAGGTGGCGCGGCTCGTCCTTCATCTCGAGGGATACAAAGGCGCGGAGAGCTCAGAGGCTGTGCGGGCGGATCTGGCGACCGAGCTTTCAGACCTCTTCGTCTTTCTGTTCAAGCTGGCCTATCAGTGCGGCATTGACGTGGAGGAGGCACTGAAGGCGGGGCAAGCCAAGGCAGATGAGCGCTACGGCGACCTGGCCGCCGCCAGCGCCGAGCTGGAGCGTTACCTGGCCCAGCAGGCGGAGAACCTGGCGCAGATGCAGGGGCAAGAATATAGAGGAACATGATGCTGACGAAATTCGAGGCTTATTTCGATGGTGAGTACTGGTGCGCCCGGGGTATTGGTGCAGATGTGTTCACTCAGGGGGCGTCCCTCGATGAGTTGATGAGCAACATCCGTGAGGCGGCTGAGTTACACTATCACTGTGCCAGATCATCGGACGATAGCCAAAGGCACTTTGAGCGATATCCTTACGGCTGTCAGTCGAGCAACAGGAGAGCCGAAGAAGAGCTTGATCGAGATGTTGTGAAACCATGAGCGAAAAACCATTGACCTTCCAACAAGTCATCATGCGGCTACAGCAATTCTGGTCTGAGTACGGATGCCTCATCTGGCAGCCGTACAGCGAGAAGGTGGGCGCGGGCACCATGAACCCGGCCACCGCGCTGCGCGTCCTCGGCCCGGAGCCGTGGAACGTGGCCTACGTCGAGCCTTCCTACAGAGCTGACGACGGGCGCTACGGCCAGAACCCCAACCGTATGCAGATGTTCCTCCAGTACCAGGTGATCCTCAAGCCAGATCCTGGCAATCCACAGGAACTGTACCTGCAAAGCCTGGAGGCCATCGGCATAAACCGCCGCCAGCACGACATCCGATTCGTGGAGGACAACTGGAAGTCTCCAGCGCTGGGCGCGTGGGGTCTGGGCTGGGAGGTGTGGCTGGACGGCATGGAGATCACCCAGTTCACCTACTTCCAACAGTCAGGCGGGTTTCCTCTTGACCCGGTGGCCGTGGAGCTGACCTATGGCCTGGAGCGCATCGTCATGTACCTGCAAGGGGTGCGCAGCGTCTGGGAGATTGATTGGGACGGTCAGCGCACCTACGGCCAGGTGCTGCTGCCGCAGGAGATCGAGCACTGCAAGTACAACTTCGACCACGCCGACGTCGAGCGGCTGAAGCAGATGTACAATCTCTTCGAGGCCGAGGCACAGAACGCGCTGGTCGCCAACCTGGTGACCCCCGCCCACGACTACGTGCTGCGCTGTTCACACACCTTCAACGTGCTTGATGCCCGCGGCGCCATTGGCGTTACCGAGCGAGCCAGCTATTTCGCCCGCATGCGCGACCTGTCGCGGCAGGTGGCGGAAGCCTACGTCGCGCAGCGCGAGCAGTTGGGCTTCCCGTTCCTGAAGCACGAACCGGTTTCACGTCTCACGTCTCACGTTTCACGTTTAGACCTGCAACCCGAAACTTCGAAACCCGAAACCTTCTTGTTGGAAATAGGCACTGAAGAGCTGCCTGCGGGCGATTTGGCTACGGCCCTTGCGCAACTGCGCAAGGCGGTGCCCAAGCTGCTGAAGGAACTGCGGTTGGAGCACGGCAACATTCAGGTCACGGGCACGCCGCGCCGGCTCGTGGTCTTCGTGGAGGAACTCGCCACGCGGCAGCGGAACGAGGAACAGGAAGTCAAGGGGCCACCGGCCAGCGCGGCCTTCGACGCCGAGGGCCGCCCCACGCGGGCGGCTGAGGGCTTCGCCCGCAGTCAGGGTGTACGCGTCGAGGAATTGCAGCTCCGCAGCACGCCCAAGGGAGAGTGGGTCTTCGCCATGAGGCGGGAACCGGGGCGGCCTGCCGCTGAGGTGCTGCGCGACGCGCTGCCCCAGCTCATCGCCAGCTTGCGCTTCGACATGAACATGCGCTGGAACCAAACGAACGTCGCCTTCTCCCGCCCCATCCGCTGGTTCGTGTCGCTGCATGGCGAACAGCTCATTCCCTTTGAGTATGCGGGCGTAGTGAGCGGCCGCACCACCCGTGGCTTGCGGCCATTGGGCTCACCGGCCATTGAACTGACGCAGGCGGGCGACTACTGGCAGGCGATGACCGACAGCGGCATTGTCGTCCGGCGGGACGAGCGGTGGGAGAGCGTGCGCAGCCAGGTGGACGCGCTGGCCTCCGAGGTCGAGGGCGTGATCGCTGACGATCCGGCGTTGCTGGACGAAGTGACCGATCTCGTCGAGCAGCCGGTGGCGCTGCGCGGCCGCTTCGACCCCGACTACCTTCGCTTGCCCAAGGACGTGCTCATCACGGTGATGAAGAAGCACCAGCGCTACTTCGCCGTCGTCAATGACCAGACGGGCGAACTGATGCCCCATTTCATCGCCGTGTGCAATGGGAAGCCCTCGCACCCGGACATCGTGCGCACCGGCTACGAGGAAGTGCTGCGAGCTCGCTACGCCGACGCCACCTTCTTCTACGAAGCCGATACGGTCAAGCCGCTGGAAACGTTCACGCCCCGGCTGGCGACCCTCACCTTCCAGGAGCGATTGGGCTCCATGCTGGACAAGGTGAAGCGCTTGGAGAAGCTGNTGCCTGTGCTTGCCAAGCGCTTGGGCCTCACGGCAGAGGAGCGGGCCACGGCACTGCGAGCGGCAACGCTTTGCAAGTCGGACCTGGCCACGCAGATGGTGGTGGAGCTGACCAGCCTGCAGGGGGTCATGGGGCGGGAGTACGGATTGACGTCAGGCGAGACAGAGGAGGTGGCGCAGGCTATCTTCGAGCACTACCTGCCCCGCTCCGCTGGCGATCGGCTGCCGGAGAGAAAACCCGGTCTCGTCGTGGGACTGGCCAACCGGCTGGACAGCCTGGCGGGTCTCTTCTCCGTCGGCCTGGCCCCCACCGGCTCGGCCGACCCGTACCACCTGCGCCGCGACGCGCTGGGTATCGTGCAGAACCTCATTCACGCCCAGCTGTCGCTCCCGCTGCGGGAAGCGCTGGCCGAGGCCGCGGCGCTGTTGCCGGTGGAGGCCGGCGACGCGATACTGGATCAGGTGCTGACCTTCATCCGCGATCGGTTCTACGGCTGGCTGCGGCATCGAGGCTTGCCGCACGACGTGGTGGAAGCAGTGCTGGCCGAGCGAGGCGATGACCCCTATCGAGCCTACACAGCAGCGCAGGAGCTGGCCTGCTGGGTCGAGCAGGAGGATTGGAACGAGGTTCTCGTTGCCTATGCCCGCTGCAAGCGCATCGTGCGGCCGCTGGCCGAGCGGTTCGAGTTGGCTCCAGAACACTATGTGGAGCCAGCCACTTGCGATCTGCACGGTGCCTGGGAAGCCGTGCGCCCCACGATCTCTCCCGATGGCCGCGTAGACCCGCTGGGAGAGGCGCTGCGAACGCTGGTTGTGCCCATCAACCACTTCTTCGACGAGGTGCTGGTGATGGCCGAGGAACCGGAGCTGCGAGCGGCCCGCCTGGCGCTGGTGCAGCAGATAGCCGCCCTGCCCCACGGCATCGCCGACCTGAGCAAGCTCCAGGGGTTCTAGCGAAATAGGACACGGATCAACACGGATTTCCACAGACTACATACTTCATATCCGTGTTCATCCGTGTGAATCCGTGTCCTAGTTTAGCCGCGCAATCGTCGGGCTGATGTCCACCTGCTGCATCATCTCTAGCAGCTCCTCGTGGCTGAGGGGACGACCCTTGCCCGCCAAAGCGACGAGCAGCGCTTCCATAACGTTGGTGCCGAAGGTGCGCCCCTCCAGGCGCGGCGTGGAGGTGATCAGGTACTTGACACCCCGCTGGCGCAGCATCTCCATATCCTCGGGGGTGGTGGTGTTGGTGACGATGCTCTTGCCATCCAGCCGCTCCGGAATGTGCCGCCTGATGTAGTTGAAGTCGCCAGCGATGACCGTGGCCCAACGGTACCAGCGCTCCCACTTGGGCACAATGATGTCCTGCTTCTCTCCTATGGGATAGAGCATGCTGAAGGGCAGGTGCCCCAGGACAGGTAACAGCGTTGCTGCCACGATGCGCAGCGTGCGCAATGTTCTGATGGGAATGGGCAACCCTAGGGAGAACATGAGATCGCAATAGACCGTATCGTAGCCAGCATCGTGGAACGACAGCGCCATGTCGAAGCGATCCACGGCGGTGGTGATCATGGCCCGCTTGGGATGCAGCTCGTCGCCGATTTCTGCCTCCACCCGCTGCATCACCCCCCGCTCCACGATGCCGCGCACGCCGTCGCCATCCACCAATGGTGTCTGCTGCACATCTTGCACTGTCTTGCGAGCGGCGTGGAGGGGGTAGTACTTGTCGTACACCCGCAACCCCAGGTCCATGCCGCCGACGCCGAAGGCATCCACCTTGCCGTCCAGTTCACGATAGAGTTGACGGGTGCGTGCTACATCTCCGTCGCAGCCGATACGCTCAATGAGCACCGGCTGTCCCAACAATTCCAGTTCCAGACGATGATCCCGCCTGGAACTGCCTAAGCTGACGCTGACCACTCGTTTCATAGGCTTTGCCATCCTTTCCGTTTCGGCGATCACTCTCGCTTGCTAGAACCCCGATCACGGGCAATGGTTGCAAGGAGAGTCGGGGAAGAGACGAGATTATACCCTGTTTGTCGCCCGTTGACCAATAGAGTGAGTGAGTAAATGATCCCTCTTGAACTCCGAGTGCACAACTTCATGTGCTACCGCGACAACGTGCCGCCGCTGGACCTGCGCGGCCTCCACCTGGCCTGCCTGGCCGGCGACAACGGCCACGGCAAGTCGGCCCTTCTGGACGCCATGACCTGGGCGCTGTGGGGCAAGGCTCGCGCCACCCGCGACGACCAGTTGATCCACCTGGGCCAGACGGAAATGGAGGTGGAGCTGGAATTCCAGCTCGGCCCTCACCGCTATCGCGCGATCCGCAAGCGGGACAGCCGGCGCGGGCAGTCGGTGCTGGAGCTGCAAGGGTGGGCCGATGGCCGCTACCTCCCGCTCACCGAGCCCACCATCCGCCAGACGCAGGCCAAGATCATCGACCTGCTGCGCATGGACTACGAGACATTCATCAACTCCGCCTTCCTGGTGCAGGGACGGGCCGACGAGTTCACCACCAAGCCGCCGGGCGAACGCAAGCGCATCCTGGGCGAGATCCTGGGGCTGAGCATCTACGATGAGTACGCAGAGCGGGCCAAGGTGCGGGCCAAGGCCAAGGCGCAGGAGGCGGCGGAGCTCACCGCCCAGATCCGGGAGATAGACCGAGAGTTAGAACGGCTGCCGGAATACGAAGCGCAATTGCAGGAAGCTGAGGCGGCAACGACCGAGTTGGGCGAGCAACTGCGCAATGCAGAGGCGGAGCAAAAGCAACTGCAAATGGCTCGGCAAACCCTCCTCCATCAACAGCAACAATTAGAAGAGTTGAAGACACGGTTGGCGCAGGGGGAACGAGAACTGGCGGAGATCGCCGAGCAACTGCGCTCCGCACAAGCGCAGGTGGCCAGTTGCGAGGAGACGCTGGCGCAGCGAGAGGAGATCGAGGCGAAGTACGCGGAACTGCTGGCGGCGCGGGAGGCAGTCGAGGGCTGGAATGTTAAACTGGCCGCGCAGAGGCCGCTCATGGAGGAGCGTCGTCAACTGGATAAGGCCATCGGCGAGGCAAAGGGCAAACTGTCGGAAGAACTGGGGAGAGTGAAGGCCCAGGTCAACAATCTGCGGGCTCGTGTGCAGGCGGGCGAGGTGCAAAAAGTACCGTTGGCCAAAGCACAGGCGATGCTGGCGGAGCTGGAAAAGCAGCAGGAGAAGCGGGAAGCGCAGCGCGAGGAACTGGCCGCGCTGGCCGAGGAGGCGGCAACGCTCAAGGCGCAAAACGAGCAACTGCGGGCCGAGATGGACGATCTGAAAGAGAAGATCGAACTGTTGCAGAAAACCGAAGATGCGGCCTGCCCCCTCTGTCAGCAGCCGCTAGACAAAGCGCACCGCGAGCAACTGCTGGCCGATTTCCAGGCCGAAGGCAAGGCCAAGGGAGATCAATGGCGGGCGAACAAGGAGCGGCTGGAGACCCAGGCGGCGCAGGAAGTCGAACTGCGAAAAGAGGATGGAGTGCTGGCGCGGGCACTGCGAGCCTTACCTGCTCAACAGCGGAGGCTGGCGGAGGCGCAGACGAAGGTAGACGATGGCGAAGCGGCCGCGCAGGAAGCGAGCAACGTCGAGGCTGAGTTGGCCGCGCTGCAGGCCCGGCTGAAGACACACGACTTCGCTCCAGCGGAGCAGGAGCACCTGGCGGCGGTATTGACCAAGCTGCAAGAACTGGGCTACGACGAGACGGCGCACGAGAAGGCGCGGGCGCAGGCGGCTGCTTTGTCCGATTGGGAGACACGAAAGCGGAAGTTGGACCTGGCCTCCGAACAGGTGAAAGCGGCGCGTGAGCAGGTGACCGCCTTTCAGAAGCGGCAAACCCGCTGGCAGGAGACGCTGGCCGACGACGAGGCCAAGCGGGACGAACTGGCCGCCGCCGTGAGCCGCTTGCCCGAGGTCTCCAGCAGGCTGGCCGTGGCGACGCAACAGGTCGAAGCGATCGAGGGACAAGAGCGGCAGGCCAGACTGCGACTGGGAGCGGCACGTCAGCGTGTGGACACCTGTCACCGGCTGGCGAAAGAGCGGAAGGTCAAGCAGGTAGCGCAGCGGGAAGCGGCGGAAGTGCAAGCCATCTACGAGGAACTGCGCGAAGCCTTCGGGCGGCGGGGTTTGCAGGCCATGATCATCGAGGCTGCGCTGCCGGAGATCGAGGCCGAGGCCAACCGCTTGCTGAGCCGCATGAGCGACGGGCGCATGAGCGTGCAGTTGGATACGCAGCGGAAGCTGAAGAAGGGCACCGTACAGGAGACGCTGGACATCATCATCGCTGACGAGCTGGGACCGCGCAACTACAACCTTTTCTCCGGCGGGGAGGCGTTCCGGATCAACTTCGCCTTGCGCATCGCCATCTCCAAGCTGCTGGCCCGCCGCGCCGGCGCGCAACTGCGAACCCTGTTCATTGACGAAGGATTCGGCACCCAGGATACGCAGGGTCGGGAGCGGCTGGTGGAGGCCATCAACGCCATCAAGGAGGACTTCGATCGCATCCTGGTCATCACCCACATCGACGAATTGAAGGACATGTTCCCCGTGCGCATAGACGTGGTAAAGACCGCTCAGGGGTCACAGGTTTCACTGCGTTGAACAAGAGGAGATCTCCTCCGGTAGCCAGGGACACGAAAGGAACGAAAAAATGGAGCAAGGTATGGCGCTCCGAACGGCGTCACCATCGGAAGACGTGGAAGCCCGCTTCGCCCGGCGCCGCTGGGGTATGCTGGCCGCGCTCAGCTTCGGCCACTTCATTGACCAGGGAGAGGGGCAAGCCCTGGCTATCCTCTTCCCTGTCATCAAGCGGTTGTGGGGTCTCTCCTACGCGCACCTGGGCCTGATCGCCACAGCCCGCAACATGCTGCAGACCGTCAGCATGCCCTTCTGGGGCTACGCCGCCGACCGCTTACGCCGCAAGTGGGTCATCGTCTTTGGCACGGGCATCTGGGGGCTGTGGACTCTAGCCTGCGGGCTGGCCCAGTCCTTTGGGCAGTTGTTCTGGCTTCGGGTGCTCTCGGGGTTGGGTCTGGGCTGCCTGATGCCTGCCACTTTCTCCCTCATCGCTGACCTCTTCGGCCCCCACGAGCGGGGCAGGGCGGTGGGCACGCTCTACGCCGTGGGAACCCTGGGCATTATCGTTGGCATACTGGGGCTGGGGCTCGCCGCCCACCCCCACCTCTGGCGATATGGCTTCATCGGCCTGGGGCTGGCCAGCCTCCTCTCGGGGCTGGTCATTGCCCTCTTCGTGCACGAACCGCCGCGCGGCGCGGCCGAACCGGAACTGGCTGCTGCCATCACCCCTGAGGCCGCGCAGCGTTTTGTCATCCGCCCGGGCGATCTCCTGAAGATCGTGCGCATCCCCACCCTGTGGGTAGCTTACGCCGAAGGCATCTTCGGTCTCATGCCCTATGTGGTGTTGGGCTCGATGATGAACACCTGGCTGGTAGAGGTCAAGGGGATGGCTGCCTATCTGACGCTGAGGCACCCGCGGGGGAGCGCTCCACTGATGGGCGCTGGCATCGCTCTGGGGGCGGTCTTTGGCAGCCTGTTGGGAGGTTGCCTGGGGGATTGGCTGGACCGTCGCCTGCCCCGTTACGGGCGGGGGCTGGTGGGACAGCTCTCGCTGCTCTCCGGCGTACCCTTCGGCTACTTCATCCTGACCTCGAACCTGGGAGGGATGGCCTTCTTCGCCCTGGCTTTCTTCGCCGCCGTTTTCACCAACTGGACCGGCCCCGGCAGTCTGCAGCCCATGATCCAGAACGTGGTGCCGCCGGAACTGCGCAGCAGCGCCTTCGCGTCGCTCAAGTTCATCGAAGGAGGCGTGTCAGCCCTGGCTGGGCTGCTAGCCGGCAGTCTAGCTGACCGCCTGGGGCTGACGACTGCACTTCTGTACACCATCCCACTCCCCTGGCTTTTCGGTGGGCTTATCTACGGCTTGCTCTACGTCGTCTATCCTCGCGATGCGGCCCGCCTGCGGGCGCAAATGCGTCAGCGTCGGGAGGAGTTGGCACATCGGTAGACTGGCAAATTGGTAAACTGGTACATTGGGCTCTATCACCCCAGTCGGCCAACCAACTTACGGGTTTGCCAGCGTACCAATGTACCAGTCACAATGCGACTGCAGCACGCAGATGGCGCAGAGGGGGTTGCCGGCCTTGCACACCCGGCGGCCGTGCGTGATGAGGTTCAGGTGTAAGGGGTAGTAGAGGTCGGCCGAAACCAAAGCTTCCCACACTGTCTGCGTCTGCTCGCGACTGGTCTTGGGAGAGACGAAGCCCAACCGGTGGCTGATGCGAAACACGTGGGTGTCCACGGGGAAAAGGGGCCTGCCGAAGCAGAAGAGCAGCACGATGGCTGCGCTTTTGGGACCGATCCCCTTCAGCGAGGTAAGCCACTGTTTTGCTTCCTCCAAGGGCAGGTCGGTCAAGAAGTGCAGGTTGAACTCGCCCCGCTCTTCCTGGATGCGCTGCAGCGCCCCCCAAATGCGAGGCGCTTTGATGTCCGCCAGCCCACCGGAGCGGATGGTGTCGGCCAGTTCCTCTGTGGGTGCGGCGATCACCGCTTCCCACGTCGGGTAGCGGGCTTTGAGCTGTTCGAAGGAGCGGTGCGAGTTGACGTCGCTGGTATTCTGCGAGAGGAAAGTGAGCACCAGCTCGCTCACTGGATCGTAATGGAGCCGCCAGGTGGGTTGGCCGTACTCCTCCACCAGTAGGCGGTAGATGGTCTCTGCTTTGGATCGCAGCTCGCTATCAGATGTTGTTGCCTGGCTCCGCATTCACCCCTATGCCTTTCAAACAGAAACACTCTCCAATTGCACTTCAGCCATCGTTTGCTACTGCTTGCTGAGGGTCGGCATGGATTATACCACAGGCTCTCCGTTTGACAACTGCCCCGTGCTCAAGGGCTCATTCTGCGCCTGGCGGGGGCGGGCAGTCCCCACGGCAACGATTGCGCGGACTNACGTTTTGAGCTANAATGGTCTTGTGGAGAAGCAATAGATGATGACATTCGAGGGCTTGCTGGAAAAGCTGCCGTCCAATCTACCACCCGAGGATGTTGAGCTGATTCGTCGCGCCTATGAGATGGCCTGTGACGCGCACGCGAACGCGGAGCGCATCAGCGGAGAAGCCTACATCATCCACCCCTTGAACGTCGCTGCCATCCTGGCCAACTTGCACATGGACACGGAAACCATCGCTGCTGCCTTGCTCCACGACGTTCCCGAGGACACAGAGTACACCTCCGCCGACATCCATAGAGCCTTTGGCCCGAACATCGCGACTCTGGTGGACGGGGTCACGAAATTGGGCCAAATCGGCCAACCGGCAGGCGCGTCTGGAGACCTGCGAAGGGCAGAGAGTCTGCGTAAGCTTATCCTGGCCACAGCGGATGACGTGCGGGTGGTGTTGATCAAGTTGGCCGATCGTCTACACAACATGCTGACTCTGGGGGCATTGCCGTCTGAAAAGCGCCAACGCATTGCCCAGGAGACCATGGACATCTTCGCTCCGCTGGCCAACCGCCTGGGCGTCTGGCAGATCAAGTGGGCATTGGAAGACCTGGCTTTCCGTTATCTGAGGCCGGATGTATACAAGGAGTTGGGCACCTTGCTTGCCCAGCGGCGTGAAGAGCGCGAACGCTACGTGGATAACGTCATTGATATGCTCGGGCGTGAACTGGACAAGAGCGGTATCGTGGCTGAGGTATCCGGTCGTCCCAAGCACATCTATAGCATCTGGCGCAAGATGCAGCGCAAGGGGATCGGTCTCGATCAGATCTACGACGTACACGGCGTGCGGGTGATCGTGCCTGAAGTGCGCGATTGCTACGCGGCCTTGGGAGTGGTGCACACTCTGTGGTCTCCCATCCCAGGCGAATTCGACGACTACATCGCCACTCCCAAGGACAACCTGTATCGCTCTTTGCATACGGCTGTGGTGGGCTCCGATGGTCACGCCTTGGAAGTGCAGATTCGAACGAGGGAGATGCACCGAACGGCCGAATACGGCATCGCTGCTCACTGGCGCTACAAGGAACCCGGCGTCAGGCCAGATAAGGAGTTCGAGGAGAAAGTCGCCTGGCTTCGCCAGATTCTGGAGTGGCGTGAGGATGTCACTGACGCCTACGAGTTCGTGGACTCTCTGAAGACCGATCTCTTCCAAGATCGAGTGTACGTGTTCACCCCCAAAGGGGACATCATTGACCTGCCGGCGGGGTCCACACCCATTGATTTCGCCTACCATGTACACACGGAGGTCGGCCACCGCTGCCGCGGCGCACGCGTGAACGGCAAACTGGTTTCCCTGAATCACCAACTCAGAAACGGCGACCAGGTGGAAATCATCACTGCCAAGCGGGGTGGGCCCAGCCGCGACTGGCTCAATCCCAACCTCAACTACGTGAAGACATCCCGCGCCCGCAGCAAGATACGGCGCTGGTTCCGCCAGCAGGACATGGAACTCAACATTGCTCTGGGACGCCAGGTGCTAGAGAAAGAACTCCGTCGCCTGAACATCAGCCGGAGTCATGAGGACATCGCCCAGCGTTTCCACTACGAAAAGGTAGATGATTTCCTGGCCGCTCTCGGTTATGGCGAGATCAACAGCCAGCAAGTCGCTACCAAGGTGCTAGAACTGGAGCGGGAGCAACAAGAGGAGCAAGAGAAGGCGGTCACGCCGCTGGAACTGCCCAGAAAGCGGGCTCCTGCCCTGGTCATAGAGGGGATGAAAGTCAGGGGCACGGGCCATTTGCTCACCACGCTAGGCCGCTGCTGCAACCCGCTGCCCGGGGATGACATTATCGGCTACATCACGCGCGGCCGGGGCATCACCATCCATCGCCAGGATTGTCCCAACATCCTCGCCAGCCATGAGCCAGAGCGGCTCATCGAAGTGGACTGGGGCGAGGCATCGCCCACCTACCAGGTGATGATCAGTGTGCGTGCCTACGATCGTCCGGGCCTAGTGCGGGACATCACCACCCTGGTAGCTGATGAAGAGGTGAATCTGGCCCAAGCTGCGGCCACCGTCAATCGAAGCGACAACACCTCTCTGTTCACAGCCACGCTTGAAATCTCCAGCGCCACGCAGTTGGCACGCATCCTGGCCAGGATAGAGGGCCTGCCCAACGTTCTGGAGGCGCGTCGCGAGCTGGCCTGATCACCAACACGCACCTGACATCTGCGCTCGTGCGGCCGTGCGGCCGTGCGGCTTATGAGGCTTCTGGCCTGCCTGCGCGCTGGGCGTGAAAAAGGGCATCGTTCACTGTGGTAGGTGAACGATGCCCTTTTCGGCTTTCTGGTTGTCGTACTGACGGTGCGAAACGACTATTGCGCCGGCAGTTGAGGCGGCCTTGGCGTGGGCGGCACCTTGTCCGCCGACCAGAACCGCTCAATGTTCGCTGTCTGCTGCCGTTCTTCCAGCCAATCATCAAAGGCCTGGTTGCGGCGCTGACTCAGCGTGAATTCATCCATTTCTCGTTCGGGATCCCTCTCCAGCACCTGGAGGATATGGTAACCGAAGGTGGTCGTGAAAGGCTCGCTGACCTCCTCCAGGCGCAGGCTGAAAGCCACAGCTTCAAACTCAGGCTGCATGCGCCCGCGACCAAACCAGCCCAGATCGCCTCCCTCGTCCTTGCTTCCCGGATCCTCCGAGAGCTCCTGGGCCAACTCGGCGAAATCCTCACCAGCCTGCAGGCGGTTGAATAGATCTTCTGCTCGCTCCTCCGCCTCTTGCTGGGCAGCGTCCTGATCCTCGACCTCTGCGTCTGGCGTGATGAGGATATGCCGTGCCCTCACCTGCTCTTCGGTCGTGGGCACCTGCTCGCCCAGCTTCTCGCGCAGCTTCTCCTCCAGCAGGTTGGTTTCGATCAGTTTGCGGAAGTCCGCTTCGGAGAAGCCCAAGGTCTCCGACAGCCGCTGCATGGTGCCCGCATAGCTCTGCTGGAATTCCGCCTCCGTCATCAAACGGACGGTGGGCCTGGGCGTGGCAGTGGCCGTGGTCACCTGTGTCGTGGTCACGCCATCACTTCCTGTGATCACCTTAGTGTCGGTAATCACCGCGGGGGTAATCACGGGTGTGGGTGTGGGGTTCTGCACGTAGCCGAACTGCCGCTCGATCTCCTCTCGAATCTCGACCTCGGTAACCTGGGATCCTTCCTCGACTGCCTTCTGCCGAATCAGCTCTTCATCTATCATCCGATCCAGCACCTGCAGGCTCAACATGTCCGGATTCTCCAGTTGGGAGCGCAACTGAGCGATCTGTTGCTCGAACAGTCCTCCTCCCTCTTCTTCGTCAGGGCCATACTGCATCTGAAGCTGCAGCCACTGGCTGAGCTGCCGCTGCACACTGTCCCACTCGAAGAGAAATCGCTTCTGGAAGTCATCGGTGCGGATCCTAACTTCATCCCCGAGAGCCACAGGCGAACTGGGCTTGATGGCGAATTCCTGGATAAGCGCTGTGGCCAGCAAGCCGATGATCACTGCGGCCACAACTCCCAGGCCGATGAAGAGGTAGCGGTTTTGCAGCCTATCCCGTCGGCGGCGAACGACTTCCTTGGGTGTCGGGCCAGCCTCCCTGGCCCTGGCTTTCCCTCGTTTGGCCATCTCGTTGATCGCTTCCTACGATGATAACACGTGGGCGACGCGTCGGGCTAGCCTCGGTGGCTCCGCACGTGCTCGTGGCTAATGGGCAACAGAGCGAGGTGCCGTGCCCGCTTGATCGCTCGCGCTATTTGCCGTTGATGCTTCGCGCAGGTGCCAGTCCGACGCCGGGGGCGAATCCTGGCATGCTGAGTGAGATAGGGCCGCAGAAGCCCTGCGTTCTTGTAGTCAATGACCTTAGTACGATCCACACAGAAGGCGCACTGTCTGCGACTCTTCACGTACCTTGGGCGTGGCCTTCTTGGACGTTGTGATCTCTGCTGCAAAATAACCTCCTGAACGTTGAAGTTCTACGAAGATCCTGTAAACGGGTAACTTCTCCCGCGATCACCGACGACAAGCCGCTCGACGGCGGCGCTAGAACATGTTGTAGTCGTCGGATGCCTCTACCTCGTCAGCTACTCTCTCTCTCTTGTCGAGCATGATCATCTCGCTGGCTACCACCTCGGTGCGGTAGCAACGCTGACCTTCAGCATTATCCCAGCGACGGGTCTGCAAGCGGCCCTCCACGTACACTTTGGAGCCTTTCTTCAGGTACTGATTGCAGATCTCAGCCAGATTGCCCCAGGCTACTACGTTGAACCATTCTGTCGCTTCCCGCCGTTCGCCAGTGCTGGTCATCCAACTCCGGCTGGATGCCAGACTGAACGTGGTCACGGCCCTGCCACTGGGCGTGTAGCGCATCTCTGGGTCGCTTCCCAGATTCCCGATGAGCATCACTTTGTTCAGACCTCTTCCCATGACAACCCGCTCCTCACGCATACTCGCTGAGCCTGAACTCTTCGAACGACAGACCTACGTGTTTACTCCTCCGCGGACTCAGTTTCGAGTTCGGGCTCGGATTCAGGCTCAGGCTCGGATTCAGGCTCAGGCTCTGGTTCGGGCTCGGATTCAGGCTCAGGCTCTGGTTCGGGCTCGGATTCAGGCTCAGGCTCTGATTCGGGCTCCACGGATGGCTGCGGAACGGTAACCGGTTCCATCTTCGCTGGTGGTGTGGCTGGCAGTGGCGTCTCAGCCCGCACCAACAGATAGCGAAGGATGTGCTCCGACAGCTTCAAATCTCGCTCCAACTCCACAATGGCCTGCCGAGGCAACGATGCCCGCACCAGCACGTAGGTCCCCTCCGTCTGCTTCCGGATAGGGTAAGCCAACCTCCGCCGGCCCCAGATGTCGGTGAGTGCCACCTCGCCGCCGACAGCCTCAATCCACTCCTGCACCTTTGCCGTGAGCGCCGGCACTCCTTCCTCCTCATCTTCCAACTCTGGATGAGCAATGAAGACCAACTCATACTCGCTGTGTTTCACCATTCTCCGTTGTTCAACTCCTTTCTCGGGCTTGTGCAGTGGTTGCGCGCAGCCAGGGGGCATCATGCCAAAAGAGAGAGGATGACGAAGTGAGGGGCCCCCACAGCTTCGGGGACTTCGCTGCACATGCCTTTTCTTTCTTTGGGCTTGCCCGCGAGCAGGAACACGCGCCTTAGCTGCTTCATTCCCTCGCGAACAGAAAGAACGAGGGCCAGGCCAGTCCCGTCCCTCGTCACGAGACCACGCTACTATAGCACAAGGTGGCGATCTTGGCAAAAACCGAGTCCTGGCCTAGAACACCGCACGTTCTGGCTGTCGCTGGCTGATGAACCCAATGCAACCGTCGGTGGTGTTATTCACACCAAGACAAAACCAGGGGAGGACACAACTATGAAAACCAAATGGCTGACGGTGCTTCTGCTCTTTGCACTACTGGTCCCGGCAAGTTGCACAACATCCCAGCCTGGCCCGGTCATCTCGCCTTCGCTCCCCGCTTCTCTCTCCTTCCCCACCCCCGCCCCTGTGTCCGCCGTGATTGAGGCTGCTTCTGCCTTGGCTCCATCGGCTGACCCCTTCACTCTGATCTCCCAGGAGAGTCTCTTCGCTACGATGGAAGATCTTACCGCCATCCAGCCCTACTCTGGCTGGCGCAGCTCTGCCACCGAGGGCGAGCAGGAAGCCATAGACTACATTGCCGAGCGGCTGGGTGAGTTTGAGTATCTGCAGGGCCTGGGCCTGGAACTGGAACGACAGAGCTTCCACGTCTTCACGGCCACCGAGCTGTGGGAGACCCAGCTCCACCTGACCGTGGACGGCCAGAAGATCGAGGTTCCCGCCGACGGTCTGCGGGGTCACCGAGACGACATCATCAAGGCGCTTCGCTGCGACTCCGACGGCACACTCAATGACTCCGAGCCCAATCCGACGGTCATAGAAGGGCCGGTGGTGCTGGCCCGTTCTGCCGACGAGATCAACGAGCTGGCGCCAGCCGAGCTAGAGGACAGGGTGCTGTTCGTGGACTACGCGGCCATAGACCGTGCAATACTGGGCAAACGGCAGGCGGCAGAGATCGCCTCCAACTTGATGGCCAAAGAGCCAGCCGGGTTAGTGCTGGTGACTCGCTTCTCCAACAAAGCGGGTGAGAGCCATGGCACCTTCGTTGGCGACGTGAGCGCCCTCAACTACGTTGAGAAGGGAACGTTTCCCCCCACTCTGTACGTCCGCTTGGAGGATATGGGCCAGGCCGGGATCACTAGCTGGGACGACCTAACCCGAGTTCAAGCAGCCCGCCTTACCTGGGATGCCGACGTCTTCTCCCCCGGCACCTCGGCCAATCTGGCCGCCCGCATCCCTTCGGCTTCGCTCAGGGCAAGCCCTGGCGCAGATCCCTCGGAGGCCGTGATCCTGGGCGCTCACATTGACAGCCCCAACAGCCCCGGCGCGATGGACAACGGTAGCGGTTCTGCCATATTGCTGGAAGTGGCGCGCGTCCTGAACGAGGCACAGACTCAGCCGGAGACAGACCTCTATCTGGTGTGGTTCGGCAGCGAGGAACTAGGGCTCTACGGTTCCTACAATTTCGTCTCCACTCACCAAGAACTGCTCGACCGGACACTGGCCATGTTGCAGACGGACTGCTTGCTGCGTCCCCTGGACGGCATAGAAGCGTACATCAATCTGATTACCTGGTCCTATGGCCGGTTGGGTGACGAGCGGCTCACCTGGCCCGACTATCTGAAGCGCGAGGCTGACCAGCGAGGCGTGTGGATGTACGCAGGCAACTACTACGGAGTCGAATCGGACAACACGGCTTTCACCGGCTTCGACGTGCCCAACGCCAACATGATCTACATGAACTATCCGGAGATGGAACCGATTGGCGGTGTCCATTACGCAGGTCACATGCACGATCCCTATGACACCGTGGAGCTGGCGCGGGAGGTGGGCGATGTGCTGGAACAGATGGCGGGTGTTGCACTGGCCGCGGCTTTGGAGACCGGTCGAGATGATCCTGCCCTGCGCACCGCCCGCCGACCGGACCGCCGTGCTCTGTTCGTAGCCAGCCATACCGAAGCGGTGCACATGTCCCCCACCACGTTCACCGACCTGGGTATGGCCCTCGCCTGGGAAGGGTTCGACGTGGACTTGATCCCCTACGGCCAAGCTGTGACCCCTGCCGACCTGGAAGACGCCGACCTGACGGTGGTGTTGCCTGTCGTGGACTATCCGAGCTTGGCAGGGAACACCGACCTGTATGACGAGGTCTGGAGCAAGGAAGAGATTGCGGCGCTGGAAGCACACGCGGCCCAGGGCGGGCTGTTGGTGCTGACCAACAGTGCCCACCGCCTCAAGTACAACAACAGAGTGGAAGACCCCAACGAGGACTGGGGCGATGTCAACAGTCTGGCCACACGCTTCGGGGTCGCCTATCAGGACGGAGTGTTGGAGGGCACGGAGGCTCGAACAAGGGGGAGGAGCCCGCTGGTTGAGGGCGTCGAGACCCTGAAGCTAGCCGAGGCCAACGGCGTACCCTTTACCGTGACCAGGGGGCGAACGCTGGCGCAGATAGACGGAGAGCCTGTGGCAGCGCTGGTGGACTACGGTGACTCCGGAGGGCAGGTGCTCGTCCTGGCTGACGTGGGGATGCTGGGCAACAGCGGAGAAGAGCCCATCAACCTCCCCTTCTGGCTGAACCTGGCCCGCTACGCCCGATCGCGGTGAGCGACGACTTTTAACCGAGTGACCTGATGGTGTAGGCCCTTGGGTGGTTTCTCTGTTTCGTGTTGGCGCTTCTGCCGGGCTGACGATGGAGTGCAGAGTCTCTGAGTTTGCCACGCCGTGCTGAACTTGTCGAAGGGCATCGTCGGAGAGGATGCACCCCACGTCAGAGGCTGGCGTGGCATCAATGCCCTCACCAACACAAATGGGATAGACTACCAGCTTTTGGGTTCTGTGCAAGAGTCCGGCCTGGAATGCTATGCCACTCTCCTCAACTGCAACGCATCTGGAAACGTGCGTTGCAGCTTGTTGTTTCTTGACTGCCCTGCCCCATGCCGCGGCGGGATGGGGGGATAAGCCCTCTTTCCAGGGTGGTCTCGTTGTCTGACACTATTGGCGCTCTGCCTGGCCCTCCTCCACTCTGCAGGGGAGGGGATGTCCCTGAGCAAGCTCAGGCGTCGAGGCGTCCAGAAAAGAGCAAGCCGGCGCCCTCCCGGGGAGAGCACCGCATTGCTAGGTGTGGCGGCTGTTCTCCGGCCTGCCTGCCGCCTGGAGACCAGCAGATGCGAGGATGCCTGCCGGAACACAGGGTGTTTTGTTCCATACGCAGGGCTATGGTATAATCAACATGCATGTGGGTTTCCGACGGCTGCACTAGCTACTCTGCTACACCGTTGTAGGCATCCCCACCGCGATGCTCGGCGTCTTCGTCGTGCTCGCTTGCCCCCAGAAGGTGCAGCCATGCCTGACCTAGTGAATGAGGTCTTGACCGTCGGTTCGACTAGCTACTCGACACCAACCGCACACCCGGCGCCAGGACTGCGATCTGCTGGCAGGGGCCTGGATCAGGGGATCAAAGAGCGGCTGGAGGTGGTAAGCTATTGAGAGCCCGGAGGGAAGTGCGATGAGGCTGTTTCCCCCCACCACCTGGACCTCAGGCAGTAGCGTCGTAGTATGCTCGAGCATCATGCTGCTGACAGCATGTGCACCCGCCCCGACTACTCCGGATGTCACCATGGTCCCATGGCAACTCCAGGACAGAGCGCTTCGCCCGTGCCAGCGCTCATCCCTACACCACTGCCAACCGATACTCCAGCCACGGCGCCTGTGCTTACTCAAGAGCAGACAGCCACACGCGCCGGGGCGCCAGAGCCAACCACTGTACACGGCAACGCCCGTACTCATCCCAACCCCCAGTTTGGTGCCCAAGCTGCTCGGCACCGTGAGAGTCGGATGGGTCTGTGGCTGGCGGCGGCCTGCGGCTGATTCTTCTGCAGGCAGCGCGTCGTCGCCCACAGGCCATGGCCGGAATGTGTCCGACGTGCATCTTGAGCCGGCGGAGTGAGAAAACGTGGAAGCAAGACCTCGAATCCTGCTAGTAGACGACGAGCAAGCCATCACTTCTAGTCTGGCTCCGTTTCTGGAACGAGCCGGCTACACGGTGACCGTAGCTGGCGATGGTGAGGCAGCCCTGCGCCAAGTGGCCGAATTCGCCCCTGACCTGATTGTCTTGGACGTACTGATGCCAAGGTTGGACGGGCGGGAGGTCTGTCGTCGGCTGAGACGAGCAGGCAACTGGACGCCGATCATCATGCTGACCCAGGTGGGAGAGGCGACGGAGCGGGGCATGAGTTTGGACGAAGGCGCCGACGACTATCTGAACAAGCCCTATGACCCACACGAGCTGGTGGCCCGCATCAGGGCCGTATTGCGGCGCTCGCGCCCTGGTGCTCCGCCGCTGACGGCAGCTCGTCGCCTGGCCTGCGGTTCCTTCATTCTCGACCGATCAACTCGGCGGGTGCTCCTGGCCGAGCGCGAGCTACCGCTGACCCCGAAGGCTGTGGCCTTGCTGGACTACCTGATGACCCATCCCGGCGAACTGCTGAGCCGCGAGCGGCTGCTGGATGCCGTGTGGGGTTGGGACTACCCGGTTGGCACGCGAGCTGTCGACATGCGCATCGCTGAGTTGCGAAAGCACCTCCAGGATGACCCGGCCGCGCCTCGTTACATCGAGACAGTTCCAGGCCAGGGATACGTTTTCATCGGTCAGGTGGAGGCGGTGCCATGAGGCAGCAACTGAAACGACACTGGGCCTGGCTAGTTGCGCTGCTGCCAGCCACAGTGGGCCTGGGGCCGGCCCTACTGCTCTGGAACGGTAACCTACCCAACCCAGTGCTCCGGGCATGGTCCGACCTGGGCACTCTGGTGCTGGCGATCGGCCTGCTGGTCTCGGGCATGGCTCTGCCCATAGTGGCGTCGTGGGCGCTGGCCCGGCGGCGGCTAGAGCAGATGCAGGCCAGAGAGCAAGAGCGGGCGGCCGAAGCGCACCGGCGCTTCGTTCTGCGTCTGGACCACGAGCTGAAGAACCCGCTCACTGCCATCCGCGTGGGGCTGGCCAACGTAGCAGCGGCGTCATCAGAGGCGGAGCGGCAGGAGGTGCTGGCCACTGTGGGCGCGCAGGCGGAACGGCTGGGACGACTGGCGGCCGATCTGCGCAAGCTGGCCGAATTGGAGACGAAGCCGCTAGAGCATACCGCCGTGGACGTGGCCGGATTGCTGCAGGAAGCAGTTGAGCTGGCAGGGCAGCAGCCGGCAGCGGCTGACCGGTCGCTTTCATTCAGCGTGCCGCGTGCGCCGTGGCCCCTACCCTCAGTGCGCGGCGACAGGGATCTGCTGTTCCTGGCGGTGTACAACCTGTTGGACAACGCCCTCAAGTTCACGCACTCGGGCGACACGGTGGAAGTACGGGCTTTCGAGGACGGAGCAGCCGTGGTCGTGGAAGTGGCCGACACGGGACCAGGCGTGCTGGCCGATGATCTGCCTCACATCTTCGAGGAGCTGTACCGAGGCCAAGGAGCGCAAGGAGAGGCTGGCAGTGGGCTGGGCCTTGCGCTGGTCAGGGCGGTGATCGAGCGGCATGCAGGCACGGTCAGCGTACGCAGCCGACCAGGCCAGGGGAGCGTTTTCACCGTGCGAATGCCAATGGATTGATGTTTCAGGATGGTTACAGGTTGTGACGAGATGGCGACCTGTCTGGTATTACCTAGAAACAAGAGGCCCGTACAATAGAGACGAAGACATGAGAAGGCTAGCTGCGTGAAGGAGCTTGTGATGACGAACCGATCGAAGAGCGACTGGGCATGCGCAGTTTTGATACTGACTATTACCCTTGTACCGCTGGTGGCAGGCTGCGGCAGCACAATCGGAGTGGAGATCGTGCGTTCCGTCCCGCCCGAGGCCAGTTCAACTGGTGATGTGATCACTGCCGAGGATAGGGGGGTGGCAGTGACGCCTGTGCCCGTCAGGCCGACTGCCACCTCGGCTGATGCGCATGTGGGAGCACCCACCGAGACTTCCGTGCCGACGAAGGGCCCCACGCCGACCACTGCGGGCAGGGTGGCGCTACAGCAGGGGCAGAAGTTCTACCTGCACGGCGATGGCATGCTGGCGATGGTACCGCCGCCGTCCAACAGCAGATCTCGCATCGAGTGCTTCTTTGAGTGCACCGAGAGTTGGGCCATCACTCTGACGCACTCTCTGCAGGGCAACGCCTACGGCTACAACCTGCTCAGTGTTGGCGGAGACTTCCACGTTCGCCTCCTCCACACACGGGGAGACCAACAGACGGTGCTGGCGGAGTGGCTCAACCGCAAGGGGCGAAACAGCGGCTGGGAAAGTGGTCTGCAGCTAGATGCCATACCTGGCGATGTGCTCACGCTGGAAATCAGTCTGCCAGCGAGCGGCAGCACCGTGACTTACGACTACGGCAGCAACTCCTACGTCACGGTGGGCACTACGAAGGAACCGCTGCCCACAGAGCCTCCGCAACCCCCGCCCGAATCCCCAGAGACTGCACCTGGTCCTGCGATGGCAATCAGTCCCGACAACCAAATCCATCTGGCCTGGGCCGATAAGCGCACCGGCACCTGGGACGTCTATTACGCCCGTTCGACCGATGGTGGCGCGAGTTTCAGCACGCCAATTGCAGTGGTCACCGACGCGAAGGCCGCGGCGCGTGGGCATCCTGCCCTGGCTATGAGTCCAGATGGGCAAGTGCATATCACCTGGGAGGACCAGCGCAGTGGAGACTGGGACATCTGCTACGCCCGTTCGGACGACGGCGAAACCTTCTCCTCTCCCGTCCAAGTGAACGACGATGCGACAGACACCGATCAGGCCCGACCGGCACTGGCTGTGGGGCGTGACGGCAGCGTCCACGTGGCCTGGCAGGACAGCCGCAGCGGTGACTGGGACATCTACACCGCGCGCTCGACCGATGGTGGTACTTCCTTCGGCGCCAACGTGCGGGCCAACGACGAGGCCCGCAGTCAGCAGGAGGATCCGGTCATAGGCGTGGACAGCCAAGGTCGCGTGCACGTGGCCTGGGCCGACAGGCAGTCGGGCGCCTGGGCCATTCACTACACCCGCTCGGAAGGCGCTGGCTTCGGCCAGAGCCAGGCGGTGGGCAGCGGGCTGATCGCCGACCTGGCCAACAAGCTGCCATCGCTCACCGTTGCTGATGATGATAGCGTCCACCTCGCCTGGGCCAACGCCTACATCAAGCACCCGGCCTACGGGGTGTTGCTGTATCTCCCCGTCTACGCCGCGTCCGCCGATGGAGGCGACACGCCCTCTGATCTGCGTCAGGTGAGTGAAGGCTATCGCTACGTATCCACCCGGCCGCCGGAGACCGGTCTCGCCGCAGATGGTGGTGCTGTCCATGTGGTTGTCACCAGCTACAGCCCGCGTGATGGCAGTTGGGTCTGGTACTACCGCTCCGATGATGGCATCGGGACCTTCGGCGAAGGCGTTGAGGTGGAACAGGTCGAAGGTGAGGACGTGCTGCACTACCCCGCAGTCGCGGTGGACCAAGATGGTCGGATCCACGTAGCCTGGGCACACAAGCGGGGTGACGAGTGGGACGTCTACTATGCCCAGTCGAGCGATGGCGGAGCCACATTCTCGGCTGGATGGAAGGTGATCGGTGGCAAGACAGGGGCCCAATCTGGGTAGCCGCATGCTGCTGGAGGGCCACAAGCCTGAGGTGGAGAGTCTGCCAGGTCGCCGGATGGCGCACAACTGCCGGCGGGCAGCAAGGATGGCACAGTGCGTCTATGGGCTATTCCCTCTGACTAGCAGACGTCGTGAGGCAATCGCTACAAGAGGGAGAACGAGCTCGGACATTCTTGCATACCCAGCAGGGCCTGTCGTGACGGCACGATGGCCTAGCCGCGGCAAGGAGCGAGATCATGAGCTACAGAGGCCTGAGTCACATGTCTGGTCTGGTGGTGGTCCTGGTGTTTCGGGCAGCGCGCGGAGCGTCGGAGGCTACGCCGATGCCGCGGGCACAGAGGTTCAGCCCAAGTGCCACGCAGAAGCTGACGATGGTACAGTGCGAGTGTAGGACATAGCCGGCGATTGAGTTTGCCGCAAGGCCGGTTGTCCCATTGTGATGCGAGAAGCCTTTCTGACTATCAGCATGGAGGTGCGACATGGGTCATAGGCATTTCTGGTTCCTGCTCTCCCTGGTTTTCTGTGTTGCGGTCTTGGCCGGCGTCTCGCCAGTCCAGGCCCAGGAAGCCATCTATCCCCCATGGGGCGAGTACGTCCTCTTCTGGCAACTCGCCGACGATGCACCAGCGGAGTGCCGGGCACTTCCCGAGGGCGGCATGCAGGTGCCGTCGTCCTGCGACGAAGCGTGGCCGCCGTCGGCCAGCGAGGGTGACACTCGTGGCCATCCGCTGGACGGTTTCGCCCTCGAGCAGCCCGGCCAACGCCCGGCCGACGCCTGGCCCCCGGAGCACTTGTGGGCCGCCCTGTTGGGCTTGCAGGCACGCGGGCAGATTGAGATACTGGAACGGCTGCCCGACGAGCCCGCCTTGCGCCTGCTGGCTGATGCTGAGGCTGTCACCCGCCTGAGCCGCCATCGCGAAACAGCGCGCCTGCTCCTGATTGGGCCTGTCCCTGCTTTCTCGCCTGAGGGGGAGGTTCAAGCAACGCCCACCGCCTCGCCAGCCGCAGAACCGCCTGAAGCAGTCAGTCCGCCGCCTAAGGCGCCGCCCGTGGTTGAGATTCCGGCAAAGCCTGTGCCTGCAGAGCCCGCGCCGCCGGCCATGGTGACGCCCTTGGGACCGTTGGACGAAATCATCGTCTACACCTGGGTGAACAACCAGGGCGATGATCCACCCATCACCTACGACTGGGGGGAAATCTCCGGCACCGGCACCGTCGTGGCCGAGGGTGATGATACTTACACTCAGGTGGACCTCGGCTTTCCCTTCACCTTCTACGGCACGGCCCATACCCAAGCCTACGTCTCATCCAACGGTTTCGTGAGTTTTGGCAGCGGCATCAGTAGCCCAACTAATTCCAGCATCCCGAATCCGAGCAGTCCCAACAACGCCGTCTACGGCTTCTGGGATGATCTCTATCCGACGGGCGGTGCGAACGGCAACGTCTACGTGCAGCAGGTGGACGCGACCACCCTTGTCATCGAGTGGTACCATGTCAAACGCTATGGCAGCAACGACTACGAGACCTTCCAGATCATCCTCGACGGGGCTGACAACACCATCCTGCTGCAATACCAGGAGGTCTCCTACACCGGTTCATGCACCGTGGGGGTGGAGAACCCCGACGGCACCGTGGCCACGCAGTACGCCTACAACACCAGCGATGCCATCTTCGACGGGCTGGCCATCCTGTTCACACCGGCCCAAGTGCCAGTCCATACCATCGAAGGCAGAGTATTCGATTACGATGGCACGCCCGTGTCGTCAGCCAAAGTCGAGGTTGTCGCCGGCCCGATGCTTGTCCATGACTACACCGACGCCGACGGCGAATACAGACTGACCGTTCCCGCCGGCACCTACACCCTTCAGGCAGAAAAAGGCGGCTACCTCACCACGCCAGAACGAACGGTCACTGTGCCTCCCAATCAGGCAGGCATTGATCTGACCTTCCCCGAGCGCTATACCATCAGCGGCACGGTGCGCGACTACGATGGCACGCCGCTCTCCGGTGTCCGAGTCTCCACTTCCGACGGGCCGGTGTCCGATTCGGACTACACCGATGCCAACGGCGAGTACAGCCTGACCGTCATCTCTGGCACCTACACTCTCAAAGCGGAGAAGTACCACAACAAGAAGGACCCACCAGAGCAGACAGTGACCGTGCCGCCTAGCCGTGCCGACGTGAACTTCACCTTCCCCGAACGCTTCACCATCAGCGGCACGGTGCGATACTTCGATGGCACCCCGATGTCCGATGTGGAGGTCGAGTCGTCATGGGATAGCCCCCTGCGCGTTTCCGACTACACCGACGACAACGGCCTCTACTCGCTCACAGTCGTCTCTGGCACCTACACACTAGAGGCCAGCGAGAGCGGCTATGCCAGCCCGCCGCGCCAGACGGTGACGGTGCCACCTAGCCAGACTGGTGTGGACTTCACCTTCGTCCAGCATTACACCGTGACCGGTACGGTGCGGGACTACGACGGCACACCGCTGTACCGCATAACGGTCCGCAGCAGTCCGCTGAGCATTGAGGCCAGGACCGACGACAGCGGGCACTATGTGCTGCGCCTGCCGGCCGGGCTCTACTGTCTGAACGTATCAAGTTATGAACGGCCAGAACCACTCCCTCAAGCAGTGCTGGTGCCGCCGGACCAGACCGGCGTGGATTTCACCTTCCCTCGGCGCCACACGATCAGCGGCACGGTTCGCGACTACGATGGGACGCCGATGCAGAGTGTCTGGGTCAGGACGGGCTCCGGGCCTGTCTCTGCCTCCGACTACACCGATGCCAACGGCGCCTACAGCCTTAACGTCATCGCTGGCACCTATCGCATTGAAGCGGACAAACACGGGCGCATCGACCCAGACGACCAGATCGTCACTGTCCCGCCGGATCGCACTGGCGTGGACTTCACCTTCCTCCAGGCCTACACCATCACCGGTACGCTGTACGATGTCAACGGTGCGCCGGTGTCCGGAGCCCAGGTCAGCGCTTGTCCAAGCAGCGGTGGCTCCTGCCTCTACGCCAGCAGCGACAACGATGGACGTTACACCCTGCGAGTGCCGGCTGGCACCTGGCAGATCAGAGCCGACAGATCGGGTCTTTCCAGCCCGCCCGATCAGACCATAACCGTCCCGCCGGCACAGGAGGGTGTGGACTTCGTCTTCGGACCTGGCGTGCAGGATCAGCAATACACGATCGCCGGCGCGGTCCGTGACCCCAACGGGAACCCGCTGGAGGGCATCAGGGTGAGGGGTAGCACGAGCTGCTGGAACTATGAGTACGACGACACCTCGGCCACTGGTCTCTACTCCATCACCGTAGACAGTGCCGACACCTACCTGGTGGAAGCAGGAACAGAGCGCCGCCTGGTGACCGTACCTCCGGACGCGACCAGCGTGGACTTCACTCACCCAGGCCTTTACACCATCGCCGGGACGGTTCGGGATGCAAGCGGACAGCCAGTGGCAAATGCCCGAGTGCAGACCACAGTCGCCGGCCAGGATGTGTACGACGATACGGACGCCGACGGTCACTACGCGCTGCGCGTGCCGCCGGGCACCCACGACATCAGTGTCTCCCGGTCAGGCTATGCAGCCCTACCGCTGCGCACTGTTACCGTGCCGCCAGACCAACCAAGTGTGGACTTCACCTACCCGGTTGGCTACCGCATCCTGGGCATTGTCCAGGACAGCAGCGGCAGACCAGCGTCCTACGCCCAAGTCCAGGCCACAGGCCCGTCTGGCTCAGCTTCCGATCGCACATCATCCTGCGGGACCTACGAGCTCGTCGTGCCCGCCGGCACCTACGTTGTGACCGTAGAGCACTGGAGCTACCTCAGCCCCCCTGCGCAGACAGTGACCGTGCCACCTGAGTGTCTGCTGCTGAACTTCACGATGGGTGAGCTACCAACGGTCGCTGGCGTGGTGCGCGATCACGACGGCAGTCCGGTAGAAGGAGCTTACGTGAGCGCCAGCGGTGCCGACGACTATGACACTGATTACACCGACGCCAGCGGCGCCTACCAACTGCGGGTGCAGCCCGGTACTTATGAGGTCAAAGTCTCCAAGTCGGGCTATCCAACCCCGCCTGACCAAATGGTGAGTGTGCCACCGGACCGTACCGACGTCAACTTCACGTTCCCGGCACGTTATGCCATTCGGGGCGCCGTGCGTGATGGGGGCGGTCGGCCGCTCGCCAACGCCAGGGTTTGGGCCGAAAACCTTATCTGCGGGTTGCCCGGAGCAAGCGCCCGAACCGACGCCACCGGAGCATATAGCTTGACAGTCGCCGCGGGCAGCTATGAGGTGCGTGCCGAGGCCGAAGGCTATGCCGCCGCGTCACTGCGCCAACTGACCGTGCCACCGGCGGCCAGCGGTGTAGACTTCACCGTTCCCTTGCCGGTACTCTATCCGGTCAGCGGTCTCGTGCGGGACAGCAATGGCTCTCCGCTGGCCGGCGCCCATGTCTCTGCCTCGATATGTGGACGGCCTGGCAGCAGCACGGAGACCCTCGCTGACGGCTCCTACGTGCTCGACCTTGCTGCGGGCAGCTATCAGCTCAGCGCCTGGCGAGAAGGATACGAAAGCCAGCAGCGCTCCCTGGAGGTGAGCGGCCCCACTACGGGCGTGGACTTCACCCTGGCACCTGCGCTAGCGCCAATCCGCTACACTGTCTACGGCTACGCCACCGACGACAAGGGCCATCCGCTCGACTATGTCTATGTGCGCACCAGCAGCGGTCCCGACTATGACTCCGACTGGACCGGCTCCTGCGGTCTCTACCGCCTGATACTGGATGAGGGAGGCACCTACATCCTCCAAGCCACGAAGGCTGGCTACACCACGCCGCCGACCCGCACTGTCACCCTGCCCCCAAGTCGCGCCGACATGGACTTCGTGCTCAGAGAAACCTCGGCTCGCTACACGGTATCCGGCACTGTTCGGGACGACGCTGGTCAGCCGGTGGTAGGTGCTGATGTGTGCGTCTACCCGAGCGGCGGTGGCGTCTGTGTGAGTGACACGTCCGATGCCGAAGGGCGCTACGCCGTCGTGGTCCCCCCTGGCAGCCACCGGGTTTATGCCGAGAAGTACTGCTATGTTGATGCCCCTTCACAGTCAGTGAGCGTGCCACCGGACGCCACCGTGGACATCACCTTGCACCGCATAACGAACCGCATCTCCGGCCGCGTGAGTGACAGCAGCGGTATGCTGGTCTACTACAGTCGAGTCTCGGGCTCCAGTCCTGATGGCTATGTCTCTGACTGGACCAATACCAACGGCGACTACAGACTGGGTGTGTCGGCCGATACATGGAGCATACGGGCTTCTGTGCCCTGGAACTGTCCCTACGTCCAGCCACCCAGCCGGTCGGTGACAGTGCCGCCGGATCGCACGGACATCAACTTCGTCATGCAGCCGGGCACTCCCACCCCCACCCGAACGCCGGGGCCCACCGCCACGCCAACCCGGACCCCGACACGGACTCCAACGCCGACTGTCACGCCGACGCCGACAGCCACCCCGACGGCCACCCCGACCGGGCCGTGGCTCAATTGGCGTGACCCAGACCACCCGCTGCTGCTGCCGATCCGTGGTGCAGCGGTGGATACTGTGTTCGGCAGCATTCCCCTGCCAGCGACTCTCGCCGCCACCCTGAGCGGCCCAGCTCTCTTCGCCGACGGCAGCCAGACGCTCAGCGCTGAGATCGCCACCGCCAGTGGCAGCCACACCCTCCATATGCGGCCAGCGGCCGGAGCCACGCTCGGCGACACCTTCACCCTGGAGGTCACCCTGGCCGACTTGTGGCTAGAGCGCGTGGGCACCATCGCTTCGGAGTTGTACTTGCCTCTGATTCGTAGGGAAGCACCGTAGCGCAGAGATCAGTGTCCGATCAAGCTCAGTCATCCAGACCAAGAAGACAGGCCATCGCTCTGGCCGGCAGCGTTCGGGGTGATGGCTGAAAGGGAACCTGTCAGTATGCCGCAAGGCATGCCGCCGCCCACGGGGCGGGTGGCGCCTGGGCGAGAGGCGGGGGGGCATCCGCTGATTCCGACGGCTGGCGATCCGGCCGCGTGGGGGCAGCTATCTGGTTATGGTGGTTGGTTGTGGTCGTGAACCTTCGCTTCGCTACGCTGTTCGCGCACTGTTCGCGCAGCCTGAGCATGTCGTCAGCGTGGGTGAACGCGAGCATGGTCGGTGGCGAAGCGCCTGGCGTCAACTGACGCGATTTGACATCTTCTCTAGAGTGTGCTATACTCTTATCAACTTCATAGAGAGCAAAAGCGACGAACAGGACGAGTAGGCGGCCAAGTGCCCGGCCCAGAGAGTTGGGGAGAGGTGGAAGCCCGACGCCGGTGCCGGTCGTCGAATGGCCCTGGGAGCTGCAGGCGGAACAGTCGCTTGGTCATATGGTCGGTTGGTCTGGTGGTCGCCTGGCCGAGAAGCTTGACTACCGGGCCATATGGACTATAGGACTAAATGACTAAGTATGCCGAGCCGGAGACGCCACCGTTATCAGGGCTGAGGGGATCGGAGCGCATGGACGCGCCTCCCGTCCCTGCAATGAGTGAGGCTGGCTCACAGGGTTTCCCTGCCATCACGGCGGGGATTTTTGCTTGTTGCCACCGGACCGCCAACGTCGGCGGATGAAAGCCGGTCGTGCCTGGAGCTTGCCTAAGAAGGGTGGCACCGCGGGTGCTTCTGACTGAGCATGAAGCCCTCGTCCCTTATAGGGACGGGGGCTTTTCGTTTGCTCACCGAGACCTCCGAGGTTTATGCGATAGCACCCTCTGGAGGCTTCTGGCAATGTGTTTCTAGCGTTCCAGTTCGAATAAACCTCGAAAACCTCGGAGGTCTATTCGCAGGGGGTGAGTGTCATGGAACAAGAACCAAACCGTGTCTTTTCCGGTATTCAACCGACGGCCGACAGTATTCACCTGGGCAACTACCACGGTGCGGTGCAGGGCATGATGGCGCTGCAAGAGACCCACGCCTGCATCTACGCTGTGGTAGATTACCATGCCATCACCGCACCCTTTGATCCGGCGCTGATGCCCCATCGCGTGCTCAACATCGCCGTTGACTACCTAGCGGCGGGCCTTGACCCTGAGCGCACTATTCTCATGGTGCAATCCGATGTCCCAGAGCATGTCGAGCTGGCCTGGCTGTTGGGGGCCCAGATGCCAGTGCCCAAGTTCGAGCAGTTACCGACCTACAA
>JGI24025J20009_10000523_pt1 | contig 29755 bp, 28 predicted proteins | sample Cruoilmetagenom3_FD_20009 | JGI IMG/M metagenome (IMG submission 20009) | reverse complement strand
CTGACGGATTTCTTGAAGAACTGCGCGACCGCGTATCCCTGGCCCAAGTGGTCGGGCGCAAAGTCATGTGGGACAACAAGAAATCCAATCCCGGCAAAGGGGACATGTGGGCGCCCTGCCCGTTCCATCAGGAAAAATCCGCCAGTTTCCACGTCGATGACCGCAAAGGGTTTTACTATTGTTTTGGTTGTCACGCGAAGGGCGACGCGATTTCCTTTGTCAAAGACACCGAAAATGTCGGCTTTATGGAGGCGGTCGAGATACTGGCACGCGAGGCGGGTATGTCTGTGCCTAAAGCCTCCCCACAAGAACAGCAACGTGCGGACACCCGAAAAACCCTCGCTGACGTGATGGAGCAGGCGGTAAAGTTTTATCGCCTACAACTTCATTCCGCCAAAGCAGCCGAGGCGCGCGCCTATCTAGAGAAACGCGGGTTGCCAGAGGCCACCATCGAGCGTTTCGAAATAGGCTTTGCCAGCGATGCGCGCACCGGATTGTTTGATGCGCTAATCGGCAAAAACATCCCCGCAGAGCAGATCATCGAGGCCGGCCTTTGCATTAAACCGGATGACGGCGGCAAACCTTACGACCGGTTCCGCGGCCGGATCATGTTCCCGATCCGCGATGCCCGCGGCCGATGCATCGCTTTTGGCGGTCGCGCGATGGACCCGAATGCACGGGCGAAATACCTGAATTCGAACGAGACTCCGCTGTTCGACAAGGGCCGCAGTCTTTACAATAACGGCCCTGCCCGCGAGGCGTCCGGCAAGGTTAACGCCTTGATTGTGGCCGAAGGGTATATGGATGTGATCGCGCTGGCCCAGGCCGGATTTAACCATTCGGTTGCCCCACTCGGGACCGCAATCACCGAAAACCAGCTAGCGATGATCTGGCGGATATGCCCTGAGCCGGTGATTGCCCTTGATGGCGACAACGCCGGTATCAAAGCGGCTCGCCGTTTGATCGATTTGGCCCTACCACTTCTGGAGGCCGGTAAATCGCTACGTTTCTGTATCCTTCCCGAAGGATTAGACCCCGACGACTTGATCCGCGCCCAAGGTGCCGAAGCCATGCAAAAGCTTTTGGATAACGCCCAGCCGATGGTCGATCTGTTGTGGCAACGCGAAACCGAGGGCAAGGTGTTTGACAGCCCCGAACGCCGCGCGGCGCTTGATGCCAGCCTTCGCAAAGCTATCCAGCAAATCAAAGACCCGTCGCTGCGCGGCCATTACGGTGCTGCAATCAACGAGCGACGCCAAGCCTTGTTCACACCGTCTCGACCACAAGGTGGCGCCAAGCCGGCGTGGCAAGGCGGCAACAAACAATGGGGCAAACCTGCGCTCGGTGGTCCAACGTCAGGTGCGAAATCCTCGATGCTGGCGCAATCCAATGCCGGCCCCGAAACAGACGCCCGCGTCCGTGAATGTGCCATTCTTCTGGGCTGTATCAATCAGCCGGCGCTTGCGGAAAAATTTGAAAGCAAATTGGAGCGAGCGCGTTTTTTATCGCCGGATTTGCAACAAATCCGCGACGCCCTCTTGTCCTCCCTGCACGAAACCTTACATCTGCCTGACGTCGATCAACACGAACATCTGATTTCCCGTATGGAAGCCTCGCTTGGGTTTGCTCCACTGCCGAAATTGCTTTCCATCGGTCAGGTCCGTGCCAACCCTTACCTTCGAAAAAGCGCAGACATGGAATTAGCGGTTCAAGCCATCAGCGAGGAACTGGCAAGGCAGGTCGCGACTCTCGGGATAATCGAAGAAATTCGAGACGCCGAAGAAGAGATTACCGGTGTAGCAGACGAGGGTCTGACATGGCGGCTACAGCAGGCGCGCGAGGCGCAGAACAAGATTTCCCACGAGTCCCTTGGTGGTGATTCGATGGGTGCCAATGACGAAAGCGGGCTGTCCAAAAGCCTGCAAAAACTGATAGATCAACAGATCTGGGTAAAGAAAAAACGGTAGAGTCTCTTGCGAATCAGTGATTCGCAGTAGAAATTCCCCACATACCAATTTTCGGTCGAGTGATTCGCAACCGAACAATCTATGGAGTGCCCCATGGCCGCTAAAGATTCCGAGCAAAAAACCGGTGAAGATCAACAGGATAACTCCGGCCCAATGCTCGACATGAGCCAGACCGCGGTCAAGAAAATGATCGCACTGGCCAAAGCGCGCGGCTACATCACCTATGACGAACTCAACCAATTCATGCCTGCCGAACAGGTTTCTTCGGAACAAATCGAGGATGTGATGGCAATGCTGTCCGAAATGGGCATCAATATTGTTGAGGGTGAAGAGGAAGAGGAAGAGGGCGGCACGGATACCGATGTTGAAGAAATCGGCGCAACCACTTCGCGGGAACTGGTTGCCGCTGCGGCCACCACCGAAACGCTAGATCGCACAGATGACCCCGTCCGCATGTACTTGCGCGAAATGGGCACTGTCGAACTTTTGTCGCGCGAGGGTGAAATCGCAATCGCCAAACGTATCGAGGCCGGTCGCTCCACCATGATCGCGGGTCTTTGCGAAAGCCCGCTAACGTTCCAGGCGATCACCATCTGGCGTGAGGAGCTTCTCGAAGAAGAAATTATGCTTCGCGATGTTATCGATCTCGACGCGACCTTCGGCCAGCAGATGGAAGAAGAGGGCGAAGAAGAAGTTGGTGCTGTACCCGACGTATCAGGCGCTGCTGCTGCACCGGCCCCCGAGAAAAAAGAAAAAGAACAGGTTCTGGACGCTGACGGCAATCCCGTTGCACCAGACGATGATGACGACGAGGAAGAAGACGAAGCCGCAAACCTGAGCCTCGCGGCAATGGAGGCGGTTCTTAAACCAGTCGTCCTTGAAACGCTTGACCAGATTGCAGGCGATTTTGCACGCCTCGACGAAATGCAAAACGACCGCATGGAAGCTGCGCTGAACACAGACGCGACCTTTACTTCCAATCAGGAACTGGAATACCAGCGCCTCCGTTCCGAAATCGTGACGCTGGTGAACTCCATGCACCTCCACAACAACCGGATCGAAGCCCTGGTCGACCAGCTTTACGGCATCAACCGCAAGATCATGAGCCTAGATAGCGCGATGGTTAAACTTTCGGATCAGGCTCGCATTAATCGCCGTGAATTTATCGACGAGTATAAAGGCGCCGAGCTGGACCCAGACTGGCAAGACCGCGTTGCCGGTCTGAAAACTCGCGGCTGGGACGTCCTTACCGGCGACCTGAAACCGAAAGTTGACGAAGTCCGTGCCGAAATGGCCGAGGTTGGCCAGTATGTCGGCGTTGATATTTCCGAATTCCGCCGCGTTGTGCAGCAGGTTCAAAAGGGCGAAAAAGAAGCCCGTTCCGCCAAGAAGGAAATGGTCGAAGCCAACCTTCGCCTCGTTATCTCGATTGCCAAGAAATACACCAACCGTGGTTTGCAATTCCTCGACCTCATTCAGGAAGGCAACATCGGTCTGATGAAAGCCGTCGACAAATTTGAATACCGCCGCGGTTACAAATTCTCGACCTACGCGACATGGTGGATCCGTCAGGCGATCACACGCTCCATCGCCGACCAGGCCCGCACGATCCGTATTCCGGTCCACATGATCGAAACGATCAACAAGCTGGTCCGCACCAGCCGTCAGATGCTGCACGAGATCGGCCGCGAACCGACACCGGAAGAACTGGCCGCCAAGCTGCAAATGCCGCTTGAAAAAGTCCGCAAGGTTATGAAAATCGCCAAAGAGCCGATTTCCCTTGAGACCCCGATCGGCGACGAAGAAGACAGCCAGCTGGGCGATTTCATCGAAGACAAGAACGCCGTCCTACCGCTGGACAGCGCCATTCAGGGCAACCTGAAGGAAACCACAACACGGGTTCTGGCTTCGCTCACACCGCGCGAGGAGCGTGTGCTGCGCATGCGCTTTGGTATCGGCGTAAACACCGATCATACGCTTGAGGAAGTCGGCCAGCAGTTTAGCGTGACGCGTGAGCGTATTCGTCAGATTGAGGCGAAAGCGCTGCGGAAGTTGAAGCATCCTAGCCGGAGTCGGAAATTGCGGTCGTTCTTGGATCAGTAGATGAAGAACCTGCAAAATGGGTCGAAAGTTTCACCCGCCATTGTGGGTGCTGCTGGTGAACACTTCGTAATGGGAGAATTACTCCGGCGCGGGTTTGTCTCAGCGTTGGCCCCGCAGGGTGCTCCAAATATGGATATATTGATCGCCGACACAGCAGGGGATCACTTATTTTCAATTCAAGTCAAGACACGTACAACTGTCGGAGGGGACGGCGGTTGGCACATGAGTGAGAAACATGAAAAAATCATCGGTAAGAGGCTTCTCTACATATTCGTCGACTTGGGAAAACCCAATGGAGAGTATCCAGATTACTATATCATACCAGCTAACACTGTTGCGAAAGTCGTATACGAAACTCATAAGGCGTGGGAGAGGAATCCGGGGAAGGGCGGCCGCGAACGCAGTCAAACAAATAAAATGCGCCGAATAGTGCCCGACTATTCCCGAAACTATACGAATGAAAAGCCTGCATATACTGTAGGCTGGATGGATACTTACAAAAACGCTTGGCATTTCCTCGGCAGCCCGTAGGGTGTGCGGTCCCCGCGCACCATTACTTGGTTAACCTAGGAGCGGTGCGCGCAGAGCGCACACCCTACGACACCTCCCCCCACCAAACACGAGGACTTCGTCCCGAACGGGTGCGTCCAAAATCACCGACAACCGCCCCAAAAAGTTAACGCCCCTACCTGCAAAAACGTACATACACATTGTGTACGGGTTGTGTACGCGTTGTGCACACCACTTTCCGGCCGATATTCGCAAAAGTTAACGCCCCGTTTCCCCCTTGCCAACGCCCCTACCACCCCTCCATTATCGCCCCATGCAAACCACCTTCACCATCCCCACCTCTGGCCCCGGCCTTTACGAATTCACGCCACAAGTCACCGGCTGGGCGAAGGGCACCGGCCTCCTCACCCTGTTCATCCGCCACACCTCTTGCAGCCTGCTAATCCAAGAAAACGCCGACCCCGAGGTGCAGACAGACCTGCAAAACTTCTTCCACCGCCTCGTCCCACCCACGACCGACCCCGGCATGTCCTACCTGACCCACACCTACGAGGGGCCAGACGATATGCCCGCCCATATCAAGGCCGCGATGATGCCCGTCAGCCTGTCGATACCGGTCACAAACGGAAAACTCGCGCTTGGCACATGGCAAGGCCTCTACCTGTTCGAACATCGCAACGCACCGCACAACCGACAGGTGGTCGCACATTTGCAGGGGTAGTGTTCCCCCCTCTATATAGCGCATTACGATACCCCCTACCCAAAACCTAGAACCCTCCCTATACTGATTCGAAAAACAAACGAGCAGTTAATAAAACGAGGTTTCATATGCGGTGTCCCTTTTGTGGAAATATAGACACACAGGTTAAGGACTCCCGTCCGGCCGAAGACCATGCGGCCATTCGGCGGCGCAGGGCCTGTCCGGCTTGTGCGGGACGTTTCACAACTTACGAACGCGTGCAGTTGCGCGATCTGACCGTGGTCAAGAAAAACGGTCGTCGCGAGGATTTTGACCGTGACAAGCTGGATCGTTCGATCCGTATCTCGATGCAAAAACGCCCCGTCGAAGGCGAGCGCATCGACCAGATGATCTCGGGCATCGTGCGGCGTCTCGAAAGTCTTGGCGAACCGGACATCCCGTCCGATAAAATCGGGCAGATCGTCATGGAGACCCTCGCCCGTATCGACACCGTCGCTTATGTACGTTTTGCCAGTGTCTATAAGAACTTCCAAGCTGCCGATGATTTCGAGGAATTTGTCCACGAGCTCCGGCCCCCAACCGACGACGAATAATGTTTGCGCTTCCGCATGACGAACGGTGGATGCGATTGGCGCTAAGCCTTGCTGAACGCGGGCTTGGGCGGGTGTGGCCAAATCCGGCGGTTGGTTGTGTCATTGTGAAAGACGGTAAACTTATCGGGCGCGGCTGGACGCAACCGGGCGGTCGCCCGCATGCGGAAACTGTTGCGCTCGCCCAAGCTGGTGCCGATGCGCGCGGAGCTACGGCCTACGTCACGCTCGAACCCTGCGCCCATCACGGCAAGACACCACCCTGTGCGACCGCCTTGGTTGAAGCCGGGGTAGCAAGAGTGGTGTGTGCCCTCGAAGATCCGGATTCGCGTGTATCGGGCCAAGGTTTCGATATTTTAAGGGACGCAGGCATCCATGTAAAAACCGACGAACTGATGGAAGAGGCTTCGGGGCTTAATCAGGGATTTTTACTGGCGAAAACTATCGGTCGACCGATGTTCACGTTAAAAATGGCTAGCTCCATCGACGGACGCATCGCCACCGCACGAGGTGAAAGTCGCTGGATCACCGGTCCCGAGGCGCGTCGACATGTGCATATTATGCGGGCAAAACACGACGCGGTGTTGATTGGTGCGGGAACGGCGCGTCACGACGACCCATTATTGGATGTGCGCGATATGGGGATGGACGACGCCAATCCCGTGCGAATTATCCTAGATGGTGGACTGTCGCTATCGCTGACCTCGCGATTGGCTCGCACTGCGCAGACAACGCCATTATGGATTTGTCATCGCGAGGGTGCGGATAAGGCCCGCATGAAGACATGGAAAGAAATCGGCGTAAACTTGATCGAAGTTGCGCACGGCGAAACCGGCGAGCTGGACCTTCAAGATATGGCGATCCAGCTAGGCAAGCGTGGCATCACCCGCGTGCTGTGCGAGGGCGGCGGTCAGGTGGCCTCGTCGATGATATCTGCGGATTTGGTTGACGTTCTGGTGACATTCACCGCCGGAATGGCCATTGGATCGGAGGGAGCCAGCGTCTTCGGCCCGATGCAAACCGACGCCTTGCAAGACGCCCCGCGGTTCAAATTGACTTCAAGCCGGATAGTCGGTGTTGACATAATGAACGTCTGGAAACCTAGCGCCAGATAGAGGTGCGGCCCGCGAACAGACCCTGTAATTTTGCCAAAATCTTTAAGCTAGCCGGTTTCGGGCACTCACCGTTTGCTAGTCTCTCGACAACCAATTCCGCGGTGCAAGGCATATGCGAAACCGGATCGTGATAGCGAGGATAATCAAGCAAAGCAGCGTGCACGAGCTGATCTAGGTTAACCGCCACGTTACGACGGGCACACTTCCGCCCGATGTCTCGTGTAAGCCCCCAGCCAGCATAGAACGGCAAGCCCAAACACGAGACAGGTTTGCCACGCAACAATGCCTCGAACCCCATCAGCGATGTCATCGTCCAGATTTCGTCGCACACCTCGATCAATTCGGACGGGTCGGATTTCTCAACGACGAGGTCGCAGAACAAGCTTGTGTCTGCATCCGAAATTGCCCCGTTCCGCAGGCCCGCAACAACGTCAGGATGCGGTTTGTAAATGATAAATGCAGAAGGGTTTTGAGAACGGGCGGCCTGAAGCAACCCTAGATTAGTGCGCACGTCATCCGTGCCAAGTCTGATGGAGGCATCATCCTCGACCTGCCCCACCACCAGAATTTTATGCGCGCCCTCTGGAAGGTCGGGGGCCTCGCCTTTCAAATTGTATTTTGAAACGCCGGAGGCCCGCAGACTTTCGCGCAACCTTGCCGCCCGCGCGATCGCGAATTCGGGCAGCTCAATCGAAGACGCAATGAGTGTTTCTAGCTGGCTGGGTGCATTTGGGTCGTAGTAAATACCGCAATCGTCCAGAACCAGCGAAACCGCTGGTGTCAACTCCGCACCAAGTCCGGTAGAGCGCAAAAACCCGTCTTCCATTCGTAGCAACGGAACTTTTACGGCGCACGCCTCCGCTGCCAAGGCGGCGTTTTCTTTACTTGCCCAGACAACAATTTGACCGTCATTCTTCTGTGCTGCTCGCAGAGCGGCGAGGTCGCTAGAATGAAAGGTTAGCGTCCTTCCTCCACCCGACAGGAACTTTGCTACATGCGGGCGTTTCCACATCCGCATACCCACCGCATGCGTAGCTCGAAGCCCGTCCCAATGGTGTCGGGCCTGTGCCAGCAGTTGTTGCGCGGCCTCCTCGAACTCGCAGCCCGCGCGACGGGCATGATTGTACCAAAAAGGGTAGATTAGCATGGTGCCGGCAAACAGTTGTTCTACATTCAATACACGCGTGCGCCTTGGCGCTGTTTGGCGGTCGTTGCTTAGCCCCCAGCCCGCATAAAACGGCACGCCGAAAACCTCGGGCCGATGCCCCGCCAGAATCGCGTCGAGCCCCATCTGCGAGGTCACGCAATAAACGCGATCTGCGAATTCCAGCAGATCCCACGGGTTCAGAGGTTCAGAACTTAGCGAGGTATTTTCGTCGGTATCTTCGACGCCGAAGTGACCTTTTTTACCACCACTCTTTACCGCCGGATGTGTCCGAATGACGATGCGTTTACCGGGGTTCTCGGCCTTCGCCGCCGCCAGCATCTGCGCAAATGTTTCCGCCCCGGCCAAGCCGTCGCTGATCGAGGCATCACCAGCCACTTGATCGACCACCAGCACATATCCGACCACGGGGATTTCACCATATCCTCGCGGCACCGGATTGTACTTCGACAACCCGTAATGCTGTAAGAACGCGCGGCCGTTTGCGGCCCTTCTAAGTAGTTCGGGGTCGCTTAAATCCACGGACTGAAGGATGCTCTCAAGTCGTGATGGTGTTCGCGCGTCGAAATGCACACCTATATCATCGATATTCAATCCAATCGGCGGGTTCTTCAGACCGGGCAGCACCGAGCGCAAGAAAGCGTCTTCGAACGTTGTGATCCGGTCCAGCGGCCATCGAGACAATACCCGCCGCGACATCGGTATCCGCCCCCAGATACCAATCTGGCGATCTGCCACACCAAACCAGCCGGAAGAAATAGAGTATCCAGCTGCGCGGATCACGCGCCGCAACGGGCGTGTGAAAAGCAAGCCGGCAGAGAATACCGCGAGCGGCTTCCCCCGCCCCTTAATTAAAGACACCCGTAGCGCCATCGATTGCCGTATCCAGTGAAACGGCCGCGTCAATTGTGCTCACCACCGTACTCAGCAAAGTGCGCCATTTGACGTATGGTGCCTCGGTTACATAGATCGTGTCCTCATCGCGGATCGGGAATTTACCGCCAACAAACATGCTGGACTGCGCGGTGAGATCGATCAGGTAAGCAAACCGCTGAGGGCCGACTAGATCGCTCCGGCCAAGAACACGGTTTGCAATCCAGTCCGGCTCCTCGCGGAATACAAAGATCCCTTTAGCGTTCGATCTTGTCGCCTGAAGGCCACCGACCGCTGCCAATGCCTCTAACACCGAAGGGTTATGAGTTTCGAAACTTACGCGACGTTGGCCAGTCGTACCCATCGCAATAAAATAGCGTTCATCCTGTTCCAGAATGATCTTGTCACCAGCCACAAGCGGAATGTCATTCGTAGGATTATCCAGCAAATCCTGGAACCAGATTTCGCCTAGTTCCTGCCCGCGACGTACCGATATTTTCACAACACTGGGATCGAGTGTGATGCCACCCGCACCGGCCAGCATGCCAGTCAATCTGCGCGAGGATGCCTCGATCGGGTAGACACCTTGCCCACCCACTGCGCCAATGATGCTGACCGTTGCGCCGTTTCCTGCCTCGCGGCGCACCTCGATTTGCGGATCGGGCGTTTGTCCGGCCAACAGTTCTGTGATTTTCAAGCGAAGGTCATCAGAGGTCCGCCCATTTGCCTTGATTGTGCCGGCATAGGGCAGGAAAATATTGCCAAGTTGGTCAACGACAACGCCGGGCAGGGTTGTAACCTTCTGGCCCAATGAAGAGAACAACCCGTTCTCGACGTTTTCCCAAATCGTGATGGTCAGCACATCGCCGGCATTGATCCGGTCAATAGACGCGGCACCGGCGCTCGTGAAAGTACGGCTAAAACCCGACGATTGCTCGCGGGCACTAGCATCAATCACCGCTTGCGTAACATCGATAATGTGAATATCGCCGCCATTTTCGACACTACTGTCAGTGATGTCTTTTACACTAGGTCCCGCCGCAGGCAGACCGCAGGCAACCAAAAACAGACAGGTGAACGAGAGCGCCACAGGCCGCAGAGACCGGAAAAAATTACTTTGCATCAATATAGTCCAGTCACTTCAACTTCGGCTTTAGATTCTCGGTAAACTAGACCAAATCGCATTACACGACCAGACTCAATTACTTGTAGCAATCAACTTGGGCCCTTCAACATTTTGGTTTTCACCATTCAACACCAAACTATAGGGATCATCGTCGGATAGCATCAGGTCAACAACCCGCCGTAACAATTCCGCCCGCCCTGTTTGAGTGTAAAAACCGCCTCCAACCTGCGAGGTTTCAAGCAAAAACTTCCGGTAGTATTTATACGCATCTGCCTGCGGAGCTTCAGGTTCGTCAAAATATTCTTCTAACGGCTTTTGCGATACCAGATCAGGTTTCGAAAACACCGACCGTCCCAACGCCAACACGGGCAAGTTGCGCCACAATGCTTGTTGCGCTGCGGTTGAATTTACCGTGACTGTGCTTTTGGCCGAGTCCAACAGCGGCCCAAGCTTCCCGCCCGGAATAAATATAACCCGCTCGTTGATTCCCGCTAAACTTGCTACCTGTCGCACGATCTTTGGCAGGTTTTCACGACCGTCTTCGAACGGGTGCGCCTTGAACACCAACCGGTGATGGCTAGGCGCGCCTTTGGCAAAACCCTCAACAACATCGGTTATAAATTCCTCGATAGACCCATAGTCGGAATGGCTTTTTAGCGAGGCGTCGTGGCTAAGTTGTAGGAGCACTAAATGATATATCGCACCACTACGTAACAAACCACGTGTTTTAATACGTCTTAGCACGCCATTCAAAGGCATGGCGGCCAGCTTGCGGATATATAGCCACAGCTCCGTACCAACGGTTTCTTGACGATGTGGGCGATAGTTTTTGAACCGCGCACCGGGGAACGACAAAAACAAGTGATACAGAAAGCCGTAAAATGCATGATGCCACGCTGCTCCCCACTGCACCGGCGCTTCGGAAAGCTCCCTCGGATTGGCTTCAACGGCGTGGCGCATTGCTTCGATATCCAACCGCATAAGCGCCGAATTGCCGTTTGTGCCATCCCGCTCGTATGTGGCCCAGTACGGGCGCAGATATCCTTCCTCGAAGCAATGTACCGTTATCCCGTGCCTCTTCGCGATATCGCGGGCAGTTTTGTGCATGGGGCGACTATCGCCATAAAGAACGATGTCGGTAGTGCTAGCAGTTGCCAAATACTTCGACAGAAATTCCGGCCACTCTTGCGCACTACCGCTGAAACCCGTGAATGCCGCTCCTGCTCCCCAAAACACTTCATCGCCGCGATTAAATCCGATCCGCTCAACGCTGGCACCGGTTGCGGCGATCTTGGCTGCGAGCTGACGAAAGAACGGGCCGTGTGGGCCTTGCAGAAACAGAAATTTACGGTTTGCAGTCAAAACAAGGCGGGTCCGTCGGTTAATCTTGGCCTAAATCAGCCAACAATCCCTACGGCAAACCCGAGAATAGCGCAAATACAAATGCCTCGCCCTCTTGCTCCCGTCTGCTCGCCGCGTTACCACAAACCTTGAAGCATTAAAGGAGCGAGGCATATGTTTACCGGTATTGTTACCGACATCGGCACCATCCAGAGAACCGAGGATCGCGGCGATTTGCGGGCGCGGATCGGGTGTTCCTATGACGCGGACGGCATTGATCTCGGCGCATCAATAGCCTGCGACGGTGTTTGTCTGACGGTTATTGCCAAAGGGTCAGACGGCGGTTGTTGGTTCGATGTTGATATTTCGGCCGAGACGGTATCCAAAACAAACCTCGCTGACTGGGCAGCGGGTAAACGTGTGAACCTTGAGCGCGCCTTAAAGCTTGGTGATGAACTGGGCGGGCATATCGTTTCGGGTCATGTCGACGGGCTTGCCACTATCATTGAAATGCACGATGACGGCGACAGTACTCGGGTCACCCTCACTGCCCCGCGTGACCTTGCGAAATTCATCGCCCAGAAGGGTTCCGTTACCTTAAACGGCGTGTCCTTAACGGTTAACGACGTGAATGGTTGCGATTTTGGCATCAACTTCATACCTCACACCAAGACCCACACAACATGGGGCGATGCCAAAGTCGGCGATCGCGTGAACTTGGAAATCGACACGCTGGCGCGCTACGTTGCGCGGCTCGCAGAAATGCAAGGCTGAACTATGAACGACCAATCTGCCGCCATCTCCTCGACCGAGGAAATCATCGAAGACGCCCGCAACGGTCGTATGTTTATTCTGGTGGACCACGAGGACCGCGAGAACGAAGGTGATCTTGTCATCCCCGCGCAAATGGCCACGCCTGATGCAATCAATTTCATGGCCACGCACGGTCGTGGACTGGTCTGTCTGACACTGGAATCTGAACGGCTGGAGTCCTTGGGTCTATCGATGATGGCCACGCAAAACGCCTCGCGCCACGAAACAGCTTTCACAGTTTCGATCGAGGCACGCGAGGGTGTGACGACCGGAATTTCGGCCCACGACCGCGCCCGCACCGTTGCCTGCGCAATTGACCCAAGCAACGGCCCGCAAGACATCGCCACACCCGGCCACGTCTTCCCGCTCCGCGCTCGCCAAGGCGGTGTGCTGGTACGTGCCGGCCATACCGAAGCGGCAACCGATATCTCGCGGCTTGCAGGGCTGAATCCCTCCGGTGTTATTTGCGAGATCATGAACGACGACGGCTCCATGGCGCGTTTGCCGGACCTTGTAGAGTTCGCCGAAAAGCACAACCTGAAGATCGGTACAATTTCCGACCTGATTGCCTATCGCCGCCGCCACGACAATCTGGTGCGCGAAACCGATGTGCGCTCGGTTACATCTGAATACGGTGGTGAATGGATGCTACGGATCTACACCGACGAAACCCATGGTGCCGAACACATCGTCCTAACCAAGGGCGATATTTCAACGGACGCACCGGTGTTGACGCGGATGCACTGCATTAACCCGCTAGAAGATATGCTGGCGCTAAACCCGGACCGCGCCCATCAGGTTTCCGGTGCAATGAAGATTATCGCAGCCGAAGGTCGCGGGGCGATTGTTCTTCTACGTGACACCCACATGAAAATGGAAGCCGATGGAAACGCGCCGCAAACCTTGCGACAATACGGTCTTGGCGCGCAGATACTCGGCGCTCTAGGCATTTCGCAAATGACCTTGTTGACCAATTCCGCAGCGCCCAACGTGGTCGCGCTGGAGGGCTACGGCCTGTCCATCGCCGGCACTCGCGCCCTAACGGTGGAGGGATAAATGGCCGCCGCAGAACAACACTACATCCTACCGACACCAAAATTCGACACGCCTACACGCGTGCTGATCGTTGTTGCGCCATATTACAAAGATATCGCCGACAATCTGGTAGCTGGCGCAAAGGCTGCGATCATTGCGGCAGGTGCGACACCTGATCTGATCGAAGTCCCAGGCGCGCTAGAGGTTCCGACCGCAATCAAGCTCGCCAGCGGTACTTACGACGGCTTCGTGGCACTCGGCTGTATAATTCGCGGCGAAACCACACATTACGACACTGTATGCAACGATTCCTCGCGTGGGTTGACACTGATGGGGTTGGACGGCATCTGCATCGGGAACGGCATTTTGACAGTTGAAAACCGCCCACAAGCGGAAGTTCGCGCGGATCAGAACGGCCAAAACAAGGGCGGCGGTGCTGCCGAGGCCGCAATGCACCTGATCACGATAAAGCGGCGCTTTACAAAGTCTGGCACTGGGCGTATTGCCCCGAGTTCTGAACACATCCTGATGGCTGAAATGGCCGATGGGAACCAAGGAACGACCTGATGTCCAACACGAATAAACCTTCACGCGACGAGAAACGCCAAATGCGATCAGCGGCCCGCCTTTATGCGGTGCAAGCGCTTTTCCAGATGGAGGCTTTGGGGGAGGCGCTGGAAGACATTCAGGAAGAATTTGAAACCCACCGTTTTGGCGCCGAAATTGACGGCGACCAATATGCCGAAGGTGACCTGAAACTCTTTCGCGCTTTGCTTTCCGAAGCAGTAAACGTGCAGGCAAAAGTCGATCAGATGACTGATCGCGCGCTCGTCGCCAAGTGGCCGATCGATCGCATTGACCCAACCTTGCGCGCCCTGTTCCGCGCTGCGGGGGCTGAACTGGTTACACAAGACACACCGCCGAAAGTTGCTATTAGCGAGTTTGTGGACATCGCCAAAGCCTTCTTCCCGGAAGGTCGCGAGCCGAAATTCGTTAACGCTGTACTGGACCACATGGCGCGAGAAGCACAGCCTGAAGCCTTTGCGTAACCGCCGAGCCGAAGGCGAGGCTATTTCAAAACAAGAATACTCTCATGCTTGCCAGCGATAAGCCTTTCAGGATTGCCGCGAATGGTTGCGCCGCGCGACGCTTTTGGCTCAGGGATCAAGAGCGTCTATGGCGTTTCGCTTTTTCACGCACTAGACTTGCCAAAAGCCGTGCCTCTGGAGAATAGAATGTTCGCAAAACAAGATTTGAAATTTGACCCGATCCCTCTGCCCGACCACGTCCAAAAGACCCCCGACGAAATGCAAAAAGCCGCGGCAGAATTTCTTACGCATATGCGCAAGCGCCACTCGGTCCGCGACTTCACGGATCAACCCGTATCGCAAGAAGTTATCGAGAACTGCATTCTTGCCGCTGGCAGCGCCCCGAGCGGGGCCAACCATCAACCTTGGCATTTCGTCGCTGTAAAATCGCCAGAAATCAAAGCACAGATTCGGGAAGCCGCAGAAATTGAAGAGCAGAAATTTTATGCGGGTGGCGGCGGCGACGAATGGATTAAAGCGTTAGAGCCCCTTGGCACAGGCGTTGAGAAACCTCACCTGACGACGGCTCCGTGGTTGATAGTGATCTTCGCACAGCGCCATGGAGCATTTGCAGACGGAACAAAGTTCAAGAATTACTACGTCCCCGAAAGTGTCGGTATCGCAACCGGTTTCCTGATCGCAGCGCTCCACACTGCGGGACTTTCCTGCCTGACACACACCCCGAACCCTATGAAATTCCTGAACGGATTGCTTGATCGCCCAGCCTCGGAAAAACCCGTGATGATACTTGTTGTCGGCCACGCCGATAAAGACGCGACCGTCCCTTCCGTTGCCAAACTTAAAAAACCGCTCGGCGAAATACTGACGGTGAAGTAGCCAAGCCCGCCGAGCCGAAGCCGAGGCTCATTGAGCTTTTTACTCCGCCTTCTTCTTGGCGCGCTTGATGCCTTGGGCGACTCTGGTTTCCTTGTGAAACTTGCGGTTTCGTGCGCGGCTTTCGGCTATCGTTTCCGCATTGTGACTTTCCTCTCGCAGTAGCTTTTGCCACCGTGAAAACCGTGCCTCGCTCAACGTTCCATCATCAATCGCCGCCAGAATCGCACAACCCGGTTCGCTTTCATGCTTACAGTCGTTAAAACGGCAAGTTGCGGCCAAGTCCGAAATATCCTCGAACACCGCGTCTACCGCATCACGAGCGTCGACCAGTCGCAGCGCCCTCATTCCGGGAGTGTCCACCAACCAGCCGCCCGTCACCATCCGGTACATAGAGCGCGCCGTCGTCGTATGCACACCCTTCGCGTCATCTTCGCGAATACCACGTGTTAGTAAATCCAGCCCCGTCATCGTATTCGTTATGGTGGATTTCCCGACACCCGAGGAACCCACCAGAGCCACCGTTTTCCCCCGCCCACACCAGGGTGCCAGCCGCGTTGCAGCGTCGGGAGATGTCGCATCAATGACTTCAACCAAAACATTCTGCAATTCGGTCGCCTGATCAGTGTAAACATCCGGGTTTTCGCAAAGATCGGCCTTTGTCAGAATCAGTACCGGCTCAACTTCGGCCTGCCGTGCCAATGCCAAGTACCGTTCCAGCCGCGCGATATTAAAATCCTGATTGCAGGACGATACGATAAACAACGTGTCGATATTTGCGGCAATCAGTTGCGATGCTGCTTCGATACCCGCCGATCCACGTTTGATAAGGCTTTTGCGTTCCAATACGCGCACGGCTTGAAGGCCTTCGCGGTCTTTCAGTATCCAGTCACCCACAGCCATCCCATGCTCAACCATCAACCTATTCATCGGCAGCCGCGTCGGGCCGTCAACTCCAATAACCTCAACCGAATTGCGGTGGACCTCAGTCACGCGCATCGGATCACAGGTCTCCAAATCCTCGATTGAAAGTTGGGATTGGTAAAAAGCGCTCCAGCCCAGATCGGCGAGCGTTAATGTTTGTTCGTTCATTGTGAAAAAAGCTTTCGATAAAATTCCAAAGAACCCTTAGCTCCCGGCTTTGGGTCTGATTTCATCGGGCTTGCGGCGACAGCGGCCATACGCGGCCTAGCGGCACGCCCGGAGGGTGATTGCATTTGTCATAAAACTCATCCTCCTTATTCCGGCGTCTGGTAGGTGAGAGGCTGGACATCGACCCAAACGGAACTCGTTACGGCTGCTTCCTTCCGGACCTGACCGGGTTGGCGAGGCGCTCGCCCGCGCCAACCTCTCGTCGGGTTATATATGCGCGTCCCTGCCAAGGGTCAATGGCCTGCAATTCGTTCATCGTCAGTGTCAAAATCTTGAATAACCGCCTGCGCCTCAACACATCTTTGGGTTGGCAGGCCCAAATCGCGTCTAAAACCCTGTCTGGCACACTCCTGTGTCAGCACTCACGAATCCTTCAACAAGAAAGTCGAATATATCGTTGCGGCGCGCAATCGCTTGGGGCAAGGTTGATCGCGATTTCAGGAGATTAGTATGCTAGACAAAGAGGCTGTAACCTTCGCCGGCGGCACACTCGACCGCGCCGCGCACTTGCGCAGCACCACCGGTTTGATTCAACAACCAACCGCGCGTGCCATTCCTCTTTGGCACGGAAAACCACTTGTTGATATTTCCAATAGCGCGCGTCTTGCTTGGCTTGATGTCAGTTCCAAAATTTTTTCCGAAGCAACGGAAGAACCGATATTCCTTGGCCTACAGGATGGCGCCCCCCGTTTCGCATTCGACGTTTCACCGTGGGAGGCCCCGGACCTGAACGCTGACGAAATGGCGAAGTTTCGCGACCAAAGCCAAAACCAACACCCTGATCTTCCGGAAACACAAAAGTTCATCGACCTGCGTTCGGTGATGGCAGAATTGTCCCATGATGACGCTGGCGACGCCGCGACCGCAAAAGGCATATTTGCTTGGCATGAAACGCATAAGTTTTGTGCCAATTGCGGAGTAGCGACAACCATTTCTCAATCAGGCTGGGAACGAACCTGTCCTGCTTGTCAGCACAAACATTTCCCGCGCACGGATCCCGTGGTGATTATGCTGACCACCAACGGTAACGAAGTTCTACTCGGTCGCTCGCCCCATTGGCCCGAGGGGATGTTTTCGTTGTTGGCAGGCTATATGGAGCCTGGCGAGGGTATCGAGGAAGCCGTGCGCCGCGAGGTGTTCGAGGAAACCGGTGTCCGAATCGGCAAAGTCGAGTATTTAACCAGCCAACCGTGGCCATTCCCCACATCCTTGATGATTGCCTGCACTGCGGAGGCGTTAAATCGCGACATTACCATCGATCCCGTCGAGATCGAGGAAGCCAGATGGGTCACACGCGAACAAGTTGCAAATACTTTTTTAGGCAATGACCCAACACTTTCTGCTGCGCGAAAAGGCTCCGTCGCACAATTTGTGCTGGAACGTTGGCTGGCCGACAGGCTATAGGGCGAAAATGCAGTTTAAACACACTCAGGAAATCGACGTGCCGGCAGAGTATATTTTCAGCCGCATCACTGATTTCAACAAATTTGAAAACCACACCGGCACCGCCGGTTTCAGTTTCAAACGCCAAGGCCGTCTGCCGGTCCGTATCGGAACGCGCTGGGATATATCGGTGCCAGTTCGAGGTCGCACTCGCCGTTTTTCGGCCGAGCTTTCGCAATACATTCCGCCAAGAACGCTTTCTTACAAGTCTGCCAGCACAAAATACGAAGGCGTTATGTCCATGACGGTCAAACCCGTTAGTGCAACCAAATGCACGCTGAACATTCAGATCGTCGCTAAATCCCACGGATTCGCCAGCGGGCTGGTTTTCAACACTATTCGGCTAGCGCGTAAACGTATCAATAGGCGTGCAAATTCCGAACTGACGAAGTTCGCCAAGCGCATGGCCAAAGAACATAAAGCGGGTGCCTAACGCACCGACTTTCGGAATTCAGACATCGGATAGACGCCCAGAATATCCAGATGTGTGGTGAAATACGCGAGTTCCTCCAACGCGCGATCCACTGCTGGATCACCCGGATACCCTTCGATATCCGCGTAGAACTGGGTCGCCGTGAAGGTTCCGCCCAACATATAGCTTTCCAGTTTCAACATGTTCACGCCGTTGGTCGCAAATCCACCCATCGCCTTGTAGAGCGCAGCAGGAATATTGCGGACCTGAAACACTATCGTTGTCATCGCATCACCACCAGCAGGAAATTTGGGCTCCGGGGCCATAACCAAAAAACGGGTCGTGTTGTGTTGGTTGTCTTCGATATTCTCGGCCAAAGTCTCAAGACCATAGATCTCGCCCGCCAATTGCGACGCAAGCGCTGCGACTTCCGGATTTCCATCCTCTGCCACTTTCTGAGCTGACCCGGCGGTATCAGCGCCAGTGCGCGGCTGAATCGAGTGCTTTTTCAAAAATGTACGGCACTGCCCCAGCAAAACTGTGTGACTCATGGCGTGATCAACCTGCGCCAGCTTGGTTCCGGGCACCGCCAACAGGTTGATGTGCACACGCACAAAGTACTCACCGATAATATGCAAACCGGTGTCGGGCAGAAGGTGATGAATATCCGCCACCCTTCCGTAGGTGGAATTCTCGACCGGTAGCATTGCCAAGTCCGCCCGTCCGTCTTTGACAGCGGCAACGGCTTCTTCAAAGGTGTTGCAAGGCAAAGCCTCCATATCTGGATACATCTCGGCGCAGGCCTGATGCGAATACGCGCCTGGTTCACCTTGGAAAGAAATTACATTTGTCATAACTTGCGCCTTACATCGGTCGTTTCGTCGCGCTTCTACACCTTGCAAAGACATAGGGGAAGCGGCTAGAACACTGCGAAGCATATATAGGGGGCCAAGCCCCGCCCATAAACAAGGTGAAAACACCCATGGATACTATGACAGCAACAAAGATTGTCGGCGGCGTGTGCGGCAGCTTCTTGATTTTCCTTCTGGTTAAATGGGGAGCCGAATCGCTCTATACCCAAGGTGGCCATGGCGAAACCGAAGCAGCTTATGTGATTGAAGTTGAAGAACCAGCAGCTGTTGAAACCGCCGGCGCAGGCACTGCCGCGACCGATGGCGAAGGTGAAGCCGCAGCAGCCGAACCAACATTTGCTGAGCTTTATGCCGCTGCAGACATCGCTTCGGGTGAAAAAGTCTTCAAAAAATGTAAGGCCTGTCACAAGCTCGAAGACGGTGCGAATGCAACAGGTCCATTCCTTTATGGTGTTATTGATCGCGGCATAGGCGCCGTAGATTTCGGCTTCTCCGAGGCTATGGCCACGCATGGTGGAACATGGACTCCTGAAGCGATGAACGAATTCCTCACACGACCAAAAGACTACATTTCAGGTACAAAAATGACGTTCACTGGCCTGAAAAGCGAATCTGATCGCGCCAATGTGATTGCCTATTTGGCCACCATCGGCGGCTAATCGCTTAAAAATCCATTAAAAACCGCGTTTCGGCGCGGTTTTTTGTGCCTCACGGAAATGTCGCGTATTCGTGGCTTGTGTTAGGCGCGCCTTCGGTCCTACGATAAGAGCATCAGAAACCTGATCACTTGACGGAGGACCAAATGATACCTAGCAAAAGCAAAGCCTTGTTAATTGCGGCCGACCGCGGCGAAAAAGGCTCTCTGACATTGACGTGGGCGGGGCTTGGCCTTGCGATCGTTTTCCTTACTTTCGCGACACTGATCGCAGGATAAGGCTTCCGACCGGTGCAAATTCGAGCTGCCTCCCGTGCCGACGCCGGGGCCATTGTCGAAATCTGGAACCCTGTCATCAGGGACACTACAGTTACTTTCAATAGTGTGGAAAAGTCCGTCGATGATGTCGTCGACTTAATCAGCGAACGACGGCGTGACGGACGCGAATTTTATGTAGCGCAGAGCGACTCTGAACTTTTGGGGTTTGCTACTTACGGCCAGTTTAGGGCTGGCGTCGGCTATGCCTTCGCGATGGAGCACACAATTATCCTCGGGCCAAATGCACGCGGCAAGGGAATCGGTCGGGCGCTCCTAACAGCTATAGAATCTCATGCCCGTGAGGCGGGTGCACACTCCATGATCGGTGGCATCTCAGGCGAAAATCTTGATGCGCAGGCTTTCCATGCTCGAATGGGATATCCCGAAGTCGGCCGTGTTCCCGAAGCCGGTCGCAAATTCGGCCGATGGATAGATATCGTGTTCATGCAAAAAATTCTTTGACTGAATTCTTCGTAACCTTCGGTTTCACATTTCAACCGATCTGCTAGACTGCACCCATGTCAATCTGGACCCGCATAACCGAAGCCCTATCAGCCCTTGCAAAAGGTCAGGGGCTTTCTGCAATCTTCGAAAACTTGAAACGCCCGCCGGAAAAAAGTGTGGCCTTCACAATTGCGATCATTGCGCTAGGGGCGAAGATGGCGAAAGCCGACGGGGAAGTAACCCGCGACGAGGTCGTCGCCTTCCGTCAGGTATTCCAGATACCACCAAAAGACGAAGCCGCAGCGGGCAAATTGTTCAATCTCGCGCGGCAAGATGTGGCCGGGTACGATATCTACGCCGGAAAAATCGCTCAAATGTTTGACGATGACCCTGTAATCCTGCGCGACCTGATTGAAGGGTTGTTCCATATTTCGATGGCGGACGGGCACTATCACCCGGCAGAAGACAGTTTTATCGAGGACGTTTCACGGATATTCGGTTTGCCAAACCAACTGTTCACCTGCTTGCGGTCTCGTTATGTACCGGGCGCGGCGCCGGACCCTTATTCTGTGCTGGAGATAAACCACGACGCGAGCATCGAGGACATCCGTAAAGCCTGGAAAAGAATGGTGCGGGAAGTACACCCAGACAACCTCGTTGCCCGCGGCTTGCCGGCCGAAGCAATTGCGTTGGCGAACACACGGTTGATAACGATCAACAATGCGTGGGAAGAAATCCAACACACACATGAGGCCGCCTGAATTGAGAATTGCGACCTATAACGTCGAATGGTTTGCAGAATTGTTCGACAAGCACGATAAACTGCTTCTGGATCAGGAGTGGTCCCGTAAATATAACGTGCGGCGCATCGATCAGGCGATAGCGATCGCCGAAGTTATCGAACGCGTCGACGCCGATATCATACTTATCGTCGAAGCCCCGAATACCGGCAACACCCAAGATACGGTCAAGGCACTTGAGACTTTCACCAAGCATTTTGGCTTGCGGCAAAATGCGGTCGCAATGGGGTTTGCCAATGATACTCATCAGGAACTGGCAGCAATATACGATCCATTTGTTGTTGATGTGCGCCACGACCCGATTGGGGAGTTCTCGGCTGGGGAGTTCTCGGCCGGTGATACCGAAGTGCACGCCCCGAGATTCGACAGCAGATTTCGCTATGACGTGGATGTAGATGGGAAAGCCGAAGTTTTCGAATTTTCCAAACCCCCCGTCGAACTGGCCGTAGAAAATCTAAAAACTGGCAAAAAGCTACGATTGATCGGCGTTCACACCAAATCCAAATCCACCTATGGAGCCAACAACAAGAAAGAAGAGTTGGGCATGCTGGTAGACAATCGTCGTAAGCAACTAGCCCAATGTATCTGGATCAGGCAACGCGCCGAGGAGCACCTCGCAGCGGGTGACCCTTTCATCGTCCTTGGTGACTTCAATGATGGTCCAGGGGTCAACGGGTTCGAAAACCTGTTTGCCCGCTCCGGTGTCGAAATCGTGCTCGGCGATAGTGAAACGGGCCTGCTCGTCGAACCGTACGCCGCAATTATGCTGGACCCCCGACAGGCGTGGTCGCTTTCAACCGCACGGTTTTATATCAGTAAGTTTAAGCGGTATTTGAATGCATTGCTCGACTACATCATGCTGTCGCCCGACCTCGCCCAAACAACCAATCCCGCTTGGCGCATTTGGCACCCGTTCGACGATCCGGAATGCTTCGACGACAAAAGTCTCCAGAATGCGCTTCTGACGGCGTCGGACCATTTTCCGGTCAGTGTTGATTTGGACTATTAGGGGCTTTTACCCCCGTCTGCTTATCCCTATCTATATTCGAACCGATTGTTTGTATCAGGAGAAAACCATGTTCCACCCCCGTCCCGCCCCCGAAATTTTGCGTGATTCTCGCGAGGCTGCGGCCAGCGACAACATGGGCGATCTGCCGGAGTGGAACCTCGATGACCTCTACCCCTCGACAGACGGCCCCGAGATCACGAAAGATCTGGGTTGGCTTGGTGAAGAAACGCCCTCGTTCAGTGCCGACTATCAGGGAAATTTGCAGAAGCTAAACGCTGCCGACATGCTTGATTGTGTACAGCGTTACGAGCGGATTCAGCAGGTCGCCGGACGCGTTATGTCCTTTGCTGGCCTACGTTATTACCAAAACACCACCGATGCGGAGCGCGGCAAGTTTTTGGCGGATATGCAGGCTAGCATCACGGACATGTCCTCAAATCTTGTATTCTTCAGTCTGGAAATGAACCGAATTGAAGATGCTTCTCTGGACGCTTTGCTGACGGAAAATGCCGATCTCAACCGGTACAAACCAATCTTCGACAATCTTCGTAAGATGAAGCCATACCAATTGTCGGACGAGCTCGAGAAGTTCCTGCATGACCAGTCTGTCGTCGGGGCCTCTGCGTGGAATCGGCTGTTTGACGAAACCATGGCGGGTTTGACTTTCGACGTTGATGGCGAAGAGATGAACCTTGAGGCGACTTTAAACCTGTTGTCCGACACTGAACGTTCACGTCGTGAGATGGGCGCGAAGGCGTTGGTCAAAGTGTTCAGCGCCAAAACACCGTTGTTTGCGCGGATCACGAACACGCTCGCGAAAGAGAAGGAAATCGAGGACAAATGGCGCAGTCTGCCGACGCCACAGATGTCCCGTCACCTCGCTAATGACGTCGAACCCGAGGTTGTTCAGGCTTTGCGTGATGCGGTTGTGGCCGCTTATCCCAAGCTCTCGCATCGTTATTACGCCCTGAAGGCAAAGTGGATGGGCCTAGAGAAGATGGAGGTCTGGGACCGTAGCGCGCCCCTGCCTGACGAAGATGATCTAATTATCCCGTGGGAACAGGCCCGTACAACCGTTATGGACGCTTACGCTGACTTTGACCCTCGCATGGCCGAAATTGCCGCTCCGTTCTTTGACAAAGGTTGGATCGACGCACCGGTAAAAGCCGGTAAAGCTCCGGGCGCGTTCGCGCATCCGACTGTAACCGACGCGCACCCGTATGTAATGTTGAACTATCTTGGCAAACAGCGTGATGTAATGACGCTGGCGCATGAACTGGGGCACGGTGTCCATCAGGTTCTGGCTGCCGGTCAAGGGGAATTGTTGTCGTCAACGCCGCTGACGCTCGCCGAAACCGCCTCTGTTTTTGGCGAGATGCTGACCTTCCGCAAGTTGCTCGACAACGCGCCCGACCAAGCCGCACGCAAACGTCTGCTCGCGGGTAAAGTCGAAGATATGATCAACACGGTTGTTCGGCAAATTGCGTTCTACGACTTCGAATGCCGCCTGCATGCGGCTCGTGCTCAAGGTGAACTGACGCCCGACCAGATCAACGCGCTCTGGATGGAAATACAACACGAAAGCCTTGGTGACGGCTTCAATTTCATGGAAGGTTACGAGACCTTCTGGAGCTACATTCCGCACTTCATTCATTCGCCGTTCTATGTCTATGCATACGCTTTTGGCGACGGGCTTGTGAATGCGCTATATGCGGTTTACGCAGAAGGCGGTGACGATTTCCAGGAAAAGTATTTCGACATGCTTAAGGCGGGTGGATCGAAGCACCACAAAGAATTGCTGGCTCCGTTCGGGCTGGATGCCTCAGACCCGACGTTCTGGGACAAAGGATTATCGCTGATCGCCTCGATGATCGATGAACTCGAAACCATGGAAGCCTAAGGCCAGCGTATTGCCCGGCATTTATTGCCGGGCAATCTCCGTTAAAGCGCTACAATTTTACTTAAATGCGCTGGCAGTTCATCCAATGCGGTGTTCACAAGGTTTCTGTCCAAATCCGCATAAATTTCGACTTTCCCTTCGAACTCTCCGCGGAGCTCACCTAACAACTGTGGTGCAGCACATACAATGAAACGATCAAACTTCTTGCCGTTTTTCAGTTCGACAATCGTTTCAACAAGATAGTCGGCAAAACGATCACGGGCACTCTCCCTAAGAGACGTTGCAGGTTCGATCCCGTGGCGCCCCGCCCCTCCACTACCGCGAGCAGACGTTGGTTGATCGGCAAAGTCGGGCGGAACAACACCAGCATCTTCAGCCGTTAATCGGGAAATCTGAAATATCCCTTTGCCCACGCCGTCGTTCTCTAGAACCCGAGCTTCTTTTTCATCCGCCAACAGGAAATACGTTTTGACAGGTTTCATAGCTATTCTCCTTCGATTGAGCTTTCGGAAAACCGATGCCACACTTTCGCAAGTTGAAAGGCTTTAGTCCATGATCTGCATCAACGTGTAAAACCCACCGCGCAGAGCTTGCACGATGGGTTTAAATCAGTCGTGGAAATGACAAGCCACTTTATGTCCGTTGCCAGCATCGACGAATTCCGGCTTTTCACGTGTACAAATATCCTGCACCCTTGGGCAGCGTGTGCGGAAAACACAGCCCGAGGGAGGGCTGATTGGTGAGGGCAAATCACCTTCGATCAAGATCAATTCTTTGTTCTTTTCGATCAATGGATCAGGGATCGGCACCGCGGAAATCAATGCCTGCGTGTAAGGGTGGCGCGGTTGTTTATAGAGGTCGACACTGTCCGCCAGCTCCACCATATTGCCCAGATAGAGCACCATGATCCGTGTGCTGATATGTTTGACGATCGACAGGTCATGCGCGATGAAAATCAAAGCCATGCCCATCTCTTCTTGCAATTCCTTCAGCAGGTTCACCACCTGTGCCTGAATCGAGACGTCGAGCGCGGAAACCGGTTCGTCGCAGATAATCAACTTCGGCTTCAGGATCAAAGCGCGTGCGATACCGATGCGTTGGCATTGCCCGCCCGAAAATTCGTGCGGGTAGCGGTTAACAAGATTCGGCAGCAAGCCAACCTTGATCATTACCTCCTCGACCATCTTTTTGATCTCGGCCTTCGGAGTTTTCGGATAGTGGGTTTTGATAGGCTCGGCGATGATTTCACCGATGTTCATCCGTGGGTCGAGGCTGGCCAACGGATCCTGAAAAATCATCTGGACCTCTTTGCGACGCGCACGCATTTCTTTGGCGTCCAACGCCATCAGATCCTGCCCGAGCCACATCACATCACCGGATTCCGACGGTATCATCCTGATAACCGCACGTGCCAATGTCGATTTCCCGCAACCGGACTCACCTACTATTCCAAGAGTTTCTCCGGCTTTCAGCTCAAAACTTACGCCGTCTACGGCCTTCAGCTTGTCCGGCTTTGTCCACGGCATCGCATCGCGTTTTGTAACGTTGAAGTAAACTTTCAGGTCGTCAACCTTCATGATGGTTTCATGGCTCATTTCAAGTCCTCCATCGCCACGTGACAGGCGCGCATATGACCGTCGGAGCTTCCAGTGGGAATGAGGTCCGGCATGGTAGTTTGACAAACATCCTTCACAAATGCGCAGCGCGCGGCAAAGGGGCATCCTTTCGGAAGCCTCATCATATTGGGTGGATTACCGGGAATTGTTACCAACACGTCCGTTTCCTGATCCAGACGGGGCACCGCGCTCATCAGGCCTTTGGTATAAGGATGTGTTGGCGCGGCGTAGACATGCTCGGTCGTGCCAATCTCCATCACCTGACCACCATACATAACCAGCGTTTCATTACTGTTGCCAGCTACAACGCCGAGATCGTGTGTAATCAGAATGATCGCGGTGTCGAGGTCTCTTTGGATATCCGCCAGAAGGCGCATAATCTGGGCCTGCACGGTCACATCGAGTGCCGTAGTAGGTTCGTCAGCAATCAGCAGTTTTGGCTGGCACAATAGCGACATCGCAATCATCACGCGCTGCCGCATACCGCCTGAAAACTCGTGCGGGTACATTCGCACGCGGCTCTTTGCCTCTGGGATTTTCACGGCATCGAGCATGGTAATCGACTGCTTGATCGCATCGGATTTGGATAGGCCCTTGTGGAGCATCAACACCTCGGCCATTTGGTCCGAGATCCGCATGAACGGATTGAGGCTTGTCATCGGGTCTTGAAAGATCATCGCAATCTTTTCGGCCCGAATGGCGTTAAGCTCTGCACCCTTAAGGTTAAGAATTTCCTGCCCCTCAAACATCACGCTTCCGGTGGCGCGGCCATTTTGCGCCAGAAGTCCCATCAGTGCGAAAACGGTTTGGCTTTTGCCAGAACCGGACTCGCCCACGATTGCGAGGGTTTCTCTATTATCAACGGAAAAGCTGACATTATTAACAGCGCGAACGACGCCATCGGCTGTGTCGAATTCGACGCTCAAGTCTTTTACTTCAAGTAAGCTCATAGCGATTACCTATCTTTCGGGTCGAGCGCGTCACGCAGACCATCGCCAATGAAATAGAAACAGAACAGGCTGACCACAAAGAACGCCAGCGGGAACAGCAACTGCCATTCAGTGTCATAGCGGATGGTGCCTGCACCTTCGGAAATTAGTGCGCCCCAACTGGTGTTGGGTTCTTGCACACCTAGGCCAAGGAACGAGATGAAGCTTTCGGTCAGGATCATGCCCGGGACAAGCAAGGTCGCGTATACTGCAACAACGCCCAGAAGGTTGGGCACGATGTGGCGGGTGATGATCTTGAAGCCCGAAACGCCGGTGGCGCGGGCGGCCTCGATGAACTCTTTGTTCTTGATGGACAAGGTCTGACCGCGAACGATACGGCTCATATCCAGCCAAGCCAGCAGACCAATCCCGATGAACAGCATCCCGATGGAGCGCCCGAAGACCACCAGCATCAGGATCAGAACGAACATGAACGGAATGGCCATCAGGATGTCCACGATACGCATCATGATCTGGTCAGTGCGCCCACCAACGTATCCCGAGATTGCACCATAAAGTGTGCCAACAATCACAGCAACGAACGCGCCCAAAACGCCAACCATAAGCGAAATTTGTGTCCCCTGGATTACACGAGAGTAAATGTCGCGCCCCAAGTCGTCAGTGCCAAAGAAGTGGCCGGTTTCGAACGAAGGCATACCCTTCGTGGCGGCCGAGCCCATGACGCTCCAGTCAATTTCCTCGTTCGACCAAACGGCAAAGTAAGGTCCTGCGAAGGAAAACAAAACGATCAGCGCGAGGATTACCAAACTGACCACGGCAGCTTTGTTATGCATGAAACGGCGACGCGCATCAGCCCAGAGCGACCGGCCATCAACAGCGTCCATACCGGACATGTTCTCCGCCATTTCGGCGATTTTATTTTTGTTTGCTACAATCATTTCCCGCCCCTCAATAACGGATCTTCGGATCGATCCATGCGTAAAGCAGATCGACGACGAGACTGAATAGTATGGTCAGGAAACCAACCAGAATTGTAATACCCATCATCACCGAGTAGTCGCGGTTGGTCGCAGAGTTCACAAAGAAATACCCCATACCGCCGGTCGAGAAGTAGATATCGATGACCACCGAACCAGTAATCAAACCCACAAACGCAGGTCCAAGGTAAGAGATTACCGGCAGCAGCGACGGCTTCAGCGCATGGCGGAAAATGATGATCGATGCCGGTAGGCCCTTGGCCTTGGCGGTGCGGATATAGTTGGTGTTCAGTACTTCCAACATTGAGGAGCGCGTTATCCTCGCTATCGAAGCCATATAGCTGGTTGATAGCGCGATGACCGGCATGATCAGGTATTTCCACTCGCCACCGTTCCAGCCTCCTCCCGGGAGCCAGCCTAGCCAAAGCGTGAAGGTAATTACCAGCAGCGGGGCCATAACGAAGTTTGGCAAAACCTGCGCACCAATCGATACGCCAACAGCAAGGTAATCGATCCATGTGTTCTTGCGGATAGCCGCGATAGCGCCAAGCGGGATGCCAACGCCGATCGCCACTACAAACGACCAGAAACCATATTTCAGGGTGATCGGGAAGCCTTGGCCAATGATCTCGTTAACGGTGCGGTCTTTATATTTGAACGAAGGTCCGAAATCGAACTGGGTTGTAACACTCCAGACATAGTTGATCATCTGCCGCCATAGCGGTTGATCCAGACCGTATTTGGCCTCGATATTGGCCAAAACCTGAGGTGGCAACGGTCTTTCCGAAGTGAATGGCCCGCCCGGAGCAGAGTGCATCAACAGGAAGGATATAATAATCAGGATCAGCATCGTCGGAATAGCGATAGCTATCCTTTTGATCACGTAGTTAAGCATGTCGCAAACCTATGAGAGAATTTCCGTTCGGCGTCATTGTCCCGAACTGACAAAAGCGAAGCACCGCGCAAGGACAAGCGCGGTGCCCCAATTCAATGTGAATTGTTATTCAGCAACCTTATAGAGGTTGCGGGAGTACCAATTCTGCTCAACGTTGTTGTAAGGCCAACCTTTGAGGTTTTCCTTCAGCATGAAATTGCCGGTGTAGTGATATAGCGGAATCACAGGCATTTCGTCTGCAAGTATCTCTTCAACGCGTGTGTAGTTACCGGAAGCGTCGCTCATAGTTTTAGCTTCGGCCATCAGCGCATCAACTTCAGCGTTGGAGTATTTACCGTCGTTGTAACCGGACTGTGTTGTCAACAGGTCGAGGAATGTAGATGCCTCATTGTAGTCACCACACCAGCCGCCACGAGCAACGTCGAAGTTCTGGTTGCCACGCTCCTGCAGGAATGTTTTCCACTCCATGTTAGCTAAGGTAGATTGCACACCAAGTGTCTGTTTCCACATCTGCTGCATCGCAATAGCGATTTTCTTGTGGCTTTCAGACGTATTGTATACCAGGTCGATTTTCAGAGGGTTGTCTGCACCATAACCGGCTTCGGCCAATAGCTCTACGGCTTTTGCGTTACGCTCGACTTGTGTAAGCGTACCAAACTCGACTTCAGGAACTTCAAAACCGGCTGTTGCGCCAGGTGTGAAGGTGAACGCTTCGAACTGACCGGCCTGAAGAATGTTCTGGGTGATTACAGAACGGTCAACAGCGTAGGACAGAGCCTGACGTACACGAACGTCTTTAAGAGCTTCTTGGCCGCTCTCTGAAACGTTGAAGGTGTAGTAGTAAGTACACAACTTAGGAAATGCCGTTGCCTGATTTGGATATTCAGCTTTTAAACGCAGAAACTGACCGGCAGGGACTACATCGGTTTTATCGACTTCGCCAGCAAGATAGCGAGTCAGTTCGGTATTTTCGTCGTTGATAACCAAAGTTACAACTTTGTCGAGAATCGTCGCATCGTTGTTCCAGTAGGTCGTGCTACGCTCACGAACGG
>JGI24025J20009_10000522_pt1 | contig 29766 bp, 41 predicted proteins | sample Cruoilmetagenom3_FD_20009 | JGI IMG/M metagenome (IMG submission 20009) | reverse complement strand
GGAGCCGAATACTTATCTGATCTGATCCTCGATTAGAAGGGGCTCAAATCTGTATTTCTCTCGGTTGTAGTATTTAGATAGCTCATCAAAGATTTCTCTATCACCGAAGAAATATTTGAAGCACCATAGACTTCCTATCTTGAAAATATTGATTTTTATCCGCCTACGCACACAGTTTTTTCACATTATTACCTTAATACTTTTTCTAATGTCTCCAAACTTCTTATTAAGTCGAACGGATAGATCTTGGGCAGTGTCAACTCAAACAGGCGGAGAAATTAGGTGCATAGAGGTAAGGAGGAGAGAGGAAAAATAGAAAAGCTCTTTAGATAATCTTTAAATATCTTAAGAGTAAAAGTTACACATGGAGATGAAATTAAAGGTCCTGACGACTTCGTCATAGGGCGCAGACGAATCTTTGATTCGTCGTGCTCGAACGGAGTTCGGCATGCCAAAAACTTCGTTTTTGAGCACCGTGAAAATCTTTGATTTTCACATGCAACGAAATCTTCATTTTTAGAGATGTCGAGAGGGGATTTGCGAAGATATGGAGATGGCTGGAAGGATCGTTTAAAAAATTATCAGTTCCATCTTCTGAGAGAAAAATTTAAAGAGATAGATCATTAATCGAAAGTCCTATCGAAGGTTAGGGCATGGAAGTGAAGTGCTCAAAAATCTCCGATTTTTGGCATTGCGAAAATGGAACATTTTCAACTAAAACCAGAGGTTTTCATGGAGAGTATTTTAGAGAGGGATATAAATAAGGAAGTGAAATCGTCATACTTAGATTATGCGATGAGTGTAATCGTATCTAGGGCTATACCAGACGTTAAGGACGGATTAAAACCTGTACAGCGTCGAATTCTCTACGCGATGCACGAGGCGTCCCTAATTCACAATAAACCACACAAGAAATCCGCGAGGGTCGTCGGTGACGTTCTCGGCAAATATCATCCGCACGGAGATTCTTCTGTATATGAAGCCCTCGTACGGATGTCCCAGGAGTTCTCGATGCGATACCCACTTGTGGATGGGCACGGAAATTTTGGCTCCATCGATGGAGACTCTCCCGCCGCCATGCGATATACCGAGGTTAGATTAAAAGATATAGCCGAAGAGATGCTTGAGAATCTAAAGAAAGAGACCGTAGAATTCATCCCCAATTTTGATGAAAGCCTTAAAGAACCCTCTTACCTCCCTTCAAAAATACCAAATCTTCTCATAAATGGTGTATCTGGAATAGCTGTTGGTATGGCAACAAACATGCCTCCCCACAATCTATCAGAGGTCGCAGACGGGATCATTGCATACATAGATAATCCGGGGATATCTATAGAGAAGCTAACCACATTCATAAAAGCTCCAGACTTTCCAACAGGAGGGATCGTCTATAAGAAAGACCTCTTATCTGCTTACAAAACAGGAAGAGGAACGATCAGCGTTAGGGGGAGGGTGAAAGTAGAGGAAGATGGCAGAAGAATCGTGATAAGTGAGATACCTTATCAGGTCAACAAGTCCTCACTCGTTGAGAAGATAGCATCCCTTGCCAGGGAGGATAAGATAAAGGGTATAAAAGATATACGAGACGAATCGGATAGGGAGGGGCTGAGGATCACGATCGAACTTGCGAAGAATGCAAACGAGGAATATGTTTTAAGCCAGCTATACAAGAATACTCCGTTGGAGACCACTTTTGGAGTAAATAATATGGTCCTCGTTGATGGGAGACCAGAACTTCTAAATCTAAAATCCTTAATCTCAGAATTCGNTAAACATAGAAAGGCGATCATCGTTAGAAGAAGTGAATATGATCTAAAGAATGCGGAAGATAGATCACACATACTGGATGGGTTGCTGATCGCTTTAGGCGATATAGATAATGTTATTCGTATTATAAGAGGATCAAACGATGTAAAAGAGGCTAAATTCTCTTTATCTTCTAAATATAATCTTTCTAATGAACAAATAGGCGCCATACTCGAGATGAAGTTGCAAAAACTCGTCTCATTAGAGAAGAAGAAGATCGAAGATGAGCATGATGATCTAAAGAGAGATATAAAAAATCTGTCTGAAATTTTGTCGAGTGAGAAGAGGCAGTATGATATCATAAAAGAGGAAATGGAGGGAATAAAAGAAGATTATGGAGATGAGAGGAGGACAGAGATAAAGGAGGGTTTTGAGATGATAGTGGAAGAAGATCTGATCCCAGATATCGATTATCTTGTTACATTGACGGATGAAGACTATATCAAGATGACGCCTCTGGAAATATACAGAATACAGGGAAGAGGTGGCAGAGGGGTGGCGGGCGTAAAGGGTGATGTCAGATTAAAATTACTATCCGTGGTCAACGGAAGGGAAAAGATCCTCTTCTTTACAGATAAGGGGAAGGTATATGGGATAGACGCATACAGAATTCCAGAGGCTGGAAGAGTTTCAAAGGGAAGATCGATCGTAAACTTATTAAAGTTGGATAAAGACGAGAAGATCACCTCTTTAATGAGTATCTCATATAAGGATGAAGACGAGAATCTGGTTATGGTGACGAAGGGGGGTATAGTAAAGAAGACCGCCACCAGAGAATTTGAGAAGATCATATCGAGTGGAAAGATAGCGATTAAGCTCAGAGAAGATGATGATCTGGTCTCGGTCAAGAAGTGCAATGAAGGTGATTCTATATTCCTGGTAACAAAGAATGGCATGGCAACAAGATTTAAAGAGAAAGAAGTGAGAAGAACGGGAAGAAATACCTATGGAATGATCGGAATGCGCTTTAAAGATGATGAAGTGGTCGCAATGGAAACGATCGGACCGGATGAAGAAGAAATTTTAGTCGTTACGGAAGGAGGATATGGGAAGAGGGTATCTGTAAAGAATTTCTCTCTGAAACACAGGGGAACACACGGGGTCAAGGCTATATCAAGGAAGGAGAGGGTTAAAGATGTCGTGAACGTAAAGCGGGGAGACGAGATAATAGTGGGAAGTAGGGAGGGGCATATTATAGGAACCGATGCTTTAGAGATATCTAAACAGGGAAGAAATGCAAAGGGCGTCTTACTTATAAAGCTTGAAAAGGGTGATTTTGCAGTGGATCTGGCTCGGATCAGGAAGACTCTTCTTTCAACATAGATCTCGTTCGGGTGCCATATAGATAGATCTTCTCATGAATTATAAATTTTTGATAATTTTGGCAATGTTGGGATTGGCTCTTTTGATTGCTGGAACAAACATTCCAGAGAAGACTCAGAATAACTATCTGAGAATAGCTGCAGGGCAGGAAATTAATGGGCTTAATCCATTCAATCCGGCTTTTAACGATGTATATTCCCAATTTGTAATGTCAAACATCTGGGAAAAGTTATATAGATACACTCCAGACTTTTTAGATAATCCAGCAGCTAAGGGTTCATCAGATAGGAGAATTTTTCTATGGATAGCTGAAGAGATGCCATCCTATAAGAAAGTTGGAGATAATTATGAGGCAATTATAAAATTGAGAGATAATGTCTATTGGTGGGACGGAGAGAGATTGACGGCAGATGATGTTGTCTTTACTTCAAACTTGATGCTAAAATTTGGAATTCCACCCCAAAATTGGGTAAACTGGTCAATAACTGGAGATGAATCTTATGTAGAATCTGTTCAGAAATTAGATGATTTTACCGTCAAATATACATTAAAAGAGTTGGTTCCCATATTTGAAACTGGTGCATTGATGGGCTATATATTCCCAAAGCATCAATGGGAGCCTATTATTGAAAAATCGATAGAAAAGCATCATAAAGGAACGGACAAAATATCCAAAGATGAACGTATCTTAATCGCAAGTGAGATATGGTCCCTTAATCTTGGAAAGGATATAAAATTGGACGAGATAATAGGTTCAGGTCCATTTAAGCCAGCCGATTGGAGGAAGGGAGAATATATGCGATTGGACGCGAATAAAGATTACTGGGCGAAGGGGAGAATTCTTGAGATTGATGGAAGAGAGTATGAGATTGGCCCTTACATCGATGGAATATTGAGAAAGGTGTACAGATCTCCAGATATATCAAAGTTGGCTATGAGGAGAGGAGAGGTTGATATAACAGGCATACTCCCATCGGACATTTCAGAATTTGAAAAGATTGAAACGATAAAGATTGAAGATTATACGGCAAATTCTCTCTTTTATTTAGGTTTCAATTTGAGAAGGAAGCCCATGAGCTATCTTTCTTTTAGGCAGGCGGTTTCTTACCTGTACGATAAAGAACTGTTCAATGAGAGGATATACCATGGCAGACTGCCACCGATCAATTCTGTGGTGCCGTTTGTGAATGACTACTGGCATAATCCAAATTTGAGTAAATATGGGGAAGGAATGAGTACGGCTGAGAGAGAATATAAAGTATATATTATACTGAAAGAGGATGGGTTTAAGTGGTCTAAGGAACCAAGATTTAATATTGTTGATGGAGAGGTTATTGAGTTAAGAGAGAAGGGAGAGGGTTTAATGATGCCCGATGGAGAAGTGTGCCCTATAGTGAGACTTATGGGGGCACCCCCAGAAGAGATCCCTGATAGTGCTCAGGCAAATATAATGCTACAGGGATGGATGATTGATATTGGTATTCCAGCTAAATACACACCCACAGAATTTGCGACAGCTGTGGATAAGTTATCCCCCATAGATGGCAGTGAGCCAGATTTTGACATAAATACAAGTGTTGGATGGCTTACCGATCCGGATCCTGGGTATATAAAGGATCTCTGGCACTCTACCCAGATGCCTGAAGTAACTGCTGGAGGTAACAATTATTCGGGATATAACAATCCAGAGTTTGATGAGCTGGCTGAGCAATCTGCTAGAGAGATGAATCCTGAAGAGAGAAGGGAGATGATATTCAAATTGCAGGAGATAATATCAAGGGATCTTCCAGTATATCCAACCAATACGGTTACGAGAATACAGGTATATAGAGCAGACAAATTCAAAGACTGGTTTAACAGAAAGATGTATGGGATTGGTGGTTGTAATAATCCTTATGCGTATATGATAATAAAACCTATTGAAAGAGAGTAAAGATGGGGCGGCTAAGATATCCATTAAGGAGGATAATAGAGGGTCTAATAACTTTATTTATAGTTATGACTATAATCTTCCTTTTATTCAGAGTTATGCCAGGAGATCCCTTATCCATAGTGATCGATCCAAAAATGACGCCTGAAGTAAAAGAGATGATTCGCCATTCATACGGTCTTGACCAGCCTATGTTTGTTCAATATGGAATCTATCTAAAAAATTTGTTTACACTAAATCTTGGTGAATCTTTTAGATATTCTCAACCTGTCTCTGAGGTACTTGCTGCAAGAATTCCTAATACACTTCTATTATTCACCTCCGCATCTGTCCTATCTGCAGTCTTAGGAATAATTCTTGGCAGAATAATTGCCTGGCGGAGAAACTCTAAATTGGAATATGGGTTAACATTGGCCGGTCTATTCTTCTATGAGATGCCAATATTCTGGTTTGGACTGATCTTGATATATCTCTTTGCATTTCGTCTAAATCTATTCCCAATATCTGGAATGATAGATTTTGAGCTATGGACTTTGGGAGCAACCACAGGTGAAAAGATTATCGATATATTGCATCATCTAATCTTGCCCTTAATTACGCTCACAACTGCAAGCTTCTGTGGTATGATGCTTCTGATGAGGACAAGCATGGTCGAAACAATGAAAGAGGATTATGTTGAAGCAGCAAAAGCAAGAGGTCTTCCAGATAAGGTGGTGAGAGACAGTTATGCCGCCAGAAATGCAGAACTGCCCGTCATAACGGCATTTATCCTATCCCTATCTGCATCTATAGGTGGGGGGGTCTTGACAGAGAAGATCTTTTCATGGCCCGGGATAGGTTATGAGTTATACCAGGCAACGATCGGGAGGGACTATCCATTAGCTCAGGGCTGTTTCTTCATCTTAACTTTGATGACGATACTGGCAGTGATAGTGATAGACATCACATACGCATATTTAGATCCAAGGGTATCCTATGATTGAAGATCTTTTATACGAATTAAAAGGATTATGGAGAGAATTGGCCAATGTTCAAGGCAAACAAGCTGGGGATCATTGGAGTGGTAATTCTATTATTGTTCTTATTTTTTGCCCTATTTGGGCCAATCTATGTCGAGATGATGGGTAATTCATATTCCCCTATGGGGGGTATGGATACATCGCTTGGGATAAACCCAGAGACCAATTCGTACGCATGGCCTCCGTCTCTAAAACATCCCATGGGAACAGATTCTAAGGGTTCTGATATCTTTTCACAGTTTTTAAATGGTTCATATCTTGCATTTCTTATAGGAATCTCTATAGCCCTTGGAGCCGCAATTTTAGGAGTAATTATGGGTCTGATCTCTGGATACTGGGGCGGCAGATGGATAGATTCTCTCATCATGAGATCTGCCGACGCGTTGGTCTCTATACCATTTCTGCCTTTATTGATAGTCATAGCCGCGGTGGTAGGCTCTTTACACCTTTTCACATTTATAATGATAATGATGGTCTTTTCCTGGGTTGGGGTATGCAGAGTAATAAGAGCACAGACGCTCTCCCTAAGGACTAGACCGTATATAGACTCTGCAAGAGTTGCAGGAGCTTCAAGTTCAAGGATCATCTTTAAGCACATAGCACCAAATGTTATTCCGTTGGGTTTCTATGAATTGACCATGATCGTTGGAGCCGCAATAATAACAGAATCGGGCATCTCTTTCTTGGGTTTTGGAGATCCAACACAGATGAGCTGGGGGATGATGATAAATTTCTGTACCGCTCAGGGGCACACATTTAAAGCACCGTGGTGGTTGCTTCCTCCAGGGTTTGGGATAACTCTATTATCGATGGCATTCTACCTGATAGGTCGCGCTTTTGACGAGATAGTGAATCCAAGACTGAGGAAGATGGAATGAATGCGAAAACGAAGATTCTTGAAGTTAATGGCGTGGTAATGCACTATAGGCTCTCTGGTGGAAGAAGCGTGAGAGCCGTGGATGGAATATCTTTTTCTGTTGAAGAAGGAAGAACCACAGGCATAGTCGGAGAATCTGGTTGTGGAAAGTCCTCTGTTGCGGGAACTATCTTGAGAACTCTTCCAGATAATGGAGAGATAAAGAGTGGTAAGATATACTTTAAGCATGGAGAGATAGCTGGAAAAAGCGGAATGATAGACCTCTTCTCTCTTTCAGAAGAGGAGATACAAAAAATAAGGTGGAAAGGGATATCTATGATATTTCAGGGGGCTATGAATTCCTTAAATCCCGTTAGAAGGGTAGGAGATCAGATAATTGAGATAATGAGATATAAGGATAAAATATCAAAAGAGGAGGCTCAAAAACGACTCGAGAGACTTTGTAATATAGTGCACATAGACCCTAAAAGAATGAGGTCGTATCCGCATCAGTTCTCTGGTGGGATGAAACAGCGTGCCGTAATAGCGATGGCTCTATCCACAGACCCAAAGCTCATAATAGCAGATGAACCAACCACAGCCCTTGATCTGATCACACAGGATAGAATAATGGAAGAGATAAAAGAGATACAGAAAGAATTGAAGATGTCGATGATATTTATCTCTCATGATCTATCACTGGTTTCAGAGATCAGTGATCGTGTGATTGTGATGTATGCAGGAAAGATCGTTGAATCGTGTGATAAAAGAAGCCTGTTTAGGGAGGCGGTTCATCCATACACGCGTGGGCTTATAAACTCGTGCCCAAGGATAAGAGGGGATAAGGGAAAGTTATCCGGAATACCAGGAGAGCCGCCAAGCCTATCTTCTCCACCCAAAGGTTGCAGATTTCATCCAAGGTGCCCTTATGCCATAGCTATATGCAGAGAAGAAGAGCCCGAATATAAAGAAATGGGAGAGGGACATTTTTCGGCATGCTGGGTGGTCTCGGATGGCTAATCTCTTTGAGGTTAGGGGTTTGAAGAAATACTTTCCGGTGGGCACAAATCTCCAATTTGTGAACTTGAAAATGTTCCATTTTCAAATGAAGCAGAGGGTTTTCACGAAGGAAGAGGAATGGGTTCGTGCCGTTGATGGAGTCTCGTTTAAGGTCGATGATAGAGAGGTCTTTGGTCTTGTTGGTGAGAGTGGTTGTGGCAAGACTACAATAGGCAGACTGATCGTTAAATTGATGGAGCCCACGGAAGGGGATATCTATCTAGATGGCAAGAATATCGTTAAATTGAGTAAGAATGAATTAAAGGATTTCAGGAAGAATGTTGGAATGATCTTTCAGGATCCGTATGACTCCCTAAATCCACGATTTACAATTTTAGAATCTGTAAAAGAGCCTCTGGATATCCATAGAATTGGAGAGAGAGAAGACCGGATAAAAAAAGTTGTTTCAATCTTGAAAGAGGTCGGGCTTAATCCTGAAAAGAGCTTTTTAAAAAGGTATCCCCACGAGCTCAGTGGAGGTCAGAGACAGAGGGTTGCAATAGCAAGGACATTAATAGTCAATCCAAAGATGGTGATTGCGGATGAGCCATGTTCCATGCTTGATGTCTCCATAAGGGCTGAAACAATGAAGATGATGATTAAGTTGAAGGAAGAGTTTGGATTGAGCATCTTATATATAACCCACGACATATCTGAGGCAAGGAACGTTACAGATTCGATGGCAGTGATGTATTTGGGTAAAATTGTGGAAAGTGGAAGAACGGATGACATAATAGAAAATCCGTCCCATCCATATTCAAAAGCGTTGATCTCTGTTGTTCCAGATATAGATCCAGATATAAAGAGAGGGAAGATAGAGTTATTAGGGGGTGTTCCAAGTAGTAGCAACATACCAAAAGGTTGCAGGTTCAATCCAAGGTGCCCTTATGCGATGGATATATGCAGGGAAAAAGAGCCGGATTATATAAGAGTAGAGAAAGACCATATAGCTTCGTGTCATCTGCTCTAATTTTTCACTTCATCTCCACCAAGAATCTCCGAAGATCTTCGAGTCCTGACGACTTTTTGTCGTGGGATCGTGCAAATCGAAGATTTGCAGACACTCACAAATTTTGAGAGCCATTTCTCCAATACGTAATCACATTCATGATGGATTTGGCGGCACGATCAATGGATGGATAAACGGGAATTTTGGCATCTGAAAGTTTGCTCTCTTCTTTCGCTCGCTCGTCATGGAGCAACGCCGGAGGTGACACCACAACCATAGGTTTCTTACAGACCTTCTTGGATTCTATGAGAAGATCCGTTATCCGCCCGGGCATGGAGGGCGAGAGAAAGAATGAGATGATATCTATATCTTCATTGATTAGGATGATATCCGTCCGCGGATCTGAGTCTATCAATCCTATTATCCGCGATAAAACGTCTAAATTACCCTCCAGTCGGCTTAAATCAAGCGGATTTACTGTAATGCTGCCCTCCAATGGGATGAGGTTATTTAGCTTCTCGTCTATCTCTTTACTGAACGGGGAGAGATTCAGTCCTGCGCTTGCACATGCATCGCTGCCAGCGACGCTTGCTCCTCCTGCACCGTCTGCAAATCCGCCGATGAGGGCAACGTTGTTATTTTCGATTTTTGATAGGAATTGAAACGCCAAAAGGGTATCGACCAACTCTTCAAAGCTTTCTACGTTGACGGCACCCGCTTGTTTTACAGCATCGTTCCATACTGTATATGAACCAGCGAGCGATCCTGTATGAGAAGCAGCGGCTTTGGCCCCGGTATCGGTTCTTCCACCCTTCCAGACGACCACAGGTTTAATCTTGGAAGTCTCTTTAATTAATTGAAAGAGCTTCTTTCCATCTTTTGTTCCCTCTAAATAGAGCCCTATGATATTTGTTTCTGGATCTATCGCCAGATATTCTAAAAAATCGGTATCGTCTAAATCGCATCCGTTTCCAAAACTAACGATCTTGCTAAATTGGAGCTCCCTTGTCATGCCATCGAGGATGATTTTTGCGACGTGCCCCCCGCTTTGAGAGATGAAAGCAACAAAACCCGGTTCGCCTGCCCCATAAAAGGTCATATTGTTCTTGGGTGAGAACACTCCAATACAGTTTGGACCTATGACGCGAAATTTACCTTTCTCCGCTTTTTTTATTATCCCTTCCTCTAATTTTTTCCCCTCTTCTTCGCCGGTCTCGGAAAAACCGGCAGTAAATATCTGTACAACTTTTACCTTTTTTTGAGCACAGTCCTCCAGTACATCGAGAACGAGATCTCTTGGGACGGTGATGATGACGTAATCTACAGGATCGGGAATGGAAGATACGCTCGGAAAAGCTTTAACCCCCACGATCTCCTCGGTTTTTGGGTTTACGGGGAATAATTTGCCCTCAAACCCTCCCGCGAGAAGACCATTTAGATATGTGGATCCCATCTTCTGTTCGTTTCTGGATGCTCCGACGATGGCTATAGTTTTGGGGTAAAAAACGGGCTCAAATTCTTTTAACTTTTCTTGATCTGTACGCGTGGGTTCTTTGCCGTTTGAGCTCATGAGTTTTACTTTTGCACTCCTTGTATAACAATTTGTCTATCCAAAATACCAGCAACACCAAAATAATACAATGTGTTACTACCAATAATTTTAATACGGTCAAAGTAATTTAATTCATCATGGAACTCACAAGGATAGGTGTCTCCCTCCCATCTGACCTCTTGGAAAGATTCGATGAGATACTGGGGAGTCGGGGGTATTCATCGAGATCGGAGGGGATAAGAGACGCGATAAGGAATTATATCCTCCATTATGAGTGGATGAGCAATATTGAGGGAGAGCGGGTCGGCGTCATCACTTTATTGTATGATCACGAAGAGCACGGATTGAGCGAGACGTTGACGGATATACAGCACAGATTCATAGAAAATATAAGCTCATCGATACACGTGCACATAAGTAAACACCTCTGTCTTGAGGTGATCCTTTTAAGAGGGGAGGGAAAGATGGTCAAGGAGGTGGCAGAGACGATGATGGCACAGAAGGGGGTAGAGCAGGTAAGGCTTACTACGGTCGTACCAGAAAGATTTTAACAAGAGCTTTTATGCTTAAAAAGGAGCGCTGTAACCTTTCTTATCTCCTCACCCTGCTTCCTCGCCTCGTTCAGATGAGTCTCAAAGACGTTCGGATCCACGATTCTCGGAAAAAACTTGTTCGTCTCTCCGCAGAGTGAAAGATCAAAATATCTTGCCTCCGCCTCGGTTAGGCCATAAACTCTATATTCGCCCTCATGTCTCTTAAATACCGTGTTTTCATCTGTGCCAATCGATAATACCTCTTCTGAGAGTGGAGTTTTTGGGATCGGCTCCGCTATACTTATGAAAAAATCGTGAAGCGTCGCTTCTTCCATGAAACTTTTCGTCTCCTCGAAGTCCTCCTCCTCTTCACCCGGATAACCCACGATGAAACTTCCTGCCACCTTAAGCCCGTGTTCTTTAGCCATTTCTACTCCCCGAAGGCATTTTTCGACTGTGACCCCCTTTCTCATCTTTTTAAGTATCTTATCGCTCCCCGATTCGATCCCAAAGAAGACCCACCCGATCGTATAGTCTCTGATTGCATCCAGGACATCGTCGTTTATATAATCCACCCTCAAATCCGGAGCCGATACGTTCTTCTTTCCCATTATCTCCGAAATTCCTTGCAGGAGCTCTATCAATGCGGAATTGTTTATCTTCCTGTTGAATCCGTAGAGACTTCCTGTTCCACCGCTTATCGATATCCTATTGCATCCCTTCTCTTTGAAGGCATTCACCTCTTCAAGGACGTTCTCGACGCTTCTGCTCCTTATCTTTCTCCCAAAATATCTCGGGACCTGACAGAATCCACAATTTCCGATACATCCCCTGTGCGTCTCGATATAGACATTTGCCCCCCTTATATTCTCTTCTCCTATGTCGTCAGGTATCAGAGGAAGAGGCCTATCGATATCAGAAACGGGTTTTGGAGGTGTTTTTACAACCTCGCCATCTTCCAAGAATGCCACCCCTTTTATCTCATCGCTTATTCCATCATTTAAAATCTCGAGTACCGTCTCCTCTCCTTCTCCGATGACAACAGCGTCCACATGTAGCTCTTCTAAAACCATCTCTGGGCAGGAGCTGACTGGACCACCCACGATGATCTCTTTACCTTTATTCTTCTGTATGAAATCCTTTATATCTTCGTCTATCAGGTGCAATGTAGAATATAAGCTCAACAGGATTATTTCCGCAGATTTTTGAGTCAGAGTATTAGATATCTTTACATCAAAACCCTCACTTCTAAGGATGCCACCAAGTAACATCGGAGCATACGTGTAATGGAAGGGGGACACAAGTTCTATCTTCATAAAATCCTATATTTCTAGTTGATTGCACAACGATCCCCTCCTGTGTGACATGGTATATCCACAGTTTGGACAGATACAGTCTCCAGAAGGACCCAATCCATAACCCCCATCTCCCATACGACCTCTTCCATTCGACATTTTACTCACCTCTAATTCCAATCAATTTGTTTTAATTTTCTCTATTTTAACCTTATCGGTGATTCAACATAAAATTTGCCCCCTGCCCGTCTTTCTCGATCGATTTTTACTGATTTGAACCTCCCCATTATCTGCTTTACTTTTTAAGAAATTGTAAACCAAATCGCGGTGAAATTATCAAAAAGTACGCCGTAACGTCCTTATCACATCCGTCTTTATCACATCTCAAATTTTACAAAAGATAAGAAAAGTAAGGGTGATCTGAAGGTGATTTTAATAGGGCATCATTTACAACTCAGAAAAGATATTTACTTCAAATTAAAATAAAAGATTAATATAGAGACGTAACATCATACAACACATGTCATACCCACCTTTGCCCTCAAATATTGGGAAAAGAAGACCCATTACCGACATCGACGGCAATAAACAGCACTTCACTATGCTTGACGAAGTAACACAGGTGCAGTCAACATACCGCGACAAAGTTATATACCTTCAGCGAATCCAGTTTGAAAATGATGGCCGTATTGAACTCCGCATTGGCTACTACATTATTGGTAAAAAACCTAAAATGGCAGGCAAGTGGGTGTGGGGGCAATACGCAACGATGATGCCTGCAAAAGACCTTCAGTCTATCATCCACCAAGCAATTAAGAAGGGATGGATTTCCGCAGAATAACATGAAAGGTGATAATTTATTCACCTCTCTTCATCATCATTTTTGGTTTTTTATTTTTTGCGCTTCCCTTTACCTATCCACCACCCTTCATCAGCACATAATAATACTTGCATATCCAACAACCTGTGAGCTATCCCCCGACGTCTCCGCGCTCGTCGTATACCTGAGAAGTCTCCCCTCTTTCGCCCCCATCTCTTTGCATATCTCCATGACCGAGGCGATCCCTCCATATCCACATGCAGAGATATTTTCTTCGTATAGGACCCTGTACATGCCGGAGACGTCCATCTCTTCTATCTTCTCTATCATCTTTCGATCCTTTCGGTGTGCTGTTTCTTCTGGGATATAGTGTGAGAAGTCACTCGACGCAATGAATGTCACCTCTCTCTTTAAATCCGATATAGCTTCTAAAACGCTCTTCACCACCTCATCGATTGTCTCTTGATCTTGCAGACCGAGGCAGATCGGAACGATCTTGAATTCTTCAAATAGATACTGCAAGAATGGTAGCTGTACCTCTATCGAATGTTCACGTCTGTGAGCCACTTCGTCTCTGTCGATGATCGTCGGAGAAATTCTCTCTATGATCTCTAAATCTGGCTCTACGACCCCGATGGGTGTTTGCCATTCTTCCGAGCTCACAGCCACAGGGGATCCTAGGCCTGTGTGATTTGGGCCAAATATAACAAACGTCTCTATATCTCTCTTCTTCTTGAGTGCCAGATAGGTACGCGCCGCGGTCTGACCAGAATAGATGTAGCCTGCGTGAGGGACAACCCCACCATAAATCCTATCCACATCGGGTAGATCTTCATCGGCAGTAGAGACAAAACGGGATACCATCTCCCACAATTTAGTTTTATTGGAGGGATAAAATTGCCCCGAGACCACCGCTTTTCTCACATCAGTTCGCCTCCAGCTTCAAAGTCAGAAATGGCATAATCAAACGTTTCTATCCCCTTTTCCGCAAGCAGGCTTCTTGCAAGAAGACAATAAACAAATGCGAGGGATCCTTTGCCTTTGTTATTTGTGGGTATGGCCAGATCGACATTGGATAAGACATTGTTCGTATCACAGAGGGCCACAACGGGAATTCCAATGATATTTGCCTCTCTCACCGCGTTTTGATCTGCATATGGATCTGTGGCAATTAAAACATCAGGTTCTTGATAACAAGAAAGATCTGGGTTGGTTAGCGTTCCTGGAACGAATCTTCCAGGAATCGCCTTTGCCCCGGTTGATTTGGCAAATATGACGATTGGTTTCTGACCGTATTGCCTCGTAGAAACTAACAGTATCTTGGATGGGTCATATCTTGCCAGAAATTTTGCCGCATCTCTTATCTTTTCATCCGTCTTTTGTATATCTATCAGATAGAGACCATCAGATCTCACCTTATAGATGTATCGGAGCATCTGTTCCGTCTTCTGTTGCGTCCCTATGTGAATACCAGCGCTCAAATATCTATCGTTGGAAATCAGCATCTTTCCATCTGAATTTTCATCTTCACTTCCGTTCACTTCGACTTCTCCCCCTCAAGTTTTATCTTTTTTCCTCTTCGTCTTTTAACTGTTATCGGTATGGTGCCACGTTCATATTCCATCGTCGCGATCTCAATAGGATCGACGACACCATCGGCATCTACAAATATCGGGCTTCCCATCGCTATCTGGAGAGACCTGGCACCGATCATCCTCGCCTTCTCAAATTTGGTATATTTTTCCTCCAATATATCACCTTTCAGATGGGGTCGCTGAGATTTGAACTCAGGTAACGGCGTCCCGGACGCCGAAGGATCGACCAGGCTACCCCACGACCCCTTTTTAACCATACCTCGATAAGATATCGATAGTCTCAACATGGGTGAGAAATATCCTTCTGCAACAGTATCTCTCTATCCCCAAATCATTTAGGATTTTTCCTGGCTCTTCTCCGTCTTTCACTCTTTGTTTATACTCTTCCCAGTATCTCGAGATAACTTTTCCACACGTAAAACACCTTATGGGAAACATATCACCTCATACTACCTGTAGGATTTCTGCCCCCTCGTTCTTGCCCCCCTGCCACCAAATTTCTTCGGCTCTTTCCGCCTCGAATCGTTTACAAGGAGCGGTCTATCATATTTATAGTAGGATTCTTTAAGCCCCATGTCGTTCGTCCACTCGACCAAACCTCTCGCGATTGCGGTTCTGACCGCTTCCGCCTGCCCCATAAATCCACCCCCGCTCACTATTACATCGATATCCACTTCTTTGGCAGCATTCCCGGCGATCACCAATGGTTCAGATATTTTCAGCCTTACCATCTCGGGTTCTATGATCTCGATGGGCTTTTTATTTACCCTTACCTTTCCGTTTCCCTTCTTTATCGTTGCTCTGGCAATTGCAGTTTTTCTTTTGCCACTCGTGTTGACAACCCTTGTCATTAAAAACACCTCAAAATTTAGAACCAAGTTTCTTTGATACATCACCCAGTCTGACGTATTTCATCGTGCCTAATCTGGAATAGGATGCAGAGGAAACGCTCTCAAATGTTTCATTTAATCCATCTGGCACTCCTACATATACCTTTAAATGACGGTAGGCTTCTCTTCCACGCGACTTTTTATATGGGAGCATACCTCTTATCGTCCGCCTCAGGATCATGTCAGGCATTCTTGGAAAATAAGGGCCTCTCTCTTTGGATCCTCTGTCTCTCTTAATTTTATACATGCTAAAGATAAAATTTTTAGATCCAGAGACCAAGCAATCCTTGCTGTTGACGATCACCACACTTTCACCATTTAAGAGTCTCTTTGAGACCTCACTCGACAATCTGCCGAGTATCAATCCAGACGCATCGATTATGGTCATAAAATCACCCTCATTGAATTATTTTAACTCCCGAACCCTTTGGATTCTCTCCCATGAACTCTTCTATCGTTAAGCATCTTCCCTTGGCTTTGGTGATCTTATCATATGCCAGTTCACTAAAACCGAAGGATGAGACAGTGATAGGATGTTCTATGGTCCCAGATCCGAGAACCTTTCCGGGAACAATTGCCAGCTCGTTCTCTCTCACATATCTGTTGAGTTTGCTAATGTTAACCGCTACCCTCTGACGAGTTGGGCGATTTAATCTTTTTGCAACGTCCCTCCAAATTTGTACACCCTCCTCTCTAGACTTCAAGATCAACTTATCTATGAGATCGGTGAGCACCGGGTTCGTTTTTTTCCTGATCTTCATTTAAAAATCTCCGATTTTTATGTGTGTAAATCTTCGATTTACACACATTATTCCTCCTTCTTCTTTTAAATATGAATGCGGGGGAGGGGATTCGAACCCCCGTATTCCTATGAAACAGGATCTTAAGTCCTGCGCCTTTGGCCAATCTCGGCAACCCCCGCATCTTTCTGAATCGATTCGAGATCTTCTTTTAGCTCCAAAACTTTCTTCCCCAATTCCTCCGCGGATCTGATCATTAGCTCCACCACAGGCATGCTTCCATCAGACTCCACCACAAATATGAACGCATCCTCCTCTACCCCCACTTCTATTGCCCCCAACGCGCATGCTTTCTCACAAAGTCCGCAGAGGGAGCACTCCATCAGGTCCTTCACCTTTAATTCTTTATTTAAGGAGAGTAACTGCTTGGGGCACTCATCTATACATTTTCCACACTTATCACAATCTTTTATCGTGATCTTTGGCATATTCTTATAGCCACATGCAACAGCGGGTTGCCATTTAGCGTGTTTCTTCCCCGTTCCAAGTCTGGCGACGGCCTCGATCATCACCCTCTGCCCATCCGCTAGTTTTACGATCGGAATATCTGGAAAGGATGGCTGAATAGAAGGATCCATGGAGAAGAGATCCCCGGAATAGACCATCTTTGCCCCCTCCGCGGTTAGGGTCAAAGAGACCTGACAGGATGGACAACCCTCTCCTCCACACTCGCATTCCTCAGGCAGTATGAAAGAATTTAAATCCGCCGTAAGCGGTATTAAACCGATCCTTGAAGCCAAAATTTCGTCGTATAACGAAGACGTATTATCATAGACATTTATATAATCCACGGCCATCTTTGGGACCTCTGCCATTGCAGATCTTCTTATGGCATTCACAAATGCCGATGAGGTCTCTCTCAGCAAGAATCTACCCTTCTCATCCGAGAGCTTCAACACTTCTATCTTCATATCCTCCTTCCTCTTCCTCCTCCTTTAGGCATACAGCCATCGTGTGGAGTCGGCGTCACATCTTCTATCCTTCCCACCCTTAATCCCGCCCTCGCGAGTGCCCTTATCGCCGCCTGTGACCCAGGCCCGGGACTTCTCGATTTATTTCCCCCAGGTGCTCTAACTTTCACATCAACCCCAACCAAACCTTTCTCCTTGGCCTTCTCTGCTGCCGTTAAAGCCAGCTGCATAGCTGCATAAGGAGAGCCCTCGTTTCTACTTGCTTTAACAACCATTCCACCGGAACATCTTGCTATCGTCTCCGCGCCTGTGAGATCTGTGATCGTGATGATCGTATTATTGAGTGATGCATATATGTGGGCAACGCCCCACTTCCCTTTCGCCATTAAACTGCCTCCGCATTTTGCACCTTTATTGGAGCCCTCTCATCGTAAGAAACCTTCTCTTCCTCATCCTTCTTCACCAGGTAACTCGGTATCGTTATTCTCCTGCCCTCTACCGCTATATGTCCATGAACAATGAGCTGTCTGGATTGTTTCGGGCTGTTTGCTAAGCCTTTTTTATAGACGATCGTTTGAAGTCTCCTATTCAGGAATCTTTTTACGTCCAGGGATAAGACCTCATCGAGGGGATCAGCGCTTCCTTCCAAGATACCATATCTCCTCAATTTGTTTACGATCTCATCCCTTCTCTTATTAGCCGTTTCACTATCCGCTCTTGCCGCAAATTCTGCCAAAAGATTCCTGGCAGCCTGTCTATACTTTCTAAGCTCCTCCCCAGCTCTCCAAAGCTCTCTTTTGTTTCTCAAACCATACGCACCTACGATATCACCCTCTTCATCCAATCGAGCTTTCTGCCACGGGTGAACTGGCGTACGATATAATCTTCTTCTCCTCTTCGGTGTCCCCACAAAATCACCTCGTCTTCTTCCTTCTAACTCCTACTACTACACCCCTGCGACCTGTAGATTTCGTCCGCTGCCCTCTCACTTTATGCCCCCGCTCATGCCTGATCCCTCGATAACTCCTTATCTTCCTCAATCTGTTTATATCCTCTCTGAAAGTTAGATCGATCTCTGAACCGATCAGGTGCTTGTCTTCTCCTGTGTAGTAGTCTTTTCTTCTATTTAAAAGCCAGGAAGGCACGCTTAAACCAAATTGAGCCACCCCTTCTTTCAATTCCTCTATCGTATCATCTGGAAGAAGTCCAAGTGTGGCATAGGGGTCAACACCCGCCTTTTTAGCTATTATCTTGGATATCTTCATCCCGATTCCCTTTATTCCCGTCAGAGCTATGAAGACCTGTTTATTACCAGTTAGATCGGCATCCGCAATCCTGACAAGATGTTTTAATTCTTCTTCCAATTTATCACCTTAGTCGCAAATTCTTTTTAGCTTTTATCACTATAGCCGCAAATCGAAGATTTCGTGAGATCCCAAAACTCAAAGAGTTTTGAGGACGCCGGGGAAGGGACTTGAACCCTTGCGTCCCAAAAGGGACACAAGCTCTCCAGGCTTGCGCCTTACCACTCAGCCACCCCGGCTCTTTTCCAACACTTCATATATGTGTTTGGGGGCATCAATACCCGATTCGTATCGGCCACGATCCCTTTTTTATATGACCCTCCCCTTTTCAAAGGCATTTTGGCCATCGCAAGAGCCACAACCTCTTCCTTCCGCGTGAAGAGGGCAACTGTATCTCCAACACTTATATCTTGTTCTATCTTCAAAATTCCCGGAGCGGCCAGATATGCGCCGTAGCAGATAGCATCCACCGCCGAATCTTTTATATAAATCTTTGGCAGATGTTTCAAAGCATCCTCCATCGGTAGTATGTTACGTCTTAAATACTTTTCTTCTCCATCTTCTCTCCACAGAACGTAAGAATCTATGAGATCATGCATTGTCACCCCTTCGTCCTCCCTGAACGGATTGGAAAATGTCCTTCTAAGCTCGTACATGTTTGCACCAACGCCCAAGGACTTTCCGATCTCGTGGCATAAAACCCTTATATACGTACCGGATTCGCAACGAACTTTGAATAAGAGATCCTTTCCGTCCAACTCTAATAGATCCATCTTATAGATCATTCTCTTTCTACGCCTTCTCTTGACCGCAGATTTTAAGGGCGGCATCTGGTATATTGGACCTTCAAATTCCGAAAATACGTTCAATAATTTTGCCTCAGAGACGATTTCGTGGAGTCTCATCAAACCCACATACTCCTTCTCTGAAGATAACAAAATGTGGGAGATCTTTGTTGCATCTTCTAACATTATCGGCAAAACCCCGGTGGCTCTTGGATCCAATGTCCCACCATGGCCGACCTTCTTCAGCCCTAAGATCCTCTTTATCCAGGCGGTCACCTCGTGGCTCGTCGGTCCAGAGGGTTTATTAAGATTTATAACTCCTTTTTGGATGTATAGGCGAATGGGCCTATCTTCTGGTCTGCAACCTGTCATTTATTCCACAACTCTAAACTTCTAAGTATGATCTCTGTGACACTTCTCTTATCCCACTTCTCTGTGTTTATGATGAGATCGTATATGGAGAGATCGTCCAGATCTATCCCATAAAACTTTTTGTACCGCATTCTTCCGTCATTCTCCCTCCCCCTCGTCTCTTTTAATACTGCATTGTACCCTTTTCCTTCTCTATCCATTATTCTTTTTAATCTAGTTTTTAGGGGGGCAGATAGCCATATTTTAAGATCTGCATCTTCTATCTTCCACCCGGAGAGCCTCCCCTCAGCAATACAGTCTTTGAACTTGTTCGAAAGCTCGATCTGCCTCTCGTCTATCAGCATATCTATCTTTGGTCTCTCTTCCGCGTATTTACTGAAAGCTTCCAGGGACATCTTCTTCTCTTCTGCCATATCTCTAAAGATCTCTCCAGCGGAGATCATCTTAAATCCGGTTATCTTTGATAATTCCTTTGAGACGGATGTCTTTCCGCTTCCTGCTTGACCGCTTATTGTGATCTTCACGAAAACCTCTGGTTTTTCAATCCTGTGTCCTACCTGCGGTAGGACTGCGATTTGGGTTTGAGATTAAATTCTTTTTCATTTTTTTACCTTTGAGCTTTATCTTTTTTTTGTTTTTACAGTCCTACCGAAGGTGGACGCAGGATGAAAGGGTGCCCACCCTTCTTACATACTCATACCTGTATTTAATGCCTTCATGAATATCTGCCCGAAGAAGAGGGAACAGACGAAATACCATAATAGCCACCACTGAAAGCCCCAAAATACCGCATCGACGAGTAGTTTACTGCCGAAGAAGGGAAAGATAAAGCTTGGACCGGTGATAGAAGTACTCACCGCACCCCATCCATAGACACCGTACACCTCACTCAGATATACGTAGAGCCACATGAAGAGCGGAATGGTCACTATGGATATGTATCCCATAGGCTTAAGCTGTTGCTTCTGCATCTCTACGCTCTCCTCCATCGTTTTTTTGCTCTCTTCCCCTAACTTCATCAATCTTTCCTTATCCCCGGATAGTTGAGCCTTTTTGTATTCCATCTGGAACTTCTTCATCTTCGTCTGGAATCTCTTCATGAGATCCCAGTCTATCGTATACTTCTGGATCAATGCGGTATAAAGACCTGTCAGAGCAGAAAGGATCAGGATCAAGATGTGTAGATTGCTCGCGGTTAGAATATCGGCCAATGGGTGAAAGATGAAGTTTACAGAGAGTCCTACGGAATCTCTAAATCCCTGACCCCCGATCATTATGCCGAACATCAACCCGAAACCGACCACAAGAGCGATCTTTCCCGCTACATCCTTTATATCCATAAAACTTTACTCCGTCCCCAAAAATCTCCTCATCATGGGGTACATCTCCATCATCTGTTGAGATGCCATATCTTCATACAACTTATATGCTATGCCTACGGCAAGGAGCATTCCAGTTCCGGTCACCCCCCCGATCAGACCGAATAAACTCGCAAATAGGGTAAGGGCACCTATCGTCGCTCCTCCTAAAACGGTGATCTGTGGTATATAATTTTCTAACCTCTTTTTGAGCATCGTTGGACTCCTCCTGAAACCCGGTATCTGCAGTCCAGAGCTATGGATCTGATTTGCCACGGCTTCTGCATTCATATTGCTCACCTCAACCCAAAATATTGCGAATATGATTCCTCCAACGATCAGAACGGTGGCATCTGTAAAGAGGTGCAAGATGATCTGCCATGTCTGTGGAGGAATCTCGCCCATCAGCTGGAATTTATGAACCACAAGGGATGGTATCCAATCAGAAGGACCTCTGAGTGGGTTTAGATAGTACATCAATCCAGATGCGGGGACGTTCTCTGCGTAAGCACCTATCCAGTGGTTATGCCCGATGAGAGGAATTTTAGAGTTCCATAAGAGCGTTCCAAAGATCTGCACAACGGCCTGTAATGACCTAACGAGGATCATAGGGAGAACGCTTGCATAGATGAGCTTTATAGGATACCTGCCTCTCGCACCCCTGACCGCATGGTGAGAGAGCGGAATCTCCACCCTCATACCCTCCGCGTATATCACCACCAAAAATACGATTATCGTGCTTATCAAGGCTAAAATTTGTCCTTGCCCGAGGAGCATCTCTTTCGAAAGGATTGCGGAAGTACCAACTTTTGCCATCTCGCCCCATCTCCATATAACACCCACTCTATTTATCGGATTGAACATTCCAACTACGAGAGATTGAGAGACGCCTGCAAGTATGAATAGACCTACACCGGAACCTATTCCCCACTTGGATACGACCTCATCCATGAGCATTATCAGGATGCCACCTATCGCCATCTGTATGAATATTATGAAGAGCAGGAAATTGGGGGAAATTCCAAGGTTAGATGCAAGAAGCAGATCTGGTCTTATGGCTCCTCCCAATATTAGTGGAAGGCTCTCCGCTACGATCATGACGAGGACGAGAAGCTTTTGCGTGCCCTGATAAATAGCCTGGTCTCTTGGGTCACCCAAGTTGAGGTCTATAACTTTTGCCCCGACCAAAAGCTGTAAGATTATGGATGCCATCACGATCGGCCCTATGCCGAGTTGTATGATGGAACCCTGGGCTCCGCCCATTATAGCCCTAAAATCTCCGAAGAAATCTCTTAACTCTGGCTGTAGCCCAAAGAGTGGCACTTCCATCAGCGCAAAGTAGAGGACGAGTATCCCAAGCGTCCACCCCAGCTTAACCTTGAAGTGAACATGGCCAACTGGCCGTTCCACAGCCGGAATTTTTCTTAGAAGAGGCTCAAAGATGTATTTTAGCTGTGTGTCAGACATCGTCTCTATTCTGGCATATTTGCCTCGGCAAAGATGACCTCTCCTCCACTTTCCTCAATCTTTTCTACGGCTTTCACCGAGAACGCCTTGGATGTGATACGTAACTTTCTATTATTTCTAATGCTTCCAGAACCGAGGACTTTATCTATTCCGAGCTTCTCCATATCCACGTTTATGAAGCTACCTTCTTCTGTGGCCAGCCCCCTAAAGACGAGATTTTGGGCTATCTCATCCAATTTCCCAACATTGATGGCGTTTTTCTCTTCTATAACTGCCGGGGGCCTCTTAAAACCATATTTCCCTCTTCTAACTCCCTTAAGTATAGTTCTAACAAAATGATGTTTGAATGGCCCTGCATTCCCCCTCCCTCCTTTGCTCCCGCCCCCTCTACGTTTCTTGGCGTTTCCTCCACCGCAAGTCCTGGACCCTCTATATTTACTCGTCTTATCTTTTACCATTACTTAAGATCACCTCATCTTAACGAGAAGTTCATTTATTTGATCTCCGTGGTAACCCAGCTCCCCCCCCTCCTTAAAACTCTTTTTTATGCCCTTGTGCCCTTTCCTGGGAGGATGTAATCTAAAGACCGGTTTTAAATATGAAACATCCTTTAGATTCATTTTACCGGTGAAGAGAGCGTCTGCAAATTCGTCCAAAGAGTGAAAATCTTCTTTAAAGGAGTGTTCCTTTAACCTCTTTCCACCTATCATTCTTCCCCTCTCCTCCAATATCAATTTAAAGGTGTCTCTGTCTATTTCACCCCATGCCACATAATCCTTAACTTTTTGGAGCATTCCATTAGAATATTTATCCTCGCCTAAAAAGATACAATGGTTCACTTTATGAAGCCTCAGCATCTTCAACGTATCCTTTATTCCTCTTCTGACATTTACCTCTCCGCGAAGTCTCACTACTGCGTACATTTTTTACCCTTCCACCTTTACACCTTTGACCGTTGATAAGTTTTTAAGGGCGTTATACGTCGCCTTGGCAAAATTCATGCTTGTTCTCGTACTACCTTCCGTTCTTGTCCAGACATCCTTTATTCCGGCCAACTCCAAAACCTTCTTCGCCTTTTCCCCAGAAGCTAAACCGAGACCTTTTGGTGCAGGAATCAGCGTTATTTTAACACTACCAGACTTACCCTCAATCTTGTACGGAACGCTGTGTGGGGTTCCGCACATGCACTCCCATGAACCGCACCCCCGCATAACTTTAACTATATTGAGTTTTGCCGCATTGGCACCTTTTCGTATTGCATTCCCAACCTCGGCATCCTTTCCGACACCGACACCCACATATCCTCTCCTATTCCCAACGACGATCGTGGCAGTAAATTTTACTCTTCTACCGGAATCCGTCATCCTCTGAACCATATTTATGTCGAGAACCTCGTCTTCCAGATCAGGAAGTAGAAGATCAATTATCTCCACCTCTTTTAAGGGGTAATCAATCGTTAATGCCTCATCTATATCACGTATCTCTTTTTCATGCACAAGATGACCAAGCCTTGTTCTGGGAATCCAGTCTTTCCGCACCGGGCTAAATCTTTTTTGCTTCTTTCTATCTCCCTTCGACGATCTTCTCTTCATTGATATTCCCCAAAAGACGATATAACGGTCTCCTTCACTTTTTCAATCTTCTCTTGAACGTTCTTTCCCATCCGTTCTCCTTCGACCATTCTTTTGTCAGGCAAAATTTTTGGATCATGCGGAATACTCATTCCTACATCAAGTATGCCCTTTAGTGAGGCATATATCCTCGATCCTTTAACCGATGTATTTAAACCGGTGTCTAATATAGCTCCATCCATTTCCGCAAAAATCTTTGATTTTTGGGATACAGAAATCTTTGATTTCTGACTACCTTCCAATCTCGCTTTTGCTTTTAAGCCAAAGAGGAGCCCGGTTAGGTAAGCGGCGGGAATATTACCTGTGGGGAGCTCATATCCATACTTTGCCAGCTCTCCTGTAATGACCGAGATCGAAGTGACATCTCCTTTATTGCCCAATCCAACGAGCTGGATGATCATATTTTTATTCGTCTTTCTCACAACAATCCGCGGTCTTTTTGACGACAATAACTTCAATCTTTTTGGATAGTTGGTCTTATTTTCCCTTCTCCTCCTAAATGGAACCCTATATCTTGGGCCTTTTGCCATATAAGTCACCTTCTAATATTATTCATCTTAATATAGGTATCTAAGAGCCTAACACTCCTAAATTCTCCGCCCTTAGATTTGTTGTAAAGCATCCTGTAATCCGATCGGTCTATCTCCTCTCCGTCTCTTAGCCTTCTCAAATACCTTCTCTGTGCCCTCACGGTCTTCATCCATCTTTCTTTCCTGGAAGAACGAGCGTTTTTGGCGCCTTTTCTCTTTCCATGACCTTTTCTGTGGCCATACGTCCTTTTTGCATCTCTTTCTCTTGCTCTTCCTCTGCTCACCCCTTTCTTTTGAACTTTTTTGATGGCACCATCCTCTATCAGCCCTCTTATATCATCTCTCGTTATTGCAACGGCGATATCCTCGCCCTTTTCCGGGTCGAGTCTAACCCTATTTTTTCCAATCTTCATCACTTTTGCCGCAAGATTTTTCTGCATGGAAAGATCTGTCATAGTTCCTTCACCATATTAATGATCTTTATCCCAATCTCTTCTGCTCTCTCTTCTATCTCCAATCTCTTTTTTCTGCCGACGGTTCTCGCGATTCTAACCACTTGTTTTTCTGGATCGACTTTTTCCAGCTCTTTAATGTTTCTTACGAGCGTGTCTTCAAGCCCAGAAGGGTGTAACCCCCTAACAAGTGCAGGAGAACCATATCCTACCTTAACAGCCGCCGGTTTTGATACTTTTCCACGCCTCTGTTTATTTTGTCTCCCTCTCGGCCTTCTCCACGCTTCTTTAACTCTTTTTTTATATTTAGAGCCATATCTGGAGAAGCTTGGTTTTTTATGCTTTTGTATGCTGCGAACTCCCAATAATCTCTGTTCTTCTCCCATTCAAAAATCTCCGATTTTTGAGTATGCAAATCTTCGATTTGCCCACATTCACTATCCCCTACTTATGAGGTAGATACCATCTTGAAAGACCCTTGGATCCCTTCTTTTGATCTTGGTGCTTTGTTCCATATTAGCGGCGGTCTGTCCAACCTCTTCCTTAGCTGCCCCAGTAACCGTTATAATATCCTTATCTATCTTCACCTTTGCATCCCCCACGATCTTTGCCACTCTCGATTTCTTCTCCCCCAGAAAATTATTTATGACGAGTTTATCCTCTTTGAGTTCGAGTTGGATGGGAAAGTGTGCATATACCACCTTAAGTTTGTACTCGAATCCCCTCGTAATCCCTACCATCATGTTGTTTATGTGGGATGCAAACGTGCCTATGATGGATCTGTCTTCTTTTTTGCTTTTTTGAGTACTTACAATTATTTTAGTATCCTCTTTAAATATCTCAACACCAATATAGAATAATCTCTCTTTTAGCGCCCCTTTTGGCCCCTTCACCTCTACCTCATCCTTATCGATGGTAATTTCAACATCCCCTGGTATATTTAGCTCTCTTCTCATGAAAGGCCCCTAATATATGAATGCTAAAAGCACCCCACCGATCTTCGCTTCTTCGGCATCTTGGTGAGAGATTATGCCTCTCGAGGTCGAGAGTATCAGACTGCCAACGTTCTTTGCCGGCAGATATCTCTTCTCCCACTTCTCAAATTCTCCCCTCTTGACGGAGTGTCTCGGTTTAATTACCCCACAATCATTTATCTTCCCAAGGAGCTTCACCCCAAATTTACCTCCATGCCCATCTTCGATGAACTCGAACTCCTCTATGAAACCTCGCTCATGGAATACCTTAAGAACGTTTCCTATAATCTTCGAAGAGGGTTTTATAACACCTTCCAATTTTCCACCCATCTCAGCATTTTTTATAGAGGATAGGGCATCTGAAAGTGGATCATGTAACATAATAATCACCTATATTTTTTAAACCCCATCTCGCTGGCAACCTCTCTGAAACACTGTCTACAGAGATAGATGTCGTATCTCCGGATGAGTCCCTGTTTCCTTCCGCATCTTCTACACTCATTTGCCCCTCGACCAAACGTCTTCTTTGAACGTGATCGCTTTGGGGTTTGTTTTTTTCCCATTCACTCCACCTTCACTCCCAAGTGTTCCTTGGTAAATTCTATCGCCTCTTCTTTATTAATTTTATGCACCTTAGGGACTTTCCCGCGATTTATCTTCCTCTTTTCGATCCTCTTTCCTGGTCTCTCGAGTACAACCGTGACGTCCATACCAAATATTCCTATCTCTGGATCATACTTCATATTTGGAAAGAGCAGATGCTCTTCTATCCCAAAAGAAAAATTTCCTGTCTCATCAAAGCAATCTTCATAGATAGTGGTCTCTACCGCATTCAAGGCGTCTTTTAGAAAGTTCTTTGCCATCTGTTTTCGGAGGGTAACCTTACAACCTATTGGCTCTCCTTTCTTGATTCCAAATGTTGGTCTTGTCTTCTTGGCAAAGGTTCTCGTGGTTTTTTGCCCGGTGATCGCCTCAAGGACTTTCTCCGCATTTATAAGCTGTCTGCCACTCTCCCCTACCCCCATATGCACTAAAACTTTCTCTATCCGTGGTTTTCTCATGGGGTTCTCACTCATATTAGATCTCCAAATTTAGAAGAGGCTTTTCTTCGCCTACAATGAAGACATAATCCTCGATCGTCTCAAAAATTTTATCGCCCATCTCTATCGTCACTATGTTGGGGTTTGAACCCTCTCTATCCTCTATCTTCTTTATCTTTCCTACCTCTCCTGTATGTTTTCCGCCGGTCACCAGAGCAAGTCTGCCGACTTCGTATCTTATATGTTTCAAGATCTCCCTCTCTGGAATCGATATCATGATCGAATCCTTTCTCCTGTAATCATTATTTGTAAGGATGTTTGTCCCATCGTGCAACCCTATCTGTATCTTTCCACCTCTAACCACCTGCTTCTTCTCTATCTTACATAACTTTACCTTTGGCTCATCCGTCTCTCTAACCGTTATCTTTCCACGATGACTCAATAAAACCCTGTAGTGTTTCTCATCGGGGAGAATACTTATCAGATCGAATAGACCAACCGGAAACCGGTAAGCCTTCCTGACTATGCCATCCACCAAGACGCGGCCCTTTCTAAGCGCATATTTTGCCTCATGGCCGTTATCCACAACTCCGAGCATATCTCTGAGGAGCACGAGCAAGGGTATGCTCCGCTCTATGGAATGGGGGCCTGGTATCGGCTTAACAATCCACTTATGCTCTTTTCTCCCAATGGGCCACGCCCGTGGGGATGATATCCTCTTCTGGTATCCACTCATTTACTTCCTCTCCAAGATCTTTATTCTCTCCTCGTCATCCAAGTTTAGTTTGGTTATCATAACGTTCGACGGGTGAATGGCTCTTGGAACTTCCGTTCCATCGGACTTTGCGATGACCAGCCCTTCCACCCATATCTTTACGCTTTTTAGATCCACCTTTTGAACCTTACCTTCCTTTCCTCTGTTATCTCCCCTCATTATCAAAACGCTATCTCCCGTTCTAACCTGGACGCTTCTCTTCCCATACTCCCCCCTTAGATCCGTGCTCAATGGGGCTCTAACGAGCTTCTGTCTAAGATGGAGAGGTGCATTATAGAGAGCTCTTCTCTGTTTTCTCGGTTGTTTTGATCTCGTCTTGTGCACAGTCGCAGATCTTCGATCTTTGAGCATCTTCTTATACCTCCTCAAACGATCATAGAAGCCAGGGAAGCTATCTTAGAAAATCTCTCTACTGCCTCTCTCGCGGCGGGGCCTTTTATCTCCGAAGCCTTCAACCCACCACTTTCATCCATGATTACGGCCGCATTATCTTCAAATTGAATCCTGGATCCGTCTGACCTTCTGAATTCTTTTTTTTGCCTGATTATCACCGCATTTAAGATCTGTTTTCTCATCTCAGGTACCCCCTTCTTTACGGTTACCACCACTATATCCCCTATACCGGCTTTCGGATACCTTCTCTTAACGCCCCTATACCCTTTAACACTGATTATCTCCAGGACCTTTGCCCCACTGTTGTCCGCACAGAGAAGTCTGGATCGCGTCTGTAACGCTTTTGTTATATTAGATTTGATCGCTTTCATTATAGCCTCTCAACGACGACGAAGGATTTGGTCTTGCTGATCGGCCTGCATTCCGCTACCTTTACCAGGTCTCCCACCCTAATTTTGATGCATGGGGGATCATGAGCGTGAATCTTAGAGCTTCTTCGCTCATATCTCTCGTACTTCTTCACAAATCGGTTCATCTCCCTCTTAACAACGACGGTTTTACCCTCTGCGTTTACCACCTTGCCGATAAAGACCTGTCCTCTAACGGAGAGATTTCCATGAAAAGGACAATTTATATCGCTGCATTTGCTTTCCGGCGGTTTAACGTTTAGACCAATATCTCTCATGATGTATCCCCCATCTTTTTAATTCTCTCTTCGGGCCTACCGACCAACAATCTTCCATCTATCAGGACATTCTTCCAGAGATCATTTGAAAATGTTCCATTTTCAAGTTTGCGAATCGAAGATTCGCAAACATCGCTCGAAGGATTTTTAAACATGAATTTTGCATCTTTCTTCGCAATCTTCTTCTCTTTTGCCCCCTCAAAGATCATGAGCATCTTCTTCGTCTCATCGGTGACTTTTCCCTTTATGCCAACCTGATACGGGTTCTTGCTATCTTCAACCGTTACATCAAGCCCTATCAATTCGTGATACAATATGTTCGTCGGTTTTAACCTCATCTCATTTACCTATTTCTCCTTATCTCATTATTTATTGTTTTTATTCTTGCTATGGCTTTTCTTATCACCCGCACCCCGCTAGGATTTTTTAGCGACCCTCCGGCGGCAATAGTGCCCCTCTCTTTTATAAGATCGTATTGAAACCTCTTTAACGCTCTTTCTCTCTCAGATTCGTTCATCTCTCTTATTTCACTCGGTCTCATTAGTGCCAATTTCATCCCTCTGTCGCTTCTTCTTTCTCCTTAACCGCTACCGTAGCTTCTTCTTTCTCCTTAACCGCTACCGTAGCTTCTTCTTTCTCCTTAACCGCTACCGTAGCTTCTT